>Ga0210395_10002538_pt1 | contig 14162 bp, 10 predicted proteins | sample IncBWH4OmetaG_FD_150861 | JGI IMG/M metagenome (GOLD analysis project Ga0210395, IMG submission 150861) | Forest soil microbial communities from Barre Woods Harvard Forest LTER site, Petersham, Massachusetts, United States - Inc-BW-H-4-O ... | reverse complement strand
CTCCTGGATCACCCGGTCGCCGGCATCAAGGACCGCCGCCTGCCGCTCGATCTCCGAACGCACCGCACGTTCCACCGAGCGTAGCGAGTTCACGTTCTTGGTCTCGGTCCTGGTTCCCCACACGCCCGAGCCGCGAACCGACAGCGACGTGTTCACGTCGCAGCGCAGCGAGCCCTCTTCCATCCGCACGTCGGAAACGTCCAGCGTCCGGAGCATGTCACGGAGCTCGGTCACGTATGCCTTCGCGACTTCAGGCGCGCTGTAACCGGTGCCGGGAACCGGCTTGGTGACGATCTCCACTAGCGGGATGCCCGCCCGGTTGTAGTCGACCAGCGAGTACTCGGCGCCCTGGATGCGGCCGGTCGCGCCGCCGATGTGCAGCGACTTGCCGGTGTCCTCCTCCAGGTGCACGCGCTCGATGCCGACCCGGACCGTCCGCCCGCCGACGAGGACGTCCAGGTAGCCGTCGGTGCACAGCGGCTCGTCGTACTGGGAGATCTGGAAGTTCTTCGGCATGTCCGGATAGAAGTAGTTCTTCCGCGCGAACCGGCACCACGACGCGATCGCGGCGTTGAGCGCGAGCCCGATCTTGATCGCGTACTCGATCGCCAGCCGGTTCACCACCGGCAGCGAGCCAGGCAGGCCGAGGCACACCGGGCAGGTATGGCTGTTCGGTTCGGCGCCGAACGCCTGCACGCAGCCGCAGAACATCTTCGTCCTCGTGCCCAGCTCGACATGCGTCTCGAGGCCGAAAACCGGCTCGTAACGCTGGAGCGCGTCTTCATAGGAAACGGTCGCGACGCTCACGCGTTCAGCCCCTTCGCCTCGTTGAGCAGCGGATGTCCCCATCGGTCCGTGAACGCCGCCTCGACCGCCGCCGCCACGCGGTACAGCCTGTCGTCCGCCAGCGTTGGCGCCATCACCTGCAGGCCGACCGGCAGGCGGTCCTCGTCGGCGAGCCCGCACGGCAGGGAGATGGCCGCGTTGCCCGCCAGGTCCGCCGGGATCGTGCACAGGTCGGCGAGGTACATGGCGATCGGGTCGTCGGCCCGCTCGCCGATCGGGAAGGCGGTCGTCGGCGTCACGGGTGAGACCAGCACGTCCACCTGCCCGAACGCCGCGTCGAAGTCTCTGATGATCAGCGTGCGGACCTGCTGGGCCTTGCCGTAGTAGGCGTCGTAGTACCCGCTGGACAAGGCGTACGTGCCGAGCATGATGCGGCGCTTGGCCTCCGCGCCGAACCCGGCCTCCCGGGTTCGCGCCATTACCTCTTCCGCGCTGCCGGTGCCGGCCCGCAGCCCGTAGCGCATCCCGTCGAACCTGGCCAGGTTGGACGACACCTCGCTCGGCGCGATCAGGTAATAGGCGGGCAGCGCGTACTTGAAGTGCGGGCAGCTGATCTCGGTGACCTTCGCGCCGAGCGACTCGAGCAGTTCGACCGCCTCGGTGAACCTGGCCATCACGCCGGGCTGGTAACCGTCGCCGGAGAACTCGCTGACCACCCCGATCCGCATGCCGCTCACGTCGCCATGGCGGGCCGCCTCGACGACCGGTGGCACCGGGGCGTCGATCGACGTGGAATCCATCGGATCGTGGCCGGACATCGCTTCATGCAGCAGGGCGGTGTCAAGAACACTTCTTCCGAACGGCCCAGGCGTGTCGAGCGAAGAGGCGAACGCTACGACCCCGTAACGCGAGGAGCCGCCATACGTTGGCTTGGTGCCCACGATCCCGCACACCGCCGCGGGCTGGCGGATCGAGCCGCCGGTGTCGGTGCCGAGCGCGAGCGGGGCCTGGTAGGAGGCCACCGCGGCGGCGCTGCCTCCCGATGACCCGCCGGGCACTCTGGCCAGGTCCCACGGGTTGCGCGAGAAACCGTACCCGGAGTTCTCCGTCGAAGAGCCCATCGCGAACTCGTCCATGTTGGTCTTGCCGATCAGCACCGCGCCCCCGTCGCGCAGTCGCCTGGTGATCGTCGACTCGTACGGCGGGCGCCAGCCCTCGAGGATGCGCGACCCGCAGGTGGTCGGCATGTCCACGGTGGTGAACAGGTCCTTTACCGCGACCGGGATCCCGGCCAGCGGACCGAGCGGCTCGCCGGCCGCTCGCTTGCGGTCGACCTCGCGCGCCTGCGCGAGCGCCTCGTCCCCGGCCACGTGCAGGAAGGCACGCACCTGGCTGTCGACGACCGCGATCCGGTCCAGGTGCGCGGTCGTCACCTCGGCCGCGGAGACCTTTCCCGCACTCATCGCGGCGGACAGTTCCGCCGCGGTCATCGTGATGAGCTCGTCCATGTTCCTCGCCTCACTCCTCGACCAGGATCCGCGGCACCTTGAAGCGCTGCAGTTCGACGGCGGGCGCCCCGCTGAGCGCTTCCTCAGGCGTCAGGCAGGGGGCGGGCTCGTCCTCGCGGAACACGTTGGTCAGGCCGGTCGCGTGCGAGGTGGGCGGAATCCCTTCCGCCGCGACCTCCTGCACCTGCGCGACCGCCGTGATGATCTGGTCCAGCTGCGGGGCCAGGTGATCAAGCTCCTGCTCGGTGAGCGCGAGCCTCGACAGCCGTGCCAGGTGGGCGACTTCGTCGCGGGTGATGGACATGCAATTAATCCTAGGACGCGACGCGTGCGGACCCGTAAGCGATTACGACCGCAACCAGATCCCCTTCATGTCAGTCTTCGTATTTGAGAGTGCCTCAGCAGCTCTTCAAGTGAGAGCAAGCACCAGGACAGGGGAACCATGAAAAAACCGATCACCGTCGTCGCTGCGACTGCGCTGGCAGCCACGACGGTCGCCGCGATAGCCGGCGGATCAGCAGCGCGGGCGGACGCGACTCGCACGGCGGGGAATGGCCCGGGGGTCACCACGCTATCGGACAGCGTCGTGCCGTTCGCCACGCCGAATAGGGCGATTGGTACGGTCGCGGGTTCCCAGGCGCTGACGATTCAGTTCTGGCTCACGCCGCGGACGGCCGCCGCGGAAAGCTTCGCGACCGCGGTCAGCACGCCGGGCAACTCCTCGTTCGGGCACTTCCTCAGTCCGGCCGCCTACACCGCCCGCTTTGGCGCGTCCAGCGCGGAAGCGGCCGGGGTCGAGGCGTGGCTGCGGTCGTCCGGCTTCACCGGCGTGACCGCAGACGCGCAGCGCGACTACGTGCAGGCGACAGGATCGGTGTCCGCCATCAACTCGGCGCTGCGCGTGCAGCTGAAGTACTTCCGGCCCACCGCGGACGTCAACGCCGGCTCCTACCAGCTGCGCGCCAACGACCGGGCGATCTCCCTGCCGTCGACGATCGCGCCCAGCGTGCTGGGCGTCACCGGGCTGGACAACGCGGCGCCCAAACCGACGTACATCCGCCCCGGCGTCCCGGCCAACGCGAAAGCGGGGCCCGCGGCCACGCCAGGCAACGTCCCCTGCTCTTCGTACTACGGCCAGCACAACGCCTACCACCTGCCCAAGCAGTTCGGCCGGACCACGTTCCCCAGCGTCATCTGCGGATACAGCGCCGACCAGCTGCGCGGCGCCTACGGCTACGACAGGCACAACATCGGCAAGGGCGTGACCATAGCGCTTGTGGAGTGGGGCCTGACTCCCGACATGTTCCCGACCCTGCAGGACTACACCCGGGCCAACGACATCCAGAGCCCGTCCACCAGCCGGTACGCGGAGCTGTCCCTCGGCAACAACAGCTGCGGCGACCCGTTCAACACCGAGGAGCAGATCGACGTCGAGGCGTCTTATGACATGGCGCCGCTCGCCAACCAGCTCGTGGTCGGCGGCGACTCGTGCAACGACGGCTACTTCGGCCTGCAGGCGCTGTTCGACGCTGACATCGCCATCCTCAACGGCGCGGGCGGCCACCCGCTCGCCGCGATCGCCTCTAACTCCTGGGGCCTGTTCGACGAGGAGACGGCGCCGGCAAGCGTGCTGAAGATCGAGCAGTCCTACCTGGTGCGGGCCGCGGCCGAGGGGGTCAGCATGCTCTACTCAGCCGGCGACTCCTCTGGCATCTTCACTCCCGCCGACTCCCCGTACGCCACCACCGTGGGCGGGACCACACTGGGCATCGGCCGGAAGGACCCGCGGGAGTTCGAGACTGGCTGGTCCACCGGGATCTCCCTGGACTTCGGTACTAGCTGGTCCTTCCAGGGCGAGCAGGGCGCGACCGGCGGCGGCCCCAGCCTGCTGTGGGCGCAGCCCGCTTACCAGCGCGGCGTGGTGCCAAGGTCGCTGGCCGCCTCCCCCGGCAACCGCGGCGGCTTTGTCCGCACCGTCCCCGACGTCAGCGCGATCGCCGACCCGTTCACCGGGTTCGCGGTCGGGCAACTGGTTCCCAACCAGAAGGGCGGGATCAGTTACGTCGAAGAGCCCATCGGCGGGACCAGCGTCGCCGCGCCGCTCGTCGCGGGCATGGTGGCCGCCTCCGAGCAGTATCAGCGCTCGTTCGGGTTCCTCAACCCGGCGCTCTACCGGCTGGCCGGGACGAGCGCCTACAACGACGCGCTGCCGCTCACCTCGAAGTCGCCGGCAGGTGACAAGGGCGTCTACTGCTCGCCATCCCTGTGCGGCCTGGCGGCGCTCACCACGTTCGACGACCAGAGCGCCAGCATGGCGGGTTACACCGGCCAGGTAACGCTCAAGGGCTACGACACCATGACCGGTATCGGCACCCCCAACGGGCAGAACTTCATCTACTCCCTGCGGGCTCTGGAGAAGCGGTAGTCGTTAGTCGCCGGCGGCCCCGGGGCTAACCGCCTCGGGGCCGCCGGACACCAAAGTACGGAAACCTGACTCGTCCAGGATCGGGACACCGAGCTCGACCGCCTTGTCGTATTTGGATCCGGCGTTCTCGCCCGCGACGACGAAGTTCGTCTTCTTCGACACCGACGACGAAACCTTGCCCCCCGCCGCGCGGACAGCCTCGGCGGCCTCGTCGCGGGTGAGCCCGCCGAGCGTCCCGGTGATCACGACGGTGACCCCCGCGAGCAGCCGGGACGCCGCCGACGACGGGTCGAACCCCGGCGTCTCAAGCTGGACCCCGGCCGCCCGCCACTTCTCCACGATCGCCCGGTGCCAGTCGACGGTGAACCACTCGACCACCGAGGCGGCGATCGTCGGTCCCACGCCTTCGACCACGGCCAGCGCGTCCGGCGAGGCGGTGGCGATCGCGTCCAGCGAACCGAAGGCATCGGCGAGCGCCCGCGCCGCCGTCGGCCCCACGTGCCTGATGGACAACGCCACCAGGATCCGCCACAGCGGCCTGGTCCGCGCCTCGTCGAGGTTCAGCAGCAGCAGCTTCGCGTTCACCTTCAGCCCGCCCGCCTTGTTCACGAAGAACGGGCAGGTGAACAGCTTGTCCTCGGTCAGGGCGAACAGGTCACCCTCGTCCGCGACCAGCCCGCCCTCGAGCAGCGCGACGACGGCCTCGTAGCCGAGCACCTCGATATCGAGCGCTCCGCGCGAGGCGAGGTGGAACAGCCGCTCGCGCAGCTGCGCCGGGCAGGACACGGTATTCGGGCAGCGCCAGTCGGCCTCGCCCTCGTCCCTGGCGAGCGGCGTGCCACAGGCCGGGCACTCGCGCGGGAAGACATACTCACGCTCGTCGCCGGTGCGCAGCTCCGTCACCGGGCCGACGACCTCGGGGATCACTTCGCCCGCCTTGCGCAGGACCACCATGTCGCCGATCAGCACGCCCTTGCGCCCGATCTCGTCCTCGTTGTGCAGCGTCGCGTTCTCCACGGTGGAGCCGCTCACCTTGACCGGCTGCATCACCGCGAACGGGGTCACCCGCCCGGTCCGCCCCACGTTGACACGGATGTCCAGCAGCCTCGTCGTCACTTCTTCCGGCGGGTACTTGTACGCGATCGCCCAGCGCGGCGCGCGGCTGGTCGCGCCGAGCGCCCGCTGGACCTCCAGCGAATCGATCTTCACGACCACGCCGTCGATCTCATACGGCGTCTCGTGCCGGTGCCCAGGGTCCGCGTAATAGTCGATGAACTCCTGTACCTCGGCCAGGTCGGAGAGGACCCGGTACCGGTCGCTGACAGGAAGCCCCCACTCCCGGAGCCGCTCATACCAGCCCGACTGGGTATCCGGGGCCCCCGCCAGGTGGCCGCCCTCGCTCGGACCCGCGGCGGCACCGCTGATCTGTGCCCGCTCCGACCCGACCACCCGGCCGATGCCGTGCACGATCGCGTCCAGGGCGCGGGAGGCCGTGACCCGCGGATCCTTCTGCCGCAGCGAGCCCGCCCCGGCGTTGCGCGGGTTGGCGAACGCGGGCTTGCCGGCTTCCTGCAACGACTCGTTGAGCCGCTCGAAAGCCGCCTCGGGCAGGAACACCTCGCCGCGGACCTCGAGCACCTCCGGCACCTCGGCCCCGGTCAGCCGATCGGGCACCGACTTGATCGTGCGGACGTTCAGCGTCACGTCTTCGCCGCTACGCCCGTCTCCCCTGGTGGCCGCGCGCGCCAGCCGTCCGCCCTCGTAGACCAGGTCGATCGCCAGCCCGTCGATCTTCAGCTCGCACAGGTACGGCCCGCCGCCGCCCAGCCGCGCGACCCGGTCCGCCCACCCGGCGAACTCCTCGGCGGAGAACACGTTGTCCAGGCTGAGCAGCCGCTCCAGGTGCTCTACCGGGGTGAACAGCGTCGAGATCACGCCGCCGACCTTCTGCGTCGGCGAGTCGGGGGTGCGCAGCTCAGGGAACTGCTCCTCGATCTCGTTGAGCGTGCGCAGGTCCGCGTCGTACTCGGCGTCGGAGATGGTCGGCGCGTCAAGCACGTGGTAGCGGTACTGCGCCTCGGTCAGCTTCTCACTCAGCTCCGCGTGCCGCTGCCTGGCGCTGCCGATGTCACGGGGGGACGACCCCCCGGAGCCCCCCGCAAAGTCATTGGACTCCACTACCCCATCTCCCCCATCATCTCGGGCAGGATCCTGGCCGCCTCCCGGCACCAGCGCAGCGCCTCGCGCGCCTGCACGGGCGACGCCGCGGCCAGCCCGCAGGCGGGCGTCACCACGACCTGCCGTGCACAGTCGGCCGCGGGAAGCCCCATCTTGCGCCACACCTCGGCGACAGTCCGGGCGGTGTCGGTCGGAGTAACGCCCCGCCGTTCGGGATAATCGAAAGAAATCGCTCCGGCCAGCAGCCCCACCCCCGCCTCCGCCACAGCGGCGAGCTGATCGAAATCACCCCGCTGGAGCAGGCTGAGGTCGATCGACATCGCGTCCGCCCCGGCGCCCGTGATTATTCCGAACGGAACGTCGCGATTGCAGCAGTGCACAATGGTGCAGGCGTTTACGGCGGAGAGCACCTGGTGCAGTCTGTCGCGCAGCACTTCCTCCTCGACCGCGCGCACCCGCGACAGGCCGCTCGCGGTCGGCACCGCGCCGGCGACGACCGCGGGCAGGGCGGGCTCGTCGAACTGAACCGCCAGCGTCGCGCGCGGCACGCGCTTGGCTACATCCGCGAGGTGAGCGGCGGCCCCTTCGGCCAGCGAGGCGGCGAGATCCGCGACCAGGCCCGGGTCGGCGAGCGCGGCGTTCAGCGAGCGCGGCTGCTCGAGCGTGGCGGCGAGCGTCCAGGGGCCGCAGACCTGGACCTTGAGCAGTCCGTTGTAGGAGTCGAGGACTTCCTCCATGACATCCAGGTCCGACGCCAGCATCGACCTGGCACGGCGCAGGTCGCGGCCGGGTCGCTCGACGATCCGCCAGCCGCGCGGCGTGACCTCGACGGGGATGTCCACGAGCAGGGCGGCCGTCCGGCCAGTGATGTCGGCGCCGGGGCCGCGGCCGGGAAGCTCGGCGAGGTGCGGGAAGTCCGGCAGTTCGCCGACGATGATCCGCGCCGCCTCCATCGAATCAGTGCCAGGCATCGACCCGATCCCGGTCGCGACGCCTGGCACCCAGGGAAACGCCTTTTCAACCACGCTGCTGAGCTTATAGCCGCAGGCCCGGGCTCAGCACGTGGCGACGATCGTGCCGCTCCCTAGCACGGTGTCGCCGTCGTACAGGACCGCCGCCTGGCCGCTGGCCACGGCACGGGCGGGCTCGTGCAGCCGGATCACCAGGTCGTCCCCGTCCAGCCACGCCGCGCACGCGTGGACCTCGCCGTGCGCCCGCAGCTGCACCTGGCAGTCGACCGGCTCCCGGGGTGGCGGGCATCCGGTCCAGACCGGACGGCTGGCGGTGATCTGGCGCACATCGAGCCCGCTTGCCGGGCCGATAGTCACCGTTCGGCTTACCGGCTCGATGCCGAGCACGTACCGCGGTCTGCCGTCAGGAGCCGGCTGGTCTACCCGCAATCCCTTGCGCTGCCCGACGGTGAACCCGTAGGCGCCGTCATGCGTGCCAAGCACCGACCCGTCCTGGCCGACGATCTGCCCGGGCGCGGACCCAAGCTGCCTGGCCAGGAAGCCGCGGGTATCGCCGTCCGCGATGAAGCAAACGTCGTGGCTGTCCGGCTTGTCAGCGACAAGCAGCCCGCGGTCCCGCGCCTCCGCGCGGACCTTTGTCTTCCGCGTGTCGCCGAGCGGGAACATCGCGTGCGCGATCTGCTCCCTGGTGAGGACCGCGAGCACGTAGGACTGGTCCTTGCCCGGGTCGGCCGCCCGGTTGAGCGCGCCGCCGTCGATGCGGGCGTAGTGCCCGGTGCACACCGCGTCGAATCCGAGCGCCAGCGCCCGGTCGAGCACCGCGGCGAACTTGATCTTCTCGTTGCACCGCAGGCACGGGTTAGGCGTCCGGCCGGCCGCGTACTCGGCGACGAAGTCGTCGACCACGTCCCGCTTGAACCGCTCCGCCATGTCCCAGACGTAGAAGGGGATGCCGATCACGTCGGCGGCGCGGCGGGCGTCCCGCGCGTCCTCAAGCGTGCAGCAACCGCGCGCCCCGGTCCGGTAGGACTGCGGGTTCTGCGACAGCGCGAGATGGACGCCGGTCACCTCGTGACCGGCGTCCACCGCACGAGCCGCGGCGGTGGCGGAATCAACCCCGCCAGACATGGCGGCAAGCACCCGGAGCCCCATAACGTCTCCAGGTTATCCGTCGCCTTCGACCACGCCGGACACTCCGGCCAGCGGGACTGCCGACAAACCGGAGACTGCTGTGACAGGATTGTCCGCGCTGTTCGGTTGAGCTGAGTTGGGTCAAGGAGGCGTCTCATCCAGACTTCAGTCATTGTCGTGGGAGGCGGTCCCGTCGGTCTGGGATTGGCCGCGACGCTCGGCAAAGCGGGAATAGCGTGCATTGTTCTAGAGCGCAGAATCGAGCCCTCAGCGATCCCGAAAGGGCAGAATCTCACGGCACGAAGCGTGGAGCACTTTTTCCGCTGGGATTGCGCGGACGAGCTGCGCGCGGCGCGCGTGCTACCAAGGGAATTCTCGATCGGAGGCATCACCGCATACGAGAGCCTCGCCGGTGAGTACTGGTACGCTCCGGCCGGGCGCGAGACCGTCAGCGAGTTTTACTATCAGCGGCACGAACGATTGCCGCAGTATCTGACGGAGTCCGTGCTGCGCGCCCGGGTGCGCGCGCTCGATTCGGTTACCGCACTGTTTGGCTGGTCCGCCACCGACGTTCAGCTGGGAGACGACGGCGTACGCGTGACAGCGGTGGAAGAGTCGACCGGCACGCGCCGCGAAATCGAGGGCTCCTACGTCGTCGGCTGCGACGGCGCCCATTCGATGGTCAGGGAACGCGCAGGCATAGCGTCCAGTGGAGCTGATTTCCAGCAGCGCATGGTGCTGGCGGTTTTCCAGTCCAGCGATCTGGACGCGCACCTGGAACGTTTTCCCCCGCGGACCACGTACCGCGTGCTGCATCCAGAGCTCGCGGGATACTGGTGGTTTTTCGGGCGGGTCGACGCCGGGACCTGGTTCTTCCACGCACCGGTCCCCGCGGACGCGACAACGGCGAATCTCGACGTCCATTCGGTAATAGAGCGGGCTGCGGGATCCCGCACAGCGTGTACCTTCCAGCACGTTGGATTCTGGGATTTGCGCGTCGACATCGCCGATACCTACCGCCGGGGCAGGGCGTTCATCGCGGGGGATGCGGCGCACAGCCATCCGCCCTATGGCGCGTACGGGCTGAACACAGGGCTCGAGGATGCCGTCAACCTGGGCTGGAAGCTCGCCGCCGTGCTGAACAACTGGGGCAGCCCCGGACTGCTCGACAGCTTCACCCAGGAGCGCCGCCCGATCTTCGTCGAGACGGGGAGCGCGATCATCCGGGGAATCGAGCATGATCGTGCTTTCCTGGCCCGCTACAGCCCCCAGCGCGACCGCGCCGAGTTCGAGCGCGCGTGGAGCCAACTGACGGCGGGAGAGACCGCACCTCCGACGTACGAACCGCACTACGAGGGGTCGTCCATCGTGTGGGGACCCGAAGGCGCGGCGTGCAGCGCCCACGGGAAGCACACCTTCGAGGCGCGGGCTGGCCACCACCTCGCGCCGGTCACGCTGTCCTCGGGCCGCAACGTCTTCGAGGAACTGGGACCGGAGTACACCCTGGTCGCGCTGACCACAGACCCGCGGCCGGGGGAGGCGTTCGAAGCCGCGGCACGGGAGATCGGGCTGCCGCTGCGCGTGCTCACGGACACCTTCGACGGGCAGCGAACGGCGTACCGGCGGCGCTTCATCCTCATCCGGCCTGACCAGTACGTCGCCTGGACCGGCGACACTCCGCCGGCGAACGCGGCTCGCGTCCTCCGCCGGGCCGTCGGCGGCCCATGACGGGGTGCGGGCTCTCGGCCCGCAGCTGACAATGCGGCCCGGCCCCGGCCCCGCCCCTGCCCCGCCCCCGGCCCTGCCCCGCCCCCGGCAGGCAACCCGGCCTCGGCCCCGGCCCCGGCCCCGGCAGGCAACCCGGCCCCGGCCCCGGCCCCGGCAGGCAACCCAATTCCCGCCCGCAACACCTTTCCCGCATCCTCCTGCCCGCGGCAGCGCTGGACGAACAACGTGGAACATCGTCCGTCCCCCCGAGCGGACGATCTTCCACGCTCATCACACTGCCCGGAATGTCTCCGGGCGGGGTTGAGGCATTTCGGGCGTATCGTCCTGCCGACGGTGGCCGCGGGGCGATTAGCGGTGGATCCGAGCCCGCCCTCGTGGCGGATGGTCGGCAGCGTGGGTACTCATCCAGGCTGATCGTGGTCGTGGCCATGGTGGTGATCGTGGGGGTGGTCATGTGCGACGGTTCCGCCCGTACCGGGCGGATCGGCAGGAATTCAACAACCGGGCTGGCCGTGGTTCCCACAGCATGACTGGCGCTTGCGCAGCTTGGTGAAGTTGTTGGTGACAACCATCCGCAACTTGACAGCGAACGGGGCATCGTACGTGGACCAGTTGGAAAACATGGCCTTAGGGCTTGGCCGCGGCCCAGGTTCCCGATCACGCTCTGTCATAGCGCAAACACTACCGCGTCCGCTGAAGGCTCAGTCCTCCCAGCGGACGACGATCCGCTTCCCCGTGCGCGGAGCGCCTCGAACGCCGCCAGGGCGTACCGTCGGCCAATCCCCCCCACTGCCCGAAGGCCTCCGGTGTGGCGGGCCGTAGATGTGCAGGTACCGGCGCGCGAGTTCCAGGCGGGCGTCGTGGGGGTCGATCTCAGGTGGTGGTACGGTCCACACCGTCGGCTGCCGCGCGCCTTCCCACCTGATCACGACCGTGCCGGTCGCTGCCGCGTACCGCAGAGCGTTTGGGTTTACGCCGAGCGCACGGCCCGCCTCTCCGTAGGTCATGCTCGCACCGTCGAGCAGGGCGTGCAGGCGGGCGGCGAGGTCCTCGGCGCGCCGTCGGCCCTTGGTGTCGTCGGGCAGCGTTCCGAGCGAGAAGACGGCGTGGTCGCGCGCGGCGACCACGAAGACGCTGAACCGAGGGCCCCACAACTGGACCAGCGAGGGGTCCGCCCATGTGGACGGTTCGTTGCCCTCGCCCGGCGAGGTCAGTAGAAGAACGCTACCGTGCGCAGCTCTATGCTTTCCCGCGGGTGCGCTCCCGACCTGGCCTCGTCGTGGAAAGCGGTGTGCGGTGCCCGCCAGGCCACGCAGTGGTCGGTGTCGTGCAGCTTGAAGATCAGCACCTCGTCCGCGTGCATGTCGGGGAAGTACCACCATCGGTGCGCGGGGCGGTAGGCGAAGATGCTCCCTGCGGGCTCGGAGTTCGGATCTTCGATGTCGGGCACGTTGTCTGGGTCGGGGAGCGAGTCGACGAAGAGCAGGAGGTTCGCCTCACCCTCGTCGTCGTCGACGCTGCGGTAGTCCAGCAGCGCCAGCGGCCAGTCCTGGGGCGGCGGGCTGAACGCACGCCACAAACTCGTCATCACCGCGCGCCGCCACGAGTGGGACGTCGGCATCGCATCGAACCTCTTCGAGGCCCGGCCCGGGTGCAGGTCGACGTGCACGTCGGAGGCGGGCGGCTGCGCCCCTTTCAATTCCGCGCCCGCCCGCCGGATAACCCAGCCGAGCGACAGCACCTCGTCCGCCTCGGTTACCTGCCGAACCAGGTCCAGCGCCTGCGCCACGTACACACGCTCAAGCTCATCAGGATCACCGAAGTCGACCATCGCACTGTGATGGCTGAGCAAGGAAAATCCGCTCCGGTCCAGGCCGAAATCGTCGAGGCTCTCCCGCCCGTTCGCGATCCACACCTTGCGCGGCGCGTACTGCGTGGTGGTCAGGTGGCCGCCGGGCGCGACGTACAGCCTGTTCCGCGTCGACTCGGGTGCGAGGTAGTTAAGGGTCCCCCAGACGCCAGTCATTACCTCACTATGCGCCTGCTCTCCGCGCGGCTGCTAGCCGGCGGCAGCGCGGCGGGCACGAGAGACCGCCTCGCGGATGACCGCGCCCAGCGCGTCGACATCGTCCTTGGTAGTGGTGTGGCCCAGCGAGAAGCGCAGCGAACCCCTGGCGCGCGCCTCGTCGGCGCCCATCGCGAGCAGCACGTGACTAGGTTCGGCCACCCCGGCAGTGCATGCGGATCCCGTCGAGCAGGCGATGCCGCGGGCGTCGAGCAGGAGGAGCAGCGCATCGCCTTCGCAGCCAGGGAAGGAGAAGTGCGCGTTGCCCGGCAGCCGTTCCGGGCCTGGCGGCGGACCGTTCAGGATCGCGTCCGGCACGGCCGCGAGGATCTGGCGGATCAGGTCGTCCCGCAGCGCCGCCAGCCGCAGCGCCTCGTCGTCCCGGCGGCGTGCGCTCAGCACGGCCGCGACCGCGAACGCCCGGATGGCCGGCGCGTCCAGCGTGCCCGACCTGATGTCGCGCTCCTGGCCCCCGCCATGCAGCACGGGGACAGGCGACATGCCACGGCCCAGAATCAGCGCACCTACCCCGACCGGGCCGCCGAGCTTGTGGCCGGTAACGGTCAGCGCGTCCGCACCGCTCGCGGCGAAGTCCACCAGCAGTTGCGCGGCCGCCTGCACCGCGTCCGTGTGGAAGGGCACTCCGAACTCGTGTGCGACGGCGGCTAGCTCCGGCACCGGCTGCACGGTGCCGACCTCGTTATTGGCCCACATCACGCTGACGACGGCGGCGGTGGCCGGATCGGCCTCCAGCGCCGCGCGCAGTACCTGGGGCTGGATCGCGCCCACGGCGTCGACACCGAGCCAGTCGGCGCGGGCGCCTTCTGTCTCGGAAAGCCACCGCACCGAGTCGAGCACCGCGTGGTGCTCGACCGCGGTGGTCAGGATGCGCTGCCGCCGGGAATCAGCGGATCGGCGCGCCCAGAACAGGCCCTTGACGGCGAGGTTGTCAGCTTCGGTCCCGCCGCTGGTGAAGATCACCTCGCTGGCCCGTGCGCCGAACACCTCGGCGATCTGCTCGCGGGACTCCTCGACCACCCGGCGGGCCCGCCGCCCGGCGTTGTGCAGCGACGAGGGATTACCCAACCGCGCCAGTTCCTCGGTCATCGCGGCGATCGACTCAGGCACCATTGGTGTCGTCGCTGCGTGGTCGAGGTAGACGACCGGAATTGTACTCATGGCGGCTTTAGCCTAACCGCACCGGACCATGGTCGGTGCCGGCCTACAGCTGCTTGTGCTTTCCGATCTCTTCGAGGAGTTGGGGGACGACCTTGAACAGGTCGCCGACGATGCCGAGGTCGGCGATCTCGAAGATGGGCGCGTCGGGGTCCTTGTTGATGGCGATGATGGTCTTGGAGGTCTGCATGCCG
>Ga0210395_10002537_pt1 | contig 14171 bp, 9 predicted proteins | sample IncBWH4OmetaG_FD_150861 | JGI IMG/M metagenome (GOLD analysis project Ga0210395, IMG submission 150861) | Forest soil microbial communities from Barre Woods Harvard Forest LTER site, Petersham, Massachusetts, United States - Inc-BW-H-4-O ... | reverse complement strand
CTTGACGCCAAGCCGAACGCGGCGCACCACGCGATCGCCGCCCTGCACCGGGCGGGCGCCGTCGACGTCCGGGTGATCACGCAGAACACGGACGGTCTGCACCAGCTGGCGGGACTTCCCGGCGACCGGGTCCTCGAGTTGCACGGCAGCGGGCGGTGGGTTGCCTGCACGGACTGCGGCGCGCGGACGCCGATGCGGGAAGCGTTGCGCCGGGTGACAGGCGACCCTGACAACTCCGGTGAGCCTGACCCGCCGTGCCTCGCGTGCGGCGGCATCCTCAAGGCCGCGACCGTGATGTTCGGCGAGACCCTCGACCCGGCGGTGCTCGGCGAGGCGATCTCCGTCGCCCAGGGATGCCAGGTGCTGTTCGCGGTTGGCAGCAGCCTCCAGGTGCACCCCGCGGCCAGTCTCGTCGGCCTCGCGGCCCGGACCGGCGCCCGCCTGGTCATCGTCAACGATCAGCCGACCCTCTACGACGCTATCGCCGACGAGGTCATCAGGGACCGCATCGCCGACGTCCTCCCGGCCCGCTTGAGCGAAATCTCGGACAGGTGATCACCACATGACACCTACACCGCGCATCGCGATCGTCGGCGGCGGGATCGGCGGGCTCGCCGCCGCCGCGTTCCTGCACCGCGCGGGGCTGGAGAGCACGGTATACGAGCAGGCCGCCCAGCTCAGAGAGATCGGCGCCGGCGTCGTCGTCGCCCCGAACGCCGCCGGGCTGCTGCGCCGGCTCGGTGTCCTGGACTCCCTCGCGGCGAACGCGGTACGGCTGGAGACGGGCTGGGAGTTCCGCCGCTGGCAGGACGGCAGCGTCCTGTCGGCGGAGGATCTGGCGACGAAATGCCAGCGTCTGTACGGCGAGCACACCTACACGGCGCACCGCGCGGACCTGCTCGACGCGCTCACCCAGGCCGTCCCCGCGGCCGCGGTCCGCCTCGGCAAGCGCTGCGTCTGTATCGAAGCGATCGAAGCGATCGAAGCGATCGAAGCGATCGAAGCGATCGAAGCGATCGAAGCGAGCGAAGCGAGCGACGTCGGCTCCGCACCGGTCACGCTGGCCTTCGCCGACGGCGAGACGGTGACGGCCGACGTCGTGATCGGCGCCGACGGTATCCACTCGATGATCCGCGCCGCGCTCACCGAACCGGCCCCCCCGACGTACTCGGGGCTGTGCGCCTTCCGGGCACTGGTCCCCGCTGAGCACGCGCCGCCGTTCGCGCGGCGCCCGGCGCAGACCCTCTGGCTCGGCCCGGAACACCACCTCGTGCACTACCCCGTCTCGAAGGGCACGCTGATCAACCTGGTCGCCTTCGCCCCGGCCGGCGGCTACACCACCGAGTCGTGGACGGCGACGGCGACGGTGGCGAAGTTCCTCGCGGAATTCGAGGGCTGGGACCGCCGCCTGACGGACCTGATCAAGGCGGCCGGAACGCCCGGCCGCTGGGCACTGCTGGACCGGGCGCCGCTCACGTCCTGGGGCAGCGGTCCGGTCACGCTGCTGGGCGACGCGGCGCACCCGATGTTCCCGTTCTTCGGTCAGGGCGCCGCCCAGGCGATCGAGGACGCGGCGACCCTGGCCCGCTGCCTGAGTGCGGAACTCACGGCCGACAAGACCAGCACGGCGGACCCGGCCGCCGCCCTCCGTCGTTACGAAGCCCTGCGCATTCCGCGGACCACCCGCCTCCAGCAGGTGAGCCACGCCCGCGCCCACGTCAACCACCTGCCCGACGGCCAGGAACAGCGGGTGCGTGACGCCGGCTTCACGGCCGTCGACCCGCTCGTAGCCAACGCCTGGATCTACGCCCACGACGCGGAGGCAGACGCGGAGGCAGACGCGGAGGCAGACGCGGGGGCAGACGCAGACCCGGACGCGGACCGCCCAGAGATAACCCCCCGATAACAGCGACGCGATCCACTCGTCGGTCGTGGTGACGAGCGCCTGTCGCGGGAAGACCTTCTCGGTCAGCACGCGGTGCACCTCGGGGTCGCGGTCGGCGCAGGCGTCGGCGAGCACCGTGAGCCGGTAGTCCAGATCGGCCGCCTGCCGGAGCGTGGAGAGCACGACGCCGCTGGTGGCGATGCCCGCCAGCACCAGGCTGTCGGCGCCCGCGCCGCGCAGCAGCACGTCGAGGTCGCTGCCGCTGAACGCGCTGACCCGGCGCTTGACCACGACCGGCTCGCCGGGCTCGGCGGCGAGCGCGGCGTGCACCTGCGTGACCGGGTGGTCCTCCAGGTACTCGTCGCCCGCCTGCGACGCCATGGCCGAGAAGGTGGCGTTAGACGAAGCGATCTCCGGATACCCCGGGCGGAACGCCACGCGGACGAACATCACCGGGACACCGGCGCCGCGCGCCGCCTGCGCCGCCCGGCCGGCCGCCTCGACCACCGACGGGGTGCCGAGCCGCTCGACCACGCCGTGCTGGAAGTCCATCAAGAGCAAGACGGAGCGTGAATCAGGCACGATCAAGCGTCCGCCACTCCGGGAACGATGGGCGGCAGCGTCGACCACGGGAAGTTGATCCACCGGTCCGTGCGCTTCCACACGTAGTCGCACTGCACCAGCGACCCCGGCTTCTGGTACACCACGGCGGACCGCACATCGGCCACATGCCCGGAGATGAAGTCCCGCACCAGTTCGAGGGTCTTGCCGGTGTCGGCCACGTCGTCGGCGATCAGCACCTTCTTCGCCGAGAAGTCGACCACGGACGGCACCGGCGGGAGCATCACCGGCATGTCCAGCGTGGCCCCCACCCCGTTGTAGAACTCGACGTTCATCAGGTGCAGGTTCTTCACCGACAGCGCGTACCCGAGGGCGCCGGCCACGAACATGCCGCCCCGCGCGATCGCGAGGATGAGGTCGGGCCGGAACCCGTCGTCGTCGATCGCCCGCGCGAGTTCCCGCGCCGCGTGGCCGAACGACTCCCAGGTGAGCGTCTCCCGCGAGTGATCCATAACCCGGACATTACCGGCTAGCCGTCGAGCACCGAGGGGGAGGTCGCGTCGTAGTCCGCCAGCCACCCCGCGCCGCGCCCTTCCGGGTCGCGCGGGTTCAGCTGCCGCCGCACCGCGATCGCCGCGTCCCGCCGCCAGGCCGCCCAGCGCGACGGCAGGTGATTGGACACGCCCCGGGCACGGGCGGTGAGCACCACCCGCGACGCCCGCGGCCGTCGCACCCGCTCGTAGACCGACAGTGCCGCGACCGGGTCGGAAGGCGAGGCCGCGAGGGCGAGGCCGAGCACCGACCCGTCCTCCAGCGCCTGGCACGCCCCCTGCCCCAGGTAGGGCAGCATCGGATGCGCCGCGTCCCCGAGCAGCGTCACCCGGCCGGACGTCCAGGCGGGGATCGGGTCGCGGTCGTAGAGCGCCCACTTGTACCAGGTCTCGCCGGCCTCGAACAGCCGCAGCAGCGACTCATGCCACCCCACGTAGCGCTTGAGCACCTCGTCTCGCGAGCACTCCGTCACCCACGACTCGTGCCGGTAACTCTCGTCGTCGTAGTGGCAGACGACGTTGATCAGCTCATCGCCGCGCAGCGGGTACAGCACGATCGTGCCGTGCGGCCCCAGCCACTGCCCGTTGTCCGCGGCCACGGACGACGGCGCCCCGCCCCGCACCGCGGCCGTGGGGATCACCGACCGGTAGCAGATCTTCCCGGTGAACCGGGGCGCGTCGGGCCCGAACAGCGAGGTGCGCACCGCCGAGTGGATGCCGTCCGCGCCGACGATGATGTCCGCCTCGACCGCGGACCCGTCCGCGAAAAGCGCCGTCGCCGAAGACTCGTCGGAAGACACCGACACGCACCGCTTTCCCAGTGACACCATCGCAGGCGGCAGCGCGGCGGCGAGCACGTCGAGCAGGTCGGCGCGGTGCACCGTGGCCGGCCGGATGCCGTACAGGGTGGTGTGCCGCCGCCTGCTCGTCTTGGAGATGACCCGCCCGCTGATCCCGTCGCGAGTGGCGTGGAACGCGGTCCGCCCCGCGACCTTCCGCACGGCGTCCTCGACGCCGACGGCGCGCAGCACCCGCATGGCGTTGGCGTGCAGCGCCACCCCGGCGCCGATCTCTTTCAGCTCCCCGGCCGACTCGAAGACGGAAACCTCAACCCCGGCCTGGGACAGCGCCAGGGCCGCCGTCAGCCCCCCGATGCCACCCCCGATGATCGCGACACGTGTCATGCCGCCATCTTGCCCTGCCAGGCCCGTCCTCTCAATCGGCCCAGGTCACCAAAGACGCGCCCCGCCCGTTGTGCCGTCCCGGCGCGAAAAGATCAAAACCGTTGTACGGAACGGTCCCGGGTTCCACCCGCCCGCGCCCACCGTCCGTCCGCCCCGATCCACGCGGATCGCGGGTTTCATGCCCAGGCACTGGGTAGCGCGGAGAGGGTCGTCGTAACCTGGACGTGATGCTCATGTTATCGTTTCGAGATGTGTCTGAGAGCCTGCGCCGCCTTAGCCCGCCTGCCCGCTCGCACTCCGCGGCTCCCGCGGCTGAGCCGCCTATCGCGGGGCAACAGGACAGACGCAGGCAGAAGGTGCTGGTGCTAGCCCTGCTTGCCGTGGTCGTTGTCCTTGATCAGGCTGCCAAGTGGTGGGCCTGGCGGCACTTCCCGTGGACCGTGATCAACTCCGGCGGTGATCTCCTCGTCGGGCACACGATCGGCGCGTGGTACGCCCGCCCGGTAACCGGTGCGCTGCTCGACCTGCTGGATGTCGCGCTGCTGGGCACCGTCGTATCGGTCCTGGCGCGCTGCCGGGCGAACCCCTGGGTCGTCGTTCCCGGCGCCCTGATGGCCGGCGGGTGGGCCAGCAACCTGCTGGACCGGCTGGGATTCCACTACTGGACCGCCCCGGGCAGCGTCCGCGGCGCGGTCGATTTCATCCACCTCGGCACGAACTTCTACAACGTCGCGGACTTTTTCATCATCGGCTGCACGCCGCTGTTCCTGCTGGGAGCCGGATACCAGGCCGTGCGGGCGGTGCGACGGCCGGCCGCGGGCCCGGCCCTGACGCCCGCCCGCGGCAGGACGCGAGCGGGCGTCCCGGCGCTGGCCGGCGCGGGCCTGGTCCTGGTCGTCGCGCTCGGCGCGGTGAATTACGGCGGCGTGAGCGCTCCGCCTCCCACGCCGGCGCTCGAGGCGTCGGGCGTGGCGGCCGCGTCGCCGCCGTACCGCACCGTGCCCGCTCGCTGGCACCCGAGAATCCGGGTCCCGCGCCGGAGCCGGTACCGGCCACTAGGCCGCTAGGACGCGGACCGGCCGCTAGGACGCGGACCGGCCGCTAGGACGCGGCCGGGGCCTGCAGCATCGCGGCGTTCTGCCGCTCAAGCGCCTTGGCCGGCCCCGCGTACCAGCTGTCGGCGAACGCGGCGGAGAAGGGGTCGGGGAAGATGTCCTCCTCGCCTCGGCTGACCGCGTCGAAGATGGCTTCCGCCACGGACCGCGGAGACGCCTTCGGTATCTCCAGGGCCCGGACCATGTCGGTGTCCACCGGGCCGGTCAGCACGGCATGGACCCGCACGCCCTGTGCGGCCAGCAGCATCCGCAGCGACTGTGTGAGGCTGAATGCCGCCGCTTTGGACAGCGAGTAAGCGGGGGTCACCGGGATCGGGGCGATGGAAGCCACCGACACGTTGTTGACGATGGCGCCGCCGGAGTCGACCAGTCGCGGCAGGAAGGCCCGCGTCACGCGGTAACTGCCGAACAGGTTGACCGCCAGGTGCCGCTCCACTGCCGCGGGGTCGGTGAGGTCGTCGAACATGAAGACACCGGCGTTGTTGACGAGGATGTCCAGGGACTGGACGCGGGCGGCGGCCGCGTCCACCTGCTCCTCGTCGGTGATGTCCAGCGCCAGCCTGGTGACCCGCGGGTCGGGGTGGGCGTAGGGCTGCCGGGTCCCGGCATACACCCGCGCCGCGCCTCGGCGCAGGGCCTCGGTGACCAGCGCTTGCCCGATGCCCCGGTTGGCTCCGGTCACCAGGATTGCCTTGTTTTCGACAGTTGAGCCCTCGATGGGCGTGCCGTCGATAGCCGTGCTCATAATGGTCTTCCTCCATGGGTGCGGAGGCGGATGCCCCCGGCCTGGTGTGACTCTTCGCTCCGACGCTAGGTCGGGAGCAGCGCGGCGCGGATCGGGCAGTCGTTCAGGATTCGGCACCCTGGGTGTTTATGTTTCGGCGGCAAGTGTTTAGCCGCCGTCATCCGGCTCGTCCAGGAGGCCGGCTCGTTCGGCCAGAGCGGCCGCCTGGACCCGGCCGGACACCTCGAGTTTGCGCAGGATGCTGCTCACGTGCACGCCGGCGGTGCTCGGGCTGATGTAGAGCGCGGCGCCGATCTGCGCGTTGGTATGCCCGGCGGCGAGCAGCCGCAGCACCGCGAGCTCCCGGCTGGTCAGCCCGTACGGCGCCCGGGCGCGCCGGGACGGCGCGGCCGGCTCGGGCGGGCGCAGCGGGATACGGGCCCGCCGCGCCAGCGCGGTGATCTCTGCCAGCAGCGGGACGTGGCCGTCGGCGGCGGCCGCGGCGGCCAGCAGCGCGTCGGCGGCCGGAGCCGGCCGGCCAGCCTCCAGGTGCGCCTCGGCCTCCCGCCACCAGGCGTACCCGGCGCGGTGCGGGCAGCCGGCCTCCTGCCACGCCTTGGCCGCGCGGCGCCAGGAGTCAGGGTCGCTCAACCCGGCGAGCCGGGTCCGCTCGGCATCCCAGGTTGCCCGCTCGGCCGGGATCGTGGCCACGAACGGGTGCTCGGTGAACGCGGCCCCGCCCATGCCCGGTTCCGCCCAGGAAGCCAGTCCGTCGGCGGCGGCGCTGGCGGCGGCGGCCGTCGGGCCGTCGCCGCGGGCACGGCCTCGTTCGGCTAGGTCGGCACCGGCGCGCATGCCGACGGCAAGCAGCCAGCCGCAGAAGATGGCCAGATCGGGACTGGTGATCCGGCGCAGTGCGCGCTGAACCTCGGCCAGCGCCGCGGCGGGTTGCCCGGCCCACAGCGATACCTCCGCCGCTCGCACGGCGAACAGGCGACTGAGGTCCGCGTTGCCGGGAAAAGCGAGGCTGGCGCCGAGGAGCCGGGTTCTCCGGCCCGCGGCGTCGATCTCGCCGCGCAGCAGGTCGATCTCGACGCGGGCGCCGTGCACCGCCCAGTGGTCAAGGTCGGGCGGTCCGGCGGTCAGCGGATCGATCAGCGCGGCGGCCTGCGCGGTCCGACCGCGGGCGATCAGGGCCTCGGCCGCGTTGAACGTCAGCACGGTGACCCGCCACGAACCCCCGAGGCCGGCCCGGCGGGCCGGCTCCAGCGCGCTCAGCGCGACCTCGGCGGCCTGCTCGAACCTGGCGAGATACTGCAGCGCGAAGCTCTCGGACGCGGCCAGCCACACCAGGGCCATGGGGTCGTGCGCGGCCTTGGCGCGGGTCCAGCCGCGCCGCAGGAACGCGTGCCCCTCCTCGACCTGCCCGCGCCGGAACGCGTTTGTCGCGAGGCTGGCCAGGACACGCGGAATGAGGGCCGTGGCACCCGCCTCTTCGGCCATCGCCAGCGCCCACTGCAACGCGGAGTGGATGTCCGCGAGCGGTCGCTGTACCAGCCGGAGGAAGGTTTCCGCGTAGTCGTGCCACGCTTCGGCGTGACTCGCGGACGGCGGCGCCAGCGCGTACAGCCGGAGCGCCTCCTCGATCAGGCTCAGCCCGGTGCCGGGTGCGGCGAACGCCCGGCCGAACGCGGCCCGGTGGCAGACGGCCGCCGCGACAGCCGGGTCGGCATGGCCGGCGAACCGCTCGCGGGCCTCCTCGGCCAGCTCCACGGCCCGCGTCCCGGCGCCGGACCAGGTGAGGGCGTCGATGGCCCGCAAGTACAGGCCGGGCAGGCCGCTGCCATCCGGGCCGCTGACCCCGCTCTCCCGGCTCTCCCCGAGCGCGCCGGACAGCTCGATAGCGCGCAGGCAATGGGCGGCGGCCTCGGCGTAACCGAATACCCGCTCGGCGGCTCCGGCCGCCGCCACCTGGGCCGGCAGCTCCTGTGCGGGCCGGCCCGCCGCCTGCCAGTGCCCGGCCTCCTCGGCCGCCAGTTCGTCATCCCCGGCCGCCGCCAGCGCGGCGGCCATGCGCGCGTGCAGCGCGGCCCGTTCCCCCGGCAGCAGCCGGCCGGCCACCGCCTCGGCGAGCAGCGAGTGCCGCGCTCGGTGGGTTCCCGGCGGGCCGCCGTCGGCCAGCAGCCGGCTCTCCGTCAGCTCCCTCAGCCCACCGCGGACGGCGTCGGTCCCGAGCCCGGTGACACTGCACAGCATGTCTTCGCCCAGCGGCCGCCCGGCGACCGCCAGCGCGGCGAGCACCGCCTGGGCGCGGCCGGCGCAACGGGCGGCTCTCGCGGCCAGCACGTCGGCGAGCCGGGCCGGGAGCTCAGCCGGGACAGACAGCCCCGCGCCGTCGGCGCCCTCCCGCGCGGCGGCCACCATCTGCTCGGTGAAGAACGGGTTGCCCTCCGCCCGCGCGTACAGTTCGTCGGCGACTCCCGGCGCCAGCTGGCCGCCGGTCAGCGCGGCGGCAAGGTCGTCCGCCTCCCGCCGCGGCAGCGAGCCGAGCCGGATCTCGGCCACGCTCGCGGCGGCGCGGGTCTGTGCCAGCCAGCCGGCGACGTGCGCGGCGACCGGTGCCTCGTCGCTGCGGCAGGTCACCACCGCGGTCACCCCGGACAGCCCCGCGGCGTGCGCCAGGTAGGTGACGCAGTCCAGCGTCGCGCTGTCGGCCCAGTGCACGTCCTCGATCAGCAGCCCGACGCGCGCCCCCGACGTCACGGCCACCGCCGCCAGCAGTTCGGCCACCGCGGCGAACAGCCGCGCCCGCTGCCATTCGTGAGCGAGCCTGCCGATGTCCGGGTCATCGCCGCCGTCGTCGCCGCGGTCCGGGCCTAGCCGCGGCAGCAGCCGCGCCACCTCGGTGCGGACATAGGGCGGTGCCGTGTCAAGGGCCGCCGCGAGCAGCGCGCCCTTGTCGGCCCCGGCCAGTTCGCCGAGCGCGGCCGCCACCGGGAGCAGCGGCAGCGTGCCCGCGAGCGGCAGGCATTCCCCGCGCACCGCCACGACCCCCGTTGCCGCCGCGCGCGTCATGCCTTCGGCGGCGAAGCGGGTCTTGCCGACGCCCGCGTCACCGCTGACGAGCAACAGCCGGGTATCGCCGGTCACCGCGGCCAGCAGCCGCGCCAGTTCGCTTTCGCGGCCGATGAACGCCGTCGGCTCAGCCACGCGCGTGCCGTTCGTCCTGGGCCGACGCCGCCGTCGCCGGGCGGCCGCGCAGCGACCAGGTGGCGACCAGCGACGCACGCGGCTGCGCCAGCTCGTCGCCCCGGCCGACGATTGGCATCTGCATGCCAAGAAGTATGTCCGGCGGCCCGATCGCGTACCAGGGACACGCACCAAGGACACGTACTAGCACTCATCCGGCCCGGCCCGGCGGCCAGCAGATTTATATTCTAGTTTGTCCGGTGGGATATGGGGATCCCGGGGCCTTCGCCCCTCTCTGACCCACAACGATGGCCTGCCAGCAGCAGCGGTGACCGCGCGCCCCGCAGGAACTAGAAGCCTGGGCTCTCGTCGACGACTGACCGCAACCGGTACGCTTGTCACGTCTCAGCGAACGAGATCAGCTGAGACGGCCTCGAATGGCTTCTGCTCGGTGATGGAACCGGCGTGCGGTGCGTGTCCCCGCTTCACGCCACCAGTGGATGGTTCCAGGTGATGACCACGGGTCGGTAAATTCTGGACGCCGACGACCCCGGGTGGTCCGCCCCGCCGGGCAGCGAACGGGACACTTCATGTCATCGGCGACCTACCGCACCCTGTTGCGCGCCTCCGGCGCCGCCCCCTTCTTCCTGACCGCTGCCGTCGGCCGCGTCGGCATCGCGATGACCAGCCTGGGCATCGTCTGGCTGGTGCACGCGAGGACCGGCTCCTATGCCACGGCCGGGCTGGTGACCGGCGGGTTCGCCGTCGCCGAGGCAGTGGCCGGACCGCAACTGGCCCGGCTGATCGACCGCTTCGGCCAGACCCGGGTGCTGCCGCCCGTGCTGCTGGCGCACGCCGCCACGGTGGCCACGCTGCTGGCGCTGGTCGCGGCCGGCACCCCGGACTGGCTGATGTTGGCGGGCGGGGTGCTGGCCGGCGCCACCATCCCGCAGCTCGGCGCGCTGTCCGCGGCCCGCTGGGCGGCGCTCCTGCGCGACGAGCGAGCCGCCGTGCTGCCCACCGCGTTCACGCTGGAGGCGCTGGCCAACGAGCTGGCCTACCTGGCCGGTCCGGTCCTGGTCAGCATCCTCGGCGCCAGCGGGCACCCGGCGGCCGGCACCGTGATGGCCGCTACCTTGGTGGTGGCCGGCGGGTTGTGCTTTGCCGCGCAGCGCGCAACCGCGCCGCCGGCCTCCGGCGCTGCCGTGCGGCACCGGACGGGCCGCTCGCTGCTGCGGCCCGGATTCGTTGTCCTGGTCGGCGTGAACCTGGCCATCGGGGCGTTCTTCGGTGCCATGCAGATCTCGGTGACCGCGTTCGCGGTCACCCGGGGCGCGGCGGGCATGGCCGCCGCGCTGTTCACGGTGTCCAGTTGCGCCAGCCTGCTGGCCGGCTGGCTGTACGGGCTGCGTCGGTGGCGGCCGGCGCCGCGGACGCAACTGGCGGTGGCCGCGGCCGGACTGGCGATCGGCTGCCTGCCGTTGCTCGCGGCCGGCTCCTTGGTTGAACTGGGCTTCGGCGTCGCGCTGACCGGGCTGGCGGTTCCCCTGATCCTGGTTCCCTGCTCGGTGCTGGCCGCGGCGACTGTCGACCGGGCGGTGCTCACCCAGGCCTTTGTCTGGCTGAACTCGGCCAGCGCGGCGGGTTCGGCCGGCGCGGCGGCGGTGGCCGGCTGGGCGGTGGGCGCCAGCGGCGCGCACGGCGGCTTCGTGGTGGCCGCGACGGCCACCGGTGTCCTGGCGCTGCTGGCCGGGGCGGGCTTGCGGACGCCCGCTCGGGACTGAAACTCGCTAGAGTCGGAGCTACGGGAGTCATGCGGCGTTGGAGGGCGGTCACCGGTGAAACTGCCTTACGTTGAGTACGAGGCGCCCGCGACTGTGGCTGAAGCCGTCGACTTGCTGGCCGGGCACCAGGACGAGGCGAGCGTGCTCGCCGGCGGCCAGAGCCTGATCCCCTTGCTGGCGCTCCGGCTGGCCCGCCCGGCGGTGCTCATCGACATCAACCGCCTGCGTGACCTGTCCGGAGTGTCGCTGGCAGACGGCCACGTGACGATCGGCGCGATGACCCGCGAGTACGTGGCCGAGGAATCGGAGATAGTCGCCGATGCCGTGCCGTTGCTGGCGGCCGCGCTGCCCTTGATCGGCCACGAGGCCATTCGCAGCCGGGGCACGATCGGGGGGAGCCTGGCGCACGCCGATCCGGCGGCCGAACTGCCGGCGGTCGCGCGGGCCCTCGACGCCGAGTTCGTGGTGCGAAGCCGGCTAGGCTACCGGGTCGTCCCGGCGGCGGAGTGGTTCGAGGGTTACCTGGCGACGTCACGCCACCTCGACGAGCTCCTCGTCGAGGTCCGTTTCCCGAGAGCGGCACCGGGTAACGGTGCCGCCTTCCAGGAGGTGGCCAGGCGGCACGGTGACTTCGCCATCGTCGGGCTGGCGGTGTCGCTGACGCTGACCGATGGCACGGTCGGCGACGCCAGGCTGGCGTTCTCCGGGGTCGCCGACGTGCCGGTCCGGGCAACGGACGCGGAGGATCTCCTGGACGGCGAGCGGCCGTCGGCGGAGTTGTTCGCGGAGGCGGCCCGCCGGGCGACCGACGGCCTCGAGCCGCCCGCCGACCTGCACGGATCGTCGGAGTACCGGAAGAAGATCGCGGCCGCACTCGTCCGCCGCGGGTTGCGAGCGGCCGTGGATAACGCCCACGAGAGGCAGTGACGGAAAGTGGATATCACCGTGCGGGTGAACGGCGGCACGCGCACCGCCGACGTGGAGGCGCGCAAGACGCTGTCGGACTTCCTGCGAGACGACCTCGATCTCACCGGCACCCACGTGGGCTGCGAGCACGGGGTCTGCGGCGCGTGCACGGTCCTCGTCGACGGCCGGGCGGTGCGCTCCTGCCTGATGCTGGCCGTCCAGGCCGCGGGCAGCGAGGTGACCACCATCGAAGGGCTAGCGCCGGACGGGACGCTCGGCCCGCTGCAGCAGGCGATGCGCGACTCGCATAGTTTCCAGTGCGGATTCTGCACGCCGGGGTTCGTCATGCAAGCCGCCGCGCTGCTGAGTGCCCACCCGGACGCCGGCGAGCGGGAGATCCGCGAAGCACTGTCCGGCAACATCTGCCGGTGTACCGGTTACCAGAGCATCATCGATGGCGTCCTGCTGGCCGCGCGGCGCAGCGGGGAAGGCTGACCTAGGGAGCGACGATGGCTCAGATCGCGGCCGAGCGCTATACCGGCGCCAGCGTCAAGCGCTCGGAAGACCCGCGCATCCTGACGGGCGGCGGGCGCTACATCGCGGACCTCAAGCTGCCCGGGATGCTGCACGCGGCGTTCGTGCGGTCGCCGCTGGCCCACGGACGGGTTGTCCACGTTGACGCCGGGGCGGCCCGGGCCGTGCCCGGAGTCGTCGCCGTGCTGACCGGGGCGGACCTGGCGGCCATCACCGTCCCTGGGCAGGATCCGCTGTTCGCGATGATGGGCGGCGGCGGGCCGATGCCCGAGTACAGCCTGCTGGCGACTGACAAGGTGCGGTTCGCGGGCGACCCGGTGGCGATCGTGGTCGCGGAGAGCCGCTACGTCGCTGAGGACGGCTGTGAGCTGGTGGAAGTCGACTACGAAGACCTGCCTCCGGTGATGACCGCGGCCTTCGCCCTGGACGCCGGCAGCCCGCCGGTGTTCGCCAACCTGGGCGACAACATCATCGGTCCGCACAAGCGCAGCGAGTTCGGCGACGTCGCCGGGGTGTTCGCGGCCGCGGACCGGGTCGCCGAGTTCCGCATCGATGTGCACCGCCACCAGAACGTGCCGATGGAGGGCCGCGGCATCGTGGCCAGCTACGACGCCGGATCTGGGGTCCTGACGGTGCACGCGGCGACGCAAAGCGTTCACGTCACCAGGATGGGTGTCGCCATGCGCCTCGGTATCGAGGCGGACAAGGTCCGTGTCCTGGCGGGTGACATCGGCGGCTCGTTCGGCTTGAAGATCGGCGCCTCTCGCGAGGAGCTCGCCGTCGCCGCCGCTTCGCGCGTCCTTGGCCGGCCCGTCAAGTGGATTGAGGACCGCAGCGAGAACCTCACCGCCTCCGGGCAGGCACGCGAGGAGAGCTTCGATGTCCGGGCTGCCGTCAGTGACGACGGTGACCTGCTCGGACTCGATGTGAAGATGGTGATCGACACCGGCGCGTATCCGGTGATGGGCACCATGGTCGCGGGGATCATCGAGATGATGCTGCCGGGTCCGTACAAGCTCGCGGCGCTGGGATTCGAGTCAACCGCGGTCACCACCAACAAGGCGTCGTACATCGCCTACCGCGGCCCGTGGGCGTCCGAGACGTTCGTCCGGGAACGCGTCCTGGACCTGCTCGCGAAGGACCTCGGCCTCGATCCGCTGGAGATCCGGCTGCGCAACGTCGCCCCGCGCACCGACCCGCCGTTCGCCATGATCACCGGACGTCCGCTCGCCGGGGTCACCACGAAGGAGTCGCTGGAGCGCCTCGCGCAGGTCGTGGACCTGCCGGCCTTCCGGCGCCGGCAGGCCGAAGAACGAGCCCGCGGCCGTTACCTGGGCATCGGCCTCGCGACCTTCCTCGAGGCAGCTCCCGGCCCGCGCTCGCCCGGGGTGCCGAGCGGCCCGATGGGCCTGGAGCACATGCGCTTGCGGCTCGGCGAAGACGGCGTCGTGACGTTGTTCACCGGGCAGATGCCACACGGGCAGAGCCACCAGACCACGCTCGCGCAGATCGCGGCCGACGAATTCGGCGTCCCCTTCGAGCAGGTCCGCGTCGTCGTCGGGGACAGCGACGTCGTGCCGTTCGGCCTGACAGGCGGCAGCCGGTCGGCCACCATGACCGGAGGCGTGACGCTGCACGGCGCCCGGCAGCTGAAGGCCAAGGTGCTCGACTTCGCGTCGCTGCTCATCGAAGCCAGCGCCCGGGACCTTGAAATCACCGATGGCCAGGTCTTGGTCCG
>Ga0210395_10002534_pt1 | contig 14182 bp, 13 predicted proteins | sample IncBWH4OmetaG_FD_150861 | JGI IMG/M metagenome (GOLD analysis project Ga0210395, IMG submission 150861) | Forest soil microbial communities from Barre Woods Harvard Forest LTER site, Petersham, Massachusetts, United States - Inc-BW-H-4-O ... | reverse complement strand
GCGTCTTTCAGCGCCGCCTTTGGCCAGGCCCCCGTCATCAAGGTCGAGGGGCGGGCCTATCCGGTGGAGGTAATCTACGCGCCGCTGGATTCCTTTGGCTCGGACGCCGACCCTGGCTCTGCGGATCCCGATGAAAAAGTGGAAGCATTGCATTACATCGACGGAGCCGTGGAGGCGGTGGAACGAATTCTGCGGGAGGATGACCCCAGTGGCATCCTGGTTTTCATGCCCAGCGAGCGTGATGTCCGCGAGACCTGCGATCTTTTGGCCGGCCGCGGCGGGAACTGCGAGCTGGTACCGCTTTTCGGGCGCCTCAGCAATTCTGAGCAGCAGCGGGTCTTCGCGCCCAGCCAGCGCCGAAAGATCGTGGTGGCGACGAATATTGCCGAGACCTCGCTCACGATACCGGGCATCCGCTACGTGGTCGACACCGGGCTGGCCCGGGTCAGCCGCTATGCGCCCCAGGCGCGCACGCGGCGGCTGCCGATCGAGGCGATTTCGCAGTCGAGCGCCGACCAGCGCCAGGGCCGGTGTGGCCGCATGGCCGGCGGCGTCTGCATCCGGCTCTTTTCAGAGGAGGATTATCTGGCGCGGCCCAAGTTCACCCAGCCGGAGATTCAACGCGCGAATCTGGCCGACGTCATTCTGCGACTGAAGGCGTTCGCTTTCGGCGAGATCGAGGATTTTCCCTTCCTTAGCCCGCCGCTGCCCAAAAGCGTTTGCGCGGGGTATGCGCTGTTGGAGGAACTTGGCGCGCTCCAGCCGGATGGCTCGTTGAGCGAGACGGGCCGCGAATTGGCGCGGCTGCCGGTGGATCCCACGGTCGGCCGGATGATCCTGCAGGCCCGTCATGAGAAAACGCTCCGGGAAGTATTGGTCATCGCCGCCGGTCTGAGTGTTCAGGATCCGCGGGAACGGCCCCTGGAAAAACAGGCGCAAGCCGACGCCGCGCACCGGCGGTTTGCCCATCCCGAATCGGATTTCCTCGCCTTGCTCAATATCTGGGAGGCCTACCACGGTGAGTTTGAGCAGATGACCCAGGCGCGGCTGCGCCGGTTTTGCCGCGATCATTTTCTCAGCTACACGCGGATGCGCGAATGGCGCGACGTGCATGCGCAATTGGCGGAGGTCCTCAAGGATCGGCGAGATTTTCGGATGACGTCGGTCCACGACGGCCGGCGTGCCCGGGCGGCGGATCAGGAAGACGGCCGGCTGCTCTTCGTCAGTCCCGGCTACCGTGCGATCCACCGCAGCATCCTTGCCGGGCTCTTGGGCAACCTCGCGACCTGGGACGAGGCCAATTCGGGCTACAAGGCCACGCATGACCGCCGCGTGGCGATCTTTCCCGGGTCGGCGCTTTTCCAGCGAACCGCCGCAGGCGGCAAAAGCGCCGGTGCCAGGCCCTCAGCGACGGAGAACCGAGGCAAAGGGCCCGTGCGCTGGCTTATGGCCGCCGAGATCATGGAGACCAGCCGTCTCTACGCGCGCACTTGCGCGCGCATCGACCCCGCCTGGGCGGTCGAACTGGCGACGCACGTTGCGCGGGTCGCTTTCAGTGAACCGTTCTGGGACGAAAAGGCGGGCCGGGTGAAAGTGAAGCAGCGAACGCGGCTCTATGGGCTGGAGATCGATAGCCGTGCGGTGAGCTATGGAAAAATCGACCCTGCCGGGGCCACAGAGATTTTTATCAGGGAGGGGCTGGTCAACGACACCATTACCTGGCCCTTCGATTTTCTCACGCACAATCGGGCGCTGCGGGAACGGGTCGCCGAACGGCTGACGCGTGCCCGGTACGGCGGCTATCTTAATCTCGACGAGATGCTGTATCGTTTTTACGCCAGACGGCTGTCCCTTGCGGAGAGCGGACCGACCGGCGTTTCCTCGGTGGCCGAGCTGGTAGATTTGGTGCGGGAGCGCGGTGCCCGGCAGCCGGATTTTCTTACCTTGGCGGAAACCGATCTCTTCGACCCTGATGAGGTGCGGGTGGACGAGGGGGCTTTTCCGCCGAGCGTCCCGCTGCAGAATTCCGCGTTGCCCTTGCATTACGCTTATCGGCCCGGTCGTGAGGACGACGGCGTCACTCTGGAGGTCAGTCGGGCGGAAGCACGAAAACTGTCGGCCATCGCGCTCGATTGGGCGGTGCCGGGGCATCTGGCCGGCAAGGTGGAGCATTATCTACGCGCACTGCCGAAGGAGTTGCGGCGGACATTTGTGCCGTTGACGGAAAATGCCGCCCGGCTCGCCGACGCCCTGGCGTCCCGTCACCGACTGACCGGTGGCAGAGAAACCATCGCTGAGGCACTGGCGGCGGAATTGCGCGAGACGCATCGTTTGGGAGTGGCCGCGGCCATTTGGGCGGGAAAGTCTCCGCCCGATCATTTGCGGGTGCGGGTGCTGGTGCGGAACGAGGCGGGAGCGGAAGTGATTGCCAGCCGCGAGTGGAATGAGATTGCCGCTGCCGTGGCGCCGGCGGCGAACTCCGACCAGGCCCAGACCGAGGCCACGAAATGCGGGCAGGCGGCACATGGGCTGGAAAACGAGTTGCGCTACGAACTCGCCTGGCTCGAGCGGGACCTAAAAAAAATTCGCGACCTGGGGCCGCTGATCGCCATGCTCGCGCCGGCGGAAGCGCTGCAGGCGGATGCGTTCGAGCTGCTCAAAAAGCGGGCGACTGATCCAAAACGCGTCGCAGAGCCCGAATCGCCGGCCACTCTCGCAGCGGCGGTGGAAACCGCCAAGGCCGACTTGAGAAAGGAAACGCCGCGGTTCCTTACCGCGCTGCGAGACATGCTCGATTTGCGTTCTGATCTGCTCGCGCTCAAGGATCGTTATCCAGGAATGGAAGAAGAGGTTGGTGCGTTGATTGGCCCTGAATTTCTGCGGACCACGCCGCTGGAGCGGTTCTGGCAATTGCCGCGTTATTTACGGGCGAAAAAGCTGCGGGCCGAACGGTGGAAAAAAAATCCGCTGAAGGATGCCGAGCGAGCGGCTCGACTGGCTCCGTATGCGAAGGCTCCGGCGGACGTGCGCTGGCTGGTGGAGGAATACCGGGTGAGTGTGTTTGCCCAGGAGCTCGGAACGTCCGAGCCGGTGTCGGCCGTGAAGCTCGACCAGGCGATCGCTGAGTTACGGAACAATAAAAAGGGTATCCCGGTTTTGGCGCCGCCAGCGGTGCTTCGGCTGGATGCGACGGGCTCGAAGTCGAAGCCGGTGAAGAGCTTCACTGCGCTGGATAAATTTTTCACCCGCTGAAGGGTAAAAAAAGGCGGAATCGTCGGCGAGACCCCGTGACGGTGCCGATGTGGTAATAATAGACGGCAATAAGGAGCTTTCATGGGACGCCAGTGCGTATTTCGCACAATAAACATTATGTCTAATTTACAAACAATGGGAATTGCCTCTCTCGAAAGAATTTTCGTGTGAACCAAAATTAGTCACCGATTTGAACCAAAATTAGTCACAGCGGTATACGGAGTCGCCATTTCCTCTTTAGGTAGCTGATCCACTATGCGCTTACCCCCTTTTCAATCAAACGTAGAATCGGCAGCGGATTTGACGGTCGGTCGCAAGCAAGGCCAACTCAGCGTCCTTCTTGGCCCGAGGATTGATATTGAGGCCCCTTTTGACTGCACCCTGCCGCAGAGCGTTCGGATTAAATTGGGTGCCGCATCGCTTGCGCACCAGTTCGTAAACCGCACCCCTAGAAAGACTGCCAATCGTGCGTCCGGGAATCAATGAATGGAAAAGCATTGGGCTGGCCGGGCTCCGCAGCCTGAGCCACCGGTTCAAACAGTCGCGTGTCATCTCGGAAAGCTCAATTTCCGCGAAAAGCCTACCGGCTGGCAGTGCCACTTTTACGAACCGGCCCTCCCCAAACATATCATCCGGCGTCAATTCAGCAATCTGGCCACGTTTGAGCCCATGATAACCCAATAAGCGCGAGAATACTCCTGTCCCGAACCACAATGCTTGATTCTTCAGCAGGCAGCAGTCGATCTAGATCGAACGAAAAACCGTCCGGCAAATCGTAATCCTTGACCCTGAAATGAAATTGGAGGTTTGCGACATTCAGCACCCATCCAATTCGCCGAATCGAATAGAGATAGTTCATAAACACCCGCAATCCACTGAGGGTCACATTGACCGAAGCCGGCTTTAAGCCAGCTGCGCACAATTCCATTTTCAACTGCGCGATTGTCTCGCCCGCCCTTTCGGCTCCCGCAGCCAAGATCATAGCAATTGCCGCGCCGGCGTCTGGTACCCCCAAGCTTTTTGCCAGGTGCCTCCAAGCCTGCAGAACATGTTTCTGCGAGATCCGGTTTCGAAGGAAACTTTCAAACATTACCGCCCAAGAGCTCGCGAGCCCACGCGACCGTCTCGCGGCACTTGGCCGTGGTAAACGCCTTGGCCAGCGCGGCGTGGGCGTCGGTCAGCTTGTTCTCCGCCTGGAGCTGCCCCATGCGAACCACCAGGCATTGCGACGCCGTAATGTTGGCGAGCATCTTGGTGAGCAGATCCTGCACGAGTTGGAATGAACCGATCGGCCTTCCAAACTGCATCCGCTCCTGGCAATACTTGAGTGCATTCTCGTAAGCGCCCATCGCGCAGCCCGTCGCTTCCCAACCGACCAAAAATCGAGTCATCTTCAGCACCCGCGCGGTGTCACGGAAGGAGTTATCTCCCTGGAGCCGGTTCTCCTCGGGTACCCGGCAGTTCTCCATCGTGATCAACCCATTCTGCACCACTTTGAGCGCGATCTTATTTTGAATCTTCTCCACCTTGAAGCCCGGCGTCGTCTTGTTCTCGATGATAAAGGCTTTGACCTGGTTGTCCGCCAGGTCGCGCGCCCAGATGATCGAAATGTCGCACCAAGGCGAGTTGCCGATCCACTTCTTCTGCCCATTAATGACCCAGGTGTTGCCTTCCCGCTTCGCCGTGGTCGTCAACCCACCGGATGCGCCCGAGCCAACCAGCGGTTCTGTGAGCCCGAAACAGCCGATTTTTTCAAGGCGCGCCATTGGCGGAAGCCATCTCTGCTTTTGCTCTTCCGATCCGCCCAGGTAGATTGAGCCCATCGCCAAGCCGTTGTGAACGCCGAAGAAGGTGGCGACCGATACGTCGAACCGCGCCATCTCCATCGCGACAAGGCCGAAGAGGAGTGTGCTTCCGCCTCGGCAGCCGTAGCCTTCCATGGCAAGGCCGCCGATGTTCAACTCCTTAAACGCCGGTAACAGTTCAAACGGAAACGAGTCTTCGACCCAATGCTTGGTGATGATGGGCGCGACTCTGGTTTCCATGAATGCGCGCACTTGTTTTACCACCGTGGCTTCTTCGGGTGTCAGAGTCTCCGCAAGTTCGTAGAAATCGCTGTTCGGCGCTGGCAGCGGTTTAGGCTGTTTGGGCTGTGGTTTACTTTCCCCTCGTGCGGTTGGTGCCTCGGCAATTGCGGTATTCATAGTTTACGTTTTCTGAATCTGCTTGTTGCCGATCCGTTAATGGTTGGAAGAATCGCGACAAGCGTGTGCCAGTTCATACCTCGTAGTGTCGCACGAAGTGGCCTATGCGTCCAAAACATCTTTGAGATCGAACCGATACCGATGGGTTATGGGAGATGATACAGCGACAGCGGCGCTATTTGTTGTTCTCGGTGGAGAGCAACGTCTCCGATATCCGCTGAATCCAAAATATGGGCAACCGTTGTCGCTTGGTCATTGGGTACACTGGACCGAAAAAGGGTTTAAGCCGGACGAGTGGGGGCGAGATATTTTATCCGGCCCGAATACGATCGCCGGCGCGGAATTTTGAAAAAATCTCGAAAGAAGAAAAATGAGAACGCTAATTTTCTCGGACCTACACGAGCCGCCACGTGACGTGTTGGCTTGCATTGAGGCGAGCAACAACTGGCATGTGCCGGTAAACGGTCGATGACCTGTTCGAATGTCGCAAAACTGCGATCGATTCAACGCACCTTCGGCTTCTCACTCCATGACAAACTTGTGGATAGTTGAAAGCTTCGGCTGGACGTTTACGGATCGGCCGCCCCTCGCTCATTTCAATCGGCAGAAATGCGGCCATTCTAACAAGCATTCATAAACTATCCGTCGCGGTCCTCACGCGACCGCGGCGGGAGCCGTAACCTCATAGGTTCTGACGATAAATCGGTTCAGCAGGTGCGGACCAAAGCTGGTGGTGAAAGCTACGTCGGCGGCATCACGTCCGTGGGCCATTGGAAGATAACCTATCCGTCGGGCATTATGCCGCACATCGAAATGATGCCACGCATGGCCGAGATAGACCTCCATGCAGGCGCTAAAATCCATCGGCTCGGGGTCGGGCGAGACGCCAATGTCCCCGAGATATCCGCTGACATAGCGCGCGGGGATATTGAGACAACGGCATAAAGTGATGGCAAGATGGGTGAAATCCCGGCACACCCCGACCCGTTGCTCGCAGGCTTGCGCAGCCGTGCGCGTGGCGTTGGCGAAGCCATAGTCGAAGCGCAGGTGGGCATGAACCCAGTCACAAATTGCCTGGACGCGACTCCAGCCGGGCACGCTGCCGCCAAATAAATTCCAGGCCATTGGGCCCATGAGATCCACCTCGCAATAGCGGCTGGGCAGAAGATAGGGCAACACATCGGCCGGAAGTTCTGCCGCGCCATGTTCCCGGGCGTCTGCGATCACCGGAGCCGGCCAGCCACTGTCCTCGACGAGGACCTCGCCCGATAACTCAAGCAGGCCGGCCTGCGAGGTAAGTCGCACACAACGATTGCCAAATGCATCGAGGAAATTTTCGCAGAATACATTGGGCGTTACGGTAAATCTTTCCGGTGAGCACAGCCGATAATCGAGTTCTGGCCGCAATCGGAGTGCGAGGACCAAAACGGTGGGCGCGGTCAGAGTGTAGGCGATGTCGTAACTGCAGTGGATGTGCATGGAAGTAAAATGGTCGCGGCGGATGGTCGTTTGGCGCTGCGCCACGTCAACGGGATAAGATGTCTGTCCATTCTCTATTATAAACCCTTCGTTACGCCAAAAGAATGGGGTGTAAACCGGCGGATTAGTTCAGGATTCGGAATCAAAGTTCCCGGTATACGGTTGGGCGGACGAAGCCAAAGTTCAGAGCCTACGGTCCAAGAGCCGTCATGGGGTGTTGAGCTATTTATATGTCATTATACTCTATCTATAAAGCGTAACAGCCCCCCATAGGAATTTTCTCGGTAGCGGCTTACGGGCCTTTTCCCGGAAACATTTTTCGTGCCCCAGGTACGATAGGTCCATGAATCTTAAAAATTTCCATCCACGTGATTTGCTTCACTTATTGCTTCATCCTCCCAGGATCGTCATTTTCGCCGCCGGCTTCGGCATGCTCGCCGGATGCAATGATGAACCCGAGTCACATATGGTGTCAGCACCTCCTCCCGCGACGCCCGCGGCTTCCTCGCCTGTCGTGGTCAATACGCCGGCAGCCAGTGAGTCCGGGGCATCTGGCGGCAATACGATCGTCGTGACCCAGGCGCCGCCGGCGCCTCAGGCCGAAAATCCCCACGAGCAGCCGTCATCCGAGTATGTATGGGTTTCCGGCTATTGGAGCTGGCACAACGACCACTATGAATGGGTTGCCGGTCAATGGGAAATTCCGCCCCACGGAAATACAACGTGGATTCCTCCCCATTGGGAACAGGAAGACAATGAATACCGTTTTTATGAGGGCTATTGGAAATAAACGGATAGGCGCAAAAATTAAACACCGTTCGCCATGATAAGAACCGTACTGTTGATCCTGCTCATCTTGCTATTGATCGGTGCGTTGCCTGCCTGGCCCTATAGTCATGGTTGGGGATACTATCCGAGCGGGGGAATCGGAATAGTGCTCCTGATCCTGCTTATTCTGGCGGTGGCAGGTGCACTTTAACCCAGGCAATCAATCCATTTTCTAACATGAACGAATCCATCTTTTTATTCCCACCTATTGCTGCCATTGGCTTTTCCTTGCTCTATCTCATTCTCGGCGGCGGCCTCGGCGGTGCGGTCTTGGTTTTTATCATCGCAAAGATTTTTGGCAAATAAAAATAAGCTGAGGTTGTTCGGATGCTGGAGGTGCCGGCATTGGCTGTACGGCTCATCATGGACGAGAATTCCATGATCGACCCCTGTAAAATTGGAACTCTAGCCACCAAGGAAGAACAAACACCCCTAGGGGTAAGCTGGGATGCAATGCGGCCTCCGCGCCGCTTACAACGCCTCCGCTGCGTCCCTTGAAATACCGGTCGTTATGAAAAACTTTCAGGCTCACTTCGAGGTGCTTCTTCCAAAATTCATCGCGGCTCTGCCGGCCGTCATCGGCGTCGTCGCCGGCGCGATCCTAATAAATTTCGCCGTCGGCCGCATGATGAAGTTGTTTGCCGTCAAGGCTCACTTCACAGACAGGGAAGTCGCGCCATTTCGGCGGGTCGTGCAGTTAGTGGTGTTTGCCACCGCCATCGTGCTGATTCTTGAGATCTTCGGGATCAACCTTGGTGGCATCTGGGCGGTACTATCCACCCTGCTGGCCATCGTTGGCGTCGGGTTTGTGGCCAGTTGGAGCATGCTCAGCAATTCGTTCTGCACCTTCATGATTCTGATGTTCCGGCCGTTCGCCATCGGCGATGAAATTGAATTTGCCGGCGAGCCCGTGCACGGCAAGGTCGTCGATCTCAATTTTATTTACACCACGCTGCGCTGTGATGACGGCAGCGATCTGCAGGTTCCCAACAACCTTTTTTTCCAGAAGGTATTAAAGCGCCGCCATGGCGGCGGATCGATTTCCCTCACCGCGCAACTCAACAGCCGCACGCCAGCCCAGCTTTAAGGAGCTCGGCTGGCGGGTGCGCACCTCAACACAATCAACACAAGGGACATGGCGACCTTGGCTTTCGCTGCAAGTTGGCGTGAGAAATCATGAGCTACCAGTGAAAAATCGCGGGAATAATTATTTCAAATCGACGATTCATCCCGCCGGGCCACGGGACACTTCTTCTTGTTCGATGATGTCATATTGATTAGTGATTAAGGGTTCATGTTGCTGTTTGCCCCGCAAAATACGCCCTCTCGTGGAGGGCGACCATGGGGGAAAATGCTGTTTTTTTGTGCGGGGAGCACAGCCTGTCTCCACTCATTGCCAGGAAGAATAAATGCTTCGAGCACTACGCCGATTTCTCCGGTGTCCTCATAGGAATAAACCCGGTAGACACCTCAGGCGCCAAGGCGTAGGATACGGGGCGAGCCTCGATTACCCCATGCGCTCCACCACGATTATCAGCATCGAGGGCAGTATCGCACTCAATGGCCGTCTCGAAAAGGCACTGGAAGAAGTTCCTGGGGTGCAGGCAGTGCAACTGGATCTTGAGCACAAATGCGCCATCATTCAACACGAGGGTGCCGATACGAAACGATTGGTCGCAGCCGCCGCCGAGGAGGGACTCCAGGCGACCTTGTTGTGAGCAAGGTGTTCGATTATTTCCCCGGCTGGTCCTTCACCTGGTTGGTTGTGGTATCACTTTCGCCGGAATCCGGCGTCACGGCGCCAGGCTTAACCGAGCCTTCGATACCCTGCGGCAGCGCCTTGATGAATCCATGCTGAAGCATCGTGATAATCGCAGCCCACACGCTCGCCTTCCCCTGGCCAAATTCTCCCTGGATGGGAATTCTCATTCCGAGCTGGTCTCGTGGCTTGTTTTTAAAAACGTTATCAAGAGCGGCCACAATATTTGCCCAGATCTTGTGCCCTAATCCGCTCTTCTCTTCGCTGCTTTTTGACGTGAAATTGAGATGCTCAAAAAATGGTTTTATGTAGCCTTCAAAACGACCGCCGCGTGCCGCCACTTCGACGAAGGCTCGGAATGTACCCTCGGTTACTTCCACATTGGAATAGGCCAACAGAAGGTCGTTCAATGCCGGCATCGCAGTATCCTCCAAGCCCAGGCTGAGGTAGAAATGGGGCTGAGCGGCCATAGGCTCCATTTTCACGAACATTTTCAGCTTACCGTTTCCCAAGCTCGTTCCCTCTACGTTGATCCTCGCGGGAAATTCATCGCCCGTCTCGGCCGGGCGATTCTGCAGCCCCGTCGCACTGACGTGCATGTTTCGAATCCAGATATCCGTCGGCGGTGTGCTCGTCTTATCGGCATAGTGCAACACTCCGTCCCTGATCTCCAGGTTGGTGATATTGATGGGAAAGAGGTCGTGGACCACATCCTGCCAACGGCGGTCGACTTCGGTCTGGCTGTTGGCTGCTTGCCCGCCATGGACGAGGTTGATGCTCGCTTTCTCCATGTAGATTTGGCTGACGATTTTCCCATGGATTAACTCCCGCCAGGCGATGGAAAAATCGATATATTGTGCGGAAAAATATGGCTCTGCAATTTTCCCGTTTTTCTTTTTTATCTCAATATCGTGGATGCTGTAAGCGCCGCGCCAGAGATGCAGGTAAATCCTGCCGACGTGACCAGTGTAAGAGGGAATCCGCGTCAATCGGCGGTTGATGCTGTTTTCTATGATCCAACCCGCCGATAGGCGTGCAATTAACAGCAAAATCGCCAGCGAACCGGCAGTAATCAGCAGCCCGCGGCGCCTCCCCGGTTTTGTTCGTTCGGTTATTAAATGGAGCTCTTTTTCCCAGGTTCTTGCCTGCATGGAACCGGGACAATGCGATGCGACTTCAGTTGCGGATAAAATTCCCGAAAAACACCGCCGGGAAATTGCCTATGCGCCGTTCCAAAGATCACGAGGAGCTTTTGCTAGGTTCCGAAAGCCGCTTCGCCCCGTTAACATAACGGGAGACCAATCTTCATTTTTGCGGTCTATTGAAAGGATCATCCAGGCATGACACCTCGGGGAAAATCTGAAGTCAGGAGGCTCACGCCCGAAACCATCTTGTATGGCATTTTGGTCGCGGCCTTTTGTCTCGGCACCGTCCGGTGGCTTGGGCGCCCGTTACAGGTGCTGTTCCGCCAGCATCGGTTTGGGTACGCCGTCGCAGCCTTGCTCTTGATGATTGTTCAAGGGTTCGCCTTGGAGCGCCTCGCCCATGCCATTAGCTCGCTTTTTCACCGAGGCAGAAAGGCCGGGCGGTGACTTTTCCAATCTCCGGGGTCCACCTTAATCCGGCGATTTTGATCTTGGTCGGATTTGTCGTCGGCATTTTCGGGGGATTTTTTGGTGTCGGCGGAAGCTTTATCGCCGGTCCGGCGCTGTTCGAATTGGGCCTGCCGATGAATTTTGTCGTCGGGACGGATCTCGCGCATCTGGTGGGCAAGTCATTGGTCGCGGCACGCCGGCACGCCGGGCTGGGCAACATCGATCTCAGACTGGCCGGCTTGATGATGATCAGCACCATTCCCGGCGTGGAACTTGGCGCCCGCTGGTTGGAACAATTAAAAAAGACGGGCCATCTCACGCACGTCTTGGGTCTAATCTTCGTGACCGTTTTGATTTTCATCACGATCTTCATGGCCGTGGAAGTTTGGCTGACGCTTCGGGCTAAACGGCCGCGCAGTTCGGTCAGAAAGAATCGCGATCTCTCCGCTTTCTCCGGTCTGGCAAAAAAAATCCAACGTCTTCCCTTCCCTCCTTATGTGCACCTGCCAAAATCGAACATTGAAAGGATTTCCTTTTGGTCGATCGTGGCGGTGTCATTTATCAGTGGAATTTTCAGCGGATTCTTGGGCGGAGGCGCTGGCTACATCCGCATGCCATCCATGATCTATCTCCTCGGTGTTCCGACCCACGTCGCCGTGGGCACGGATCTATTCGAGGTCATTGTTTCCGCCAGTTACGGCACGTTCACGCATGCCCTCAAAGGCAACGTCGATATTATGATAGCACTTGTGATGCATACCGGAGCGGCCATCGGCGCCCAGATTGGCGCCCAACTCACGCAATATCTAAATGGCGTTTGGATCCGCATGGCTTTTATCCCTTTGCCACTGATCGGCGCCATTATGCTTCTCCATCGAATGCCATAAATTCGCTATCGTCGCGCGGCATTTGGGCGCTCGAGGAAATCGTCTACGTAAAGTGTCTTCACCAGCATGATCGTAGACGTTCCGATAAGGGGAAACGTTTTGCCCTCAGCCGATAAACTGATCGCTCCGACAGTCGCTCCAATAATCTCCGGTCATACGCCCGGGAAATCACCCTTGGCGCAGCGCTAACCATGCTCCGGGTCCATGGCCGGGATATGGCCCGGTAGACGAGAGCGCGGCGACGCACTAAAATGCGGCAATGAACTTGCTCCTCCTTATCCTGGTCCTTCTTCTCTTATTTGGCGGTGGTGGCTTCTACTATGGCGGCCCTTACTACGGCGGAGGCGGACTTGGGTTGGTTCTGGTGATCTGTCTTGTCATCTATCTGCTGGGTGGATTCCGTCCGTAGGCACCTTGCCCCTTTGGCCCATTAAACGGACCAAGCTTTCACAATATCGCGGCAGCCCAAGGGGGCAGCTCTATCCGCTGGTGAGGGCCATAGTCCGCGAGAAAATTTTGCAACCACGGACGCGTGCAGCTGAAATTGGTCGCCCGGAAGAATTTCTTATCCCCCTCGGTTTCTACCGTGTAGTTTTCAATCCTGATGGTGACGGACGAGATCTCGCCGTCCAGCAGGCAGGAGACTTCCACCGTCTTGCGGCCGGAGTCGATTTTCAGATCCTGCACCTTGCCATAACGAGCAATCAGGGTGTTGGCCCAGACTTTGGCGGCCTGGCTGGCCAGGGCATCTTTGGCGGCGTTGAACATGCGGGTTCATGACGATAGCGGCGCACCCGGTGAATTGGAAGGCTAACGTGGGTCGCCGTTCCTCGCCAGGAGGCAGCTCAAAAATCGGCAAGCGACGGGAGACAACCGGCCAAATAAACTGTCCATAACCCAGGTCAGCTGTCCAGCGCCGTGCTTTTCATGCCGCGGGCCGCATATCTTAATGAAACTTTCCGCCTCCCATCTCAAACGCTACCGGCAAATCGCCTCGCTCCTGTGGAAATACGGCCGCTCCGACTTGGCGCAGCAAATGAGCTCGGAGGAAGGTTTTGGCGTTGACGTGCTCTTGGATGCGGAAGGTCAGCCCACGAAGGATAGCGCACCGCCCGCGGCCAGTGCCGCTTCGCCTGAACATCTGGCGAATGATCTGGAAGCGATGGGGCCGACTTACGTTAAACTCGGACAGGTGCTCGCAGGCCGCCCCGATTTGCTGCCCGACGCCTATTTGAAGGCGCTCGCGCGGCTGCAGGACAAGGTGAAGCCGTTTTCTTATGACGAGGTGGAAGAAACCGTCATGGCCGAACTGGGGGTCAGGATTTCCAAGGCGTTTTTGCGTTTCGAGATCGAGCCGATGGCCGCCGCTTCGCTGGGGCAGGTGCATCGCGCGGCGTTACGGGACGGCCGGGCGGTGGTTGTGAAGGTGCAGCGCCCGCACATCCGCCAGCAAATCGCGGAGGACTTTGAAGTACTCGAGCAAATCGCCGCCTTCCTCGATGCCCACACTGCACTAGGCCGTCATCACCGCTTTCTCGTCATTCTCCAGGAGTTCCGCCTGTCGATCCAGCAGGAGCTCAATTACGAGCGCGAGGCGCATAACCTCATCGCGCTCGGAAAAAACCTGAAGGAATTCAAACTCATCCAGGTGCCGCAGCCCGTGACGGATTATTCCACGCGGTCAGTCCTGACCATGGAGGAAGTCCAGGGGCAGAAGATCACCGCGCTTGGCCCGCTGGCCTTGCTCGACCTGAAGGGCGCGCCACTGGCCGAGGAATTATTCAAGGCTTACCTCCAACAAGTGCTCGTGGACGGGTTGTTTCATGCCGACCCGCATCCCGGCAACGTTTTCATCACGACCGATGGGCGCATCGCCCTCATCGACCTTGGGATGGTGGGACACACGGCACCTGCGATGCAGGAGAGCCTGCTGAAAATCCTGCTGGCCATCAGCGAGGGGAACGGCGAGGCCGTCGCAGAAATCGCCATCCGCATCAGCGAAAAGCTGGAGGAATTTGCGGCACCCGAGTTTCGCCGGCGCATCACGCAGCTGGTGGCGCTGCGGCGGGACCAGGGATTGGAGCAACTCAATGTCGGCCGCTCCCTCCTGGAAGTGAGCGGCATCGCCCATGAAAACGGCCTCATTGTACCCAGCGAACTGGTGCTGCTCGGGAAAAC
>Ga0210395_10002531_pt1 | contig 14187 bp, 13 predicted proteins | sample IncBWH4OmetaG_FD_150861 | JGI IMG/M metagenome (GOLD analysis project Ga0210395, IMG submission 150861) | Forest soil microbial communities from Barre Woods Harvard Forest LTER site, Petersham, Massachusetts, United States - Inc-BW-H-4-O ... | reverse complement strand
GTCGATCACGGACCCGCCACCGAGGTCGCGAAAGAAGTCGAAGCCTCGGGCGGGACTGCTGTCGCGGCCGTGCGTGACGTCGTGGACTACGACGACGCCGGCCGGATCATCGACACCGCGTTGTCGCGCTACGGCGGCTTGGACATCCTGGTGAACGCCGCAGGCATATTGCGCGACCGGATGATCTTCAACATGAATACCGCAGAATGGGACGACGTTATCGCTGTGCATCTTCGCGGGACGTTCAACACAACGAGGCACGCATCGGCGTACTGGCGAGAGAATCCGCGGGGCGCCGGATACCGGCTGATAAATTTCACCTCGCAGTCAGGTCTTCATGGGGCGCCCGGGCAGCCTAACTATGCGGCAGCCAAGATGGGGGTGCTAGGATTCACGCTCTCATGCGCCAACGCGCTGAAACGCTACGGTGTGACATCGAATGCGGTGTCCCCGGGTGCAGAGACCAGGATGGTCGCTTCCGTACCAGACGAACGACGGCGGAATCCGAAAGGTACACCCGAGCGATCTCCCGACAACGTCGCGCCCGCCGTTGCCTATCTAGCTAGCGATGCGTCACAGTGGCTGAACGGGCACGTGCTCGACGTACGCGCCTACCAGGTGACGCTGTACTCGAATCCCGAGCCCATCAGGCAGATTCTTTCCCCGGGTCCATGGGACCCGGATGACCTTGCCGCGGCGATGGAGAGGTGCTTCCGCCCCGTCGTAGACCAACCAGCCGACTGAAGCGCGATCACCTTATGACATCTGCAGTCGACGTGCCCAAGCTTGAGCCGTACCTGAACTTGCCTGGGCTACCCGGGCCTCGTGGGGCCGAATCCCAGAGCTCGATCGAGTACATCTTCGGGAGTGTCGCGAGGCATGACGACCTAGAGGAGACGCTCCAGGCCCTGGCCGGCTGCAGTATCCGGCGTGCGCAGGTCAATGTGCACGCGCTTGAAATGCTGGATCAGGCATCCAGGCTGCTCGAGGGCCACTGGGACATGTTCAGCATCGCGGTGCGCGTCAACCCCCATAACCGGATGGACGAGCTGCGACGGCTAAGGGACGCCAAGGCCCGATTCGGCTCGAGTCTCACTTCCGTCACAATAGTGCCGTCCATGCTGATGCCTCAGATTCGGCCCGACGACCGACTGTGCTACCCCATATACGCAAAATGCTGCGAACTCAGCCTGCCAGTGAACGTGAACGTTGGCGTGCCGGGTCCGCGGGTACCTAGCGCCGTGCAGGATCCACTGTATTTGGACCAGGTATGCCACGATTTCCCAGAGTTGCCCATCGTCATGCGGCACGGCGGCGATCCGTGGGGCCTAATGTGCGTAAGGCTGCTGCTGAAATGGCCGAATCTGCACTATAGTATGGACGCGCATACTCCGAAGCATTATCTTCCTGAGATCGTGCATCTGCTGAATACTCGTGGCCGGCAGAAGGTGATGTACGCCGGCTTCTATCCGGCGCTACCCTACCGACGGGTCATGACAGAGCTGGACGAGGCAGGCGTCCGAAAAGATTCCTGGCAGGACTTTTTCTGGTTCAACGCTGCACGGGTTTACTGGCCCGAACTCGTGGGCGCCCAAGCAACTGATAAGCCCGAGCGTGGTGAGAACTATGGATGAAATCATTCGGCCAGCTCCGATCCCCACTCCGGAAACGCGGCTTTTCTGGGAGGCGGCAAGAGACAGAGTCTTGCGTGTTCCCCGCTGCGAGAAATGCCTCACCTGGGTGTTCTACCCGCGGCCGTTCTGCCCGAAGTGCGGAGCCGCCGACCCGGTCTGGACTCCGCTCAGCGGCAGGGCTACGCTGCATTCCTACGTCATAAATCACCGGCCACCGCTTGGCTACGGCTCTGCCGGACCATACATTATTGCCATCGTGGCGCTTGACGAGGGCTTCAAGATGATGACCAACCTGGTCAATGTCGAGCCGGCGCCGGAGAATCTGCAGCTCGATATGGAATTGCAGGTCGAATTCGAAGATCGAGGCGAGTGGCGCGTCCCGGTGTTCAGGCCAGCGGAGTCTGATTCGCGTACCGCGGAGGTACATAGTGAAGGCTAGTGTCATTGTCGGCGCTGCCGAGACAGAGCGGGTGGGCGTCGTTCCCGAGATGTCTGCGATCCAACTGCATGCAGACGCCGCACGCCGGGCGCTGAAGGACTGCGGGCTCGGCCCTGCCGACATCGATGGCCTGGCGACGGCTCGGCAGACGCCCGTTGAGATTGCGCATTATCTCGGGATTCAGCCGACATGGATGGACGGGACAGCGATCGGCGGCTGCTCGTTCCTAGCCCATGTCAGGCATGCCGCTGGGGCCATAGACGCAGGGCTGTGCTCGACTGTTCTGGTCACGCATGGGCAGTCCGGCCGATCGCGTGTCGGGGAGCCCTCTCCCGCTGTCGAGAGGCAGAGCATGCGGACGCAGTTCGAGACGGTCTACGGCATGGACGGCCCACCCAGCGGATTCCCGATTGGCGTGCTCCGGTACATGAAGGAATTCGGCCTCGCCCACGAGCAGCTGGCCGAGGTTGCGGTCGCTCAGCGGCGGTGGGCAAGTTCCAACTCCAGAGCCTTGATGCGTGACCTGATATCGGTGGACGACGTGCTCGCGTCACCGCTTGTCGCCTACCCGATGCACCGGCTCGAGTGCTGCCTGGTCACGGACGGAGGAGGCGCGCTGATCGTTACGTCAGAGGAGCGCGCGCAGCAGATGAATCTGACCAAGCCGCTGGTTTACCTGCTTGGCGCAGGAGAGTCGTGTGAGGCTCCGATGATCTCACTGTCGGAAGACTTCACTACGTCGAAGGCCTTCCGGTTGTCATCCCAGGCCGCCTTTGCTCAGGCCCGGCTCGGGCCGGCCGATATCGACCACCTCATGATCTACGACGCGTTCGCCCACCTACCGATCTACGGACTTGAGGATCTAGGATTCGTGGACCGAGGCGAGGCCGGCGCGTTCATTGCGGAAGGGCACACATCCCCGGGCGGTGACCTTCCGATGAACACCAACGGCGGCGGGCTGTCGTACACGCACACGGGAATGTACGGGATGTTCGCCATCCAGGAATCGGTTCGCCAGCTGAGGGGAGAGGCCGAGGCGCAGGTCCCTGGGGCCGACGTCAGCCTCGTTCAGGGCGTCGGCGGGCTATTCATGAGCGCGGCCACATTGATCTTGGGGAGCGCTGCCACCGCCTCGCGCTGAGGATTCGCAACCGGCACGTCCGATCCGAGGCAAGGTGCGGCCGTGCCGCGATGCACCGCCGTGATACGGCGCGATCACCGGCACGCGCCGCATCACGGCCCAGACATCCATCCGGATTCAGGAACGCGTGTAACGCCCGTGCTCCCGCTTATCCAGGAAAGCATTCACCGCCTCGGCATGGTCGCTGCTCAGCATCGTAAGTGCCTCCAGCGCAGCATCCTGGTCGGCAAATGCGGCGAGCTCGCGCATCAAGATCGCGTTCAGCGACCGTTTCGCCCAGCCGATCGCCAGCGGCGGCATCGACGCCAGCTCCTGAGCCTCCGCCATCGCCTCCTTAATAACGTCCTCGGCGGGTACCGCCCTGCTGACCAGTCCGATATCCGCGGCCTCCCGGCCGGTGATGTACTGGCTCTTCATGATCATGGACTTCGCTCTGGGTATGCCCACGTACCAGCTGAGGAGAAAAGCCATCCCAGGCGAAGTCAGGCCTCTGCGGATATGAGGGTCACCGATCTTGGCAGTCTCCGATATGATCGCGATGTCTGCGAGCAGCGCGAACTCCATGCCCGCGCCTATAGCGTGGCCATTGACCGCCGCTACCACCGGGATATCGCACTTGAGAGCCGCCGACCTGAGTTCCCAGAAGCGTTCCATCGGCAGCCGGTCCACCCACCGCGGGTTCGAGCGCAGGTCCACCATGGAGCCCGCCTGCACCCGCATGGCGTCAACGTCCCCGCCGGTGCAGAAACTGTTCCCCCGGCCCCGCAGGACTATGGCGCGTATATCCTCGTACGGTCCTTCGAATGCGCGCCGGTCGAGCATCGTCAGCCGGAAGAACTCCGCGAGCTCCGGGCCGATCCTATTACTCGGATTCCCCCGACCCGTCTGTGACGCCAAGGTCACCACGGCTATGTCGCCTTCTACCTGAACCTCGATGTTCTGGTAATCAGGGGTCGGGACCACCGTCCGGCCGTTCCGATTCGCGCCATCCGCCATGCGATCTCACTCCATTCTTCGTTTCGGGCTTCAACGTTTAATTGTTACTGAGCTTCCCGGCGGCCATGACAAGGTACCCGTTACTGCGGGTCGTAGCCCGGGCCTGCTTCTTTCGGCTACACGGGTGTGTAATTGTCAGCATTGGACATGACATTCAGCTGCCGGGATGCTGAGAGCGCGTCACGTATGCCCATCTCCTCGAATGCCCGGTGGATGGACATCTTGGTAAAGACGATGGAACTCAGCGGACGCGCCGCGATCCGTTTTGCTGCCTCAGACACGGCCGCTTCCAGATCCTCCGGCGACACGATCTGGCTTACTAGGCCATACTGTTCCGCCTCGGATGCGCCGAATTTGACGTATTGGTGGAGAAGGGCGCTTGATCGCTTGTAGCCGAGCAGGTAGGGCCATACGGTGGCGGGCGTCCCTCCAGGCTCGATCTCCGGCCAGCCGAACACTGAGTCGCTGGCACAGATCGTCAGGTCACTCACGCTAGCGATTTCCGTGGCTGCGCCAAGACAGTACGAATGAACCTGCGCGATCACGGGCTTATCATTGTCCCAGATCATTTCGAACCAGGGTGGCCGGGTCTTGCGCCCGCGCTGGCTAGCGCCTAGGACATCCGACTTGGGCGTTTGCCGCAGATCATAGAGATCGCTGCCCACTGAGAAGCATTTTCCCAGCCCTCGTATCACAATGACTTTTACTGAGTCATCCACATCCAGACGAGCGAAGACCTTCGCCAGGTCATGTCGCATGTTGTGGGTGATAGCATTGAGCTTGGCCGGCCTGTTAAGAGAAACAATGGCTATCCCGCCGGAGCCGACCTCTACTTCTATGAAACCACTCATCAGCTCTGCTTCATACATCAAGTGCCGCCGCGAAATGCGTATACGTACGGCCTGCTTCACATTCCAGTATGATTCGCTCCAAAGTGATCTGCCCGCTCCTAAGCTCAGAACGAATAGTACCGTCGACGAGTACGAGGACACGGCTGCAGGTCTGCGCGATGAACTCGTGATCACCTGTGAACATGACTACCGCACAGCCGCCTGCGGCGAGCTCGGCAACGACTTCGGCCACCTGCACGCGGGCGTACGCATCGATTCCCTGGGCTGGCTCGTGCAGTAGCAGCACCTTGGGCTGGCAGGCCACTGTTCGCGCTATGCTGATCTTCTGGCGATTACCGCCGCTAAACGCCATGATCGGCATTTCTGGCTTAATGGGGGTCACCTTGGCCTTGGCCATTAGCTGTTCCGCGCCTTTAATCTCTATGCCGCGTCGCATGACGCCATGGCGCCTGTACCTACCAAGGTGTCCGATCGTAATATTCTCGCGCGCCGTCCCGCCCGTCCAAAGCGCATCGCGGTCACGATCTCCGGGTACGAGCAGGAGCCCTGCGCGAATGGCTGCCGGCGGTGAATTGACCTCGCCGGCGTCTACGCGCACGCTGCCGGAGACTCGTCGCCTCATACCGGTGAGCAGATAAGGTAGTTCGTCGTATCCCATGCCGACGAGCGCAGTCATACCAACCACTTCGCCGGGACGCACCTCGAATGTGACGTCGTGTACTTTCGAGCCTGCTAGCTGACGGACATCCAATATCGGATTGGCTGCCCGCACTGTGATTGGCGCTGCGGCGATGTCATCCGAGGATACTGGCATCTCGCCGATCATCGCGGATACGACCTGCTCATTCGTGACTGCATTCGTACCGAACTCTGCTGCGACTCTCCCGTTGCGCAAGACGGTGATAAAGTCCGCGTGATCAAGTACCTCCTGCACTCGATGGCTGATGACGATAATAGCTGACCTACCTCTTTCGCTTATCCAGTTCCGGAGCGAATGCAGCAACATAGACGCATCCCGCGTTGGCAGGTACGCCGTCGGCTCGTCCAATACCAGGACGACATCCTCATGCCCAAGTGCCCGTAGCCTGCGGAGGACCCTCAGGATGGCGACCAATGCGCGTTCGGGCGGTGAGAGGGCACTCACGGGTGTACGCGGGCTGACCTGCAATCCGAATAGATCGAGCCAGCGTGCCGCCTCCTGGTGTTCCCGGCGCCAGCTTATTAGTGCAGTTCGCCCGGATGCGCCTCGCCAGGTTCGGCCAGCCGCCAGATTCTCTGTGATGCTGAGGTTTACGGCCAGGCCGAGGTCCTGATGAACGATGCCGATCCCGTGCGCTTCCGGGTCAGTCATGGGCCACCGGACTTCATCGCCCCAAAGCCATGCCTGGCTTCCGCGATCGGGATGATGGTAGCCACCAAGGATCTTGACGAGCGTTGATTTGCCTGCGCCATTAGCTCCAAGCACGGCATGGACGCTGCCAGCCCTGACCGCGAGGTCAACCTTATCAAGGACTGTGACGCCACTGAAGCTCTTCGTCATCGCCTTGAGGAGCACGGCATCGCGAGCAGAAGGTTCGTGCGATGCCGGCTTGTGGTTCACGTTGTCGTTCATATGCCTGGGTTCCGCACGTGGTTTGCGCCGCCGCTCCCTTGGATCAGGCGCGCGAACCCAATCGCGGCGACTAGGGCAGCGCCGTCGAGCACGGTGCCCAGCCAGGAAGCGGCGCCGGCCAGCTGGATCCCCGTACTGATCAGAAGGAGGAGATAAAGGCCGAGAATGCTGCCCGGGATATTGAACCGACCGATCTGAATGGTGGTAAGGCCGACGAATGCGCCCGCAAGTGGCGGCAGTAGGTATTGATTTGCTACCGACGGGTCAGCAGCCCCGAGGCTGCCGAGCAGTGTTATACCGGCCAAGCCGAAGATCAGCCCGGAGACTGCGTAGCAGATTACCCTTATGCGAGCCACGCGTATTCCGATGAGCCGCGCTCCATCACGATTCCCGCCAGCGAAGAGCAGGTATCGGCCAAATGGGGTTAGGTCATATACGATCCACACCGCAAGAGCCACGATCCAGCCGTAATAGACGTCAAGCGGGAGCCCGAACAACTGCGACGTGGCGAAGTTCGTCACCGCCGTTGGGATGTTGGTGACAACCTGGTTGTCGGCCAAGCCGGCTGTCACGCCGGTCAAGACAGTCATGGTCCCGAGTGTTACGATAAAGCCATTCAACCCGAACCCGACAATGAAAAGCGCGTTGACGAGGCCCACAGCACAGCCGACGGCCGCAGCTATTATAAGCGCGACTACAATGTTGGCGTGGCTACGTGTCGTCAGAATCGCCAGTATCATCGCGCAGAAGTTCGCATTGGCGGCAAATGACAGATCTAGATCTCCGAGCCGGAGCGTCATCGTCACGCCAACGCACAGCAGCAGTGGGACTACCTGCGAGCTGAGCATTGACTTGAAATTGCCGACGGTCAAGAAGAGGCCGGGTAGGGTGAGTGCGAAGGAGGCAAATACTACGCCGAAGACTATGACCATTGCGTAGCGGGCGAGTAGTTGCCCGGATACCGTCCGTACCGTCGTTTTACCGCCCGCCCCGCTGGGGTTCTTGACTTTCCGGCTGGTATTGGCCTGCTTAGTCGTGGTGCTCACCGAGGTAGGTGGACCTTCGTTCATCCTGCTATCCCTAGCTATTACAGAAGCGCGGTCTCGGCGCGGTAGTAGCGCGAGCCTGCAGTCACTTTATTCTGGTTCGGCCTTTCCGATACCCACTAAGGCATGAGGCTACAGTCCACCGCTTCTCGAAAGCGCTCCGATATCCGTTGAGCCCGATAAGACGGTTACGTCGGCCATGGCGTAGACAGGGCTAGTTAGACGACATACATGAGCTCCCTATGCTCTGGCTCCCGAACCATTGGTCTTCATATCAAGGTCGACGCGTCAGACTTGAGCTTCTGCGATCCGAGGCTGCTGTACGGCCACGCTGATGGGAAACAGCGACGTCCTTTGTCAGGTCGTCCTGAGTTCCTTCCTCCTCGCACGAGAGGCCCGGTGTAAGTCGATCATGCTCGGGCGAGTCCCTCCCAAGTTAGGTTGGCAGCATCCCTTCGTCAAATATCATTGATTTTGTATCAGATTTTACAGCATGTGTCTAGAGTGTGAGCGGCGCTCAGCCCGACCGCGGGCTCCGTTGTTCAGACCAGTTGCTGTACTGAACCGCCCCGGAGTTTCCAGCTCAACCGCCCGCCGCGCTCCTCGTGAGGTTCATCAGCGAGCACAAGTCCGTTCGGGGTCGAGCCGATCTGCCGCCTGCTGACCCAGCACGGATGGCCGATCGCCCCGGTCCACTTAATACGACGCTGCCCGCCGCGCGCCCTCCGCTCGGGCCATACCCGATGAGCAGCTCAAAGCCCCGATCAGCCGGGTGCACGCAGACAACTACGGCGTCTACGGCGCCCGCAAGATCTGGCTGCAGCTGAACCGGGAGGGCGCACGGACGTTGCGAACGGTCCCTGGTGTGGCGGCCGATGGGTTAGGTGCCGGCCATGGCTGATGCCGACGAGGTCGGCATCAGCCGCACCCGCGGACGCGGCGGCCACAAGCGAGGTGACCACGGCCAGGCTGCCGTGGCCATGCCAGCTGCTCTACGTTCCTCAGGGACCGATCCGGTGGGTCATGTCGAGCCGGATTCAGCGGGTAAGCAATCTCCTCCGCAGCGCCGGATAGGTACTCGGACCGTGGCCCTTCACCACCACTTGCGCTCGTTAGCGTGGGCGGCACCGTCACTCTCGTCGAGACTGTCGAGCTCAGCCATGTCCTCGTCGGACAAGACGAAATCGAAGATGGCCGGTACACGTCGGAGGCTCCCGCCGTCGACTGCGCCCCCGGGCTGTCTGGCCGCGTCGCCGCGGTCCGGAGGCATCGGCATAGCCGCCCCTATCGCTGTGGGCTGGGGGTCTGCGGCCGGCCGAGCTGGGCCTCTGGCAGCCGGATCGGCATGGTCTTGCCGCTGCTTCGAGCGAGGTGGGCCTCGGCACCTGCTGGTGCGGCCGAGAGCATCTTGAGTGCGGTGGCGGGGAAGATTGCGGCGGACAGCAGCCCGGCGGCGAGCAGCGCGGCGCTGGTGGTCTGGGTGATCTGCCCGGAGGCGGTACCGATCTGGGCCGCTACGATCACGAAGGTCAGCGAGGTGGCTTGCATCAGGCCGGCCACCCCGGCATGTCGCTTGCCGAACCGGCGGGCATACAGAAGGGCGGGAACGCCGCGGACGACTAGCAACGCGGCCAGGAACAGCGGTATCTGGGCGATTGCGGTAGGGCTGCTGACCAGTGCCCGGGCGTCGAACTGGACGCCGGTGGTGATGAAGAAGACCGGGATCAGGAACCCGAAGCCGATGCCTTCCAGCTTGACCTGGAATTGCGGGTGCGGGGCCCGGCCGGTCAGGTCGATCGTCCTGACCAGCAGCCCGGCGGCGAACGCGCCGAGGATGGAGGCGAAGCCGAACCGGCTGGCGAGCACGGCGAAGGCCAGGGCCAGGGTCAGGGCGGCGCGGACGCGCAGCTGGGCGCTGCGGTCCTCCAGCCGGTCGAGCATCCGGTCCAGGAAAGTCAGGTTCCGGACCCGGCCGAGGGCCAGCGCGATGGCCGCCAGCAAGGCCAGGAACATGGCCAGGGAGGCCAGCCGGTCGGCTGAGGTCTTCGAGGTGGCCGAGAACAGCAGGGACAGCATCATGATCGTGGCCACTTCGGCCAGCGCCGCGGCGGTCATCACCAGCTGGCCGAACGGCGTGCGCTCTTGGCCGGCGTCTTTGAGCAGCGGCAGGAGCAGCCCGGCCGAGGTGGAGGTCAGCACGACCGCCAGGAAGACCGGTTTGCCGCCCGCGCCGGCCAGGCTCAGCGCCGAGCCGCAGGCCAGGCCGAGCAGGACCGAGCCGCCGAAGGCCCAGCCGGCCAGCCGGCCCAGCGGCCCCCGCAGGCTCTCGATGTCGATTTCCAGGCCGGCCAGGAACAGCAGCATGCCCAGGCCGAGATCGCTGAGCACCTGGATGGGCGCGTTGACGTGCACCCAGCCGAGCAGCGCTGGCCCGATCAGGATCCCGGCCAGGACTTCCAGGACGGCCCCGGGCACGGGCAGCCGTGGCACCAGGGCGAGCGCCACGGGGACGGCCACCGCCACCAAGGCGATGATCAGCACTGCGCTAAAGGAGATGACTGGCATGAGCGAACTCCCTCGGCTCTGTGATGTCGCGGCCGATGATGGGCCGTGGATGTGAGCTGACCACGATGAGCCGGTCGCCCCAGGCGAGCCGGCGTGCTGCGGGGTGGTCAGCCGGCAGCAGGTCGTCCCCTCGTACCAGCGCAATTACCGTGCTATCCGCGTCCCGGGCCGGCGTTCCTACCTCGGCGGCGGCCACTGGCCGCTCCGCCAGGTCCAGGCCGTGGCCGCGGCTCAGGAGGTCGGCGATTACCCGCCCGGCGGCGGGACGCACCGCGGAGATGGCCAGCAACTGACCGGCGGCGCCTGAGGAGACCACCACCTGGTCGGCACCGCTCAGCCGGAGCAGGTCTTGGTTCTCTTCCTCGCGGACCGCGGCCGCGATCATGACACGCGGGTTGAGCTGGCGGGCAGTGAGTGTGATCAGCACGGCGGTGTCGTCGCGGTTCACGGCGATGACCACTTGGCGGGCAGCGCCGATCTCGGCGCGGCTGAGCACCTCTCGTCTGGTCCCGTCCCCGGTTACTGCCACCAGCCCGGCCCCATTGGCGTCACTGGCGGCTTCGGGCAGCAGGTCCACGACCACGATGGACTCTCGGGCCGTCCCGGACTCGCGCAGCGTCCTGACGGCGCTTCGGCCCTTCGTCCCGTAACCTATGACAATCGTCTGGCCAGTCACTGTTGACCTCCACCGGGTAATTCGCCAGTTCGCGCGGGTTTGCCGGTCAGCACCTGCAAGGTGGTGCCGACCAGGATGATGAGGAACACCAGCCGCATCGGGGTGATCACGACCGTGTTGACCAGCCGCGCCGCCGTGGTGACCGGGACGATGTCGCCGTACCCGATGGTCGACAACGTCACGGTCGCGTAGTAGATGCTGCCGACGACCGACAGCGGTCTGCCTGGATGCGCGGCGTCCCGGTAGCCGTGACGGTCCAGGTAGACGATCGCGGCCGACAGGGCCAGCAAGCCTGCCGCCAGCAACATCCGCTTCGCCGCGGCCGCCAGCGGAGACCCCGGCCGTGTCGGGAAGGACAGCGTCCCCGCCCCTGCGGACGGCGAGTCAGCCATGATCGTTGTCCATGCCGGCCCCGCCAGGCAGCTCTGCCGAGAAGCTGTCGTACTGCCCGCCGACCGCGGGCAGCGCGGTGACTGCCGGGCGGCCTCTGCTGCCGGAGACGAGGCGGCCAGGTGCGTACCTGGAGTTGCTCGCACCTGCAGGATCATCCCGCCGGCCATCTCGGTCCTGGGCGAAACCTCTTAGCTCAGCAGCGGCCGCCGTTGCTCCAGCGGAGCTGACACGGCAGATCCGGCTGGCCAGGTGCTGGCAGCTATTCCTCAACTCCACTGTGATCTCCTTACCAGCGAAGAGGGCTGGAGAACGTATTCGTAGGTCCGGAGGCGGTGCCGGCCCGGCAACGGTTCCTGCGTTCCTGTCCTGCCGGGGGACTCCCGTCGTTAACGGGAGTCCCCCCGGGTGGGAACCGCTTAGCGGCTGACCACGGTTTCGGTGAAGGTGACCGAGCCGAAGCCGGATGTGCTGGCGGTGACGGTGACGGCACCGGTCATGGCGATCTTGGGGTAAAGGGTGGCTGAGACCTGCCCGTCGGCGCCCGTGTACCCGGTGGCGCCCGTACCGGTCCCCGGCACGTTGCCCAGCAACTCGAACGTCGCGGGGCCTTGCACCGTGTAGTCGACCCGGACATCTTTCACCGGCTTGCCGTCGGCGCCGATTGCCTCGACCGTGAGAGGCGCCGGGAAGGGCTTCGCCGGGATGCTGTTCGCCGGGGCGGTCTGCTTGTCACCGCCCACGATGATCAGGTGGTCGTAAGGAAGCGGGTCCACGGTGAGGTGGAACACGGCGGACGCGTCGCTGCCGGCGATCGTCACCGTCACCGTCACCGGCCCCGACGCGCCGGTGGCGTAAAGAGCCGGGGCGTAGGTGACATCGCTGGCCGATGACGTGACGGTGGCCGACTTGGACCCGTCGGCGAACACCGCGGGGCCGGCGGCGGAGAAGGTGACCGGGAAGTCGGGAATGACCCTGGCGTCGCCGTCTTGCACCAGCACGCCCAGCCGGGTGGCGAAGGGGTTGTCCGGGGTGGTGTGCTGGCCGTCGCCGCGCAGCGGGCTGATAGTGACGGCGCCCCGCCCTGGGACAACGTACTCGTGGAAGGTCGCCGAGGCGTCCCCGGCGGTGACAGTGACGGTGACCGGGCCGCTGCCGTCGGTGGCGGCCAGCGGCATGGAGATGCTTTGAATGCCCTGAACGTCCAGGGAGGTGCGCCCGTACATGGCCGCCGGCCCGGTCACGGTAACGTGGGCATTCTGCAAGTAAAGGGGGTTGCCGGCCTGATCAAGGACCCGGACCTTGAGCTGGGCGGGGAATAGGCTGTTCGCGGAACCGAACTGGTAGTTGCCGCCCGTCACCTCGACCGTGGTGGCCGCCTGCGGCAGCGTGGTCCCGGTGAAGTCGGCCTCGGGACTGTAGCGGCTGCTCGGCACATAGGCTCTCACCCGGAAGGTTCCCGGCGTATTCCCGCCGGTCAGCACAGGAGAGGTCGCGTCGCCGGTGCTGGCATTGATGCCCGCCGTGGCGGTGGTCTGCCCGTTGGCGAAGGTGGCGGTTCCCGGCTGAGGGCCGCTCCCCTCAACCTGGAAGGTCACCTTCGACCCGTCTGCCACGGGGTACCCGTGGGCGTCCAGCACCTGAACCACAAGCGGGTGAGCGAAGTCGGTCCCGACCAGGGCGCTCTGGGCGTCGCCGCTGACGATCTTCACCTGGGTCGCGGGCGAGTAGTCGACACGCAGGTCGAAGTACACCGAGCTCACCCCGGGCGCACTCGCTGTCACCCGCAGCCACCCGACGTCCGCCCCGGCGGTCAGCGTGGGGCTGGCAGCCACGCCATCGGTTCCCGTGGTTACATCGGCGCTCTGGGCACCACCAGCAAACGCTGCCGTCCCGGTCATGCCCGCATAGCCGGTGCTGATGCTGAACGTGATAGTGGCCCCCGCCGCCGGGTGGCCGGATTCGTCGTAAGCCTGCACACGCAACGGCTGTTCGAACGGCGACCGCGTGGTAGCGGTCTGGGCGCTACCACTGAGCGTGATGATATACGTCGGCGGGTCCGCCGCCGCGGTGCGAGTGGCCGCGCCGGCCAGGCCCGGCGTGGCGAGCGTCAGGGCGCTCGCGCCGGCCAGGCAGGCGGCGGCCAGCGCGGCCCAGGTGAGCCGCCGGCGGAGGCGGCGGGCCGGCCCGCTGGGCAGCTCCGGGGGCTGGTCCTCGGGTACTGGGTGGGTGGTCATGATCAGGTGTCCTTCCGGGAGAGCCCGCGTCCTGGCGACGTCAGGCTAAGTTCCGTTTCCTTACGTTCGTAAGGTAACGATCGATAGGCTAACATGGGACGCAGACTCCGGCAAGGCCTAACATATGTAAGGTGGTATCCGTGACCCAGGCACCGGCCCGCAAGCCCTACCGGCGCGGCGAAGGCAGCAGGCTCCGCGCCGACATCATCGCCGCCGCCGCCGCCCTCATCGAGGAAACCGGCAGCGAGCAGTCCGTCACCTTGAGAGAGGTCGCCCGGCGGATCGGCATCGCCGCCCCGTCCATCTACGAGCACTTCCCCAGCCGCGAGGCCATCGTCTACGCCGTCGTCGACGACTGCTTCAGCCAGTTCCGCGAGGCCCTCGCGCAGGCCTGGGAGAGCCAGCCCGACCCGCTGGATCGGCTGCGGGCCGGCTGCGCCGCCTACCTGCGCTTCGCCGACCAGCGGCCGGGCCAGTACCGGGTGCTGTTCGGCCGCCACCAGCACCTGGGCGACCGCCCGCCCGGCCGGGTGGCCATCTGGGCCGAAGCCTTCGACCGGCTCGTCGCCGGCCTGCGCGACTGCACCCGCACCGGCCAGA
>Ga0210395_10002530_pt1 | contig 14190 bp, 18 predicted proteins | sample IncBWH4OmetaG_FD_150861 | JGI IMG/M metagenome (GOLD analysis project Ga0210395, IMG submission 150861) | Forest soil microbial communities from Barre Woods Harvard Forest LTER site, Petersham, Massachusetts, United States - Inc-BW-H-4-O ... | reverse complement strand
CACCACGTTAAGGCCACGCCCGGATTCGCCAGCATGTTTCGCAATCGCCACCCCATCGCCAGCTCCGCGTCCGCCAAGTGCGCTACGATCTCGGCGATTGACCACTTTTCAGGTGCAGGACGCCGGACCAACTCCTCGGGCGCGACATCGCGCAGACGCCGATCGAGTTGCGATGGGGTGGCTTGTTGTACACCGATGGGTTCCTCATCGCCAAGATAGCTTAGGACTCGAGTTCGGTATGCTTCGAACGTCTCTGCCATTGGTCCTCCCGGTAGACTGCGTGCGGCCGAACATCTCGTGGAGTCGTGTGCATTTCACAGTTCGCATTCACTTTCTGATACAAATGTCTCCACAACCATCTCGATCTCAACGCAGCGTCCGTCCGGCTTCAAAATCAACAAGAAACTTTGAGGCCGCGTAGCATTGTTACATGGATGAATTCTGGTTGGGGAGACAACGAAGCATCCCTTGCGTTTTGGTGAGAACGGTGTACGCAATTATTGGGGACCACACTCTTTTCTACCGACTAGCTCGTGCAATCAATCTGTGAGATCAGGTCGTTTTTAGGCCCACGGTTCGGGCCAGCTTCACTTGCCGATCGTCAAAGGTCCAAAAGCGCTCCGCCTTGAGCTCGAGCGCGCAGGCTACGTGTAAACTGTCGAGCGTTCGAACTCCGAGCTTTGGCCCGTAGCGGCGGCCCAAGTCGACACACACGTCAAGGGCAGTCTCGGGTACGTCTACGCTAGGCCAAACTCCAGCGGTTCGATCGTCGTGGAGCTCCTGATGTACGCGATTTGCTTCAGCAGTCGTCATCTGCCGGCGGAAGACTTGTTGCGCTATGGCATGCGCCCATTCAGCGAAATGAAGCGGCGTAATACATGGCCTGGCGCCTGGGCTCAAAAGGAGGTCGGCCTTGGTGGAGTGAGCATCTTTTACGTAAATCGAGACGAAAAAGCTGGTATCGGCGTAAATCGTCAATAGCGGCCTCGCTCCTCGGCGACGATGTCTGCTCCCGGTAGAACCCGATCGCCGAAGATCTTCTTGCGGCGGGCGGCGAAATCCGGAACCGCCACGGTTGTTTCTTGCTGTTCCGCTGGAACGATGCGGGCTATAACCTTGTTGCGGTCTCGGAGTTCCACAGTTTTTCCCGCCCGCAACCAGGCCTTCAGCTTTCGGGTGTCCCGTAGTTGACGGATGTTCATGTTAGGCATGCGATGATTGTGCCACATTGTGTGTCACGTAGTCAAAGTCGTGAAAGCGCTCCCCGCGCTCCCGTAATTCCTGATAGTTGAGTTGCGCCGCCTGTTCGGCCGTGCGCGCGGCACGAAAAACGCTGGATCGATTCGACACTGTCCGATAACGGCTGCGAGCCTCCCCCGTTCTTCCGACCAGTTGACTCCTTGGTGCCGTAATTCGCCGCGATTTCTTCACCGAGTCACGTTGGAGGCTAACATCGAGGCGGAATGAGGCTGGTCCCATGAAGAGATTAAATCGCCGCTTTTTGCTGTTTCTGCCAACTCTAGTTGTCTTGACGTGTCTCTCAGTTCTTTCAGGGGCTGCCGGACAGCAATCGGCTAAGCCAAAACTGAGAGTGGCGTCAGATGGTCTTCCCAGTGGCCACGATACGCCTGAGGGCGCGGCCTGCGACCTGGCGCGCTCGTTCATCAATCGGGACGAAAAGCTCTTTTCCTCAACATCCATCAGACTATACGGCGGTGGAAAGGGACGAGAAGAATACGAGAAGTTCCTGCAAAAAACTGTCCAGAGTATTAAGGCAGAGGGCGCAAAAAAGGAGCCGTCTCCATATGGGCCGAAAAGCATTGGAAAGGTTTTCGCGGCCAGGCACTTAAGTAAATCAGGCCCCGTTTCCTTCGGCTACGCGGTTTTCGGCTTTGAGGACATCATGTTCGTTGACATTGGCGTCTATCTCTACAACGGAGAACGCGCAATGAATCGGACTTTGGTTATCAAGGACAGCGACGGCAAATGGTATGTCGACCCGGACCCATCTGCCTCGCCATTACTCAGCGATGGGCTTAACGAAGAGAGCGCGTCCGTTGTGGATTTGACCGATGTGTATGAACTAGAAGCGCAAAAACGCTAGTGGGTTTTTGTTCCTTCGGATACGATTCTGCGTGTCACTGCCTGGTTAGTTTACCAGAGTTAACCGACATTCGACTGCGAGAGAAACAGGATAGACTGAAGGTTGGTGCAGAGTCGCTCGTAGAGTCGCTATCCTTAGTGCTGAATCATCGCCGCTGCATCTTGGCCCAGGTAAATTAAATGCTCAGATTTTGGCAAAAGTATTTTGGGATAATCGTTGCCTTCGCTTTTGTATTCCTCAGTGGGGCTTGCGCGCAAAACAATCCGACGGAAGACATCCGTTTTCTGATGGAACAGTTGGATAGCCCTCGTGCAACGAAGGACACTCTCGGCAAGATCGTGAAACTTGCCACAAAGGACCCGCGTGCGCGTGAATACGTCGCGCAGAAATTGCCCGAAATGATTCGTGGACCAAAGTCTGATCAATGGCTAGATGCGCTTCGTCTTGCTGGCAAATTGAAGGTAATAGAGGCGATTCCCGCATTGCAGGAGGCGATGTTGCGTCCTCCATCCCTTGCTGAACCAATCTTAACGTTTGCTGGTATTTGGCGGCTCGACACTGATATTGTCGCGAAGACGCTTTCCCAAATTGGAGAGCCTGCGATTCCCGCCGCCGCAAATCTGCTGAAGAGCGAAGACGCAGCAATGCGAGGAAGAGCGCTACTCATTCTCAGAAATATCGCGACCCCCGCCGCTCGCAAGGCCTTGGAGAACCAGCTGCCTCGTGAGACAAATCGCGAAAACCGGGAAATAATTGAGGACACCTTGCGCCGTTACCGGGCATTGAAGAATCAGTCCAATTTCACTTTTCCGATAACCGCGTTTGATCAGGAAGTAGGCGACCCCAGCTCTTGAAACCAGTGTTTTCATCAACTATCCGTTTAGCTATAATTCACGTCACTGGAGGTATATGTGAAGAGAACCTGTCTTGTCCTTTGTGCTTTCCTGGGAGTGCTTGCGACGGGAAGTGCCATTCCATCACAAGTAAGCGGACCAGATGAAGTGTCCAATACGAAACTTGTGAACGCCCTCCGCCTCCTAAATACGCAAGAGTATGTGTATCGGCAAGAAATCGGTCGTTTCGCTTCTCGGGAGGAGATGCTCACGTTTCTCCGAACGAAAGGCATCTTGAGCCGGTCACCAATCGACCTTGAAAATCCGCAACCTTACGAACTAGTGGTCACCACTAGCCCAGATGGAATGCACTACCAGATTATGCTGAAGCGGCCATCCGACATGAACGACAAGAGTACTTGGTGTAAAACAGCAGCTTTCAGCGACGACGCAGGCGTGATTTTCCTTGGCTCTGCTCTCGACTGCGCGGCCTCAGCGCGATAAAACACGCAATGCAAGCGTCGGACCAGCGATTCACGCCGCGTGCGCTCATAAAACGAAGGTCGCCGATTGACTTTCACTTGCCTGGTAAGGCTCAGGAGATGTGGATTTCGCTGATCGGAGCTTGTCCGGTTTCAGCTTATCCGGACCCAGGGACTTGCTCCAAAATGCTCCAAAGAATTGATCAAATCAGAAATTGCAATTGCAGCGTAACTGTTGTGAAATAATGGAGTTGCTAAGGACGCGCCCGTAGCTCAGTTGGATCAGAGCATCTGGCTTCGAACCAGAGGGTCGGGAGTTCGAGTCTCTCCGGGCGCGCCAGTTATTTCAATCACTTAGCAGGGTTTTACAGAAGTCGATTTACTGTCCGCACTGTCAAATCGCAAACCGTACCCAAAAGAAGAGGCCGGAAGTCGTTTGCTCGACTGTCCGGCCTTCATGCTTTCTAAACCCCGTCAAATCGCCCCGTATTGCGCTGGCAGGCCTGTTTAATAGGTGTTATAACGACTACTTTAATCGTCTGAGCAGCCAGACTAACCCACCACAGAAGCAGAGCATTCCAACGAGCGCGTTCCAGCCTTGCTCATGGTTTACCAAACCGCTTAGGCCAGCCCAAACCAGGAGGGCAGCGATATAAGGCTCCAATTTCCACAGGATTTTTCTGTACGATTCCTTCACCGAAACCTCCTCGCCTTTTTGTTCCACTCCCGACCGAAGACCATCCGGCGCTCCATAAGCCACAGCTTCGCACGAAAGAACAGTCCGTGAGCAAAAGGCCAGAGGCGGATCACTTCCTTTTCTCCCTCAGTGACGCCCCCGGCCTCGGCTGAAATCTCTTAATCCATCGAAGCCTGAACCAATATTGAAGGCGAAACAAGAACGTTCCCCCGTCGTGCTTACCTGTCCATCTCCAGGACTTCCGCAAGTCCTCAAGCACCAGACTTCCCTTTCCGCTTCTTAGGATACCCGGCAACCTTCGGAGCCATCACCCTACGAATCCATGCCCCGATGCGCATAAACCTGCCGCAACCCAATTCACGGCTCCTCTTAGACGTGTCATAGAACCAACGCAGGAACGAAGTACCTTTCACCGAGACTTCCTCGCTTTCTTGTTCCATTAGGATTTAAGGGCGTAGGCTGCCGCCAGTTCATGCGCCGATATTCCCGCACGCCGAAGGGCATCCAGAATCCCCTCTTTGCTATCCGGCAATGCGATGTAATTCCCCTTGCCGTACAGAAAGCTATAACCCCGTACCTTGCGAACATGAAAATGCGCTACAACCTGAGTAGTAGGCAGTCCTCGCAAGCGCAGACACGGATACTTCTCACGCGGGAAGAAAGGCTTCCGGTCATAGGCCATGTCGAAAGGCAGGTCATATTTCGCCAGCCATTCACGCAATGCTTTTTCCTGTCCTTCTACCATGCTGTACGGTTGCCGCTCGCTCATTTCTCCTACCTATCCTCCCGATTGTTGTACTGTTCCCACCAGCCGCGCAGCCGTATCCAGAAGCACCGCACGAGATCATAGTTGCAGGCTCCCCGGCTGGTGCTCAAGGCGACCTCGCTCTCTCATGGGCGAACGAAGCAGCCTACACGGTATTCAGCGGAGGAATCGGATACCAGATTGGCGGGTCTGCCGGGTCTACTGGTGGCACTACGGGAACGGGAACAGCAGTCACAAGTCCTACCTTGACGCCATTAGTAACGAACGAAGTGGCATTTCTTTTCGTGGTTCCCAACGCCAACGCGACAGTTACTCCGAGTGCTGGCTGGACGACCGTACCAAACACAAGCATCGGAACGTACCTCTCTTATCGAGTCCTGACAACCACTGCTCCCATCACTGGAACGGCAACTCTAAACAGCAGTCAAGAATGGGTGTCGGCGTTGTGGAGCTTCGGTTTGGTTGGCAGTTCTCTCCCTTCGGTAGTACAACACACCGCTTCATCTGGCGGCTTTAATCCTCCCCAAACTGAAGGTGGATTTACTAACCCAACGACAGCGGGAAACACAATCATAGTCGCTTGCTATGGGTGGTCACTTATAACCGGCACTGGCGGCACTGCGGGTATCGGCTTAACTGACAGCCAGGGCAACGTCTACTCTCACACGATTCACAGTTCGGGCGGTGTTGGTGGACCGGAACTGGATGTGTTCATTCTGCAAGACATCCCAGGCGGGAACATTGCTACTTGGAGAGTCACGAGCACGTTTGCAGGTTTCCCTTACGGCAACGAGTTCGTATTCCAAGCAATCGAACTAAACGGCACCGTGGTAATCCCGACTCCTGGGACTCCGAGCTTCAAGCCTCTCACTGGCGCTTACATTCCGCCAATCGTTCTCTCTGGCTCTGGCAATGGTGGGGTCAAGAGTAATCTGCCCGTCACGAATCTCAACAGCGGAACTGGCGCATCCTCTTCTACATTCTGGCGTGGAGACGGAACATGGGCAGCACCAAAATACCAGACAGTTGAAGCACTTGGAGTCGCCAAGCCACAGGAAGCAAATCTCAACTTTCTGTCCCCTTTTACAGTGACGGACAACCCCGGAAACACCAGTACGGACGTAACGATCACAGTTTTTGACTGCGGGAGTTTGTAATGGCACGCAACACACAATTCCAAGTCTTTCGTGGCACACAGGCAAAACTCAACACACAAACGCCCCCATTGCAAATGGGCGAGATGTATTTCGCCACAGACACAGGGAACCTTTTCTTCGGCACGCCGGGTTTCGGACTCGGCTACATCCAGATAGGAGATACAACTCAAGTGAACGAACGACTGGAACAACTCATCGTCATTATGGAAGCGACACGCAGAGCACTTGTAGCTCTTGCTTGCGAAGCCGGAAACAACAATCCACAAGATTTTGACTGTGCGGCAATCGCACAGGAACTTAACGAAGCAGACTCAGTTTTGAGCTAAGGAGACAAGAAATGTTACTTCAAGGAAACCAAGGGCAAGTCGGAAAGCAAGTAGGGCAGAACCTCACCGTAGGACTCGGTGAGACTTCCGATATGCTCGTCACAGAACTAAACGCTCGTTACTACGAGCAGAACTATCGTGGCAATACGTACTTTCTGAGCGTGGCAGCCGCAGCAGGAACCGCCTTTGTTGGTGCGGCTGGCGGAACTCCACTACTCGGCATCTACAATCCCGCAGGCTCAGGAAAGAACCTCGTCCTCAAGGCCGCTACTATTGGATTAGTCGCCGCAGCCTCAGCCGCAGGTCAGACTCAGTTCCGTATCTACGCTGGCGTCTCGGCTTTGCCTACAGGCACGTTGACCGTTCCCATCAACGCAAACACCCTCCAGGCTTCCGGCTCCGTGGCGAAAGGCATCGTCAATACGGCTATGACTTCCTCAACCGCGATTCAGTACGTGACCACCATTGGCACTTACTATTGGGCGACCGCAGCGGGAGCAGTGTTCTCCGCCCCAATCACATGGGACGCAGCAGGGCAAATCATCGTAGCTCCAGGCAACTTGCTTGCACTTGGCGCAGTAACGATCCCCACTTCAATGACGAACGACGCATCCCTGTTCTGGGATGAAGTGCCTGTCTAAAGCAGGGTTCTAACAAGGAAAATTCCTATGACAGAGTTTGAGCAGTTTGTCCTACAAGAACTATCAGAAATCAAGACTACCGCAGTCTCTACGAATGCGACCGTAGTCGCGCTGGACAAACGTCTGTTCAATGGCTCTGGCGTGATTCCTACAATGCAGGCCGCGATTGACGAATTGAAGGAAGAGAATAGGGATGATTCCAGATGGGACAAGGCCAAGGATTTATTGCAGCTTACTCTTGCACCCGTTCTTGTCGGTCTTCATATCCTCGCCCACAAACTTGGATTCAAGGTGTAAGCAAGTAATTCGACTTAGGAATCATCGTTCTATTTGACCGTCGAGGAAAGGAAATGAGCAGACAGATTTGGGTTAGACCATTCGACAAGAGCAAGGACTTGAAATCATTCCGGGATTGGCTCATGGCGAACAGGCAGTACAACCAGTTCGATCCCGACATTTTCAAGTATCCGAGTACAAAGATATTTGTCGCCTACGATGAAACTGGACCTCTCGCTTTCCTCTCTGCGTTCCCGGCGATCATCCTTGACGCGCACGCACCGAAGCCAGGACTTAGCGACTTGGACATGGCTCGCTGCTTGAAAGAGATTCAACACATTCTTGTGAACAAAGCACATGAACACGGAATAGGACAGATGTACTTCGTGGCGGAGGAAACCATCGGAGAGTTTGCACAGCATTACGGATTCAAGCCAGTCGTCCGACCAATGATGAACCTGAAAGTAGCGGACCTGGAAGGCGGTAAATAACATGGGCGGCGGAGCATCCTCACAAGCCACGGAAAATGAAAAAGCGCAGACAAACTTTTTCAACAATCTGCAATCGCAGCAGGAATCGCAATACGTCAACTTTCAAGACATTTTCAACACGATTAAGCAGGCGTACACGCCAATCGTGAATGCCGGGATAGGCCAGCAAGGATTCACTCCGGCTGAATTGGCAAGTATGCGTACCAGTGCTGCTCAGACTTCAGGGGAGAACTATTCCAATGCGGAGCGAGCCGTAGCTAACAGTGCCGGTAGCTCTGGCGGTGCAGCTACGTCCAGCGGCGTTGTCGGAGAAGAAAAGGCAGGTATTGCTACAGCGGGCGCGAATGCCAACACGAATGCACAGAATCAAATCACGGCGGCTGACTACGCTACTGGCCGCCAGAACTTCTTGCAGGCTTCGAGCATTCTCTCAGGCGAAGGTGGACAAGCAGGCAGTGGCGCAACCGGACTTGCGGAAGATGCAAACGGTGCAGGCTCTAACGTAACGAGCGCCATCAACATGGTGGACAAAGAGAACGCAGCAGGTTCTTGGCAGAGCATCCTTGGTGGAGTCGCAGGCTCCGCACTCGATGCAGTAACAGGCGGCTTGACTGGGGACCTTGGAACAGCCCTCTCTACAGTAGGTTCAGGAAATTGGGGTTTCTAAACAGTTTCTAAACTCAGAGGAAAGGAATGGTAAATCGACTTGAGGTATTGGCCGACGCACTCGGCAAACTAAACGGTATTCACGATCCCGAAAGCACAGCCTATCGGAATCGCAACCCTGGTTTGCTCATTTCGTTCTCGCTAAGAAAGAACGCCGATGCAAAGAACGTCCGAATGTTCCAGCATCTCCGCGACGGCTACGAAGCACTACTTGCCGATCTCAGAATCAAGATTCGAGGCAAATCAAGAGCACGAGGGAAAGATGGAGCCAAGCTAACGCCTGAGTCTCCGATCTCCGACTTGCTCATCGCATACGGGCATAAGAATCACATGCCAGCCGACTACGTTGTTTCGTTTGTACGTCGCGCTCTGCAAGACCAGAGCATCCGTATGTCTACCCCTCTCAGTTTCTTCATGGAGTAAATCAATGGCCGATACACCAGTTCCGAGTGACTTGCAGCTTGCCGAATCTGTAGACAATGCACGTCCGATGCAGGACCCAAATAACGTGGCTGTGCTTAACAATGCAGCCAACACGACCGATCCGGCAGCGCCGGACCTTGGCAATCCTACGCCTCAAAACCCTGGCACGATCCCCACGCCGAACGCACAGCCTCAGAAACCTCAACGCCAGAGCCTTGTCGATCAGATTCTCGGTGGTCCTACTCAGAATCCTCTCAAGAACATCTTCGGACACTTTCTTGTTGGTGCGGCGGCAGGTCCAGGCGGAGGAGGCTTCGCAGGCGGATTCGCTCGCGGTGCTGGCGCTGGCTTGAAGTACGACCAGCAGCAGCAAGACCGCGCAAATGCAAAGAAGCAGCAAGACTTTGAGAATCAGCAGAAGACAGATGAAGCCGACAGACGCCAGAAGGAATCTGAGGCTCATATCTCGCTCGCTACTCAGCAAAAGATGGAATCAGAGCAGCGCATGAAGCACCAGGATTTAGAAGACTTTCAATCAGCGGCAACAGAAGGGAAGCATCACGTTGACTTGGCGACGGCTGGAGAAGGCAACATCGTTGCACGCGACCAGACCTTGCACGAAGTAGGCGACCTCATGTCCAAGAACAAGGACACGGACCTCTTCCACGGTGCGACGTATGAAATGACGGGCTACAAGCCTGTGCTCGACGCGACCGGCAAAATCAGCGGCTACGAGCCGACTTACACGGTCTACAAGCCGGACGCAAATGTAACTCTCGACAAGCAGACAGCAGATGACTTTTCCAAGAACGTCGCTGGCGGCAATCTGAATTTCAAAGAAGGACAGGTCATGCCTCGTGAGCAGTTCGAGCGTATGCGTGGTCTTGCTCAGAAGGGCAAAGCCGATCAATTCACACAAGACAAAAACAAAGCCGACTTAGAACACATTGGAGCACAGACGAAACTTGCAGGTGCGGAAACTGACAAAGCGAAAGCCGAAGCGAACAAGGCCAATGCCGAAGCAGCAGCGCAGCCAAGCAAGGCTGAGGCAAAACTAAACGGATTGCTCGACAAGGAGTACACCGGCATCGAGCAGATAGAGGACCCTGTTAGCGGATCGAAGACTACACGCAAGGTACTCGGCACGAACGCATCGGCAGCCCTGCCTCAAATCAACAAAGAGGCAAAGCAATTCGGCATCCAGTACAAGCTATCTCCCGATGGCAAGTCTTTCGTCGTGGACAACGGGGATCACGTTCAATTGAAAAGTGGAAACAGTTCTACTGCTCCGCCGAACCAGCCGGATGCGAATGAGACACGCGCTAAGACGCTGCTCGACAAATTCTCGAACATCAACGACGCCGAAGACTACATCTATAAAGGCGTCCAGGCTGGCACGATCACAAGAGAAGATGCAGACGCCATTCGCAAGTCAATGCGTGCTCAATCGAAGCAACGGACCCAGGAACGCAATCAGGGAATCATTGATACCGTCAAGGGGATGGTCACAGGCGGTGGAGTCCCCATCCCGTAAGTCTTCTTTACAAGCACAGAGGAAATAAATGGCTCAGGACCAGTTAACGCAGGACCCGTTCCTGGCGGGACTCGAACAGAAACCGACTGCTATAACTCCGGTTGCTGTAGCTCCCCCTCCACCAGCGGCACGACAAGACACGACACCCTCAGTAGAAGACGATCCATTTCTTGCAGGCTTGAAGTCTGCCCCGACACAGGCACAATCCACGCAAGGACAGGCTCCGTCTTTTCCAAGCACGACGACTCTGACCGCTACAACTCCCACAGACAGTACAAAAGGCGTTGACCCTTTCCTGTCTGGACTTGAGAACCCCTCGCGTCCAGCACCGGGACAAGATACGTCCGATCCAAACGAAGGCATACTTGCAAAGGGATGGGACTGGCTCAACAAGCCTCTCATCGACTTGCATCGTCAAGATGCAGGCGGAATCGAATCAGGCTTGGAAGACGTTGCGTCTGGATTTACTTCGCCTCTGTCCATCGGCCTCACTGCGCTCACATTCGGCACTGCCCCGATCCTTGAAGGACTCGGCATTACAGCAGCGGAAATTCCTACATGGGTTAAGGCTGCTAAGACTGCCGTCGATCTCGGCTTCACTACGCAGCAGGCGGCTGGACTCATCAAAGAATCCCCTCAATTCCTGGACGCCTTGAAAGATGGCGACTACGAGACTGCAAAACGTCTTGGAGTCAATCTAATCGCTGGCGGAATCGCTACAGGTCTCGGCTACAACGGCCTTGCGAAAGATGCAGGTGTGCTCGCACGCGAAACAGGACTCATCAAACCGTCTGAGCAACTCCGCGCTGTGCGTGAGGAAGCAGGCAAGATGCTTGCAGACTTCACGTCGAACGGCCAGAACGCCAAGGCTCTTGAAATCGCAGCACGCAAAGAATTCGGCAAGGTGGACGACATTACGAAGGGCGCTATGTTCCGCTGGATTGAAGCAGGCGGAGATAATCAGGTCCTACAAGACCGCTACGATGCTCTTGAGGCGAATCCCGATGTAGCGGACAAAGAAAATACCCTCGCCAAGTACAAGAAGGCTCAGACTCTCACACCAGAGCAAGTCCAAGTCGCACAGAAGATTCGAGATGGCTTGACAGATGACTTTCAGAAGTCTTATCAGAATGGCCTCATCAACTCTGCCGTGGAGAATTATATCTCCCACGTATGGGGAGAAGACGAAAACAACACGGCTGTTAATAGGCTTCGCCATCAGGCAGGAGCAGGACAGTTCGATACGGACGTTTCCTACGCTCGCCAGCGCAGTTTCGCTACATCGTTTGAAGGCGAAATGCTTGGACGCAAACTGGCTAATGATGATCCTATTGCCCTCGCAGCGAACTATCGAAACGACATTGAGAACGCTCTGGCATCAAGAGCGTTCCTGGAGAGATTGAGGGATAAAGGTCTACGCGCATCCGATGGACGCGCAATGGTAGCTCTCTCCGGTACAGGACAACTCTTGTCCGATGAGGAAGGGAATCCGGCAGCAATGCTGACCGATCCTAACCGTATGCGCAGCAAGCGCATCGCAGACGTAATGGCACGCCAGTTAGACCAGAACGGCGAGCTAACTCAACTCATCGACTCCGGCAAGATCAACAAACTTGGTACTCACATGGCAAAGGACCCGATGACAGGTGAGCAAGTCGAGATACCGTCGTTTGGCTGGAACTCATCGGATTATAAAGTCATTGACCATCCTGCATTCCGCGACTGGAACTATGCGACTCAGGACGCTACATCGAAGACGCCAGTCTACGTGAAGGGCGATCTCCGCGTGCATTCCGAAGTAGCCGACTTCATGCGTACTCTTGTTGGTGCGGACAAATCACCGATCCGCGACTTAAAGATTGGAGACGTTCCGGTAGGCAAGAAGCTACTCGCTATAAGCAGCGGAGCAAAACATTTGCTCTTGTCATTCTCCCCGTTCCACTTGGTTCAGGAAGGCTTGCGTGCCGTAATGACCGGCATCAATCCGTTCGGCTCAATGAAGTGGAACATCGACGCCGATCCCGCTCTGCGTTATGGCGTAGAAAATGGTCTGACACTCGGAAGAAATTATCGTGGCTTGGATGACTTCACGGAAGGGCAGTCAGGACAATCAGGAATCGTTAGCAAGATTCCAGGACTCGGCCCACTACAAGACCGTCTGCATTCTTTCCTGTTCGACCAATACATCCCAGGCTTGAAAGCACGCGCATACAAGGCTCTCTACGACCGTTACGATGCTGCTTATCCCGGACGTTCTGCCCCGGAGATTGCTCAGATGGCAGCACAACACACGAACGAAGTCTTCGGAGGGTTGAATTACAAATTGATGGGACGCTCTCTTGCGACTCAGGACCTACTCCGTCTTGGCGCTCTGGCCCCCGATTGGCTGGAATCTGAAATGCGTTCTATCCACCGTGCTCTTGGTGGAGATGGCAAAGTCATGCGTCAGGATATGGCGCGTATTGGATTGCTTACATTTGGCGCTGCTCGCGTGCTCAACATGCTCTCGACCGGCGATCCTCACGTTGAGGCTCCATTCGGAGTCGTGTCGCAAGACAAAGACGGCAAGGAGACAGTCTATTCTTTCCGTACTCTGCCTACAGATATGTTGCACGTTCTGTCCGATCCCATGAACTTCATTCGCGGACGTGTGAACCCTTTGACTGTTCGCTCCGGCATCGAGTTAATCTCTGGCCGGGATGAACGCGGACGCAGAGTCACACCCGGAACGGAAGTAGGCGACGTGCTAAAGAACGTCTCTCCGATCCCCGCACAGAACATCACAAAACAACTCACTGGTGCATCCGGCGACTTGACTGGCTTTGACCAGCTTGCAAAGGCGGCAGGCGCATCGGTTTATCAATATCGAACGGAAGCAGAGAAGCTCGCAGAGCAGAAGGCCAGCGACAGAACAGAGACAGGTCCAGTGGACCCCTCTGCTCTTGCTGCCCACGCTGCTCGTATGAAGATGGAGGATGCACTTCGCAATGGAGAGATCACTCCAGGTCAAGTCATGGAAGGTCTTGGCAAGAAGCAGGGCCAGCAAGTAATCGAGAACTCCCGTCTGACTTCCTTACAAGCCAAAGTCAAGAGACTGCCGATGGCAGATGCTCTGGACGTGTTTGAACTGGCGACACAGAAAGAGAAAATAGAACTCGCAGACGAAATGCTCAAGAAGCGAAACAACTTCCTCAAATCGAATCGCGGACAAGACCTGCAAGAGTCGAAGACTTACCAGCGGCTCAAGACGCTTTATCCAAACCTACCCTAACAAGATTCTTCCGGGGTGAAGGCCGGAAGAAAACACTCCCCTGAGACGATACTGGCATTCCTCTCCAGTGTCTCAGGGGTTTCGTGTTTCTACTTACGGCGTTTCACGGCCTTCTTGCCGCGCTTGCGAGGCGCTTTGACAGTCTTGAAACGCATGGGAGCCTTTTTATGTTTAACGGCCCCTAACAGTTGACCTTTGCTTCGCAGTTGAGCCTCAGTTTTCACTAACTGCTTTTTCGCTTCCTCTTCGGAATCATACGGACCAATATAATCCTCAATGTCAGGCTGGAAAGTCGTAGGTTCTTCGACGTTCGTTTCACCTAAAGGCGTAGACACATAGACGAAATACTTTCCATCCTTCTGAGTCACGGATGCTGAGAATTTAGGCTTCACGGTCCGGCGCGTGTCAACGACGTTGAGACACATGCTCACGGAATTTAGTGAGTTTTTTCATGTTAGTGGGACTGGTTTGTTGATCCACGCCTCGGTGGGTACGGCGGGAGGTCTCGGAGCGCTTCGCACGA
>Ga0210395_10002529_pt1 | contig 14194 bp, 10 predicted proteins | sample IncBWH4OmetaG_FD_150861 | JGI IMG/M metagenome (GOLD analysis project Ga0210395, IMG submission 150861) | Forest soil microbial communities from Barre Woods Harvard Forest LTER site, Petersham, Massachusetts, United States - Inc-BW-H-4-O ... | reverse complement strand
AATGCCTGTGGCGCGGACAAACTCTACCTGCTTGGTTTCCTGGTCGCGCAGAGTGGTGGAACGCTCGAGGGTATAGAGATGGAATTCGTCGAAGGACTTCTCGCGAACGACGGGGGCCATGGCATCGACCGCCATTGCCATGGGCTCGGCTGCGTAGACTCTGCCTGCCACGGTACCTTCCTGAATCTTATTCACATCCCCGGCCAGCAGTTTGATGTTGGCGTTCTCAAACGTCTTCCCGCTCTGATTACGTATGGTGACCCATCCTACCAAGTCGAGCAAATCGAACTTGCTGGTCGACTTATCGGAAACCACCAGGTTGTAATCCGCTTGCCAGTTCATGCCGCCGCTGACATAGGAAACCTCAGCATCGAATTTGCCGGGCTGATTGGTTTGCAGCAGCCAAGTCAACGTGGGCTTCAGTATGGAATCGGCGGACAGCGCCGGAAATAAGGGTTGGCCCGGCATTCCGAAACGCAGTACGCCGTCCACTTCGATAATCGGTTGCGTGGAAACGGGCTGCTGGTAGTTTTGCGCATAGTAGTTGCTGGGGACATATCCGCTGCGCACGATCTTTCCCCGGACGATCACGTCTTTGTCGAGGTTGCGGCCGGTGACGAAGTCGATCGTCTTGCCTTCGTAAAACGAGAGCAGAAGTTCTTGTGAGATGGGATCGTTGCGGTAATTTTGCTCCAGGACTTGCAGGGCGCGTCCAGCAGGATCGCGCAGAATCACTGAATCGGGTTCGAGATGCGCCGCGACTCCAGCGTAGTTGACACGGTTCACGCCCGCTAATAATTCCATGGGGAACCGTTCGCGTGCCACGAAGAAATTCTGGTTGTAAATGGTCAGCGCGGGAGCATTCTCGCCATTAGCCTTATCCTGTCCCCAGGCCATGGAGCACAGGCAGAATACGATCAACACAATCTTTTTCATTGTTCGCCTTTTTCTGCCCCGGTCAGGGAGAGGCGTTTTTCCCGGTGCTATGCAGAGAACGCAGGGTTCGAGAAAACTTGCGGGGAGCAAGTTAGGTGCGGCGAAACAGGGTACAGAGGTAATGGAAGTAACCGCGAGCCTCGATTACAAGCGTAATGCGGGTCTTGAGCTACGGATTCCGGAACCAGCGACGGCGGCGACGATGGCGTCAGCGAAACGATCAGCGGCTGCGGGATGGGAGGTTAAGAACAGAGCGGGCTCGATCAATTCGAGTTCCATGATGCAAAACTGGTCCTGGCTGTCGACTCGGTCGACAATTCCATCGACTCGCGCGTACAGCGTAGGCGGTACCGCTTGCACCGCCCGCGTCGCGCATTCGAGCACTGGTGCGGGCGGATCGGCGGCGAGAGACTTACCACCGAAGTCGCTCTGCACGCGAAAGTCTCCTGGCTTCGGTGTCTTGAGGACGGCGTGACTGAACTGTCCGCCGAAGAACATGAGAGACCACTCGCCAGCGGTGACGATGTTGTCCATGAATTTCTGGACCATCACACCGGGGCCGGCCATGAGTTCCTCGAACAAGTCCTGTTCTGATTCGGCGTTCTTCGCGTCCACCAGTTGAGTACGGTGCGCTGTGGCGGAGATTCTGGGTTTGACCACCGCTTTGTCCCAACCTGCGTCGCGCAAGGCGGCGGTCAGAGTCTGCGTCTCTCCATGCTCACACCACAAGGTCGGAACTATGGGAATGCCCCGATTGTCCAGCGAGCGGAGGTAGGATTTATCGGCGTTCCAACGAATCACTGACGGCGGATTCCAGAGGTTGCAGCCGCTCGATTCGAGAAACGCAATCCAGTGGAGAAACTCTTCGCTGCGTAGGTGATAGTCCCAGCAGGAACGAATCACTATCGCGTCGCAATCTTGCCAGGAATAATTTGGATCGCTCCATACGGCGGGTTCCGCTTTGAGGCCGCGCTCCGCGAGCGGTTGCAGGAGAGCTTGATCATCGGACGTGAGATCGGGCCAGGCTTTGGAAGTAGCGAGAGCGATGCGCATAGCGGGGGACGGGCGCGTCGCCCGTCCTACCAGATCAGATATCCAGATTCTTTACATCGAGCGCGTTGTCTTCGATGAACTTGCGGCGGGCTTCAACGTCCTCGCCCATCAGCGTGGTGAAGATGGTTTCGCACTCGGCGATGTCTTCGAGCTTCACAGACAGCAGTGTGCGGCGCTCCGGATCCATGGTGGTTTCCCACAATTGCGGCGCGGTCATTTCGCCCAAGCCTTTGTATCGCTGCACGATGTAATCCTTGCGGCCCTCCGCCAGAACGTAGTCGAAGAGATCGCGCGCCGTAGACTTTTCGACCAGCTGAGGTTCGGGCTTTTTCTTTGCCGCAGGTTTTGCAGGCGCTTCTAGTGCGGGTTTTTTCTGTGCCTTGTCGCCGTCTTCGGCTTCGCCGTCATTTGATTCTTCAGCATTAGTATTTGCCGACGAACCTTTGGCAACCGTCTCAACTACGAATGGCGGCTCCATGTACGGTTCGATCTGCTTGAACTTCGACAGCAGTTGGCGGTACTCGGCGGTGGAAGCCAACTCCCAGTTGATCAGGTGTTCCGCGCCCTGCGAGTTCACGTAGCGGACTGCCCACAGATTGTGTTCTTCGTCGAAACGGCTTTCGACTTCCTTGAAGTTGCGCTCTTTTTGCAGCTTCTTCAGTTCTTTTTCCAGTTTCTCGATTTTCTTGGGCGGGTTTTTCTTGTCGCCTTCGAAATCAGTCCTCTTGGAGAGATCGAGCTTGGGAAGAAAGTCGGTCACGCGTTCATCGCGCAATCGCTTGTCGACTTTGTCGAACAGCTTGAGATACTCGTCGAGGACATTCATGAAGCGCGACAGATTCGTGCCTTCGAGCTTGGCGGCGCCTTCGCCATAACGAACGACCAGACCTTCCGACGCACGCTTGACCAGGACTTTCACATACTCGCGATCGTCCTTGATGTATTGCTGAGACTTGCCTTTCTTGATCGAGTACAACGGCGGCTGCGCGATGAACACGTTGCCGCGCTTGATCAACTCCTGCATGTGGCGGAAAAAGAATGTGAGCAGCAGGGTGCGAATGTGGCTTCCGTCCACGTCAGCGTCGGTCATTAGAATGATTTTGCCGTAACGCAGTTTGCTCGCGTCGAAATCCTCCTTCGAGATGCCTGTGCCCAGCGCCGTGATCATGGCGCGGATTTCTTCGTGCGCGAGCATCTTGTCGTAGCGGGCTTTTTCGACGTTAAGGATTTTGCCCTTCAACGGCAGAATGGCCTGGAAACGCCGGTCACGCCCTTGCTTCGCGGTCCCACCTGCGGATTCGCCCTCGACCAGAAACAACTCGCAGCGCTCCGGCTGTTTCTCTGAGCAGTCTGCCAGTTTGCCGGGCAGACCGCCGCCGTCCAGTGCCCCTTTGCGGCGAGTGAGATCGCGGGCTTTTCTGGCAGCTTCGCGAGCCCGGGCAGCGTCAATCGCTTTGTTGATAATCTTTCGTCCAACCGTCGGGTTTTGCTCGAGGTATGCGCCCAGGCGTTCGTTGACGAATGCCTGCACAACGCCTGCAATGTCGGAGTTCAGCTTGCCCTTGGTCTGGCCTTCAAACTGGGGTTGCGGCAGCTTAACACTGATCACCGCAACCAGGCCTTCGCGGACGTCGTCACCGGTCAGATTTTCTTTCACGTCCTTGAACAGACCCATCTGCTGTCCCGCGTAATTGATGGTGCGGGTCAAGGAAGTGCGGAATCCGGATAGGTGCGTGCCGCCATCCACCGTGTTGATGTTGTTGGCAAAACTGAAGACGGTTTCGGAGTAGGCGTCGTTGTACTGCAGCCCAATCTCCATCTCGACGCCGTCGCGCGTGGCTTCCATGTAGATTGGCTTGTCGTGCAGTGTCTGTTTGCCGCGATTGAGGTGCTTGATGAATTCCGCGATACCGCCGTTGTACTTGAATTCGGCGGCCTTGGGCTCGCCCGTTTTAGGGTCCGTGGTGCGCTCGTCAGTCAGCGTGATCAGCAATCCCTTGTTCAGGAAGGCAAGCTCACGCAGGCGCTGGGCAAGCGTATCGAAATTGTATTCAGTTACGGTGAGGATGCTCTTGTCGGGCAAGAAGTGAACTTTGGTCCCGCGCTTCTTGGTCGCGCCCGCCTTTTTAAGCTTGCTGGTCGGCTCGCCCTTCGAATAGGTCTGTTCCCAGGTAAATCCATCGCGCCAGATTTCGAGATCAAGTTCTTCGCTGAGCGCGTTCACGCAGGAGACGCCGACGCCGTGCAATCCACCGGAAACCTTGTAGGAAGATGCGTCGAACTTACCGCCAGCGTGCAGCGTGGTCATCACCACTTGCGCGGCGGGAACTTTCTCGCCGTCGATGTCCATCGAATCCACGGGAATGCCTCGGCCGTTATCCACTACGGTGATGGAGTTGTCGAGGTGAATCGCGACTTCGATCTTGTCGGCGTATCCGGCGAGCGCCTCGTCAACCGAGTTGTCCACGACTTCGTAGACCAGATGATGAAGTCCGATTTCACCGGTTGAGCCGATGTACATTGCCGGACGTTTGCGGACGGCTTCCATGCCGCCCAACACTTTGATGGAATCGGCTGTGTAATCGCCGTTGCCGTTGATGGGGTTTGGTCCACCAGTCCTATTTTTGGTGTCGACGATGGCCGTGGTATCGATTTCTTTTGTCGCCATTCAGCTCCGGTGGATATGCCAGATTTGAGCTCTGGCGGGCGCGCATTTCCTGTGCCCTAGAATGAGGTCAAATGACTGAAATTATTAACACTTACGGCAGCAGGATTTATAAGAAATTATACCACAGTCCAACGGCTTTTCAGGCCCGGAATCGAGCCGGTAAACCGTGGTTCTTGTGTCATTTAGGGACGGCTTTCGAGGGGCAGTATCCTTGGAGCGGAATCAAAGTTGCTTTTGTGCTCACTTGTGGACAGCAGCCGTTTGTTTTCTGCCAAAGCTTAGGCCTTCTATCAACTGGTCCACTTCGTCTTCGCTCCCTGCAATAAACGTAAACGAGACCACAAATCCCTTCTCGATCATGACCAGCGTGCTTTGGTTCATGGTCAGGCTGCCGAGTGGTTTGCTGAAGTCCCCGCGAACCGGCTGTGCCGTTCCTACGCGGAATTCGTAGGGCTCGTTCACAACAGTAAAGCCCTTGGACTTCGTTAGCTCCGTGACCGGACCAAAATACTGTTCGGCATTTTGCAGCCCTGGGTAGGAAGATACGGCTTCGGCCGCTACGACGACTGCGGAATTCACCGTGTCGCCGGCTACTTCGGGAGGATGTTCGAACGCGGCCAGCAGCAGGATTGATTTTTTCGGGTCGTTTGAATCCTCGCTCGAGTCTTCTCTCATTTCGGTGGTGCGATCCACCCATCCGAAATGGAGCTTGTAATCGAATCCGAAAAACGAGTTATGGTAGAGGCCGTTGGCGATGGAACCGGGATCTAGCGCAGATATATGGGACTGTTCGGACCTGGGCTTGGATGAAGATGACGAAGTTGGCGACTGCGCATGAAGCACCCCAGCCAGGACCATCAAGAGAAATATACAGGAGTGTCGAAAACCGCGGATACCCATGCGGACATTTTAATTGAGGCAGGCCGTCCTATGTACCCGTAGAGGAAAACAGGCCACGTACGCCGCAAGAGTCAGAGCCTCCTAGCCTCCATGAGCGTTACGCTGCGATCCCGACTCCCACAGGTTGGGCGCAGTGTGCACAGCGTCTCGCATCGATCGGTATCTCGCTTAGACACTCGGGACACTTCTTGGTGGTGGGATCGGCAGGCGCCGGTGCTTTGCGCATGCGCGCGATCAGTAGATTCACCGGGGTCACTACGAAGAAATACACAGCAGCCGCGACCAGCAGGAAAGATATTGCAGCATTGATAAAGTCACCGATGGCGAACATGCTGCCATTGACCGTGAACTTGATGGCAGAGAAATCGGGCTTGCCTACAATCGCGGCAATCAGCGGCGTGAGCAGGTCTTTTGTAAAAGCTGAGACCACCGAGGCAAACGCCGCTCCAATCACGACGCCGACCGCCATATCGATCACGTTGCCACGAAGAATGAACTGCTTGAATCCGTTGAGCATGAAGGGTTCCCTCCTAAGAACGGATGGCGGCAACTTTACGGCGGGATGACCGCCGGCGTCAAGCTTACGCAGCCTGGCGGAACGGGCGAGGACGCCCGTCCTCCATCGTCAGATCCTCATCGGCATCACGATGTAGCGGTACTTGTATTCCTCGCCTTCGGCGGGACGCATCTGCCCAGCCGACTGAGAATCTTTGAATTCCAGCTTCACGTCTCCGCTGCCGGCTGCCTTGAGGAAATCCAGAAGATATTGTGCGTTGAAGCCGATCTGAATCATATCCCCGTTGTAGTCGATTTCGATCGAGTCTTCTGACTCGCCGGTTTCGGTGGAGGAAGCCGAGAGTTTCAGTTCGCCTTTTTCCAGGCGCATCTTCACGGCTCGTGAGCGCTCGTCGGCAAACTGGGCCACGCGAGAAATTGCCGCCGAGAGTTCTTCCCCGTGGACACTGATGCTCTTGTTATTGTCCTTCGGCAATACGGCTTCGAAGTTTGGGAACTGCCCGGTGAGTTGGCGCGAGGTCAGAAGCCTCTGGCCGATGCGGAAGAATAGCGTGGATTCGTCTTTCGCGAATTCGATTTCCTCGGCATCGGTTGAATCCAGCAAGGACTTCAACTCGTCCATAGCTTTCTTGGGAACGAGAGTCTTCATCTCGCCAGAGACGCCTTCAAATTTCCCACCGCTGCGTTCGATGTGCGCCAGCCGATGCCCGTCGGTGGCGACCATGGTGATCGATTCCGGCTTCAACACCATTAATGCACCGTTCAGCGTGTAGCGGGATTCTTCACTGGCAATGGCAAAGCCGGTCTTGGCAATCATCGACCGCAAAACCTGCGCGGGGATTTTCACCACGCCAGCGGTTGGGAACGTAGGCAAACTGGGAAAGTTCGACCGCGCCATGCCAACCATTTTTGTGTTCGACCGGCCGCAGCGGATGCTGACCCAATGATTTTCCAGCAGCTTGATTGTGATGTCCGCATCGGGCAGGAGCTTCACATAGTCATGCAGCTTGCGCGCAGGAATGGTACAGGCACCTTCTTTTTTAACCTTGGCAACGCACGATGTACGCAGACTGAGATCGAGGTCCGTAGCGGTGAGCGAAAGCTTGTCGCCGGCAGCTTCGAATAAATAATTCGACAGGATGGGAATGGTGGTCTTACGCTCGACCACGCCCTGGGTTGCCGTGAGCTCGCGCAAGAGCTCGAACTTGCTGACCGTAATCTCCATGGTGGTGGTTCCCGCCGCTGATGCTATGGCTTCTACCGGCATAACCTGAGTCCCCCGCCGCGTGGCGCTACTTTCAATACTTCCCTTATATCAAAACAAAAACCTAGAAAACCAGCAGTAACAGCAAGAAACAGAGAAAAATTGGGTCCAGCTCAACTGGCCGATTTACCCCCCCAACTGCTCGGTCAATTTATTCAGCAACCGGTTCAAGTCCTTGTCGGTCTTGCGAACTCCGTCGATTTTCTCGACCGAGTGCAATACGGTGGTATGGTGCTTGCCACCAAACTGTCGTCCAATTTCAGGCAAAGACGCCTCAGTCAGATGCTTGGCCAGGTACATCGCGATTTGCCGGGGATAGACGATGGCGCGCGAGTTATTTTTTGCCTTGATCTCCACCAACCGCAATCCAAACTGCTCGGCAACGGATTTCTGAATCGATTCAATGGTGACCTTGCGGGCTTGGGAGTCGATGAAATTCTTAAGCACCTGCTGGGTGTACGGGAGGGTGATTTCGGCCCCAATGAGCGAGGAATGTGCGACTAGCCGGATGAGCGCGCCTTCCAGCTCGCGGACGTTGGAGCGAATATTGGACGCGATGTACAGCGCCACGTCGGTGGGAAGCGTGACCTTTTCCTGCTCCGATTTCTTCTGCAGGATGGCGACCTTGGTCTCCAAATCCGGCGGCTGGATATCAGCGATCAAACCCCACTCGAAACGGCTGCGGAGCCGGTCTTCGATCTCAGCCAGCTCTTTGGGCGAGCGGTCGCTGGCGATCACGATCTGCCTCATCGACTCATGCAGCGCGTTGAAGGTGTGGAAGAACTCCTCCTGGGTACGCTCTTTCTGCGCCAGAAACTGGATGTCGTCCACCAGGAGCACGTCGACGTTTCGGAACTTGTCTCGAAAGCTGGTCATCTTGTCGTAGCGCAGCGAGTTGATCATTTCATTGGTGAACTTCTCGCTGGAGACGTAGCAGATACCCAACTGCGGTTGGCGCTTGCTGATCTCGTGGCCGATTGCCTGCATCAGGTGGGTCTTACCCATTCCGACGCCACCATAAAGGAAGAGCGGGTTGTACGCCTTCGAGGGGCGTTCCGCAACGGCCTGGCACGCGGCGTGGGCGAACTGATTTCCGCTACCGATGACGAACGCGTCGAAGGTGTACCGCGGGTTGAGTTGTGCCGCCCCGTCCCAATCGAAGCGTGACTGTGACGGATGAGTCGACGGAGCCGAGTAGGCGGAAAGGCCGCCGTCGTGGCGGACGGGCGTGGCCGCTGGATCGTCCCCTGGGGGAACGAACTTCACTTCCTGATACTCGAGGCCAAGATTGTCGAGGGCCTCCTGAATCAGGTCGGCATATTTGTCGCCTACCTGACAGAACTCGGGCTTGGGCACCCACACAAAAAGCGTGCCTCCGCTCGAATGGCTGTAGCGGGTGGGCTTCAGCCAGGTGTCGTAGGAATGCCGATTGATCTTTTTTTCCAGCGCGTCAAGAATGCGCAACCACGGATTGGGAGCAAGAGTTGGACTTGAAACAGACATAAGAAATTCTTGGTGGCGCTACATAAATCAGCGGCCTGAAATTAAATGATTGCAGTATGAAAGCACTCATTTTCCAGCGCAGCTACCTTCGCACTGCGGGGCGGTTTCGCTGGAGCGAGAAAAATTTTCAATGAGCAGGAACGGTCCGCATACTAGCACAAAAAAATTGTCTTGGTGGAAATCTTCGATAAAGATTTTCTCTGACCTCCACGATTCAAAACGCGAAGAAAAACTTCTGTCAAGTAGCGACTTTGTAACTGCCGCGAGCATGGTGCAGCAATTGCCAAACTTGAATGGTTCAACAAGGGCACGAGAATGAACCTCGGCTGGTGCATTGATGGTCCGCTCCGGCTGCCGCAACGCGTGGACCGGTTTGCCCGTCTGCCTTGGGTCATTTATACTTCTCATTCGTCCTATAGCCATTATTGCACTTACTAACTGAATCAGGAGCAGCTAAGTTTCATGCCCAAGCGCACTTTCCAACCTAACCGACGTCACCGCTCGAAGACGCACGGATTTCGTACCCGGATGAAGACCAAGAGCGGCCAAGCGGTGATCTCGCGCCGGCGCGCCAAGGGACGCAAGCGGGTGTCGGTGAAGCCCGGCTTCCGTGAGTAGCCGATTTCCTTTTCCGGAATTGACGGCAATTCCGCAACCTGAGTCTGGATCGTGAATGGTGAGCGGTCTCGCTCCGAACGGCGGTCTCAATCTGCCCGGCCCCGGCAAACGAGCGCGATTCACGGGCAGCATGCGGTTGCTTCGGCACGCCGATTTCGAGCGGGTCTACAAACAGGGCCGTCGCCACTTCGCCGCGCACATGACGGTATTTTATCTGCCGCGGGGACAGGGCGAAGGGCTTCGCATCGGCTTTACCGTGGGACGTGTGCTGGGCGGGGCGGTCGATCGCAATCGTATGAAACGGCGATTGCGAGAGTCGGTCCGCTTGCATTGGCCGGGAGTTCCGGTTCCGGTGGATGTGGTGATCAATCCAAAGAAGTCAGTGCTCAAAGTTGACTTTGCCGTTTTAGAGAATGAGATCAGCGGCGCTTTTGAAGCAATTCAAAAGTCGCTAGGAAAAAGAACATAGGCACGCGTGGGGACAGCCGCCCTCGGCTGTTCAGCCGAGCAAAGCTCGACAGGGTTTGTTTTTTCCTGACGAATACATAATGAGCCAGATCTCTAAAACGGTCGTGCTGTTCATACTCCGAGCATACAAATGGGCTGTCTCGCCCATGTTGTTGCCCGCTTGCCGGTATGTGCCCTCATGTTCCGAGTACGCGATGGAAGCGATCGATCGTTATGGGGTTGCTCGAGGCAGCGTAATGGCAATCTGGCGAGTAATGCGATGCCACCCGTTCGCGAAGGGCGGGCTGGATCCTGTAGTCAAGCTGGAAGTTAGTAAGCCGACGGGGTGCGGTGTGCCGGTTCACAGCGGTAGCGAAACCGAGCTTTGCAGTCATTGAGAAAGTAAATTTGGCAGAATTCCAAAATCCTCAGCAAGAACCAGGCATGGAGCGCCGGCTGCTCCTCGTCTTCGCGCTCACCTTTCTGGTTATCGTGTTGTTCCAGCCGATAATCAAAAAATATCTTCCACAACCTTCGACTCCCGCACAGCAAACTCAGAGCCAGGCTCAGACCGCGCCGCCGGCTGCTGCCATCAATCAGGCCCAGCCAGCGCAACCGGCAGTTCCGGCGCTCAATGCCGGTGCGACCAAGCAGGCAGCTTCCGAATCGGAAACCGTGGTTGAGAACGATTTGTACCGCATCACGTTCACCAACCGTGGCGCGCAGGTCAAGTCCTGGATCCTGAAGAAATTTACTGACGATAAAGAACAGCCGCTGGATCTGGTCAATAAGCTCGCTGCGGAAAAATATGGCTACCCGCTCTCGCTGTGGACCTACGATGAGAGCCAACGCAACAAGCTGAATTCCGCCCTTTACCTGTCATCAAGTTCGGGTGCGGTAAAAGCACCCGTCACTATCACGTTTGAATACTCCGACGGTGATGTGGCCGTCCGCAAGAGCTTTAGCTTCGACCATACCTACGTGGTGCGCGTCGAAACCTCTGTGGTATCCAAGGGAAGTCAAGTTGCGGCTTACCCTGCGTGGCCTGCTGGCTTCGGGGACGAAGCCGCCCTCTCTTCTTACGCGGCCAGTCAAATTGACTACCAGTACAACAGCACGACCGAACGGCTGGCCATCAAGAAGATCAGTGGCGGCAATACGCTCCACATGCCCTTCAACTGGGCGGGAGTCACCGATCAGTACTTCGCCGCCGTCTTCCTTCCGGATGATTCGCAGAACTCCGCATTGATCACTCTAAGGAACCCGCTCAACGTTCCCAAGAACCCGAAAAACCCGAACCCGCTGGAAACGGTTCCCGTGGACGTGCTGGGAGCGGCTGTTGGCAACCCCAGAGGTCCCACCGTTGCTCGAGTGTATGTAGGACCAAAAGCGCTGGCGACTTTGGAGTCCGTTCCCGTGCCCACCATCGTCGGTGCGGAACCGGATCTGCGCACGCTTATAAACTTCGGCTTCTGGGGTGTGATTGCGCGCCCGCTCTTCATCTGGCTCCGCTGGATCGAAGGCATTGTTCGGAACTGGGGCTGGGCGATTTGCCTGCAAACTTTGATCATCAATCTAGCGCTGATGCCATTGCGCATCTCCAGCATGAAGTCCGCGCTCAAGATGCAGAAGATCCAGCCGCAGATGAATTCGATCAAGGAGAAATACAAGAAGTACGGCATGCGCGATCCGCGCCGACAGGAGATGAACACGGAAATCGGCGAGTTGATGAAACAGGAAGGCGTCAGCCCAGTCGGCGGGTGCTTGCCGTTGGCCATCCAGATGCCATTCCTCATCGCCTACTACAGCATGCTGGGCTCGGCGCTCGATCTGCGCCACGCATCCTGGTTGTGGATCCACGACCTGTCGTCACCCGATCCCTGGCATATACTGCCAATCGGCATCTTCATCACCATGCTGATCACGCAGCGCATGACGCCGCAGGCGGGAATGGATCCCTCTCAGCAGAAAATGATGAACGTGATGATGCCGGTCATGATGGGATTTCTCAGTTGGAATTTCGCCTCCGGGTTATGTCTTTACTGGTCGGAAGGAAACTTGATTGCCATCGCGCAACAGGCGGTCATGAACCGTACCAGCCTGGGGCGCGAGATGCGCGAGATGGCGGCCAAGAGAGCCAGAAAGAAAGAGAAATGAATCGGTCAGCCGTCAGCTCTCAGCTTCAGCCACTCACGATTTGCTGAAAGCTGAAAGCTGAGAGCTGAAAGCTTGAGAGCTCGCTCATGCCCATTCCTGACAAAATCGCAGCTGCCAAAAAAATCGATGCACTTCTCCGTATTGTCGTCACCCACGGCGGTCTTCATCTCAAGTATCGGATCACCGTGGATCCGCCGCTCACCCAAGAGCGCGATTGGGAGCGGCCCGAGATTTTAGTCGAACTCTCCGGACCCGATTCCCCTTTGGTGCTGGAACGAGGCGGCCAACTGCTGCGCGCCATCGAAACCCTGGCGATTGAGATGCTCCGCCTGCCCGGCAACGAGCATGAGAAAGTCAGCTTCGACTGCATGAATCAGCGTGCCATGCGGTTGGAGGAACTTCGGTTGGCCGCTGGTGTGGCTGCGGAAAAAGTTCGCAAGACAAATATGCCGTACGAATTCGCTCCCATGTCTTCGCGTGAGCGCCGGATTGTGCACTTAGCGTTGCGCGATCACGCCGACCTGCACACCGAAAGCCAGGGCGAAGGCGGACGACGTTGCCTGGTGGTCTACCCTAAAAACTACAAGCCCGCGAGCAGTCCTGCGTCTCGGAATCTCCCGTGAGCCGTAGTAGTAGCAGTTCGCTGGAATAAAACCGCTACAATCTACCGGTGAACCTCGACGACACTATCGTCGCCATCGCTACGCCGCCCGGTCGAGGAGGCATCGGCGTAGTCCGTCTCGCCGGGCCGGACGCAAAGAAAATCGCTCTGCCCATGCTGCGCCTGAAACACGATCTCGAACCACGACAAGCCGTGTTCGGAGAACTGGTTGAGCCCGCCGATGAACGCGTGAGGACAGTCGCCCCCTGCTGTCCAGCCGCGCAAAGCACAGCAGGCCGCATCGACGAAGTCGTTGTCACTTATTTCACCAAGCCACACTCCTACACCACCGACGATATCGTCGAAATCTCAACCCATGGATCGCCCGTAATCCTGCGACATGTCGTCGAGCTTGCCATGGCTCGAGGTGCGCGCCTCGCCGAGCCCGGCGAGTTCACCATGCGCGCTTTCCTCAACGGGCGCATCGATCTTACTCAGGCGGAAGCGGTCCGCGACCTCATCGAGTCGCAAACTCTCTACCAGGCCAAGATTGCAGCGCAGCAACTGGAAGGCGCCCTCTCGCGCCGCCTGCAACCGATCAAACAAAAATTGGTTGAGCTGATCGCAACTCTCGAGGCCGGAATCGACTTCGCCGAAGACGACATCTCGGTTCTGCCCGCTGATCAGATACTCCAGCGCGTCGCCGCAATCCGCGCGCCGCTTGAAGATCTTGCCGCCTCATTCGCTTATGGAAAGATCGTGCATGAAGGTCTTACGCTCGCCATCGTGGGGCGGCCTAACGTCGGCAAATCGAGCTTGTTTAATCGCCTGGTCGAGCGCGAACGCGCGATCGTGACCGCAACTCCCGGCACCACTCGCGATCTAGTCAGCGAAACCGTCGCCATCGAGGGCATCCCCATCAAACTCGTCGACACTGCGGGCATTCGCCGTGCCCTCGACGAAGCGGAAAGCATTGGCATCCGAAAATCCATGGAAGCTCTGGCCGACGCCGACCTCGTCCTCGTTGTGTTCGACTATTCTCAGCCACTCACCAACGAAGACAAGGATCTGTTAGGACAAGTCGCGCGACGCCCGGCGATTGCGGTCGCCAATAAATGCGATCTCATCAATAATCATCACGTGGGGACAGCCGCCCCCGGCTGTCCAGCCGCGCACAGCTCGGCAGATCCGAGAGGCGACTCCCTCGCTGATGCCGAAGACCTAACGGGTAGGAGAGTTCAAGTTCGGACTTCCGCGACCACGGGAGAAGGAATCCCGGAACTCCGAAGCGAAATTCTGCGTCACGTCGGCGGGGAGGCCAACGCTCAGACCGAGACTGGATTCCTCACCAACCTGCGCCACCAGGAACGCGTGCGGGAGTCAGTTACGGCGCTTGCGGCGGCCAGAGCGGCAATCGACAGCAAAGTCCCCCATGAAATGCTTCTGCTCGATCTCTACAGTGCCCTGCGGGCGCTCGATGAGATCACGGGGGCCACAACCACCGACGATATTCTGAATCTTATTTTCAGTA
>Ga0210395_10002524_pt1 | contig 14210 bp, 11 predicted proteins | sample IncBWH4OmetaG_FD_150861 | JGI IMG/M metagenome (GOLD analysis project Ga0210395, IMG submission 150861) | Forest soil microbial communities from Barre Woods Harvard Forest LTER site, Petersham, Massachusetts, United States - Inc-BW-H-4-O ... | reverse complement strand
AACACTACCTTGAAGTTAGGGAGATTTTTCTCTCGCTCAATGAGAGCGGATGCACGTCTCTTTTATCCCAATTTTACCCCAACGGTGTCGAAAACCGTTTGACTCGAAAGGGCGGCGGTTTGGAAAACCCCCGCCGCTGAGAGTTTCTCAGGAGTCCGGTGTGACCCATCTAAACGCCCGTGCCGGCTACGTGTACGGAAAGCGCGTATTCTGTCCAAATAGGATTGCGATGGTTTCTAATTATCGGTGGGTACAAAATTGGGCACAGTGAAATTCGGTCCAGTTCGCCCTCGAACCCGCAACACCAGCTAACCTACATAAACAAAAAGTACGGTGCACATGGCGAGGCTCCAACAATCGCTGGCCGTTTGCGATTCTTCATCATTCCTACTTGGAGATCATCAGGCCGGCGCTCCTCGGGCTGGTTGGACTGCTGATTTTACGGAGCCAGCCGTCGAGCGAGTAAAAATTCCTTTCCCGGCAGCTCAGCAAAATGAAGTAAATCAGACAGTAGATTAGTTGCAGCCCTGCAGTATTCCAGTCCTGCACAAGGCAAACTCCAGCCATGAGAACAATCATCACCATCGAACCTGCAAGAATCGCTATTCGCGTAAGCAGTCCAAGAGTGAGCAGCAGCCCTATTCCTGCTTCGACCCACGGCAAAACCGCCGCGAATAGCGGCAGAAGGGCTGTAGGCATTAGGGGTGCGTGCGCCATCTTCTGTTCTAGATAATCAAGGAAAGCGTCGTGCTGGCCCAAAAAACGACTGGCCCCGTGAAAAAGGATATTCACTCCCAGCACGATCCGAAGAAAAGCGTACGCAAGTCGCGCGTCCGTTCTCGAATTCTGGGGAACTGCATTCTCCCGCTCTCCAGGCGGTGTTTCCTTTGATTTCAGAGCTAAACCTGAATCGTTCATTTCTGCACCTTCGCCCAAGTTAGATTGAAACCCCACCTTGAAGGTTTCGAGGCTGCCACGTGGGTCGCTGGCTGCGCTCGCCGATAAAGATCACCAGCTTCGCATCCGATGGATTGCCTTGCAGATCGGGAACCTTGTCTACATCGGGTACGAGTAAGACGTATCCCTGCTGACCGGCAGGATCATTTTCCCCTTTGCTCCATGGAGGTGTGCTCTCGGAGATAGCGAGAGCTGTGCTTGCAAGAGCCAAAAGAAGGGGCAAGAACTTAAGAGACATATTTATTAACTCATATCAAATCATTAAAATTGCATTTCACCACAAGAATCGTGACATCATCAGCGAAACCAACCCGGTTGCAGAAGTCCGCCACGCTGCTGAAGATAGCGCTCCTAAGGCTTTCCGCCGACAGGGAAGAACCACGCTCCAGGAGGGCCGAAAGGCGCTCCGTTCCAAATTCTTCGCCAAGGTCGTTCTGCGCCTCTGTGACGCCATCCGTATAGAAAACCAGTACGTCGCCAGCAGCCAGATCTGCTGACGCCAATTCGCAACTTTCTTCTGGAGATATCCCGATCGGTGCACAGGACGAATTCAGGCGCGTGACTTTGCCGGTATCGGATCGAAATAAAAGCGCTGGGTTATGGCCACAATTCACATAATGAAGTGTCTTTTTGTCGGCATCGATTTCGGCAAGCAGCAACGTCACATAGTGTTCGCCGTCCGACACAGAGAGGATTCCGGTATTCAACCGCCCCACTATCTCCAGCATGTTTCGCTCGTGGTTGGCCTCAAGCCGCGCAGCTGCTGCAGTCGCAGCCATCAAAAGCGCAGCAGAAACTCCCTTTCCAGACACATCGGCAATGACGATCTGCATCGTGTGCGCGTCGATGGGGATGTAGTCGTAGTAGTCGCCGCTTAGGCCCTTAGCTGGTTGCATCATGCCGGCGCTTTCTAGCCCGGCGATGGAAGGTTTGCCCAAGGGAAGAAACATCCGCTGTACCTGGGCCGCGAGTTCCACATCTTGAAGAAGGGCGTCACGCTGCTGCTGAACTGTTTTAGCAAGCCCCTCCCTCTGTCGGATGTAACGCTGGATGATCCAAACAATAAAGAAGAAGCACAAAAGCGCAGAGAGATTATGGAAAATTCGAAGTTCCGGGTTGATATGCCTCATAGAGTAATAATCGTGCAGCAAGATGCAAACCAGACTTAGGCTATAGCTGATTTCCTTGCGGAGGATAACTGCGCTGATGCTAAGCGGGAGAATGTAAAGATAGGCAAGCGAAATGGAGACAACGAGACGATCTGCATAGGCCACAGCCGCAATGGCGCCCAAGACCAAAACGAATGGCAGCCAGCGCCATCCGCCAGAAGCCAAGCCCTTGACCAGAAGAGGTGGCATCCGAACCGTGTCAACTTGGTCGCGCGACCTGCCAAGCATGAATTCTCGAACGGCGGAATGCACGACGTCGCCCATTGAAAGAGAACTTTCCCCATCATCTCTTTCTCTTTCGGATTGAGAAGATGGCGCTGAAAAACAGACATGACCCGCATCGGCGGAGCGATGCGTGATGTAAGTGCCGAAGCAACCTCGGTTGCTTCTTCCGTGATCTGACCGACGGTCGAAATGGGGCGGCGGTCACTCAGTCGTTCGAAATCGTCGTTCGTCCATATCCCCTTCCCTTCTAATGGCTCCCTGCAGAGAAGAGGACCAGGCTGAACGAAGTGCTGAAGTGGCGAGTGATTTTGGACCTCAAGAGGTCTTGCGCGCATCAGGAGGGAAGTGCTGAAACATCTTCTGCACCCCTCTGTTCAGGTTATTGATGTTCTTGTGGGACTTGTCGGAAAGCATGCCGCTGGACACGCCACGCCAGACCAAGTTTTTGGTCTTTGCATCGAAGAGATCGACAACAAGCGTGCCAATTGTGTAAGTGTCAGATGTAGTTGTGGATTCTCCAAAGCCCCCAAAACCACGCCAACGCCAGCCGCCCCCAAAGTCATCGTAGTACGTGTTCAGAATCTGGTGGTCTCGGTTGATCTCCATCGCGATAATTGAGATGTCACCGCCAGATTCCACTTGGGTCCAGCCTTTCGCTGCCAGTGTTGCGTTAACCGCGGCTTTGATCCGGTCAACCCACAACGGATCTGCTGTCTGGACTTTCTCCCAGCTGTAGGTTTTGTATTGAGTGAAATTTGTGGCGCGATCGTAGTCCGTCTTCACCTGCCGGGCGAACGACACATTCGCCAGCAAAAAAGCGAGCCCTATCAAGACAATTACTTTCTTTTGTATTTTCATGATTCCTCCTTGAATCGTTTCTCCTGATGACTTAGCCGGATTCGAATGGATGTGGGGAGCCGCCCGCCAAACGCCGTGGAGCCGTTGATCGCAGGCGGGCGGCCGTTCGTCATAGGACCTGCACCTGCACCGGAGCGCCAAGCTCCGTACCGCTTGCTGGCACGATCACCAGATAGCGGCGCTGTGTTTTCACATCGGTCTCCACGAGCTGCCGAATCGGACCGATCGCATTTACAATCGCTGCGCCAGCCGGGTTCGTCACGAAGGATTGCAGCGGCTGCAGCGCGCCCGTGCCATCCGGGTTCTCGGCGAGCGCCAGCACGTAAGGTTGCTTCGGCTGCAATCCGGAGACCGCAGCCTCCAGCACCTGGATCAGGCCTTGATCGAACAGAGAGACGCTGGTGGGCGCACTGCTCGCCTCTGTAGTTGAGGCCGCGAGCGCAAGATGCGCAACCTGGCCCGCCACACCGAGCGCTTGCAGGTTCTGCATTCCGGGACCCGACGGCACCGCATCGGGCACATAGGTGAGAGCTTGCGGCGCCTGGCCGATGGGAACCGTCGCGATCACCTTATTAGTGAGCGTATCGATGGCGGCGATGGCGTCACCGTTCTCGAGCCCGACATAGACGCGGTTGCCGTCGCCAGACGGCCAGATCCCGTGCGGCAGCGCACCGACCGGAATTGTCGCGACTTGCGAGAAATCGCTTGTCCGGAACACTTTCACTTCGTTCAAACCGCCGATGGTCACATAGGCGAAAGTGCCGTTCGCGTTGTGAACGATATTGACGTGGTTGGTGATGGGGCCCGTCTCGAGCACCTTGAGGACGGTGAAGGGAGGCTTGCCGTCGAACACCTCGGTCTTGCCGGTGTCTTTCAGGGTGAACCAGACCTGGCTACCATCCGGCGTCGCCGCGATGTTGGGGCAGAACGGGCTCGCCTGTTTGACGCGAGCAACGATGCTGTGCGTCGCTACCGAGACCACGTCCGTCTCCGGGTTGAACGAAGAACAAACGTAGCCGTACTTGCCATCCGGCGAGAAGATCTGCATGCCAGGGCCGGCAGGAGTGATGATGCGGGTCTTTTCCTTGAAGGTCTTGCCGTCGAGGACATCAACATAGTTCTCGCCGCGGACCGTGACCCAGACTTCGTTACCGTCAGGGGTGAAGAAGGCCTCGTGCGGAGCGCGGCCAACGTAAGTGATATGCTTCACCTCGTTTGTCGCGGTGTCGATGAAGGCGACCGAGTTCGACCCGATCGAGACAACGGCGATCGTCCGATGGTCAGGCGAGAAGCCCATACCATGGACGAGAACCTGGCCTTTGTAAAGTGGGCTGAAATTGTTCGGCGAGGGATCGCCGAGGCGGATGACGCCGACCAACGCGTTGCTCGACGGATCGACCACGGAAACCGTGTTGGAGTACTGATCGGCTGTGTAGACGCGGTCATGAGAGCTGATCGGCATGTCGGGCTGGTCGAAGGGTGCCTGTAAAGCGAGCGACTGGGGCCTCGGATCCGTAGGCGACGAGACGGAGGGCGGCAAGGATTCGCCCACGGCAAGGCGCATCAGGGAAACCTGCTGAATCTGGTCGACGACGATCTCTTGGGCGACACGCCTCAGTGCCGCCCCGCGGCCAAAGCGCAATTCCGCTTGGGCCATGTCGATCGCACCTTCATGGTGCGGCACCATCATCGCGACGAAATCGCGGTCGATATTGCCGGTCGGCTTGATCGTCATGTCATTCATCATCTTCGTCATGGCGGCAGCGTTCTCCACCAGGAAGGGCCGTTCCTTCTTGAGAGACGGGGGCACATTGTCCGCTCGTCCGGGTGAAGAGAAACCTGGTCCCGCTGCGGTGCCCGCGAAGCTCGCCGCAATCGTTGCCTCCGTCGGCGTCAGCTTCTCGCCCGAGGCAGCGCGCATCGCCGCGATCTCCTGGAGCTCCTCGACAACAATGTCCTGCGCGATGCGGAGGAGTTGCTTGTTGTGGCCGTAGCGGAGTTCCGCTTCGGACATGTCGATAGCGCCTTGATGGTGCGGCGCCATCATGGCTACGAAGTCATGGTCGACATCACCCGTGGGCTTCACGGCCATGTCATTCATCATTTTCGTCATGGCGGCGTCGTTCGCTCTAAGGACCGGGGCTTCGGCGGCGGGCTGCCGCGAGAGGTCCTGGGCCGAAGCTAGAGACACCGAACCGATTGCGAGCCCTCCGGCCGTGACCACGGCTGCTGCAACAAGCGAAGTGATTAATTCTTTTCTGCTTTTCAAAATCCGGGCTTTTGAATCTATCCATTTAAATCTCATTGTTTATCCTTCCAAAATGATGTGTCTACGCTGTGATTCTTTCTTGAATCGTCGTCCCGCTCCTTCCAGCTCGGTGATCGAGCCGGACTCCGACGGATATGGCAGGTAAGGAACCAAACTGCCGTGGTGTGCGCGAATCAGGTCTATGTGGTTAGTCCAGCGGAATTTAGAACCCGGGTTACCTTGCTGCGAACAACGTGAAGCGGGAGCTGCGGAGACAGAGATCTGGCGCGCTTGCCAGAGATTCAGCGCTGCGCGGATGGGCAATGTTCGGAGCTGCAAGAGCGGGCGGCCGGCTGGCGGAGCATCTTGAACTGCACTGTCCCATCTGCGAGGATCTCTCAGCCCGCGCCCCGGGCGGGGTTATACTGACTGTTGACCTCGGGGATCCGGGGCGATGCGTTCAAGCACGGCTTGGCCGGCGCTGATCCGCTCCAGTAATTCGCTGCTTGCTTATGTTCGCGAGATCTCACTTGTCTAGGGCCACCGTCGGATTATCCATGGTCCTGACCATGGCCCCAAGAGCCGCTCACGCGCTCGATCCCAATCAGCCCGCAACCAGCTACCTCCGAACCACCTTCACTGTGGAAGACGGACTAAGCTCCAACGTTGTGAATGCCATCGTTCAAACACGAAACGGATTCTTGTGGATCGGCACGGACGCTGGGCTAGATCGATTCGACGGAAGACATTTCACACCGATCTATTTTCGCGGTCCTAGCTCCACTCCACAAGGCACTGTCAGCGTTCTGGCCGAAGGACTGGACGGCGATTTGTGGATTGGGACCAGCGCCGGTCTCGTCCGCATCGCGCGGCCGGCCCTGGATCGCTTCGACCGATCCTTATCCGTCTTTTATCACCCTGGATCGGGCATGAGCGATGAGATCACCTGTCTCCACGTCAGCCGCGACGGCACATTGTGGGTTGGCACCAGCGCAGGGCTTTACCGCTTCGTCGACAATCAGTTCGAGACTGTTATTCCCGATGCTTTCATCAGCCGAATTGAGGACGGCGCAGATGGGCACTTGCTCGTCGTTAGCAGCCAAAAATTCGTCGAGCCCGATGGAACGCGAGTGATCGCACATCCGGGGTTGGCGCATCAATTAGGTATCGGTCCGGATTCGTTGTTGTTTCACGTTTTTCAAGATCATAAGGGCGCCATTTGGTTCTGTACTTCTGTGGGTCTTGTGCGCCGCGTAAATGAATCCATCGAACGATTTCAGCCGTATGGAGTTGGAGGCCACAACGGTGTCCTCCGAGGATACGAGGATCCTCAGGGAAATCTGTGGGTGCTGGCGCTAAATGGGATCTTTCGAGTTTCTGGAACCAAGTTGGAGCCGCTGGCGCCGAACACTCCATTGTTGAGAGCCGTGAGCGCTGACGCGGAAGGCAATCTATGGGTCGGCACGAACGGCGAAGGACTCATGCGCTTCAAGGACCGTCCGATCCGAATGTTCACGAAGGCCGATGGGTTGCCAAGCAATATTCCCATGACCGTGCTGTCGAAACGCGACGGCACCCTCTGGGATGGCAATAACTGCGGCGGCCTTTCGGTGTTCAATGGCCAGCGGTTCAAGACCTACGATGAGAGGGACGGATTGTCCAACTCTTGTGTTTGGGCGTTGGCCGAAGGTAAGAGCGGCGAACTTTGGGTAGGGACCTGGGGAGGTGGGCTTTTCCGTTTTGCGGATGGGCATTTTGTGGAGTTCACATCGCGGCAAGGCCTGGCAGATAGTGTCGTGCGGGCCATCACCATTGCGCGCGATGGTTCGTTGTGGATTGCAACAGAAAACGGTCTCAGCCACATGGTCAATGATCAGTTCCACAACTACACAAACGCCGACGGACTGTCCAGCAATCGTATTGTCAGTGTTTACCAGGATCGGCACGGCACTATCTGGGTGGGAACGAGCCGGGGGATCAACCGAATGACGGGTGATCGCTTTGCGCCCGTCTTGTCACCGCACGAGATCTTCGATCCCCGTTATATCAGTCTGGCAGAAGACTCGTCAGGTGAACTTTATGCCCTCTCCGCACCAAAGGGGATCGACCGCATTGAAGAAAATCGATTGGTAGAGGTGAATCACGACCTCGATCTGCTAAGCATGGCGACTTCCTCGAGCGGAGAGCTATGGTTCACAGGTGGAAGCGGCATCTTTCGGTTTTCCTCAGCCGCGCTCAGTCAAAACCAAGACGGCGAGGAGCCCCCTCTCGATTACGTTAGGTTCGGCAAAGCCGATGGCATGACCTCGACACAATGCAGCATCGGCGCCCCTAACATGGCCTTCGCGCACGACGGCAAGCTCTGGGTCGCTACCGTACAGGGCCTGGCCATGCTCGACCTGCCGCACTTGTCCCTCGACACCGCCAAGCCACGTGTTTTCGTCGAAGATGTCACCGTTGGACGGACCAGGCTTCCCGCCGGCCGTGAACTTGTCTTGCCCCCAGGCACGCACCACGTCGAGCTTCGTTTCGATTCCATTTTTCTGACACGCCCAGAAAAGATTCGCTTCCAGTATCGGATGGACGGCGTCGATCCGGTTTGGCTGGAAGCTGACAATTCCCACACCGCCGTGTACAACAATATCCCCATCGGTACCCACGATTTCCGGATTCGGGCGACCAACAGCGCTGGCGTGTGGGATCGCGCGGGTATTTCCTTCCCTGTAACACAGAAACCCTACTTCTACGAGACCGGCTGGTTCCGCGCCATGTGCGCGATTGCCTTCTTCCTGCTCCTCTGGTCAGCTTATCTCCTCCGCGTTCGGCATCTGAGGGATCAGGAAACGAAGCTGCGGGATGTGATTGAAACAATCCCGACATTTGCCCGGACGACTTTGCCCGATGGCTCGGTGGATTTCGTCAATCACCATTGGAAGAAATTTACGGGCTTGTCCACCGCGAGGACTGTCGGCTCGGGTTGGCAAGAGGCCGTTCACCCCGAAGACTTGAAGGGACATGCGGAGAGGTGGCGCGCCTCAGTCGCGACCGGGGAGCCTTTTGAGAGCGAGGTGCGCTATCGGCGGGCGGACGGGCAATACCGTTGGTTCCTGTCTCGTGCCGTTCCGCTGCGGGATGGAGAAGGCGAGATCGTCAAGTGGTACGGTGTCTCTACTGACATTGAGGACCTCAAGCGGGCCGAAGCTGAGATCAGGGCGCTAAGGGACCAGCTCTACAGCGAGAATCTGGAGCTGCGTGACGAGGTAGACCGGGCTTCGATGTTCGAGGAGATTGTGGGCACCTCAAAACCACTGAAGGCCGTTCTCTCCCGGATTGCCAAGGTCGCTCCCACGGACTCCACCGTTCTGATCACTGGCGAAACGGGGACAGGCAAAGAACTGGTCGCGCGCGCCGTTCACAAACGATCAGAGCGTTCCTCGCGAGCGTTTGTCAGTGTGAACTGCGCCGCAATCCCACGCGACTTGATCGCATCAGAATTGTTCGGGCATGAGAAGGGTGCCTTCACAGGGGCAACTCAGCGGCGTTTAGGGCGCTTTGAGCTGGCCGAAGGAGGCACGATCTTCCTCGATGAAATCGGAGAGCTGCCTGCCGAGACCCAGATCGCGCTCTTGCGTGTTCTGCAGGAGCACGAGTTTGAGCGTGTCGGTGGAACTGGATCCATTCGCGCTAACGTTCGGGTGATTGCTGCCACGAATCGTGACTTGCAGGCGGCTATCGCTGGAGGCACATTTCGGAGTGACCTCTATTACCGGCTCAACGTTTTTCCGATCGAGGTGCCGCCGCTGCGGGAACGACGAGAAGACATTCCGGTGCTCGTTGAGTACTTCATCGATCGTTACGCAACGAAGGCGGGAAAGAGCATCCACGGGATAAACAAAAAGAGCCTGGAACTGCTTCAGTCGTACCCATGGCCGGGTAATGTGCGCGAATTGCAGAATGTCATTGAGCGATCGGTAATCGTGTGCGACACGGAGAATTTCTCGGTCGACGAAAGCTGGCTTTCGCGGCAGCCTCTTACAACTGAACCGAATAGGGACCCTGGCCTCCTTAAGAGGCTTCCTTCTCAGGAGAAAGCAATCATTGAGGCCGCCCTGCACGAAACCGGAGGACGTGTGTCCGGACCGTCAGGAGCGGCTGCCAAACTGGGGATTCATCGATCAACTTTAGACTCGAAGATCAGGTCATTGAAGATCAACGCGCATCGCTTCAAAACTGCAGCTCCCCCGAAGAGCAGCTAGCAGCGGCTCTATCTATTCGCAATCCCCCGCAAAGTGACGTAGGGACTTCGGAAATTTCCGAAAATCCGACAATCTCATTGCCAACTAAGTTGCGTATTTTTATTGCCTTACGATTGGCACCGTAATTGCCATTACGAGGGTGTGTGACGGACGCCACACAGGCAGGAATTCTCAGGAGTCGGTGGATGTTTAAGATCACGAGGGCAGCGAACGGAGAGGTGGTCTTTAAGCTGAGCGGTCGAATGGGCGCAGAAAACATAGGTGAATTGGAAAAGCTCGTCAGTGCAGAAGCGAGCGGCCGCCGCATCGTCTTGGACTTGAAAGACCTAAGACTAGTGGATCAAGACGTTGTCAGTTTTCTTAGGCGCTGCGAAGCGGACAGCATCCAGCTCAAGAATTGCCCGGCGTACATCCGCAAGTGGATCGCGGGATAAGGCGATTAGGACAATGAGCACAGAAACCAGAATGGCAATTGAGCAATCGAGACCGATGCCACAGAGTGAAGAGCGCGGCGTGAGTCTGCGTTACGAAACCAAAGTTCTCTCGCGTTGGGATCGGCAGGAGTGGGCCGAAGTAGCTCACGCTCACGTATGAAATTGCCTGGATACCGGAACGGGAGTGCTGGCGAAGTTTCCTATGCTCCGTCAGCAAGCTCACCTGAAGGGTTTGGGAGCTGTACAGGTTTTTCGAGTCACGATAGTGAAGGAGCCGTTATGGCAACAGCAAGGCAATGGACCCACAACATGGAGTTGGACACGAGAATGCGGAGTTCCACGTCGCGTCATTTTGAGGATGCGCTGCGGCAGAAGATCGTTGGGCAGGACCAAGCCGTGCAGGCGCTTGTCGAACTCCATCAGGTGTTCTGTGCCGGGTTGCGCTCTCCAGGACGCCCAGTCGGAAACCTCCTATTTCTGGGGCCAACCGGCTCAGGCAAGACGCGCATTGTCGAGGCTGCTGCGGAGATTCTGTTCGGCGATAGCCGGGCGGTAATCAAAGTGGACTGTGCGGAATTTCAGCACTCCCACGAGATCTCCAAGCTGATTGGCTCGCCTCCAGGGTATCTAGGGCACCGGGAGACGCATCCCCTGATCACGCAGGAAGCGTTGGCAGCGTCACATAGGGACGACCTGAAACTATCGTTTCTCTTGTTTGACGAAATTGAGAAGGCCAGCGATGCCCTGTGGCAGTTGCTGCTGGGAATGTTGGACAAGGCGACGCTAACGTTGGGGGATAACCGGAGAGTGGATTTGTCGCAGACGGTGATCTTCTTGACCTCGAATCTGGGCGGAGCAGAGATCACGGAATTGATGGAAGGCGGGATGGGATTCATCCAGCCGAAGGACAAGCTGGCGGCGGCGTTGGACGCGAAGGTGGAACGGACAGCGGTGAAAGCGGCGCGGAGGAAGTTTTCGCCGGAGTTTATGAACCGGTTGGACACAGTGGTGGTGTTTCACCCACTGAAGCGCGAAGAACTTGACGAAGTGCTGGAGATTGAGCTGGGGCAAGTGCAGAAGCGCGTATTGGATTCAGCGACGGGTCCCTTTCAGTTTCGAATAACGAGTGAAGGACGAGAGTTCCTGCTGCAAGAGGGAACCGACCAGCGTTATGGAGCGCGGCATCTGAAGCGCGCTATCGAGCGCCACGTAGTCTCCCCGCTTGCTCGGCTGCTAGCCACCGCGCAGGTGGAGTCGGGCGACGTGCTCATCATCGATCGGCATCCCGAGGAAAAAGCGTTGGCTTTCCGAAAGGACGCTGCACTTCGGTTAGCCTGCGCACGGGTGCCTCATGCCGCAGCGTATTTGAGTCATTTTGCGACTGCGGAAGTTCGAGGTTGAACGATTGTAGTTAACCGCTCCAGAGCGGACCGCATCACGCTCAAGAATTTCCCGGCGGATATCCTCGAACGGGCCAACTAGAAAACGAGGCAAAAGTTAGCGCGTAAGGAGCAGAGAATGGCGACACAAACAAGCTGGGCAAGTGAAGCCCTCGCGGTCAACCCTAAAGGATCCTGTGAGATCGAGGATGCGACGTCGGCGAACAGCAACGAACTCTGCGGCAACGGACTACCCCGCATCGTGACAGATGTCTATAGTAGAGAGGAAGTCAGCTTTCCCTCGCTCGTCGCCAACCAAGTCGCGCTGGCGGTCGACGACGCGCTGAACTTCGACGCCTTGCAACGCGCCCAGGAAGCACCGCGTGCCAGCGAGCAGAGTTTTCGAATGATCGTCGATAGCGTTCCCGGACTGGTAGTCACCACGACACCCGCAGGTGAGATCGAGCTCCTCAACCGCCAAGTCCTGGAATATTTCGGCAAGACGCCTGAGGAGTTGAAGAGTTGGACGACCAGCAACGCAGTTCATCCGGATGACCTTCCTGGCGCGATCGCTGCCTTTAAGACTTCGATCGAAACTGGGAATCCATACGAGGTTGAGAATCGCCTCCGGCGCGCCGATGGCGTGTACCGCTGGTTTCACTCTCGCGGCCTTCCCGTCAGAGGCACGGATGGCCGTATCGGTCGCTGGTACATTTTGTTTACCGATATTGATAAGCGCAAACAAGCAGAAGATCGGTTGCAGTTGCTCCTCAATGTCACCACTCAGGTTGTCTCAAATTTGCAGCTCAGCGACCTCCTGCGTGCCATCTCGGCAAACATCCGGCGTGTGATGGAGTGTGATTGCGCCAGTTTGGCGCTGCCGGATGCGGAAAACAAAGAGCTGCACCTTTACATGCTTGATTTCCCTGAAGGTAAAGGATTCCTCCGCGAGGAGGGAGATTATTCGATCGAGGGATCGCCCTACGGCACAGCATTTGGAACCATGAAGCCCTTGGCTCTCGACGCGCCATTCTCTGGGTGGTTGAATGATCGAGACATTCAAAGTCGGATCCGTGAAGGTTTCAAATCTTTGTGCTTCTTACCTGTAATCGCGCGATCGGCACGTTAAATCTAGGAAGACTCCGGGATAATACCTTCACCGAAGAAGAGTTACGCTTCCTCGGCCAGGTTTCCGTCCAGATCGCAATCGCGGTGGAGAACGCTGTGGAATACGGGCAGATGAGTGAGGCCAAAGAGCGGCTTGTTGAGCAGAAATTCTATTTGGAAGACGAAATCCGGGTTGAGCACAATTTCGAAGAGATCATCGGAAACAGCCCAAGGCTAGAAGATGTGCTCGAGAGCGTTCGGACAGTTGCTCCGGCGGACTCGACGGTGCTCATCCAGGGTGAGACGGGTACCGGCAAAGAGCTGATCGCACGCGCAATTCACAACCTGAGCCCTCGCAAGAGTCAGGCTTTTGTTAAGGTGAACTGCGCGGCCATTCCTTCGGGACTTCTCGAGAGCGAATTGTTTGGCCATTAGAAAGGTGCGTTCACAGGGGCAATAGCGCAGAAGATTGGAAGATTCGAACTGGCGCACAAAGGAACGCTGTTTCTCGATGAGGTCGGCGATATACCACTTGAATTGCAACCCAAGCTCCTGAGAGTCCTGCAGGAGCAGGAATTCGAACGACTGGGCAGTACTCGGACACAACGCGTCGATGTGAGGCTATTGGCGGCTACAAATGCCGGCCTTACTCAGATGGTCGCCGAAAAGAAGTTCCGCAGTGATCTTTATTATCGCTTGAATGTATTTCCGATCAACGTTCCCTCGCTGCGCGACCGCCGTGATGACATTCCACTTCTTGTTCGCCACTTTGCCAACAAGTACGCTCGGCGCATGGGTAAGCAAATCGAGAGTATCCCCACCGAAACCATGGACGCGCTCTCGCGTTACGCATGGCCTGGCAATATCCGGGAGCTGCAGAATCTTATGGAACGAGCAGTGCTGCTATCTAAAGGTCCCTCACTGCGAGTACCGTTGGGTGAAATCTTTACTGACGCGGATCCCGGCGCAATTAGTGGCGGCAACGCGCTGGAACAAGCCGAGAGAGAGCAGATTGTGCGAGCGCTCCGCGAAAGCAACTGGGTTGTGGGAGGCGCCCGGGGAGCGGCAGCTCGCCTGGGCCTCAAGAGGACAGCACTCGCCTACAAGATGCAGAAGTTCGGAATCGTTCGGCCGCCACAGTGATAGACCTCTAGCTGCTAGCAAGCGCGCCACAACTCTGTCTCATCAAAATCCGTCCTGCATACTGCTGTCCGACTGTCGCGCTAGCCTAAGCGTTTACGGGACAACAACATAGATTGACATTCCAGGGCGCCACAGCGCCCCATCGCTCTTGGCAAGGCGTGTGCTTTCTCCTAGTGGTGCGCAGCCTGCGTTTTTCTCGCAGGTCTTCAGCGCAACAATCGCGGTCGAATTGCAAAGCAGGCCTCAATCGCATGAGTGGCCGAGCAATTCATGTGGTGTCTCGACTGCGAGGTTGTGCCTGTCAGCGCGGAGAAGAACAATGCTGAAGATCACTATCAACGAATTGCCTGATGGGCAAAGGTGGTGTCTGCAGGGGCGGTTAGTCGAGCAATGGGCTTCTGAGCTGAGGTCAGCTTGGAGAGAAGCGCAGTGCG
>Ga0210395_10002519_pt1 | contig 14238 bp, 17 predicted proteins | sample IncBWH4OmetaG_FD_150861 | JGI IMG/M metagenome (GOLD analysis project Ga0210395, IMG submission 150861) | Forest soil microbial communities from Barre Woods Harvard Forest LTER site, Petersham, Massachusetts, United States - Inc-BW-H-4-O ... | reverse complement strand
AACGATACCATCAACATCAACCAGATCCCGGCCACGCTGCACCAGAAGATTCGCGATCCCCACAACCAGTTTATTTTTATCCGCGCCGATCAGGATGTCCCGTTTGGAGCATTCGCCACGGTTATGGATGCGGTGAAGCAAGCGGGCATCACCAACATCAGCATCGTCACCCAGCCCCTGGAAGAACATGGCGCAAAACGCTGAGATCTTCTTCGAGCACGACAACTGGGGGCGCGCCCTCGGATGGTCGGCGGGTTTCCATGTCGGGGTGACGGCATTGATCATGCTCTATTCGGTAGTCTTTAGCGGAGCCAGCGGAGCGAACTGGGGCGCGGGCGGCGGAGGCAGCGCCATCGGCGTCACTTTGGTCAGCTCAGTTCCCTTGCCCGCCAACCCCACGCAAAGCCAAAACGTCTTGGCCAACGAATCCAAGGGCCTTACCCAATCTCAGCCCAAGGTTGAGGAGAAGGCGCCGGACACGATCGAAATCCAGGGCAAGAATTCCAAGATCAAGCCGACGAAGCCTCCGACACCGACCAAGGCGAAACCTGAAGCTCCGCCTCAGGAAGAAACCAACCAGGTTGCTTACGGTGAGGGAGGACCCGTCAGCGGCCCTTACGGCACGTTCGCTGCGGGCGGCGCGAAAGGAGGTTTCGGCGTTAACGGAGGCGGCGGAGATTTCGGCAGCCGCTATGCCTATTACGTGCAGGTCATCGACCAGAAGGTTTCTGAAAATTGGCTGAAGTACGAGGTCGACCCCGGAATCTCTACGGCGCAGCGGGTGTACGTGACCTTCGATATCGGACGGGATGGCCATCCTTCCAACGTGCAAGTGGAGCAATCCAGCGGCGTGCCGTCGCTCGACCAATCGGCAGTTCGCGCCGTGCAGCGGATCGATACTTTCGGGCCGTTGCCCCAGGAGTATTCCGGGAACAAGGTCTCGGTGGAATTCTGGTTTGATTACACGAAAAAATAAATTTGCCGCCTTAAAGCTGTGTCAGAGCATCCATAAAAGTAGTGCCGAATTTATTCGTACGAACGCAGCATCTACCTGAGTATTCCTGAAGTACAGATTTCGTGATTATGATGGATCGTGGTCAATCGTAACTTGCCAATGAGAACATATCGGGGTACGATATTGTCGTATACAGTATCTTTTTGTCGAGGTTTGCGTACCGGCTCCGCACGGATGGACGACCGACACAGACGAGGGTTAGCCCGAACCGCCGCACAGATTCTGGGCGTCTTTCTGCTTGTGCTCGGTTCCCTCGCTAGTTCCGCCTGGGCTCAGGATTGGGTCCGAACCGGCACTTCTCTGGGCGTAGAGAAAGTCCGCCTCGCTGTACCCGATTTCAAGCCGTCCACAGGCGATCCTCTAAACACCGCGCTGCTGAAGACCTTCAACGACACGTTCTGGAGCGATCTGGATAACTCCGGCGTCGTCGAGCTCGTGTCGAAGAGCTTCTATCCCTTGCAGGTTCCCGGGCAACCCGCCGACGTTACCTTCGACCTGTGGAATGTGCCTCCGCCCAACGCCGCCATGCTGGCTTTTGGAAACCTGGGCGCAGCCACCGGAAAAATCACGGTCCAGGGCTGGTTGTATGACGTGAAGAATGCCGGATCTCCACAGGTGTTGGGCAAGCAATACACGGACGTCGCTACAGATGACGGTGCCCGCATCATTGCCCACAAATTCGCCGACGAAATCATCCTGCGTCTGGGCGGCGGCATACCTGGCATTGCCGAGAGCAAAATCTATTTTGTCAGCGACCGCTCGGGTCACAAGGAAATCTGGGTGATGGATTACGATGGCTCCAATCAGAACCAACTGACCCATGTAGGATCCATTTCCATTTCGCCGCGTATTTCGCCCGACGGTTCCCGGATGGCCTTTAGTTCCTTGACCAAGTCGGGCTGGGACATTCTGATGTACTCGATGGATCTCAACCGGCTGGTCAACTTTCCCCATTTCGGGGGCACGAATTTGTCGCCCGCCTGGTCGCCCGACGCCACTCGCCTGGCATTCTCATCTTCGCGCAGCGGGGATAACGAAATTTATATCTGCGACGCCAACGGCGGAAACCTGCATCGCATGACGGCCAACAAAGGCCCGGATGTTTCGCCGACCTGGAACCGCAAGACGGGTTCCCAGATCGCTTTCGTCAGCGGCCGCACCGGATTGCCTCAGGTTTACACCATGGAGGCCGACGGCACCAACCAGCAGCGCATGACCGACCAGGGCTACGCGGTTTCTCCGAACTGGGCACCCAACGGCCAGTTCCTTACGATGGCATGGACGCGCAAATATGGCCCCGGCGATCCTGGCTCCTCCGATATTTACCTGATGGACGTTGCCAGCAAGCAGTGGGTGCAGCTAACTCACGACGGCGGGCGCAACGATTTTCCTTTCTGGGCGCCGGACGGCCGTCACATCGTCTTTCAATCCAGCCGCTCCGGGAAGGAACAGCTCTGGATGATGCTCGCTGATGGCACCAAGCTCCATCAGCTAACCTTTACGGGACGCAATACGCAGCCGAACTGGAGTTGGAAGTAAAACGCTTTCGTCGCAATTTGAAATCGATTTTCCGGTCCGCAGGAGGATCTAAACGTGAAGAGGAAGAACATGAAACAGCAACATTTGAAGGTACTCGCAACCGTCATCGCTCTGGCCGCTATTCTCATGCTCGGCGCCTGCAAGAAGAAGACCGCGCCACCGCCGCCCCCACCACCGCCGCCACCGGCATCGCCTACCGCTTCCATCTCGGTGAGTCCGGATACGATTCAAGCTGGTCAGTCTTCGACTTTGACCTGGCAAACCTCGAACGCTACCGACGTCTCTATTGATGGCATCGGAGCTGTTCAAGCCAGTGGATCGCAGCCGGTCAGCCCTACCGATTCCACCACCTATCACCTGGTAGCCAAAGGTGCGGGCGGAACGCAGGAGGCGACTACGCGCCTCACCGTCACCCAGCCGCCGCCACCGCCGCCGCCGGTTACCGCAGGACCTAGTGACGAGGATTTGTTCGGCCAGAATGTCAAGGACGTCTATTTCGATTACGACAAGTCCGATATTCGCGCCGATCAGCAGGCTTCCGCCCAAGGCGATGCCCGGTTCCTCAGCCAACATCCCAACATCAATTTCACGATTGAGGGACACTGTGACGACCGCGGCTCAACCGAGTACAACTTGGCTTTGGGCGATCAGCGGGCTTCGTCGGTGAAGAGCGCTCTGGTATCGGCCGGCGTCAGCGCCAGCCGCATCAAGACCATCAGCTACGGCAAGGAGAAACCGTTCTGCCTGGAAGAGAACGAAGCATGCTGGCAGCAGAACCGCCGCGGCCACTTCGTCTATCAAAAGTAGCCGGAGATTTTTCCTCTCGGGGGCGGAGCACTCCTCCGCCCCTGAGTTTTCTTGTTCCCGACCTTGTTCCCAACTATGTCCCCGAATATCTTCCCCACCCATAGTGCCGCCAATCCGTCTAAAATAGATCGCAGGACACCTACGCCTATGACATTACGACGCGGCTCCATTCTTTTCGCTCTGCTCTCCATGCTTTGGCTGGCTGTGACTCCGGCTTGGGGCGTTAGCAAGGAAATGATTCAACTGCAAACTCAGGTCCAGCAACTGCAGGAGCAGATGACTGCCATGCAGCGCAGCTTCGACGAGCGCATGGGCGTCATGAAAAACCTGGTCGAGCAGGATACCGACGCCATCAACAAAGTCACGGGCGCCATCACTGCCCTGCAAGGCACGCTGCAAAAACAGCAGGGGGATCAATCAACCCATGTTGACCAGCTTTCCGGCCAGCTCCAATCGCTAAACGACACGCTGGACGAACTTAAAGCTCGTCTAGCCAAAGTCAGCAAGCAACTCGAGGACATGCAGTCGTCGCAGCAAACTCAAGCGGCACAGGTTGCTCAGCAACAGGCGCAGGCGCAGGCTTTAGCCCAGGCCCCGCCGCCCGATGTGCTTTACAACAACGCGCTGCGCGATTACAACGGCGGCAACAACGATCTGGCTACGCAGGAGTTTTCCCAGTACCTCAAGTTTTATCCCAACACAGATCTTGCCGGGAATTGCTACTTCTATCTGGGCGAGATTCAATTCCGCCAGGGAAATTATCAGCAAGCGGCGCAGAGCTACGACCAGGTTGTGCAGAACTTTCCCGCCGGAAACAAGACTGCTTCCGCTCAGTTGAAGAAAGGCTTTTCGCTGATCGAACTCGGCAAGCAGGACGACGGAGTCACCGAACTCCGCCACGTAATCCAGCGCTATCCCAAATCCAACGAAGCCCTGCAAGCCCGCGAACGTCTTCGCAAGCTCGGAGTCGCACCCGCAGGGCGGTCTGGGCAGTAGTTTTCCTCGCGAGCAGGAGCACTCATTATGAATAAAATCTCTGATAACGATCCGGACCGCGCCAAGGGCGCCACGGAAGGCGAAGCGCACGATCACGATGGAAACCTGGCGCTCTCCGAACCACTCGGACACCGCGACCAGGATCCACTGATTAAAGGCGCTGACAGTGACTACCCCGAACCGGGGAACAGCCCTGAACATACAGGGGAAACCAACAAGAAGAAGTAAGATAACTGGCCACTGATCACTGGCCACCGGTCACTGCTTCTAAATCGCCATCGCGCCGACTTCTTTTTCCACTTCAACGGTGTCGACCATCACGATAGCGTCCCAGGGGCAGCCGTCGAGGAAGCATCCGTCCGGACCTTTGCTGAGGCACTTCTTGCAGCCGATGCAGAGAATGGGATCGACGGCGATGCGCCCGAACGGAGTGCTGTCTTCGTCCGCCACCCAGAACATGCAGTCTTCCACCGGACAATATTCCACGCACGCTGGCGAGCCGGCGCATCCGGTGCAGCACTCGGTGATGACCGCCAGTTCCTTCGGTTTCTTTTTCCGAGGCGTGGTCAGGCCCTTGGACCTGGGTTCAGACTTCATCTCGTCGGGAACCATGCCGACAGCTTTGGTCGCGCCGGGTGCAGGAGGCATGCGCCGATTATAGCGTGAGCGGCGCCCGTTATGAAACTTCCTTCCGTTTGAATATTGCTGCCGATTCCGGCCTGAAGGCTTCCTTGTTTTCGGCAAACTTGCGAAAGAACGCCTTCAGATCTTTGGACGACGCCGTGATCGTATCGGTATCGCCAGCCACGGTGGCCAAAGCTACGGTCTTCGCCCCGAGAGACTTCTTCAACCAGTCAGAGTCGATCGGAGTGAGCGACAACGTCCTGTTGTCGAATTTCGCGAGAAGGATATCGTGCTTCCCCGCACACATATCGCAAACATCGGCGGGCATCGGTTCGACGTCCAGAAAGTAATGGGTGCCCAGTTTTACCAGTATGACGTGTCGATGGGATTTGTTCTCGCTGCATCCCTCACCCTGATCTGCCGATTGCAATTCGTAGCCTTGGTCACTGGCCGCGATCGCGAGCAGTGTCGTGCATTTGTCCTGGGTCGCGGTCCAGGAGCCAATCAGGCTCTGCTCAAAAACCACGTCGGAGTCGTCATGAGGATGATCGATGGTCCCTTCGTCGTACAAGGGGTTGATGGAGGAGACCCAGCAACCCGAGAGCGCAAGCAGCCCGGCGAGAGCCAGCGCGATCCACGCGCATTTCAGAACATAGCCGGAACGAACGACACCAGAGAAAGACATACTCTCCTCCTCGAACGCAGTCTGTGGCACTTAGCCACCACTTCGGCCTGCCCAAAATGATACTCCGTCCCAACTCTTGTGACCGCAAGCACAATTTCCACGCGTCCAATTCTGCTATAGTGAAGCCCTGCAAAGGAGCACGCCATGGCAGGAAAAAGTCTGAACCGGGTTCAACTGATCGGTAATCTCGGGAAAGATCCAGAAGTTAAGTACACGCCGCAGGGCACGCCCGTGGCCAAGCTGACCATCGCCACCAACGAGCGCTTCAAAGACAAGAGCGGCGAATGGCAGGACCGCACCGAGTGGCACAACGTAGTGCTCTGGCAGCGGCTGGCCGAGATTGCGGGTGAGTATCTCAAGAAGGGCGGCAAGGTGTACATCGAAGGCCGCCTGCAAACCCGTTCCTGGGACGATAAGACCAGCGGGCAGAAGAAATACATGACCGAAGTGGTAGCCAGCGACCTGATCCTGCTCGGCGGACGCGGTGAAGGCGGCGGTGACTTCAAAGAAGGCTCGCGCGGCGCATCAGCCGGCGGCGGCAACAACTTCGACCAGCGGATGCCGGAACCGGAGCACGCAACGGCGGGATCCGGGCCGATCACGGATGAGGATATTCCGTTCTAGCAGGTCGCCGTAGAAACCTTGAGTTTTGTGTTCCTTTGGCGGCTCAAGAGCTGCCGTCAGGATTTGCACGCCTTCATAAAATGTCATAATATGAAGGCATGCCCATGACCTCTTTGAACATTTCTCTTCCCGAGCCCTTGAAGCAATATGTCGAAGGGCAAGTTGCATCGGGCGATTGGGGCACTCCCAGCGAATACGTGCGCGAATTAATTCGCCAGGATAAGGAACGGCGGCTCCACTCGCTTGAACAGGATCTCATCGCCGCCGCCAAGGGACCCACCATTGAACTTTCCATGACGGAAGTACGCAAGAAGGGCCTGCTCGCTGTCCTGCGCAAGCAGGCTGGCAAGAAATGAATCGTGCCGGGCTTCGGCTTACTGACGCCGCGGCCAGCGACATTCAAGAACAAGCCGGCTGGTACGAACAGCGTGCGGATCGCGCACTGGCAAGGCGATGGGAAAATGGAGTTACAGTCGCTCTGACTCGCATCGAAAGAAATCCCCGCTCAGGTGCGAAATGCGCCTTCAGGCCTGATGAACTTCAGGGCATTCGACGGATGTCAATCGCCGGATTCCCCAGACATCTGATCTTCTATCGCGCCGAAAAGAAGGAAATCAGGATTCTCCGGATAATTCACGGCGCCCGCGACATCGAGAGTCTGCTTTGAGGCTTATCCGCCGCAGGACGAAGTACAATAGTCTTCCATGACGGAACAACTTGCCGACAAGAAATGCGTCCCTTGCCGCGGCGGCGTGCCACCGCTCAAGGGCACGGAACTCGAAGCGCTCCACAAGATCGTCCCCAAGTGGAGTGTGGTAAACGAGCACCACATCACTCGTGCCTTCACCTTTCCCGATTTCAAGCAGGCGATCGATTTCGTGAATCGCGTAGGCGCTCTGGCCGAAGAGCAAGGCCATCATCCCGACATTCTGCTGGCCTGGGGCAAAGCCGAAATCACGCTGTGGACCCACAAGATCGACGGCCTGACCGAGAGTGACTTCATCATGGCCGCGAAGATCGACAGGCTCGGGGGATAGCTTCAGGGGATGAAGCGCGCATCATCTGTGACAGCTTAGGTAGCGCGGAAACGCCTCTCTTTCACTTCACTGCACGCCTTCTTGTGTCTTTCCAACCCGCATGGCCAGCGCCCACAGCGTTGCCGGAACCAGCATGGCCAGTCCCGTCCAAGTCGCGACCGTGCGGGCGGCGACACCAGCGTCGAGGAGGCGTCCACAAAAGTAAGCGCCGGCGGCGATGGTCAGCATCGAGAATCCCAGGTCGATCGAAAAGACGCGGCCACGGAAGCGGTCGTCAGTATGAAGCTGCAAAAGCGTCGTAGAGAAAACCCAGACAGTTGATCCTCCGGCGTGGGCCAGCATGGCGCAGGCGCTGGCCATCCAAACCGTGCGGCTGATCCCGAGCGATCCGTATCCGACGGCGATGATGAGATAGCCAAAGAGAATGCCGAGTTGCAGCCGCCGGTCGCTGCGGCCCGCCCAGCGCGCCGAGACCAGCGGGCCGACAAGCGCACCCAGGCCGCGTCCACCAAGCAGGATGCTCATGCCGAGCATCGCGCCGCGCGTAGGGTCTACGTTGTGCCAGTGCACGGCAAACTCATGTGCGCCCAGCACCGTAAAGATCACCCAGCTCGGCCCAATCATCAGTTCGCCGGCTTTGGCAAAGACGGTTGGAAGCAGCGTGCGATGATTGCGCACGTAGCGGATGCCTTCCAGCACAGGAGAAAAGTCCACCAGATCGCGCGGATGCAGTGGCGCCGCAGACTCGGCGTGCGGCTCGGCAAAATGCATCCCGCCGATCAGCAGGGCCGATGCCAGGAACGACAGAGCGTTGAGAATGAATACAGCGTCTCGCCCGAAGAAGGCCGCAACCACTCCGCCCACCGAAGCGCCAATCAATAGATTCACCGACCACGTAGCCGAGGACAGCGTGTTGGCGATGAGCACTTCACCGCGCGCAGCGATGTTCGGGATCACCGAGCTGCGGGCCGGTTCGAAGAACCCCGCCATGATGGTCTCCGCCAGCAGCAGCGGATAGACGAGCCATACCGTGGAGCGCGAACGCACCAGCAGCATGGCCAGCACCACGACAAAGCGGACCAGGTCGGCGGCGATCATCACATGCTTGCGGCGCAAGCGATCATTCACCACGCCCGCCGCCGGACCGATAAAGGTCTGCGGCAGAACACCCAGAACCAGCGCCAGCGCCACCGAACTCGCGCGCCCAGTCAACTGCAGCAGCAGAGTGTAAATGGAGAGAGTGTAGAACCAGTCGCCAATCTCGCTGACAATCTGCGCCATCCAGAGTCGGCGAAAATTGCGGTTGCCACGCAGCAGGCTCAGGTACGACCCAAGCGAAATTGTCGGAGCGGCTTGCTCGGGTCGGAGTTCCATGCGAGTGGCTAGGTTAACAAAATTCGGGCCTCAGGCTTCGTGCGGCGAGCTTTGACTCGTGCCTGCGGAACTTCATTCGCGGCCCAGTTACGAGGCAGGACGCAGTTTGCGCTTGAGGTCGTCGGCGATCTGCTTGCCATGGAAGCGGCCGTTCTCGATGAAGATTTCGTTGGTGCTGGAGCCGGCGACAATTACTCCGGCCACATAGATCCCGGGCACATTGCTCTCTAGCGTCACAGGATCGCAGACCGGACGACATTGTTCCTCCGAGAGTTCAATCCCCATGCTGCGCAGAAAGTCGTAGTCGGGATGGTAGCCAATCAGGGCCAGCACGAAGTCGTTCTTCAGCCGGATGGGGCCGTGCGGCGTGACGATGACGACGTAGTCGACGCCGATCTCCTGCACGCGGCTGTCGAAATAGGCCACGATATCTCCGTTCTTGATGCGGTTCTCGAGGTCAGGCTTGATCCAATACTTGACATGGCGGTGCAGCTGGCTTCCGCGATAAACCAGCGTTACGCGGGCTCCGTGACGCCACAGATCGAGAGCCGCAATCGCAGCGGAATTCTTACCGCCAATCACGAGCACATCTGTGTCGTAATAGGGATGAGCCTCGGCGTAATAGTGTGAGACCTTGGGGAGATCCTCGCCGGGCAGGCTGAGTTGATTGGCCAGATCGTAATATCCGGTAGAGGCGATCACCTTGCGCGCGCGGTAGTCGTGGGGCCGGCCGGCGCGGTCGGTGGCCGTGATGCTGAAGTTTCCGTCTTCGCCCATCACCGTTTTTACCCACTCGTACTGGCGAATATCGAGATGGTAGTGCTCGGTGACCTTGCGGTAATACTCGAGAGCTTCCTCGCGAGTGGGCTTTTGCAGGGCGGTGGTAAAAGGGATGTCACCGATTTCCAGCAGTTCGGGCGTAGTAAAAAAAGTCATGCCTGCGGGATAGTGAAAAAGTGAATTGACCAGACAACCCTTGTCGAGGACGATCACTTTGAGTCCGATCTTCTGCGCCTCAATGGCGCAGGCCAGTCCAGTGGGCCCTGATCCGATGACCAGGACATCGGTGCGCATCTCGGGAAGCGAACGGAGTTGGGCCTTGGGTTGAGTTTCAACTTCCGCGGCGGCGAGAAAATGAGGCATGAAGTCCGTAGCGCGCTGCATCAGCCATCGAGGCACGTGTAGAAGCCGATGATTTTAGCATGCGCAGAAGCTGACTTTCTTACAGACGGGTTAAACGGAAGCACGGCAAAGGCGGATGCTTGGGCCGCGCTATAATTTGCGGTTACTTCATTCATCACGCTAATCAGGAATCTCATGTCAATCTCCGCAGAACCGGCGGCTCGCACGCGCATTGAATCCGACAGCATGGGGCAGATTGAAGTTCCGGCTAACGTTTACTGGGGAGCGCAGACCCAGCGCTCGCTGCTGCATTTCAACATTGGGCGCGACACTATGCCGCCGGAAATGATCCGCGCGTTCGGCATCCTCAAGAAGGCATGCGCTCTGGTGAACCAGGATCTCGGCAAACTGCCAGCCGAAAAAGCCAAACTGATCGTGCAGGCTGCCGACGAAGTAATTGCGGGCAAGCTGAACGACCAGTTTCCGCTACGCATTTGGCAGACGGGCAGCGGCACGCAGACCAACATGAACGTGAATGAGGTTATCTCGAACCGCGCCATTGAGATTGCGGGCGGTGTGATGGGATCGAAGAAGCCGATTCATCCCAATGATGACGTGAATATGTCGCAATCGTCGAATGACACGTTTCCGGCGGCGATGCACATTGCGGCGGCATCGCAGGTGAAGAACGTGCTGATTCCCGCGGTTAAGAATGTGCATGATGCAATCGCAGCCAAGGCGCGGGAATTCAATGACATCGTCAAGATCGGAAGAACGCACTTGCAGGATGCTGTGCCTTTGACCTTCGGGCAGGAGTTCGGCGGCTGGGCCAGTCTGCTGGAGCGCGACATTCAGCGGCTGGAACAGGTGCTCGAGGGACTTTATGATCTCGCCATCGGCGGAACCGCTGTCGGAACTGGATTGAATACTCATCCTGAATTTGCGGAGCGGGCTGCAAAGAAGATTGTCGAGCTTACGGGACTTCCCTTCCGCTCGCATGGCAACAAGTTCGCCGCGCTTTCGGCACATGATGAGATCGTCTATGCGCAGGGCGCGATGGAGACGCTCGCAGCCTCGCTGATGAAGATTTCAAATGATATTCGCTGGCTGGCTTCGGGGCCGCGTTGCGGACTGGGTGAGATCTCCATCCCGGAGAACGAGCCCGGGTCTTCGATTATGCCGGGCAAAGTGAATCCGACGCAGTGCGAGGCGATGACCATGGTCTGCGTGCAGGTTCACGGTGCTACCGCGGCGGTGGGATTCGCGGGATCGCAGGGTAATTTCGAACTCAACGTTTACAAGCCGGTGATCATTTACAACTTTCTGCATTCAGTCACGCTGGTTGCCGACGCCTGCCATGGATATGTCGAGTACATGATCAAGGGCATCGAGGTTAATCGCGCGAAGGTGGATTGGTACGTGAAGAATTCGCTGATGCTGGTCACGGCACTGGCGCCGAAAGTGGGATACGACAAGGCCGCCAAGATTGCCCACACCGCGCTTGTTGAGGACAGCAGCCTGCGGGAGGCGGCGCTTAAGCTGGGCTATCTTACGGGCGAGGAGTTTGATCAGTTGGTGAGGCCGGAGAAGATGACGCGACCGTAGTGGATATCGTCGCGAAAATAAAGTTTGGGGCGTGGTTGCGGCGGGCGTTGGTTATCTCCCTCTCGGGCTGAAAATCGGGGTATCCCCCTCCCCCTCCCGTCTGTGGAATCAGCGCGTTAGCAGGAAATTCTCCGCAAAATCCGGATGTCAAAGAACTTAGGTACTAAAATCTAGACAGCAAAGGACTTTGGGGCGTGCTGGACTGGCTTCTGCCAACCGTCACGGCCTCGACCATCATCGCGCAACTTCGGTGGTCGGCACAAGGTTAGATGTCACAGTCTGCTTGTGGAAATTCTTACCGGTTCTGGACGCTCCTCTGAGGCGTCATCCCGAAGCCCCGCGTTTTCTCCAGCGGGGCGAGGGATCCGGCGTGTAGCGTCCCTTCTTTATCCACATGGGTGGTGTTCGTCCGTCACAGACTTAAAGGGTCGTTGAGCCGTACATAAAGTTCGCGACGGCGGTCTAGCTCCGCGCTAGATCCCTCACCCGGCTGAAGTGCGCCGGGTTTCGGGATGACGCCTTCAAGGAGATCGAGAACGCCAGCAATAGAGGGAGTTCATACGCAGGAAAGGGTTCGACCATGAGGAAACCCAGGCGGTTTTACGTTTACATCATGACTAACCGGCCTCGATCTCATGTGCTTTATACGGGCATGACCGGCGACCTTAGCCGGCGCGTCTTTGAACACAAGAACAAGCTTGTTCCAGGTTTCACGAGCCGGTACAACTTGACTCGGCTGGCATATTACGAGTGTTTCTTCTATCCTGACGCGGCCATTGACCGCGAGAAGGAGATCAAGGGCTGGCGACGGAGCAAGAAGACACGCCTCATTGAGTCCATGAATCCTCGTTGGGAGGACTTGGCGGAGCGATGGGGCGACGTCTACAAGCCGACAGTGACGAACGAACCGCGCGAGATCCCTCGCCCCGCTGGAGAAAACGCGGGGTTTCGGGATGACGCCTCTGAATAGAAATCGGCAGGGAGGCGCTCAGACCCGCTCAGTCCCGGATGCTACAAGCGCTGCTTTCTTCTTTGGTGTGGTCGTGATCACGACTACGCTCACCAGCACTAGGAATGTTCCCAGGATCGTCCGCGCACCCAGCGCTTCCCCGCCCAGAAAATATCCGAGCACGACGGCGATCACGGGGTTTACATACGCGTAGGTGCCGACTTTGGTGGGAGATTCGTGGTGGATTAGCCAGACATAGGCGGTGAATGCGACGATGGAGCCGGCTACGATTAGATATAGCAGCGCGAGCCAGGCGCCAGCCGAGACGTCCCGTGCATGAAAACCGCTGAACTCGCCGAACATGGCCGCGGCGAGCAGGAGCAGAATTCCTCCGACTAGCATTTGAGCTCCCGAACTCATCACCTTCGACTGGGGCAGACTGAGCTTGCCAGAGAGAACCGAAGCTAGAGACCAGCTGATCGCGCCCACGACCAGGGCAAGCGCACCCGACCTTTCGATCGGAGCATCGCCAAGGCTTACGGAACGGCTAACCAGGATGGCTACTCCGGCAAGACCCACCACAAGCGCGACTCCAAGACGGAAGGTGAGCCGCTGGGTGCGCAAGATAAGAATTTCCGCGAGCGCGGTGAAGACGGGGATGGTGGCCAGCATGACTGCAGTAATCCCGGAGGGGACGCGCTGCTCGGCCCAGAAGACTAATCCGTAATCTACCAAGAAAATGAGTACCGCCAGCAACGTCGTGGATGCCCATTCGCCGCGGGTTGGTGAAGCGGCGCCTGTGGCGCGCATCCAGCCATAGAGCACAATGCCGGCCGCGAAGAATCGCATCCCGGCTAGCAGGAGTGGTGGCACCTCGCGCACGCCGATGCGAATCGCCAGAAATGTTGAGCCCCAGACGAAGTAAATGATGGCGAAGGCCAGGAGGGTCTTCCAGCGGCGTGGGCGGGGTGTGGCTTCCATTGAAAACAATCCTGAGCGAGTTAGAGGAAATCAGACCGGTTGTTTAGATCGTCTGCGAGCGGATGGGGAAGCAAATTCCGCTATCAATAGTTTTTATAGGCGATAGATGCTTCGGAGCGTGCCCGTAACGGAGGCGATGACGTTTTATTTCTTAAGCAAGCTGGTGTGGCTGGCGACGCATTGCCAGCGGCCTTCGGAGTATATCCAGGTGTCGGTGAAGCGGCCGAAGTGTTCGTAGGGCTTGTTTTGGTACATGCCCTTTGTGTGATAGATGCCGACGACTACGGCTGCGTCGGCATACATGTTGACCTTGACGTCTTGAATCGTAAGGCTGGTGGGTTTGAACTGCGGGTCTTTGATGTCAGCAAGGAACTTGGCTTTGTCGCTAACCTCGCCATCGTACTCGGTGTTGATGAATTGGCTGCCGATCATGGCATCGAGAACGCCGGCGTCGCGATTCACCTGGGCTTCATTCCACAAGTGTTCCATGATCAGGAGCTTGGTCTCTTGTGAATCGTCTTTCGACTTCTGGGCAGCTGCTTGGCTTAGCGAAATGAGAGCCAGCAGCAGGCAGCAGCATGTGGCACGGAGCATAGGCTTGCTCGTCCGCCACATCCCCACGTGGGGCGGACGCTCGGGAAAACATAACAGTCGGTTGCTGGCTGGGGATATTCAAATACGCGGAGGATCGTTACGAACGTACCTCAGGGGCTAAAGCCCGGATCCCTCGCGGGGCCTATCGCAGCGCTGAAGAGCTGCTCCACCCTCGCGGCATACCGGGACGCAGCGCTGAAAGGCTGCTCCGCCCTGACTCAGGACCCGGGTAAGAACTGCGCCGGCGGTGGCTGGAGCGTCTCGCTTCGGTCAGCGGGACAGCCGG
>Ga0210395_10002518_pt1 | contig 14240 bp, 8 predicted proteins | sample IncBWH4OmetaG_FD_150861 | JGI IMG/M metagenome (GOLD analysis project Ga0210395, IMG submission 150861) | Forest soil microbial communities from Barre Woods Harvard Forest LTER site, Petersham, Massachusetts, United States - Inc-BW-H-4-O ... | reverse complement strand
CGACGATCTTGTTGACGGTCCTGGTGATGTCCGCGACGACGTCGGTGACGTTCGGCCGGTTGGGGTCGATCGGAACGACTTCACCGCCCAGCATGCGACGGGTCAGGTCGAAGGCCTCGATCCGCACGCCGGTCTCACCGATGTCCACGCCGACGACGACACCGAAGTCCGGGTTCATGCTGAGCTGCACGCGGGGGCGGCCGCCCTCCGACTCCTCCGTGCCTGCCTCGACGACGAGGTGTTCTTCCAGCAACTCGGTGATGACGTTGGTAACGCTCGCGCTGCTCAGGCCGGTCAGCCTGCCCAGGGCGATCCGGTTCAGCGTCCCGTCGAGCAACAGTGGCCGCAGAACCGCGGAGCGATTACCGCGCCGCATGTCCTTGAGAGTGACTCGGCTGGTCAAGGTGTCACCCGGCAAGCTGACCTCCTAGCCGCAGACCCTCCGGTATATATCGTAAACCGCCCGAGAACTCACGCACCCTCGCGGAAGCTTCACCAGGTTTCGGCTCGGGTTCCCGCCTCACTTCGCATAGGCGGCGACCACTTCGCATAGGAGGCAGCAACTTTCCTGTCCGGAATGTTCCGGTATGGGACGACGGCTTCTATGCGAAGCCCCCTGCCGTCGGTTCAGACGGGCTTGGCGTGGCTGCCCCGGTGGTATCCGTAGCGGAATCTGCGGGATCGGTAGTGACTGCCGATGTCTGGCAGCACCCCGCGGACCAGGCTGACGGTATGTTCAGTTACCCCATTCAGGCCGCGCTGGCGGCCGACAGGCAGAAGACCATCATCGACCAGGCCGAGGCCGCTCGCCTGGTCCGCGAATTCAGGAAGCTACGACGGCGCGAACGACGCGAACGAGCCGATCGCGCCGATCGCGCCGATCGCGGCGCCCGGCAGGCCTCGGGCGCTCGTCTGAGGATCCGTGCCGTCGCCGGGAGACGGCACGCCGTGGGCGACTGACCAGCGCCGTAGCCATCGCCGGACTCTACGATGGAGCTGTGAGGCCGGGAATCCTGGAGCGCGACACCGAACTTGCCGTGCTGTCCGATGCCGTGCGGGCGGCGACCCGGGCCGAAGGCTCCGCCGTGCTCGTGTACGGCGAGGCGGGAATAGGCAAGTCAAGCCTGGTCGAGTCCGTCCGCGGGCGGCTGCCCGCCGAGGGCAGGATGATCGTCGGCTATTGCGACGACCTGGCGACACCACGGACGCTTGGCCCGTTCCGCGACCTTGTGGGCAGCATGGGAGAAGAGTTCAGCCGTGCCGTCGCCGAGGGCGGCGACCGCGACCGGATGCTCGCCGCGCTGCGGGCCGAGCTCACCTGGACCGCGCATCCGACGGTGCTGGTCATCGAGGACGTCCACTGGGCCGATGACGCCACGCTGGACGCGTTGCGGTACCTGATACGCAGGATCGCGGACCTCACGGCCGTCCTGGTCCTCACCTACCGTGACGAGGAACTGGAGCGCGAGCATCCGCTGCACGGCCTGCTCGGCCAGGCCTCGCGCAGTGAGCGGGTTCGGCACCTGCCGCTGCGCCGGCTGTCACCGGACGCCGTGCGGCATCTCAGCGCCGACGGCCCGGTGGCCGCGGACGACCTGTTCGCGCTCACCGCGGGGAACCCGTTCTTCGTGCAGGAGCTGCTGGCCTCGGCGGATGACAAGCACGTTCCGCGTACCATCGTGGACGCCGTGCTGGCCAGGGTCAGGCGCCTGGACCCGGACGTTCAGGACATGGTCGAGCAGCTGGCTGTCGTCCCGTCGGCGCTCGAGCGCTGGCTCGTGGACGCGCTGCTGCCCAATGACCGGCCCAGCCCGGGAGCGGCCCTCGCCGCCGCGGAGCGAGCGGGCCTGCTGACCGTGTCCACCCGCGGGATCTCGTTCCGGCATGAGCTGACCCGCCGCGCTATCGAGAACTCGCTGCCGGCGGCGCGGCTGATCGAGCTGAACCAGCGGGTGCTCGCCGCCTTGCTGAGCCATGAAGCACAAGACGTGGCGCGTATCGTCCATCACGCGGCACAGGCGGGCGACGTTGACGCGATCGTCCGCTACGGGCCGGCCGCCGGCACGGATGCCGCCGACGCAGGCGCCCATCGCGCCGCGGTCGCGCATTTCGGACTGGTGCTCGAGCATGCCGACAGGTTCACCCCGCGCGAGCAAGCCGAACTGCTCGAGCGTTTCGCCATCGAGTGCTACACCATCGGCGCGGACCAGCGGGCGGCGGCCGCGCAGGAGCGGGCTGTCGCCCTGTTCCGATCGCTGCGTGACTCGCGCCTGCTCGGTGCCAGCCTGCGGTGGCTGTCCCGGATGCGATGGTGGGCGGGCGAACGCGCCGCCGCCGAGCGCGCCGGCCAGGAGGCGGTCGAGTCGCTTGAGACGGCGGGCGATGCCCGGCTGCTCGCCCTGGCGCTGAGCAACCAGTCACAGCTGGCTATGCTCGCGCACCGCCCCGCCGAGAGCATCTCCCACGGTGAGCGTGCCGTGTCGCTGGCGCGCCAGGTGAACGACGCGGCGATCACCTCGCACGCGCTGACGAACATCGGGACTGCCCAGTGGTTCCTGGGCGACCCGGCGGGTGAGCGCACGCTCGGCGAAGCCCTCCGGGTGGCGCTTGCCGCCGACGACGTCGAGGACGCCTGCCGTGCCTACGTCAATACCAGCTGGAACCTGCTCGACTGGTACCGCCTCGACGAGGCCGACGCGTACCTGTCCCCGGCGATCAGCCTGGCCGAGAACAGCGAGTTCCTCGGCTTCCTGTCCTACATGTACATCATGCGGGCGCGGCTGGAGTTCTACCGCGGCGGATGGGACGAGGCCGAGCGATTGGCCGAGGTCGGCCTGGACGCCCACGTGCCCACGCGGTGCACGGCGCTGACCCTGCTCGCCCGGATCTACGTCAGGCGCGGCCAACCTGACGCGGACGGCCGGCTTGAGTCGGCCCGGGAGCTGGCGGAAGCGCTCGGCGAGCTGCAACGAACCGGCCCGGTCGCGGTCGCGCGCGCCGAGGCCGCCGTGCTTCACGGTGACCACTTCGCCGCCCGCCACATCGCGGCCCCGGTCTACGCCGAGGCGCAGCGCCTCGGCGACCTGGTACATCAGGCCGAGCTGGGTTACTGGCTGACCAAGGCGGGGCAACAAGTCCAGCTCAGCGGCGACCATCCGTACGCGGTGCAGGCGGCCGGCCGCTGGCGGGAGGCCGCCGCGCTGTGGGAATCCGCCGGATGTCGGTACGAGCACGCCGCCGCGCTCACCGACAGCCAGGACCCGCGGCACCTGCTGACCGCGTTGGAGGCACTCGATGAGCTTGGCGCCAGGCCGCTGGCCACCGAGGTTCGCCGGCGGCTGCGCGCCCTCGGCGTCAGCCGCATCCCGCGCGGGCCGCTGACCGAGACGCGGGTCAACCCGGCGGGACTGACCTCCCGGCAGATGGACGTGCTGCGACTGCTCGGCGAGGGCCGCACGAACGCCGAAATCGCGAGCGAACTCGTGATCTCTGTGCGCACGGTGGACAGCCACGTCGCCGCCGTGCTCGACAAGCTCGGCGCGGCCAGCCGACGTGAGGCCGCTGCCCGCGCGGCTGAGCTAGGCGTTCTCGACGGCAGGCATCGGTAGCGTGCCACGCGGCGGCAGCAGCGGGTGTGGTTCGAACCGATCGCTCACCTGCTTCTACCCGCCGCGGCGATCGCGGTGAGCTGGCTGTCTACCCAATGGTGCACGTCGTGGGCGCGCACTTGCCCGGCCATCGCCTTCAAGGCGTCCTGCCGGGCCTGCGTCGTCAGCCGGAGCGCGTGCTCGATCCGGTATGACAGCCCCTCGATGTCGAACGGGTTGCACAACACCGCCTGCGGCAGCTCCACCGCGGCGCCGGTGAACTCGCTGAGCACAAGCGCCCCGCTGCCGCCGCGGGCCTCCTGCACGGTGACGTACTCCTTGCAGACCAGGTTCATGCCGTCGATCAGCGGCGTGACCAGCAGCGCGTCGGCGGCCGCGTAATAAGCGGCGAGCTGTTGCCGGGACAGCCCGCGGTACAGGTAGTGCACGGGGACGTCGTTACCGGGCTCGGTGTACAGGCCGTTGATCCGCCCGATGTGCTGTTCGACGATGCCGCGCAGCTGGCGGTACTCCCGCACGTTATCCCGGCTGGGCACCGCGATCTGCAAGAAAGCGATCCTGGTCCTGATCTGCGGGTCGCGCTCCAGCAGCTGATCCACCGCCAGCAGGCGCTCGACGATGCCCTTGGTGTAGTCGAGCCGGTCGACGCCAAGCAACAGGGTGCGCCCGCTGAACTGCTCGGCCAGCGCCGCGATCTCCGCGCTGGTTTCCGCGTCGGTGGCGAGCCGGGCGAAGTCTTCTGTGTCGATGGAGATGGGTGCGGTCAGGGCGGTCACGGCCCTGCCGTCGGGCAGGACCACGGTTGAGTCCCGCACTTCGATTCCCGATTCGGCCAGCAGCCTGGCGCACGCACGGAGGAAGTTGCCGCGGTACTCGTCGGTGTGAAAGGCGACCGCGTCCGCGCCGAGCAGGCCCATCAGTATCTGCTCGCGCCAGGGCAGCCGGGCGAAGATGTCCGGCGAGGGCCACGGCACGTGCAGAAAGAACCCGATCGGCTGCCTTGGCCGACGGTTCCTGATGAGCTGAGGGACGAGCATGAGGTGGTAGTCGTGTACCCACGCGATCGCTTCCGGCCTTGTGTCAAGACCGGCGAGCGCGGCCATGGCGCGCTCGGCGAAGATCGCGTTGACGTCCCGGTAGCTATACCACCAGGGTCGCTCGAAGCGGGGCTTCTCGATCGCCTCGTGCAGCAGTGGCCATAGCGTCGCGTTGGCGAAGCCGTGGTAATAGCCGCGCACCTGCGCGGCGGACAGCCCGACCGGCAGCAACCGGACATGGGAATCCGGCAGCGTCGCCGGCATCCCCTTGGTACCGCCGTCCCAGCCGACCCAAGCGCCGGGACGCGTGGCCATCACCGGCCGCAGTGCCGTGACAAGGCCACCGGGCGACAGCTCCCACCCGTCCTCCCCCTGCTGAACGGGAAGCCGGTTAGCCACGGCCACAACGGGCCTGTTCGTCCCCGGATCGCTCATCTTGGTAACCGTATCGTGATGTCCGCTTGCGCTGCGGGCCGGGCGGCAGTAACCGTCTTTTATTAGTCCGAACGGTGTCCATGTGCCTGTGATTCCGCTATTGTCCCTCTCATGTATAGTCGACTATCGTCGATCACTTCGGTGTACAGGTCCGTCCGGGACGTCTACTTCCTGACAGTGCACAGCCCCCTGGAAGACCTCGGTGCCCCCGCCCCCGTCAACGGGCTCCTCGTGCACGCCCGTACCCTGCTGCACCCCCGGCTGCCGCAACCGGACAGCGGACGGATCTACCGGTGCCTGACCGAGTTCCCTGGCCGTGTCCCGGGCTGCGTGGTCCCGCTGTCCACGCTGAACTATGAACTCGACGACGGCCGCCTGTGGCCGCAGGTCGCCGATTGGCAGTACGTCACCCGCGAGCTTGTCCACTGCACCAGGACGCCTGGATTCTGCGAGGCGATCCTGCTCGCCCTCGGCCATACCGACGCCACCCTGCTTGCCGCGGGACCCTATACGGTGCTAGGCACCACCGAGCGGAAACGGCTCATCGCGTGGCTCACCAGCGAACTGCCCGAAGCCACCGGCGAACCACGGTTCTGGCCCGGCCACGGCCTCATCCCGCCGCCGACGCTGCCCGCCACCATGCCCTACCAGCCATACGGGACGTAGCGAGGTTAGCCTCTCTGGCGGCGGCGCCTCCAGGGCGGGCTGGGCCTCGGCCGCGAGCATGCACATGCCGATGTGCAGGGCCGTCCCGGTCCGGCCGAGCGAGTCGGTGTACTGGCCCGCGACGGTGACGCCGGTAATCTTCGCGGCTACCTCGTACAGCGCCTAGGATCGCGGTACTGGCCGAGCCTTAGTTTCGCGCCGCGCCTACGGCGGCGCCGAACCGCGCGCGAGGAACTCATTCACGGTTGCCACGAACGAGCCTGGGTCGTCTACCCAGGGGAAGTGCCCGATTCGCGGCAGGACCGCCAGGTCGGCGTTGCCGAACAGGGCAGCCAGCCGGCGGACGGCGGTGGACGTTGGCCAGATGTCGTACTCACCGGCAACTATCAGCACCGGCGCCGTCAGCGCCGCGAGCCGTTCGGGCAACTCTTGATCTGGCTCGAAGCTGTTGTAGAACCCCTCCGTAGCCGGCTGGGCGAACTGCGCGGGCTCGGCGGCCGTCTGCGCCTGCGCCGCGGCGTTCCATTGCCTATACAGCAGGGGCGCCGCCAGCCACTTGTACCGCTCCAGTTCTCGCGCGGACGTGGCCTCGGCGTACAGTGCGGCGACCGCGTCGGCGTACCAGGGCTCCCGCTCCCGCAAGGCCAGCACGTCGTCTACGCCCAGGTCAGACGGGATGCCGGCGACGCGAAGGGACGGAGCGACCAGCACAAGATGGTCGAGCCGGTGCGGGTGCCCGGCCGCGTACAGCAGACAGATCCCGCCGCTGGCCGAGTGCCCGAACAGGTCCATCCGGTCCAGCCCGAGGTGCTCGCGCAGCGCCTCGACATCCAGCACAAGCCGGTCGACCCGGTACGTCGCCGGATCTCGCGGTGCCTGCGACGCGCCGGTGCCGCGGTTGTCCAGCAGGATCAACGTCCGGTGACTGGTAAGACCGCCCAGCTCTCCGAGATACTCGACAGCCTGGCCCGGCCCGCCGGGGATGCACACGAGCGGCGGCCCGGACCCAGCCACCCGATATGCCAGTTCCGTACCGTCCCAGGAGCGAAACCGTCGCATGCGACCTGAGTCTGCCACGGACATCCATAGCCGGCCCACCGATGATTGCGCGGCCCCGGGCCCGTCTACCTTGGTACCCAGCGAAGACCGAGGAGGCATCCGTGAGTGACATGCCGCTCCCACCCGTCGTGGACGCGCAAACGTGGCAGCGTCAGCTGGATGAGCTGCGCGTCCGGGAGAAGGCCGCGACCCGCGAGCTTGACGCGATCGCCGCGCAGCGGCGGCGGCTGCCGATGGTGAAGATGCCCGACTACACGCTGGAGGGCGAAGAGGGGCCGGTCCGGCTAGCCGACGTCTTCGGCGGCATGTCGCAGCTGATCGTGTACAGCCACATGTGGTTCGAGGGCCAAGAGTGGCAGTGCCACGGCTGCACCGGGTACACCGCCGAGTTCACCCGGCTGGAGTTCCTCGAGGACTACGACGCCCGGTTCGTCATTGTCACCCAGGGGCCAATCGACGAGGCGCTCGCCTACAAGCTCAAGGTTGGCAACACCATGACCTGGTACTCCACTGCCAACAGCCCGTTCGGCACCGATGTCGGCGCCCCGCCCGGCGGCGGGTTTGCGGTGAACGTGTTCCTGCGCGACGGCGACACCGTTTACCGCACCTGGCACACCGACGGCCGTGGCACCGAGCAGCTCTCCTACTCCTTCGGCCTCATCGACCTGCTCCCCTACGGTCGGCGCGAGGACTGGCAGGACTCCCCCAACGGCTGGCCGAGGGAGCCCGCCGGCAACCGCTGGGCCACCTCGCAGGACATCGCCGCCGCCTACGGCCCGCGCGGTTAGGACCAGTCGGCTCCCGCGGTCCTCAGCCGATCGCCATCGCGAAGATGTGCAGGGCAGCGTTGTAGCCGGCCACGTTGCCCAGGCTCGGCAGTTGCACCGCCTCGACCGTCTTGCCCGTGGCGAGCGGCACCGACTGCTCGAACAGGTAGATCGTGTGGCCGGACGAGCCGCTCGGGTAGTTCGCGTAGTTCACCGCGGCGACCTGCGTGTTCGACGGGTTGCCGTTGGACCCCGACGGGTACCAGAAGTTGCCCACATCCAGCGTGAACGACTGCGTGCTCCCGTCGGTGTAGTAGATCGTCCCGGTGCCGGACTCCACCGAGTTGTTCGCCGAGGCCAGGAACCCCAGCGACGACCCCGAACCAGAGATCGCGATCGTCTGCCCCTCCGCCATCGTGTTGTCCGGCGTCGCCACCGCCGCGGACGGCCAGGTGAAGCTCAGCCCGCCCGCCGACACGGTCCCGCCGGGCGTGATGCCCTCCGCGCTAAGGCCCTCCGCGGACCACGAGGTGCCGATGCCGTCGAACCCGATGAAGGACGACGATGGGTTCGGGTTGGCGTCGTCGGTGATCCCGGTGTTGTTGAACGTCGCGGCGAGGTTGGGGTACGGGACCTGCACGGTCGCGGCGTTCTGCAAACTCCCGCCGGAGAACGAGGCGGTCGCGAGCAGCGCGAGTGTGCCGGGCGTCAGCCCCGTCGACGGCGCGGTCACGGTGAACGTCACCGAGCCCGTCGACCGCGCGGCCACGCTGCCCAGCGATTGAGAGGGCGTGACGGTCCAGCCCGACGGCACGTTCAGCGCGACCGTCGCGTCCCTCAGCGGCCGGAACGTCGGGTTGCTCAGCGTCGCCGTCACCGTGAACGTCCCTGACGCCAGCATCGTCGACGGCACTACGCCGAGCGTCGGCGCCGGCGCGGTGGGCGGTCCGTACACCCTGGCGTTGTAACCGGGGCTGGCGACCGTCGGCACCCTCACACTAGAAGCCTGGTTCCCCATGGCGACCAGGGACACCTGGTCAAGCCCGCCGGTCGTGGAGTCCAGGCCCCAGTCCGCGATCGCGATCGTGTTCTGGCCGTCGGTGTCGAGGATCCCGGCGGGGACGTAGAACTGGTGCTGCGGACCGACATTGTTCACATACCGCCCGACCAGCCAGCCGTTGACGTAGATGAACGCCCGGTAGTCGGCCGTGCCTGCGCCCGGCCCTGGCCCCCCGATCTGCACGTCGATCGGCACGTACTGGCGGGCCGGCAGGTGCAGGCTGAACGTCGTCCGGTACCAGCCCACGCCGGCCGGGACGCCGCGGGACGCCCAGCTGTCCGGCAGCGTCACGGACGTCCAGTCGGCGTCCGGGTAGCCGGGCAGGTCCCACCCATTATCAGACCCGTACAGCCCCGCCGCGTTCATGATCCCGCGTACCGGGTCTTGCAGGTTGGGGTCGGCGCCGCTCAGCCGCCAGGTGATGGAAGCGGTCGACCCGACGAGGGACGCGTTGTACAGGCCGACCTTCTCCCCCGACGGCCCCTCCGGGTTGCCCGTGTTCTCCACGAGGATGGCGATGACGTTGTCGTTGCCCGCCGACACGGCCCCGGCCGGGAACGCGAACGTCTGCGTGGACGGGCCCGCCGCGCCGCCGGAGCCGAGGAACGCGCCGTTGAGCCAGACCGAGTAGGCCCCGGTCGGCGCGATACCGTCGACGGTGAGCGTGACCCCGGTCTCGTTCCCAGTGGCAACAAAGTGCCCGCGGTACCACACGAACCCGTGGTCGTAGCCGTAGTCGGACGCGTAAAGCACCGGCGTCGACGGCGAGTTCGCGTTGGATGTCGGGTGGTCGGCCAGCGTCCAGCCGCTGTCGTCGAAGCCTGGCTGCGCTTCCGGCGTCTCGTACGAGAACTTCCACCCAGTCAAGGCAGGCAGGCTCACTGGCGCGGGTCCGGGGACTGTCCCGCTTAGGGATCCGTCCGTGTCCCGAGTAACCGCTACCGGGCTTCCGTTCCAGTTGACCGAACGAATGGTGCTTCCCGCCCAGACCGTGATGTTTCCGTTAGTAGTCGTGTCGCCGGTCAGGCGCAGTGTTCCGCCACGTGAAGAGGCAGTGCGGACGAGGTAGGCGCCTTCTATAAGTACCGGTCCCGCGCTCGTCTGTTCCGGCCAGAAGTCCTCGGCGGTGTTGGTGTCCGCGATCAGCAGCAGCAGCGGCGCGCGGCCGCCGCCCTCCACCTCAACCTCCTGCAGGCCGTTGTGCGTGTAGTCCAGCCGCAGGTCGCCGGTGCTTGCGTCCCAGGTCTGCGTGACGTTGCCGGATAGCACGTTCACGGTTGGCTGGCTGGTGTAATTCAGCACGGTCTCGCCGTCGGTTCCCGCCGGATCGTACAGCACGGCGGTGTCGTGCCCGCCGATGGTCGCCTGCGTCATCAGCTCGGAGGTCGAGTAGACAAGCTGCTGCCCGCCGAAGGCGTAGTTGGCGACGAGCATCCGGGAGTCCCGCCCGTCCAGCGTGATCGCGCCGCTCTGCGGGACGACGGGGAAGTAGTCCGCGAGCTGCGCGCTGGTCGGCACGTTGATCGCGTCGACGACTACCGTGTCGGCGCTTGACGCGGCGTTCTTCTCACCCGTAACGGTGATCGCCAGCGTGTGCGTGCCGGCTGACAGCCCCGTGTCGCTGAACAGGACCTGCTGGAACTGCTTGCCGCCGGGCGCGTAGGTGTCGACGTCGACGGGGGTGCCGCCGTCGACGGAGACCGCCGCGATGCCGCCGTTGGTGTTCTTCGGCCCGATCCACTGCACGGCCGTCCCGGTGAACGTCACCGTCATGGACGCGCCCGTCTGCGTGGAGAACGACTCGGTGCTGTCGTAGTCACCGTTGGTGTACCCGGCGCTCGGGCCGGCGTGCGTCCAGGTGCCGCTGTACACAAGCGCCGTGTTCGCGTCGTCGTAGGTGTATCCGACCGTATAGGTGTTGAGCGCGATGTGTGTGCTCGTGGTGGCGGTCGAGGACGCGTTCGCCTGCCGGATGTAGACGAACTCGGTCCCGTCGCTCGGGTTGACTCGGGCCATCGCGGAGATCGCGGGGTTGTCCGGCGTCGGGGCGGCCGCCACGGTCGTCTGTGCCAGCGGCGCGACGGACGTCTCGAAGTCGTTGATGAGCTTGTTCTCGCCGTACTTGGAACCGGCGATGTCGTTCGGGTCCGACGGCGTGCCTATCTCCCCGGTCTCGCTGATCGCGGCGCCGTAGTCGTAGCTGCTGTAGACGTCCGGGTCCGGCAGCCACCCCCAGTTCGTTCCGCCCACGCCCATGTAGTTGGACTGCATGGTCACGCCCTGGGCGATGTTGCTCTTGTAGTAGACGTTCTCGAAGTCCGGGCCGGTCATCGTGTAGCAGTCGGCGTACCCGGACCCGCCCCAGCCGTCGAACGACCCGCCCTGGAACTCGGGCAGGTAGACCGGTTCTCCTTGGTAACTCGGGTAGCCGTACGGGTTGCCGAAGTTGGACGTGTTCGAGCAGTTGAACCCGACCGGGTAGTTGTCGGTGCCGCTGATGTTCACCGCGCCGAGGCCGGACGTGAAGGTCTGCGCCCCGCAGCACTGGTTGAACGTGAACGGCACCGTGATGCCATCTGCAACTGCCTGTTGCTCCAGGTCGGCCATGTACTGGTCGGCCGAGGCGCCCTGACCGGTGTATTCATTCTCGATCTGATAGGCGATGACGTCCCCGCCTCGCGACACCTGGTGCGGCGCGATGATCGCGTCGATCTGCGAGAACCACTGCAGCGCCGCCGACAGGTACGGCTCGACATCGCTGCGGTAGCCGTTCTCCGACGTAAGCACCCACGACGGGATGCCGCCTCCGTCGGTTTCCGCGTTGATATACGGTCCCGGCCGCGCGATCACGTACAGCCCGGCCTGCTGCGCCATGTTGAGGAACTCGTTCATGTCCCTGACGCCGCTGAAGTCGTAGCGCCCCGGGGACGGCGAACTGTAGTCCCAGTCGAAGTAGACCGTGACCGCGTTGTACCCGTCGGCCCGCATCTTCTGCAGGTCATCGAGCCACAGGCCCGGTGACGGCGTGCGCCACGGGTCGAACTCCCCCGCGGTGATGAAGACCCGCTTGCCGTTGATCAGCATGGAGTACTGGTCATAGGAAACCGTCTGCGGCGTGCCGAGCAGCACGTGCTTCGGCTGCGCGATGGGCTCGGGCGTGACCGCGTTCGTGGTCGCGGCCGGGCTCGCTGGGCTGCTGTTGGACGTGTCGGCGGTGACGGTGAACGTGTAGCTGGTGCCGTTGGTGAGCCCGTCGACGATGGCCCAGTCGTTAGGGACGCCCGCGACGACCTGCTCGCCCCCGGGCTGGGCGGTGACCGTGTAGCTGATCACCGACCCGGCGCCGCTGGCCGGCGGACACCACACGACCGAGGCCGAACTCTCTCCGCCGATCGCCCGCGCGTCGGCCGGCGCGGTGACCGTCGCGCTGGCCGCCTTCGCCGTCGAGGCCGCTGGGCACGACGCGTCCATCCCCGTGGGCCTGTGAGAACCTGCTGCCTTTACCGGCTGCGCTGCCTTTACCGGCTGCGCTGTGCCCGCTGACGCGGAACTCTCCGCGACGGGAATCGTCATCGCCACGATCACGGCGATCGCGCTGAAAACGCGCGCCGCCGACGTCCACCTTCTAGACCCGTCCACTGTGACCATCCATCTAGAGAAGACGCCTATGACTTAACGCCAATGATCTATATAGTGTCAAGGCTTCCCACCAATCACTTTCGACGTGATCATCGATGGGCGCTAAGGTCGTACGGTGACGACGTCCCCTGATAACCAAGCCGAGCACAACCGCCAGACGCGAGACGCTTACGACCGGCTCGCGGCGGTCTGGACGGTCACCACCGACGACGGTCCGTTCAACGGCCTGCTGGAGCGGCCGGCGCTGCGGTCCCTGGTGCCCTCGAACCTGGCCGGCGCGGTCGTCCTCGACGCCGGCTGTGGCTCAGGCGCGCAAGCCGAGTGGCTGCTCGATCAGGGCGCTGACGTGATCGGAATCGACCTGAGCCCCCGGATGATCGAGGAGGCCAGGCGCCGCTGCCAGGGCCGGGGACGGTTTGTCGTGGCGGACCTGGCCGAGCCGCTGCCGGTCGAGGCGCGGTCGCTCGATGGCATAACTAGCTCGCTCGCGCTGCATTACGTCAGGGACTGGAGTATCCCGCTGCGGTCGTTCGCGACGGCACTGCGGCCAGGCGCGTGGGCTGTCATCTCACTCGATCATCCGTTTGGAAGCATGGCGAGTCAGCAAGGCGGCTACTTCGACACCGAACTGGTCAGCGACACGTGGCGCAAGGCCGACGTCGAGGTGTTGCAGCGGTTCTGGAAACGGCCGTTGTCGGCGGTCTCCGACGCCTTCGCCGACGCGGGGTTCGTCATCGACCGGATCGCCGAGCCGCAGCCGTCGGTGGAAGCGCTCGAGCGCTACCCGGACGACCTGGCACAGTTTGTCGGCGTTCCCATCTTCATCGTCTACCGGCTCAAGCTTGCGGGCTAGTCGATCATTGAGCCGAACCGAATCACGTTGCCGTCCAGAACGCTACTCGTGTGCTCACGACTGAAATCTATTACCTAGCCGGCTACCGTCGGCGCCGTGACGAAGATCATCACCTGGAACGTCAATTCGGTGCATACCCGGCTGCCACGGCTGGTCGCGTTGCTGGCCCGCCATCAACCCGATCTGGTTTGCTTGCAGGAAATCAAGACCACCGCCGAGGCTTTTCCCGCCAGTGAGGTCGCCGCCGCCGGGTACCAGGCCGTGGTGCACGGACAGGCCAGCCGCAATGGTGTCGCCGTCCTGGCCCGCGTTCCCGTGACGGATGTGGTCCGGGGGTTCGCCGGGGACCCGGTCCCTGAGCAGGCCCGGGTCTTGTCGGTCACCGCCGACGGACTTCGCGTGGTCTGCGTGTACGTGGTCAACGGCAAGGAGGTCAGCGCGCCAGAATACGAGCTGAAGCTGCGCTGGCTGGACGCGTTCACCGCCTGGCTGCGCGAGAGCCACCGGCCAACCGACCCGCTCATCGTCGCCGGTGATTTCAACATCACCCCGGATGACCGCGACGTCTATGCCCCTGACGTATGGCGCGGGCGCAACCTGGCCAGCGAACCCGAACGAGCCCGCATCCGCGGCCTGCTGGACTGGGGCCTGACCGACCTGGGCCGCCTGAACAACGAGGGCCCCGGGCCGTTCACCTTCTGGGACTACCGGGCCGGAGCGTTCCACCGCGGCTGGGGCCTGCGCATCGACCTTGCCCTGGCCACCGCCCCGGTCGCGGCCCGGTGTACCTCTGTGACCGTCGACCGCGACGAGCGCAAGCCCACCTTCGGTGAGGGCAAGCCGAGCGACCACGCGCCGCTGATCGTCAGCCTCCGGGAATAGCGCGGCTGACTTTCAGACCGCGTACCGGTATGGCTCTTTGCGGTAGGTGAGTCCGGCGGGGGTTGTCCAGGTGAAGTAGCCCTGGGCGTCTTGAGTGAGCTGCCACCCGGGCAGCTGTTTCAGCTGGTGGTGGAGGCGGCATAGGCCGCCGAGGTTGCAGGTACAGGATCTTCCGCCGCGGTCGTAGGCGAGGGTGTGGTCCTGGTCGCATTGTGCGGCGGGACGTCGGCAGAT
>Ga0210395_10002517_pt1 | contig 14242 bp, 10 predicted proteins | sample IncBWH4OmetaG_FD_150861 | JGI IMG/M metagenome (GOLD analysis project Ga0210395, IMG submission 150861) | Forest soil microbial communities from Barre Woods Harvard Forest LTER site, Petersham, Massachusetts, United States - Inc-BW-H-4-O ... | reverse complement strand
CGCGAACTTCCCGGTGTACACGAGCCTCACCGATTGTTCCGGGGGGCTTTGGGGGGGTCGTCCCCCCGGGTGTGTGAGTGATTGTTCCGGGGGGGTTTGGGGGGGTCGTCCCCCCGGGTGTTTGAGCGGCGCGCCGGCAGTCGCGACGGTCCGTTCAGGATCCCTCTTGAGGTTTTCCGCCGGAAGAACCGGCGGGAACAGCACCGACTTGCCGCAGGCGGCGGCCACGCTGCCCTCGAGGAAGCAGCGCAGTTCCTCGGTCTGGCAGAGCAGGTACCTGGAGGCCTTGGCGATCACCGTGAGGTCGTCGGCCGCCTTCGGTGTCAGGGCGGGGACCGCCTGCGGGACGTCGGTGAGGTAGGCCCACAGCCGGCCGTCGAACGCGCCGGCCTTCGCGGCCGCCGAGACCAGCGCCCGGCCGCGCAGGACCACGAGGTCGTAGCCGCGCTCCGCGTCGACGGCGGACAGCACACCAACCGCTTGCGAGACGGTCAGGTTGGCGTCAGTCACGCCGGGCAGCAGCCCTTCGGCGTGCGGGCTGCGGATCGTCACCGCGTCGAGGTCCCGCAGCGGGGCGACCAGCCGGTCCGTGCGGACCGGCGCTTTCAGCACGACCGTCACCGCGCACCCGGCGGCGACCAGCGCCTGCGTCACCGACTGCAGCCAGATCGCCGAGCCGTCGAGGAGGTTCATGTCCACGTCGCCGTAGACCAGCGCGCTCGGTCGGTTTGGGGGGGTCGTCCCCCCGGAGAGCTCGGGTCGGGGTCCACCCACGGGGATTCGCTCCTTGTCCTGCATCTATCGGGCCCCAGTCACTGGGCGGCCGCGCGGGTGATGGTGAACAGCCGCAAGCCGTGCCCGCCCCAGTCGCCGACGGCCGGACCGCCGGGCAGCAGCAGGTCGCGCCGGGCGAGGGCCGGGGCGTCGAGCCAGCGGGTGAACTCGTACTCGGCGGTGCCGAACCCCACCGCGTCCGCCTGCGCGCACTCCCTGGCGCAGGCCAGGTCGAGCAGGTAGGAGTCCGGTGCGGGCCCGGCGGCGTCGGCCGGCCACGGCGCCAGCCAGGGGGCGCTGGCGAGCCTGGCGAGCGGGCGCGGCCAGCCGTCGTGGCCGGGCAGTTGAGCGGCGTCAAGGGTCAGCACGCGCACGCCATGGTCGGCCAGCGCGGCGAGCGCGTCCCTGACCTGGCCGGCCGCCGGCGCCGGTGCGGCGACGACGACCTCGGCGGGACGCAGTCGCTGGCGCAGCAGCGTGTCGGCCAGCCCGCGCGCCTGGGCCGCGTCCGCCACCCGCGCGAGGACGGCTACCTGGCGGCCGCCGACCAGCCCGCCGGGAAGCCCGGCGGCGCGCGCGAGCGAAGTCAGCCGGGCCGGGGTGGCGTGGCGGGCGAAGACGTCCCGCAGCGCCACCCGGATCTCCGCCAGGTCAAGCGGGCTGGCCGTGCGGGCCTCCTCGATCTGCCGCGCGAAGTCGCTGCCGCCAGAGCCGCCTGAGCCGCCAGAGGCGCCAGAGCGGTCAGAGGCGCCAGAGCCGCCAGCGGCGAGCGGGCCGATCACCCGCGCGCCGGAGGCGATCTGTTCCCGCGCCTGCGCGGCCGACACGGTGACGAACACCGCGTGCTCCCGGTACAAGGCGGGCAGCGACCGCCACCCGCGGGCCGCCGTCCCGGCCAGCCGGACGGCCGGGTACTGGCCGCCGGTCAGCGAGTCGAGCAGCGCGCGGACGGCGGGCGATTCCCGCTGGTCCCGCTCTCCGGCGTAGACCGGCTGGGTCGGCCTGGCCGCGTTCACGCCGACCGGGTTGAACCGGGCTAGCTGCACGCCGAGTCCTTCGTCCAACACCGCGTCGCAGCTCGCCTCCAGCCAGCCGATGCCTGGCATCAGCGAGCGCGGCACGTTCGGGATCAGCACCACGGGCTTGCCGAGCGAGCGGGCCATGACGATCATCCTGGCCAGCCGCCTGCCGCGGTCCGCCCCGCCGGGGTCGGTCGCGTACGCCCACGGGGCGCCGGGCAGCATCGCCGCCGCCTCGATGAGCACGAGGTCAGCGCCGGTCCCCTCGAGCACGACGTCCGCGTCGTGCGGGAGCAGCGGGTGCACCACGGCGTCGGGAGCGAGCGTGGCGCAGCCGAGCGCGCTGAGCGCGCCGGTGATCACCAGGCCGGTTCCCACCGCGGCCGCGCCCGCCCCGCCGGGGCCGCCGCCCTGACCGGATAGCGTCAGCGCCGGGTCGGCCAGGCTGAGCACGCCGGGCGCGGTCAGCGCCGACAAGAACCTCTCCCCGGTCCCCGCCAGGTCGGTGAGCTGGGCCGAGGCGAGGGCGGTCGCGGCGTTCTGCGCGCCGCTCTTCGGTATGCCGCGCTCCCGCCAGAGCCGGTACAGGTCCCTGGGCAGCTGCGCGCCGCGCGGCCAGGGCCGGCGTGCCGCGTTGGCCACCGTGCGGCCGAAGCGCATCGCCGAGGACTGCTCGAGCGCGGACAGCCGCGCCTGGGTCATCGCCAGCTGGAGCCGTGTGTCGCGGAGCTGGCGGGCGAGCCGCTCGCGTTCGGCCGCGAGCCCCGCGTCCTCACCGGGACCACCAGGCGGCGGATCGCTGGCTTCCTGCGTGCCCGCCGGCGTCACGTCTGTCATCGGCTGCCCTCCGGCGCCGCCTCCGCGCCGTCCCGCCGGGACGAGCGCAGCCACGACGTCACCACGCGGGCGATCCGCGGTCCGGCGTGGCCGTCCCACAGCGGCGGAAGCTCGCCCGCGTACGGGCCGTCGTCGCACGCCTTCAGCACAGCGGACGCGAGCTCGGCGTTGCTGACCAGCCGGTTGCTACCGCTGGTGATGGTGATCGGGCGCTCAGTGTTCGGGCGCAGCGTGAGGCAGGGCACGCGCAGCAGCGTAGTCTCCTCTTGCACGCCACCCGAATCGGTGATGATCGCTGCCGCCCCGCGCACCAGCGACATGAACTCGATATAGCCGAGCGGGTCGACCACCCGGATCCGCGGCGCGGAAAGCAGCCCGGCCTCGGTCAGCGTCGCGCGGCCCCGCGGGTGCAGCGGGATGATCACGTCGACCTCCGCCGCCACCTCGTGCAGCGCCGCGACGAGTTCGGCGGCCCGCGACGGCGAGTCCACGTTGGCTGGCCGGTGCAGCGTGGCGACGACGTACCGGTCGGGCAAGCCATACAAAGAACGCGCCCGCAAAGCGTCGAAGAGCGACAGGTTCGCCAGCAGCGTGTCGATCATCGGGTTGCCGACGAAATGGATGGCGCCCGACGGGCGCCCCTCCCTGGTCAGGTGCCCGATCGCCTCGGGGGAGGTGACGAACAGCAGGTCACAGAGCTGATCGGTGAGCCGCCGGTTGACCTCCTCGGGCATGGTGTCGTCGAAGCTGCGCAGCCCCGCCTCGACGTGGGCGAGCTTCACGCCGATCTTGACCCCGGCCAGCGCCGCGCCGATCGTCGAGTTCACGTCCCCGTACACCATGGCGAGGGCGGGCGGGCTGACGGTAAATTCCTGCTCTATGCCGACCATCACCTCCGCGGTCTGCCGTGCTTGGGTGCCCGACCCGACCCCCAGGTTTACATCCGGCTTCGGCAGGCCAAGCTGGACGAAGAAAATATCGGACATCCGCTCGTCGTAATGCTGGCCGGTGTGGACTATCCGTTGCTCGTGGCCGAGCGCCGCGAGCGCGCGGATCACCGGCGCGGCCTTGACAAAATTAGGCCGTGCCCCGAGTACGTGCGTGATCGTCGCGCTCAATGTGCCTTCCCCTGAAGTGGAGCCTGAAAGTGGATGAGATTACGGTTCACGGTGCTCTGCCCGCTAATCTGCCCGCGTGACTGTACAGCCGACGCCGCGAGCGGTGGTACTCGCCGCATCTGTCATGATGCGCCACGTTACCGACGATCCGGTGCGAGCGCTGACGCTTGCCTGGCGAGCGCTGCCCTCGCCGTTTCGCGGCTGGCTCAGGTTCGCCGGGCCGTACGGCCGGGCCGCCGCGCTGTGGGGCGCGGGGGACCGGCGCGCCGCGCTGACCGCGCTGGAAGGATCTCCGGCCCGGCTGGCCGCCTTCAGCCTCGCCGTGGACCAGCCGCAGGTCGCGCGGTCCGCGCTCGCCCGGCTGCCGGCGAGCGACGGCGCGCGGCCGCGGCTCGCCGCCAGGCTCGCCTACCGTGAGGGCCGCCTGACCGACGCGGTGGCCGAACTCCAGGGCGCCCACGGCCGGCGTGCGGCCCGGCTGCGCCGCTGGCTGCGCGCCGAGATCGAAATGCTCGAGCCGGGCCGGCTGCGGATGGGGAAGGCGCGCGGAGCCAGGCACGCCCGGCCCGCCCGGCTGCAGGCCGGGCCCACGCTGTCGCCCGCGCCGGTGTCCGCGCCTGCCACCGAGACCACGGTCACCCAGGGCACCGGCAGGTTCACCATGACCAACGCCCCTGACGGCACCGTGACCGTGCGCCACCAGGAGCTCGGCCGTGTCCTGCACATCGTCACCGACGCGCTGCCGAGCACTAGCGCCGGGTATACGGTCCGCACCCAGGAGATCGCGGTCGCCCAGCGGGCGGCGGGCCTGGACCCGCACGTCGTGACCCGGATCGGCTTCCCTGTCACCGCCGGGTCGATCGACGGCCGCCACCTGGTGACGGTGGACGGCGTCCCCTACCACCGGCTGCTGCCGTGGATCATGCCAGGCCGGGCCGACACGACCGCCGCCCACCACCTCAAGGCCGCGGCGAAGCTGAGCAGGGAGCTCACCCCCGCGGTGCTGCACGCCGCCAGCAACTACGCCAACGGGCTGATCGCGCTGGCCTTGCGTGACGGCGACCCGGCGCACCTGCCCGTGGTCTACGAAGTGCGGGGCTTCTGGGAGGACACCTGGCTGTCCAGGCACGCGACCTCCGCCACCGACCTGACGGAAAGCGACAGGTACAAGCGCAGCCGCGACATTGAGACGTACTGCATGAACGCAGCCGACCTGGTGGTCACGCTCGGCGAGGCGATGCGCGAGGAGATCATCGAACGCGGCATCGACGAGGACAAGATCGAGATCGTCCCGAACGGCGTCAGCAACGACTTCCTCCGGCCGCTCCCTGACGCCACGCGGCTCAAGCAGGACCTGGGCATCAAAGACGGCGAGCACGTCGTCGGCCTGGTGTCCAGCCTGGTCGCGCACGAGGGCATCGGCACCCTGCTGGAGGCGGTCAAGATCCTCAACGACAGCAGCGGCGATGGTGGCACCAGGACACGAGCGCTGATCGTCGGCGACGGACCCGAACGCGCCGCGCTCGAGCGCCAGGCCGCGACCCTCGGCCTGGACGCCATCTTCACCGGCAGGGTGCCGATGGCAAGAGTCCGTGACTATCACGCCGTCCTCGATGTCTTCGTCGTCCCCCGCACCCCGGACCGAGTATGCCAGCTCGTGACGCCGCTGAAGCCTGTCGAGGCGATGGCGAGCGGGCTCGCCGTCGTCGTCAGCGCGGTGCGGGCGCTGGCGGAGATAGTCCACGATAAGGCAACCGGGATGCAGGTGCCCCCGCAAGACGCGCAAGCGCTCGCTGATGTGCTCAAACAGCTGCTCGACGCCCCCGAGCTGCGCAAGCAGCTCGGCGACAACGCCCGCGAGTGGGTCGCCGCCGGCCGCACCTGGCAGCACAACGCGCAGCGCTACCGCGAGGTTTACGCCCGCCTCGGCGCGCTCTGACGGCGGGCAGGCCTGCCACAATCCCAGCTCCTGCGTCCCTGACCGTGTGTATTGTGAAGGGTCACTCAGGTGGAGGTCGGTTGCGTGAACGTCGTGATCATCGGGCTTGGCTACGTGGGCCTGCCGTTGGCTCAAGAGGCCGCGCGCGTGGGGCTGAACGTCACCGGGCTTGACGTCAAGCAGGCCACCGTCGACGGCCTGAACCGCGGCCGGTCGCACGTCGACGACCTTACCGACGACGACATCGCCGCCATGCTGGCCCAGGGCTTCCGCGCCACCGCCGACCCGGCCGACTGTCAGGACCCCAACGTGATCGTCATCTGCGTGCCGACGCCGCTGTCTGAGTCCGACGGCCCCGACCTGACCGCGGTCCGCGCCGCCACGCAGACCGCCGGCGGCCTCCTGCGGCGGGGCGCCACCGTAGTCCTGGAGTCCACCACCTACCCGGGGACAACGGACGAGGTGGTCCGCCCGGTGCTCGAGAAGGCGTCGGGGCTGACCGCGGGGATCGACTTCAACCTCGCGTTCTCCCCAGAGCGCATCGACCCCGGCAACCCCGTCTACGGCGTCCGCAACACTCCGAAGGTCGTCGGCGGCGTCACCCCCGCCTGTACAGAAGCCGCCGCGAGCTTCTACGCCAACGTCTGCGACACCGTCGTCCGCGCCAAGTCCGCGCGCGAGGCCGAGATGGCCAAGCTGCTCGAGAACACCTACAGACACGTGAACATCGCGCTGGTCAACGAGATGGCGATCTTCTGCCACGAACTCGGCGTGGACCTGTGGGACGCGATCAGGTGCGCCTCGAGCAAGCCGTTCGGCTTCCAGGCGTTCTACCCGGGCCCGGGCGTCGGCGGGCACTGCATCCCCATTGACCCCAACTACCTCAGCTATAAGGTCAGGGCGGAGCTGAGCTACCCGTTCCGGTTCGTGGAACTGGCTCAGGAGATCAACAACAGGATGCCCGGCTACGTGGTCGACCGCGCCGCCGAGATCCTGAACAACCACGCCAAGCCGCTCAACGGCGCCCGGGTGCTGCTGCTCGGCGTGACCTACAAGAAGGACATCGCCGACCAGCGCGAGTCCCCGGCCAGGCCGATCGCGAGGAAACTGCTGCAGCGCGGCGCGGTGCTCAGCTACCACGACCCCTACGTGGAACACTGGCAGGTGGACGACCGCGACATCCCGCGCGCGCAGGCCCCGACCGCGGAGGCGGACCTGACCATCCTCCTGCAGGCGCACACCAGCTACGACCTGCCCGGCATCGCCGCGGGGGCGCGGCTGCTCTTCGACACCCGGGGCATGCTCTCGGGCGATTCGGTCTACCCGCTGTAGGAGCCAACGTGCGCGTTGTCGTCGCCACGGTCGTGCATCACCCCGCGGACGCGCGGATCTATTTCCGCCAGATCCGCGCGCTGCTTGACGCCGGCCACCAGGTGACGTACATCGCACCGTTCGGCGAATCAGGGGGCACCGTTCCGAATAATTATTCAGAACGAACCGGTGCGACTGTCACAGCCGTCACCATCCCGCGGGCCGTGGGCAGGCGCCGACTCGGAGCACTGCGGGCCGCGAGGGCGGCGCTGGCCGCGCACGCGCCGTCCGCCGACCTGCTGCTCGTGCACGACCCGGAACTGCTGCTCGTCCTCCCGCCCCGGCGCAAGCGCCCGCCGACGGTCTGGGACGTCCACGAGGACACCGCCGCGGCGCTGACCACGAAGGCGTGGCTGCCTTCGTTCCTGCGCCCGGTGGCCGCCGGGGGGGTGACGTTCGCCGAGCGCCTCGCGGAACGGCGCCTGCACCTGATCCTCGCCGAGCACGGCTACACCGCCCGCTTCGCGCGCACCCACCCCGTCGTCCCGAACACCACCTACGTCCCCGACGAAGCCGCCCCGCCCGCCCCGCCCGCCGGGGACGCCGGACCGCCGCGCGTCGTGTACGTCGGCCACATCTCCCCCGACCGGGGGAGCGCCGAGATGACCGAACTGGCCCGGCTGCTCGCCCCGCACGGCATCGCGATGGACCTAGTCGGCTCCGCCGACGCGGCCGCGCGGGCGCACATCGAGGCCGCAGGCGACCTCGTGCGCTGGCACGGCTTCGTGCCCAACGAGCAGGCGCTGCGGCTCGCCGAGGGCGCGCTGGCCGGCCTGTCGCTGCTGCACGACGAGGCGAACTTCCGCTCCTCGATGCCCACCAAGGTCGTCGAGTACATGGCCCGCGGCATCCCGGTGATCACCACCCCGCTGCCGCTTGCCGTCGACCTGGTGCGGGGCGCCGAATGCGGGTTCGTGGTGCCGTTCGGCGACGTGCCCGCGGCATGCGAAGCCGTGCTGGCCTTGCACCGCGACCAGGACCTGCGCGTCAAGATGGGCCTGCGCGGCCACGACGCCGCGAAGCGCGCACTGGGCTGGCCCGCCGACGCGACCGCCTTCGTCGCCCAACTGGAGTCGTGGGCCCGCAAGCCTTAGCCCGGCGCGGGCAAGTCCGCCCGCCGCCCGCAGGGCGCCGCCCGCGCGCGCCGCCCGCGCGTGCCGCCCGCAGGGCGCGCCCGCCGCCCGCTCACGCGCCGCCCGCTCGCCAGGCGCTTGCGGCCGCCCCGGCCCGCCGGCAGCCTCACCCGCCGTCCGCTTTGCGGCCCGACCCCGCAGCCCGCTCGGCGCTGGCCCGCCCGCCGGGCGCCAACAGCCCCCGCGGCCCGCCCGCCGTCCGTCCGCAGCACTGCCAGCCGTCCGCGGGGCACCAGTCCGTCCGCGGGGCGCTCGCGGCCCTCGCCCGCCGCCGGGGAAGGTGGCGGTACCCACGGGGGGTATCTAGGCGCGTCCCGTTCATGATCCGGTAAAATTCTGCACGTTATATTGGTGCTGAATGTCTTCATGATAAAAAGTCTCTTCGTGATCATGGCGACGTGATCAGTCCCATTAATCCTGCTAAATCAGGATATTCCGGATTGCATACCCCGGTGCCTGCCTCGCTTCTCGAGGTCGGTTCGGGGCATCGCGCCCCATCGAGCGACCGGAGTGAACGTAAGAGATCAGGTATTGACGCAACCGCGTACCCGCGTTACGGTCTGATCGATCTTATAGGAAACTTTCCTATAAGAAAGGTCAGGCGGTTAGACGTGCCGCCAGGCGGCGCTTGCGCGTGCCGGGAAAGCAGTGCCAGTTCGCGCTGGATTAGGGGGCATCGCGCTGCTGTCATTCTGGGCCGAGGGCCGGGACAACGGCGGCTGCCCGAACGCGGGCTACGCGTCCTCCACTTGCAGCGGTATCAGCCAGTCCAACGGCGCCTTCACGCAGGCGTTCCAGCCCTTCACCGCGGGCGGCGGCGGCGGGGGCGGTGGCTCACCCTCCCCGACTCCGACGCCAACGCCAACTCCAACGCCGACCGGTTCGTGTGCGGCCGCCTGGGTCAACAACGTCGCGTACGTCTCGGGAAACGAGGTCTCCTACGGCGGCGCCAACTGGATCGCCAACCAGTGGAACTACGACGAGGTCCCCGGCGGTGCGTCCGGCGCCTGGAACAACGACGGGACCTGCTGACCGGCTGAGACCACCCTTTAACCACGACCCCGTTGCCCCCGATCGCCCGCGAGGCGGCCGGGGGCAACGGGTGCGGGTCGGCGCGGATACCCAGTCAGTCTAGAAAGCCGCTCCCGGCGCCCTGAGTCGCCGCAGGAACGCGGACCATTCAGCGGGCGAGAATGCGAGCACCGCACCCGACGGATCACGCGAGTCGCGCACGAGGACCGACGGTCCCTCGCGGGTGACTCCAACGTCGCAGGCGATCTCAACGCAGGTGCCCTGATCCGCGGTGGCTCTGCTCTTGCGCCAGACCAGCGGGGAGTGCCGACTCTGCCGATCAGGCATCCAACATCCCTCCGTTCGGCGGGTGCCCGATGTTTGCGGGACCCGGGATGAGGGTGTCGAGCCGGGCAGACGGAGAGAGGCTACGTCGCCCGGTACCTTGTCGACATTCCCCGTTATGAGTGTAAGCGATTTGGTTTTTACCGCCTACGGCAGAAGGAGCTCCAATTCTTTGTTACAGCACGATGCCTGCTCGCCTGCTGATCCCCGCGGGCCTTATCTGGCGAACGTTATTTTGAGTGGGCCCAGAGGCATTTGGCCAGGGGGTCAGGACATATCCTCCGCGACCTGCCCGATGAGCTCGACGGACTCGGTGGCGGACAGCGCGTTCTCTAGCAGGTCCTCGAAATCATCCGCGGCCTGCGCGATCCGCGGGTCGCTGCCCATGATCAGCGCTGGGTCCCGTCCGTTGTCGAGATAGAGAAGATCTGACATGGTCCCGGCGAATTCAAGCAGTGTGAATGGGCCAGTCAGCCCGGTGTGCGCCCCGGCTTTGAACGGGATCACCCTGACCGTCAGCGCTTCCTCCCGCTCGGCTCTGTCGGCGATGAACCTGAGCTGATTCGGCATGATGGCCGGGTCCTGGCTTATCCCGACGTGTCGCCGGATTACCGCCTCATCGATCACGTAGTACTGCCGTGGCGGCGATGAGCGCCGGCCCAGCTCCGCCTGCCGCTGCAGCCGGAGCTTTACCACTGACGCCACCCTGATGGCGTCGACCGAGTTGGCGGTCAGCACCTCCGCGTACTCGGGCGTTTGCAGCAGGCCTGGCAGCGAACCGCCGTGAAACTGCCGGATGAAGGCGGCCCCGGCCTCGTAGCCGACGTACTCAAGGTACGTGGCGTTCACCTCGTCGCGGTAGGGAGACCACCAGGCTCGCTCGCGAGCCCCCCGGTTGAGCGCCTGCAGTCGCTCATGGTGGCTTTCTGAAGAGATGCCGTAGGTGGTCAGGAGCGCGTCGAGATCCACCTTCGTGATCGAGCTGCGCCCGCCTTCCACCCGGATCAGCTTGGAAGGAGACCAGTCAAGACGCTCAGCGACCTGCTCCTGCGTCAGCCCGCTGTCTTTGCGGAGACGGATCAACTCGTTGCGCAAGAGGGCACTCTGGACGACCGGGCCCTGATCGGTAGCCATGAATTATCACTCTCTGTAGTCAGTCAGAAATTGTCACTCTCTGTAGTCATAAGAGGCTACTTGGAACATTGCATCTTGACGGGCTACGATTAGTCGTACATCAATGTGGATGGTTGCAGCAAGGAACTCATCACACTCTACAAGATCGTGAAGCCGATGTGACACCCGGCATGGGCTGCGAACAAGAGATCGGCTGATGCAAGATGCTGTTGCCACCTAGCATGTTGCCGTCTTGTATATCACGCGCTCCTCGGGTGACAGGTAGCGACTCGCCCGTCCGGGGCGGGAAGCGCCCCGCCATCGGCGGACATAGAAGGGTCGCCCTACCCGCCTTCGATCGACCGGTTGGTAGCCCAAGGACCGAAGGGAAGCGGGGCGACCCTCACCCGACCACGAAGGACATCAGGCTGGCCAAAAGAAGGGCATCATCAGCATGACAGTGCGCGCACGGCACATGTCGCCGATATTGATAGCATCACGCCGGGACATACCGGGCGCGGCAGCTATCGCCTTCTCGCTGACCAGGAAAATCGCCCCTTGCGGCATCCCTATCGTACGTCGCCAGGTCCTGGCACGCCATAGGAATCCGATGGCCAGCCGAGAACTCCTTATGCCAGAGGTCAAATTCCTGCAAGCACCCGCATCGGTGACATGCTGTCCATCGAGAGGTAATGGACATGAGGTGGTCGATAGTCACAGGTCGGGCTGTCCCGGTGCCGTCAGGCGCCGCCTGGAGAGGATAGCCGCGTGGTTAATTTCTGGGATTCCCTGACCCTCGCTGAGCGCCAGGCTTTCACCGCGGTGGCGCGTGAGCGGACATTCGCCGGCGGCGCCACGCTAATGCAAGAGGGCGAGCAGGCGAATTACGTGATGGTAATTCGCGCCGGGTGGACGCAGATCGCTGTGAAGGAGAACGGGGGTGTCCGGGTCATCGCCGAGCGCGGCCCCGGGCAACTGGTTGGCGAGCGCGGAGCGCTGCGGGTGAACGTGCGCTCCGCGACCGTGATCGCGCTCGAGACGATCCATGCGCTGGTCATGAGGACCGAGGACTTCGCCAGTTTCATCAGCGCCCACCCGAGAGTGCTCGAGGTCGTTGAGAGCCAGATCTATGACCGGCTCACCGAAGATCCGACCGGGTACGAGCCGGGTGACTGGCCGGGGATGGCCCTAGCCGAGCAGCCGGGTCATGCCCCGTTGCAGAGCCCGTCGCACCTTTTGACGGGCGAGAACTGCACGGTGCTGCGCACCGATGTCGTGGCTTTCGGCGCGCTCAACCGCAACGATCGGGATCGCCGGATCATCAGACTCGCAAGCTTGCAGATGATGCAGGTGTCGCTGGGGCACCTGTGGGACTCGTGCATATCGGAAGACCGGGGTGACGGTCTTCTTATCATCGTGCCGCCGATGATTCCGACAACGAGAATCATGGAACGCCTGGACTGGGAGTTGCCTCGCGAGTTGCGGCTGCATAACCGCACCTATAGCGAATCAGTGCGCATCAAGTTGCGGGTAGCGGCCAACGTGGGACCGGTCATGGGTGACCCGCTTGGCGTGTCTGGCGAGGCCATCATCCGCACCGCCCGGCTAATCGACGCGCCAGTCTTCAAAGAAGCCATGGCGTCGGCCGGCGCTAGTCTGGGGATTATCGTCTCGGCGTTCATATACGACACCGTCATCAGGCACGCCGCTGGATTGATGGATGTCGATGAATATGAAGAAGTCGAGGCGAATGTAAAGGAATCCAGTATGCCCGCGTGGATGAGGCTTGTGTTAACTGACGCACCCGAGGAACCTGGATGACCATCGAGCTGCGCACGGTACCCGAACAGGCCATGCTCGCCAGCCTCCTGTAGCCAACCTCTGGCCGTCATGGCCTAGAACCCGTTCGGTATTCTCGTCCGATGCCTAAAGACAAGCGGGTTGGCCCGCCGAACTTCGCCCCCGAGCGTGACATGCTCCGGGCTTTCCTCGACTATCAGCGGGCGACGCTCGCGATGAAGTGCGACGGGCTCACCACCGATGAGCTGCGCGAGCGGTCGATGCCTCCGTCCACCTTGTCGCTGCTCGCTTTGGTCCGCCACATGGCCGAGGTCGAGCGGACCTGGTTCCGCCGCGTGTTCGAAGACCGCGACGCCCCCATGGTCTGGTCCGACGAGGTCGACTTCCAGGCGGCGTTCGACACCAGCGCCTCAACCGCGGAGCAGGCGTTCGCGGCCTGGGAATCCGAAGTTGAGCATTCCCGCCGCGTCGAGCAGGCCGCCGAGTCACTCGACGTGGCTGGCTATCAGCCCAGGTGGGACGAGGAAGTCTCGCTGCGCATGGTCATGATCCACGTCCTGCTCGAGTACGGTCGCCACAACGGCCACGCGGACCTCCTGCGCGAGGGCGTCGACGGAACCGTGGGCGCCTGAGCCGGATTCGATCAGGTCGTCGCCGGTGCGTGGGACTGGCAGTCGGCCTCGGCACTTGCGGTGCTCCGGGCCGCACGGCTGCCCGGTTGGGTGGGCGGCTCAGATGTCGTAGACGGTGGGGGTGGTTGTGTAGGTGCGGCCCGAGGGCGCGGTCCACCGCATGACGCCCGGGCTGGTTTGTTCGAGTTTCCAGCCGGGAGCTTGCTTCACGCGATGATGATGGCGGCACGGCGGAGCGATGTTGCACTCATCGGTCGTTCCGCGCGGCCACGGGGTCGTGTGGTCGAGGTCGGCGTGGTGGGCGCTGGCGCCGCAGCCGGGCGCGGGGCACGTGGCGGTGCGGGCGCGGACCAGGTGGCCGAGCTTGCGGCTGGGTTTGTACCGGTCCTCGCGATGCTTGTGGTCGCAGGTTCCCTTGGCGATCGGCGCCCAGGTGATGTTCAGCGCGCGCAGCAGTTCGGCGAGCTGTGCCCGCTGATGTTCGTCGGGTCCGGGCGGCGGCCTGGTGGTGCCGGGGCCGGCGGTGCCCGGCCTGGTGTTGCTGGCAGTTGCGGTGGTAAGCGGTGGTGCGGGGGTCCAGTGGTGGGGTCCGCGGGAGCAGCCGTGTGCGACGGCGGTGCCCTCCGGGCCGACGGCCGTTACGCACCAGCGGGTGCGCGGATGCCGGGAGGCGGCCTGCAGCAGGCGGCGGGTGTCCCAGGGGTCGAGCAGCCCCCACCGGTCGGCTTCGCCTGGGGTGGTGGACCAGCCAAGTGCGGTGCCGGCCGGCACGAGGAGGTTGATCAGCGCCGGGAATGGCGCCGGGTCGCTGCCGGGATCGCCGGCGCCGGCCGCAGACCCAGAGGTGCCGGGAGTACCTGGGGTTGCGGAGCCGCTTGCGCTGGGGTCGCCTGTGCTGGTGGTGCCGGGGTCGCCCGTGCCGCTTGCGCCGGGGTCGGAGCCGGTAGCGCCGGTGCCGGGGGCAGCCGGGTCGCCGGGGGCGGGGGCCCCGGGACCGGGGGACGCGGGGAGGCGGTCGAAGGGGTCGCGGCCCAGCAGCCGGTCCAGGAAACACGCCACCCGCAGGTCGCGCAGGGTGCCGTCCATCCCGGCGCGGCGCAGCGCCGCCGCGTCGGCCTCCACCGCCGCGCTGACCGCCAGCGCCTCCTCC
>Ga0210395_10002516_pt1 | contig 14244 bp, 31 predicted proteins | sample IncBWH4OmetaG_FD_150861 | JGI IMG/M metagenome (GOLD analysis project Ga0210395, IMG submission 150861) | Forest soil microbial communities from Barre Woods Harvard Forest LTER site, Petersham, Massachusetts, United States - Inc-BW-H-4-O ... | reverse complement strand
CAGAACGGTCAGGTCATCACCGGCATCAACTGGCGCATGTCCTCCTACGGGCCGTGGAACCCCTCAGTCCCGGCCAGTCCATACCCCTTCGCTGGCGGTGTCTTCCACCTGAAGTCAGCGTCGGGCTGGGTCGATGTTGATGCAGCCCAGGTCCGCAGTTTTTCTGTCACCCCTACAACGTCATGATCCTCACCCACTCCGACATCTTCAACCGGGTCGTCAACAAGAAGGAGGGCCTGGACATCAGGCCCTGGGAGAAGGAGCGCCTCCAGCCCATCAGTTACGAGCTTGCGCTCTCCTCCCGATTCCTGATCTTCGATCCCACTGTCGAGGTCCTCGATCCGCTCAACCTGGGCAACTACACCAGGGAGATCAACATCGATGACAACGAGCAGCCTTACTACGACCAGGGCTACCTGGTCCTCCACCCCGGTGAGTTCGTGCTGGGAGCCTCCGTCGAGACCATCACGATCCCTCCGGATCTAGTTGGTGTCCTCAATGGCAAGTCGTCTCTGGGACGCCTGGGCCTCCAGATCCATGCCACCGCCGGTCTGTTCGATCCTGGCTTCCGTGGCAACGCCACCCTGGAGATGTCCAACATCAGTCGCCTGCCCATCCGGCTGTGGCCCGGCATGCTGGTGGCCCAGATGGTCTTCTGGCAGACCGTCCAGGCGGTTCCCCATGAGTTTCTCTACGGCTCTCCTCGGCTTCACTCCCACTACCAGAATCAGAGCGGCCCCACCGCTAGTCGCTACAGCGGTCCCAAGAATCTGGACGATCAGATCCGTCCCCTGGACTCTGCCCAGCTTCAGCTACCGGGGGTACAGTGGGAAGACTATGAGCGGAGTACATAGGTGGACATCAGCCACGGTTGCTACTCAGGCCCCTTGGCCCAGTTCGACAACCTAAGGCTCATGTGGGCACAGACGGCGGGATACGGCGTGACGGACTACAGGGACATGGGCGGGCCAGTAATGCCCAACATCGACTACGACGCCTTCAAGGAGGAAGACCTCCTGGGTGAGTGGCCGGACGGTGCCCCCGACGATCCGCTCATGATCCTCCTCGTTCACACCGAGGGGGAGGGCCGCATCAAGGTGACACACTGCCCCTACCTCGCTGACCGGCTGGAGGAGCTTGAGGGCAAGATGATGGCGGGGGGCGCAATGGTCACCCCGGCCTGGGTCCTGCTCACGCAGCAGTTCGTTCGTGGCCTTCGCACTGCGGCTGCATACAACCAGGACGTTGTCTTTACGTGAAAGGACCCAATGCCGAAACTCAACATCTACGTCGATGAGGACCTGTTAAAACGGATCAAGAAGAACAGCATCCCCATCTCCCAGATATGCCAACAGGCTCTCTGGGTCGCGATCGAAGAAGCTGAGACATCGGTCTGCGATGAATGTGGTCAACCTGCTCTGTTCCATGTCCAGAACGACGAGGGCGGGGCCTATGCGTGCAAGAGGCATCTAGCTGCATCTCTTGTGGAAGGGATTTCAACCGTCAGAGCGCTTTGAGGAGGGTGCTATGAATCTGCCCACTATCGATGTCACCGAAGAAGAGGCCACCGCCAAGCTGGCCGAGTACGAGAAGATGCTGAGTGATGAGCGCACCGCTGAGGACGAGGCCATCGCCCAGGCCTACCGGGCTGCCAAGCGTGGTCTCCAGGTGGTGCGGCTGACCGAGGCAATCAAGATGGGCGGCTGGTTCGACAACGACGGTCTGCCCCGCATCGCCATCGCCGGAGCCATGTGGCCGGAATGCTTCGCGTCCTGGTCCGGTGATGACCTCATCTTCAGTGACACCGGAGGCTGGAGCCGCAACCAGGGTGCCCTGGTGGGACGGGCGTCAGTCCGTGTGCCGATGCGCGACGTGGAGATCCCCAGGGTTCGCAACTGGCGGCGCGGCCATGCTCCCATTCCCCTGGTGCCACCGCGCCACCGGCCCAAGCTGCGCCGCCTCAGGCATTGCCATGTGCTGTGGGAGGTCGACGCCTGGAACAGCGTGCCCGCCAAGGACCCCGCCCTGCTCCGCCATATTCGTGGTGACCTCTGGGCCGTCCTGGCGGTGTGGGATCTCACCGAGCTTGAGCGGGCCATTCTGGCTCAACGATGAGTGCATCCCCTACCGCCGAGAAGAGGGCGCATGTTGCGGCGTGGTCCCTTCTTCCCCTCATGGGTCTGGCGCTGTTGGCCGCTGTAACAGATGAAGCCGCCAGCGTCCATGTTTTGCAGTACTGGTGTGCCGCTTGGGGCTTCTACTTCTTCTGCGTCTACACCTGGTTTGTTTGGCGAGGACCGCACCTCTTGAACGACAGGAGTGAGGCATGAGTTTCCTCAACCTGTTTCCCAGGGAGATGGAACCAGGTGACGACTGGGATGGCCGCGTCTTCGACCACGTCGAGCCAATGATTGATCCACAACCGGAGCGCAGGCTCAACTGTGTCATGGTCTTCCAGGACGGCACCACCAGGCTCTGGCACACCGATGCACCCATGAGGATCTACCGTGCCGCTCATTGATGACACCCTGATGCGCTGGTTCGCCGACCACGACCTGGACGAGGAGTTGCGCTGGACCACGCACCGCTCCCCCCTGGTCACATGGGTCGATCAAAACGGCAACTCTGAGCCGTCTGGTGAGATCAAGTTCTACCTGCTCTGCAACGACATGTTCTGGTGGGGCACGGCTGACTGTGAGTGGATCGAGATCGAGGACATCCCCGACCTCCAGAAGGCCTACGACGATCTCAAGGCTGCGGACCTGGACGACGTCTGCATGTGGTGTTACGCCCCAGAGCTTTGGATTTCCCGCAAGCGAGGCATGCGACCACAACGACCGTGGTGGAACCGGGAGAAGATCCCCCAGCCGGTCAAGGATCTGTTCTGTGCCGCAGGCCCGGAGCGCGACCCAAAGGACGAAGGATGACACCAGAGCGTGAAGGACGAGAGGGAGACTCCCAGGCCATGCCCAACATCAACAACGAGCCGTACGTCCACGACGCCATGATCGTTGACATCGAGAGCCGCAAAGCCCTGGGCACCAAACGCTACGGCACTCCGCTCCAGGCTCACAATGGTCGCAACGCCCTGCTCGACGCCTACGAGGAAGCGCTCGACCTGGCTGTGTACCTCAAGCAGGCTCTAATCGAACAGGACGACGTCCCGGAGGTGGAAGTGACAACTGACAAGCCTGTACCGATCAGCGAAGTGCCAGTCAGTCCAATGCAACGACGCAGTGGGGCCAAGAATGTCTCGTCCCCACACCTCCAGGCAGCCTTCATTGATGAGGCCCGCCATGCCATGGGCCAGCCCACGGTGGAGGATGCCCAGGCTCTCGTGGGCAAGCACATCAAGATCGTGTTCAACGTCGATTGGACTCCGGCCACGGGTGAGCTAACGGAGGTCGTCACCCATCCATCCGCAGGCTCTGGCCCCTATCTGATCCTGGACGGCTATCGAGAGCGCATCTACCCGCTCAACTCGATCCAGAGCATCGACGTTGTCGATGAGTGACGTCTATGGCCCGGTGGTGATTGGTGACGGTGGGATTACCTGTCCCCGGTGTGGCATGACCAGCCACAACCCCAACGACATCGCCGAGGGCTACTGCGGTAACTGCCACGACTGGACCGGCCCTGTGCTGCCCACTTACGAGGTCGCCGATCACCTGGGCCGAATGGTGCCCATGGGATTCATCTGGGATGGGCGCTGCTTTGAGTTCACCGAACACGGCACGGTCGAGGTCGAGGGTTGGTCCGGTGACCTGGGCAATGGTTTGAGCTATGACATCCGAGGTGGCGACTGGGATCCTGAATGGGACTTTGAGCTATGACTGATCCCCAGGGGAGGAATGCAGAGGGGTCGAAGAGTCAGGTCGCACCTGGCCTACTACCCGACGAGGAACGGTCGGGACCCTCTGCATCTCCTGGCCCCGATTATGAGGTCACCAAGAAGCTGCACTCCACGACGGACGCAAGGGTGTGGGCACAGGAGTGGTGCAGGATCGCCAGAGAGATAGAAGCCAGTAACGACGGGCGAGACATCATTGACGAAGGCTGGATGATCGGGTGGTTCGCCAACGCCATCATGGTCGGCTGGGACGAACACGCCCGCCGTTATCCGCCGCCTGAACCTGACGAGGAGATTGGTTACTACGGTGCCCGCTGACTACGTGCGCTGTTTCTGGCGGGTAGGTGGACAGGTTGGGCGCACCATCTATGCCCAGGGTCCAGACGATGACAAGGGAGTGCTGATCGGTGTGATGGACACCCCAGAGCTAGCCCTTGACGCCTGCACCCATCACAACAACTTCCTCTACAGCCAGGGCCTACGGTGACCCAGACCGCCGACCTGAGGACACTTATCGAGGGGTTCCGACGCAAGCACTACGAGTGCGAGGATTGCTGGTACTCCTGCCCGAAATCCGAAGGTGGGTGCTGTGACGACGCTCAGACAGGTTGCACCTGTGGCGCCGACGCACACAACAAACGGGTGGAGGAAGCACTAGCCCATATCGACAGCTTGCGGGCAGGGGAATGACAGTCGGCCTGATGGCGATCGTCAAGAACGAGGAGAAGACGCTGCCGCGTCTGGCCGAGAGCTTGCACGGCCACGTCCAGCACTGGACCATCGTGGACACCGGCAGCACTGATGAGACGATGCGGATCGCCCCGCAAGTCTTCAACTACGCCCCCGGCAATATCTACAGCCGGGACTTCAAGGGCTTCGGCCCCAGCAAGAACGAGGCCATCGAACTAGCTGAGTCGCACACCGATTGGCTGCTCTGGCTCGACGCAGACGAGACGTTCGGCGGCTACATCCAGACCAATGACAACTATGACTGGGTCGAGATCCAGGAGCGCAACGGAGACCTTACTTTCTGGAAGCCTCGTCTGTTCCGTACTGGGCGTGGCTTCCACTGGACCGGACTGACCCACGAGTATCTGTCCAGTCCCTTGGCCGGGCCATCATTGAGGAGCGAGGCCTTCTGGGTGGTGCATCACGCTGACGGTGGCTCTCGTAGTGAGAAGTTCCCACGCGACCTGGCTCTGCTTCAGGAGGAATGGAGTACGGATCCCGGCACCCGCACCGCCTTCTATATGGCTCGCACCTTCCAGGACATGGGCAGCATGGCCCAGGCCGTCGACTGGTACCGGCGACGCATCGGCATGGGCGGCTGGGACGAGGAGGTCTTCTACAGCCGCTACTCCTTGGGTGTGTGCCTGCTGGACATGAACTGTCCTGAGGAGGCGGCGGGCCAGCTATGGCGGGCCTGGGGCATGAAGAACTGGCGTGCCGAGCCACTGGTAGCTCTAGCCCAGCACTACCGCATCACTGAGCAGTGGACGCTGGCCTGGGAGGCCATGCAAATGGCCTACGCCTACTGTCGAGCGCAGCCGGGCAGCTTCCCTCCCCTTCACGACGGGTTATTCGTGGACGACACGGCAGCCGGGTGGAGGTGCGCCTACGAGCAGTCCATTTCTTCCTGGTACACCGGCAATCGAGAGCGAGGGCGCATGCTGCTGGACTACCTGCTGACACGAGGCAGCGATGTACCGGAGCCGTTCTTCACTTCGGTGGCGACCAATCGGGAGTACTACCAATGAAGCCGGATTGGGTGGGCAAGTTCTTCGGCGAGCCATGGCCCTCTGGTGTCTGCGAGGACGGCACCCAGGTCGACACGCCCCTGGGAATGTCCTGCGTGATGTGCGAGGAGCCGATCCAGCCGGGCGATCAGGGCAGCTTCATGGGCACCTACGTGCCCAACCTGCCCGCCGCGACCTATGGTCCCGTCCACCGCGAATGCAGCCTGCGAGCGACGCTGGGCGGCATCGGCCACCTCGACCGCCACGACTACTGGTGCGTCAAGATGGGTGACCCCGATGGTGGGCGCAGCTACCGGCAGTCAGCCCTGGAGGTGTGGGACTGGGTGGCTGACCACGGCTTCCCCAGGGGCTGAGCCGTGATCGATCGAGAGAAGATCCTGGAGGCCCTGGAGCAGTCGCTGGGGTCTCATATGGGCCACAAGTGGAAGCAGGTTGGTCGGTGCGTTTACTGCGATGACTGCGCGGCCCGGTTGTACCAAGGGAAGCTGCCCCCCGATCGACCTCCCGACCTCGTGGTCAGGCCTCGCCCACCGGCAGAGCCAAAGGCCACCACCGAAATGCGACAGCGATGGGGCAAGCGATGATCCAGCTTGCCCGTAGGCCCGTCCTGTCGGTCGTGGTGGGTGACAACTGCGACCTGATGGCGAAGGTCGCCCGGCTGTGGATCCGGCCCACAGACGCCGTCCTGGATACCACCTACGGGCGAGGAGCCTTCTGGACCTTGTACCGGCCCAGGCACCTGATCATCAGCGACCATGACTTCACTGCGCTCCCCTACGGCGATGAGTTCGCCGACGTCGTGGTCTACGACCCGCCTTACACCTCGACGGGCGGCAACGACACCAGCACCATCGATGACTTCAACCAGCGCTACGGCCTGGGCGACATCAAGGGCGTCAACAACCTGTTCGCCTACAACAAGCTGGGCATGGCGGAATGCGCCAGGGTCAGCGCTGGCCTGGTCATGGTCAAGTGCGCTGACTTCGTGGAGTCCGGCCACCGCCACTGGGGCCACCAGGTGATAACCGACACGGCCAGGGAGCTTGGCCTCCGCCAGGTGGACGAGTTCATCCTCGTCTCTGGTACCGGCCCTCAGCCCAAGAAGAACCTGGACGGCTCACGTCGCCGCCAGGTTCACTCCAGACGTGCCCACAGCTTCCTCTGTGTCTTCAGGAAGCCTCGGAGGCGGCATACCCCCCTGTAACCCCTACGACGGCTCCTGGGGCCTCTGACGGGTGGCCTCGACCCTTCTCTGCAACTCGTCGGTCGCGACCACGAGGCGCTTGACGTCGTCCTCGTTCCAGTCACGAGGCTGGCAGTCGCTTAGCTCGTACAGTTCACCAACCGGTGCGTCGGTGATGAAGTCCATGAAGTCGTGGTCGCACCAGGGTGGCACCCAGGCCCCCGATCGGCACACGAACACGGTGTCGAAGCGGACGTCGTTGGGCAGCCCGTTGTCGACGGCACGGTCCACCGGCACCAGCGGCTCCGGCTCCTTGTCCATGGCCCAGGTCTTCCAGGTCGGGTAGCGGACGTGTAGCTCAGCCTGGTGGTTGAGCCGGTAGCCGACCATCCAGTCTTCACAGGTCACCTTGTTGTCCCGGATGATCTGCTTGATGTCTCGGTTCTCCCCGTAGCCGGAGTCATGGTGGGCGTCGTACAGCCACACCTGAGGATCGCGGCCCACCGACTCTCGCACCTCCTGATTGAACGCCTGCACGTTGGAGTCGGCGTAATACAGCACAGCGTCCTCGGAGATGTTGAAGCGCTCCCACCAATCGATCCACTCTTTGTTCAGCATGGGTCGCGGCACACCAGCACGGTCGAACTCCGCCGCCCTGATGCCCCAGATGGGTCCGAAGTAGATGCTGCTGCCCTCACTGTGGCCCCAGTCCCACAACTCCCACTGCTTGCCCCAAGGTTCCTGTGTGGGGAAGAAGTAGTCCCAGTCCACCACCAGTAGGTTCTGCGTCATTTCCTCGATCCTTCGATAAGTGGTGGGTCGATGACCGCCCCGTCAGCGTCGAGGCCATGCACCGCCCCGGTGCGCTTCCAGATGGCGAACTGGTGGACGGCCCAGGCTTCATGGTTGTCGTCGGAGCGTTGGCCCAGCCTGACCATCAGCCAGGGGCCGGGTTCGATCAGGCCAGGCCCGTACTCGTGTCGTTGCCAGTCGATCTCCAGCACATCAAAGAAAGGGAACAGCACCAGGAGCCGGTCCAGGGCCAGCCGTTCAGTCGTTGGCTGCATCAATGTGGGCGTCCAGTCCAAGGATGGCGGTGAGTGTGTCTCGCTTCAGGGCCTCAGCCTCCTGCGGGTCCTCGCCTGCCTTCAGTATGCGGCGTGCGGCTTCAGGCCAGTCGGTCTCGGTGTCCTGGCGTTGAGCGATGTGGACATCGTGGTCGGTGGCAGTGGCCTCTCGATTATCGTCTGCGTGCCAGATGCCCTCGGCGTCCCTGGTCCAGGTGACGAGGTGACCCTGGGTCACGCTGTGGTACGAGAAGGTGTCGCCCGGTATGTAGTTCTGGCTCATTGCTGATGCTCCGCTCCGTAGCTGTCCCAGCCAGCCTTGTCGATGAGGTCGCTGGCGACGCGGCCCACCGGCAGATGCAAGACCTTGGCGAAGTCCACAAGCTGGCGATAGAGCTTGGCGTCGATGGCGATGTACTTCTTCTCCACCTTGCGCCAGTCGTCGTACTGGTGGCCCATCTCAGGCATTGGGCGCATTCTTGTCGTGGTGGTCCACCGGTTTGCGGTGGTTCTTGCCGAGCGTGCAGGTTCGCACCACGAAGGCGGGATGCTCAGGCCCGGCGTTGGGTTCCTCCCCCGGCTGTGGCATCTCATACCACCGATGTCCGCACAGCGGGATGTCGTAGCCCTCTTCGGCCTCCTGGGCGAGGTCGTAGATGTCGGACTCAGTCAGCACCTGACCGGTCTTGGTTATGTAGGAGGTGCTGGAGTCGATGTAGGGGTCCACACCACCATTGGCGTCGCGGACGGCCGCGTACATCGTGTCATTGGCAAGGCTGCCCTGATCCAGCAGCTTGAACAGCCAGATGCGATCCGCTAGTTCGATCTCCCCCTCCATAAGGAGGCTCTCGCCTGTCGTCACCATGTGTATGGCCTGCTCGATCAGTTCAGCTACCGCGTCACCTGGGTCGCCACTCATGCCCACCAGGGCACCATTGAGGTACCACGGCTCACCGTCGCGCACCAGCACGGCAGCGAACACTTTGTCCGGTGAGTGCCACTGGAGCTTGACGTCGATGTCAGGCACGCTTCACCACCTCTATGGAGTTACGAGGGACCATGGTCTCCCAGCCGCAGGCACGACACTCCAGGATCTGTGGGGTCGGTACAAGCTCGTCCCCGACGAACGTGGCCGTGGCCCGTGGCTCTCGCAGCTTCAGCCCAGGTGGCTGATCACCACGCTGACCGCATTGCTTACAGACAACGGGCTGCGGCTTGGGCTGCTTAGGCATCTTCGTCCTCGTCACCGTCAGGTTGATCCCATAGCTGATTGACCACCAGGGCGAGACCGTAATCAGTGGGCCACTCGATGACATCTACGATCTCGTCAATGCGCTCCTGGGCCTGTTCCTGATCGTTGGCCTCAAGGGTCACGATGATGTGTGCTTCGAATGTCATCGACCCTCCGTCCGATTGGCCAGGAACTGATCTGCGGGATTAGGGCGGCGACCCAGTTTCTCGGCCAGTTCGACGCGATGGCTGGCGGCGGTCGCGTCCTGGCGGTGGCCAGCGGCCATGGAGGAGGCCACGATGTCACTGGCCTCAGCGGGCGAGAGACCGAACGTCCTCTGATTCGCCTCAGCGCAGATCTGCTTGGCCACGTCGTAGTCCTTGCCCCAGAACCAGGGCTGTGAATGCTCGCCCTGGCCGACCATGGGCGAGTGGCCCGCCTCGTTCTCCACCACCAGGCTGGGGATGTAGCCCTGGTCAGGGTGGAACTGGTCGACAAGGATGAAGAAGCAGCGGCGGGGTTCAGTCATGTCAGGCTCCGATCTCGTAGTCGTTGCGGAACTTGGTGAGGGTGGCGATGGTCTCCTCACTGGGACTCCAGGCACGCTCGTCTACCACGCCAGCGATGAAGCAGCGGATGTGTTCACCCAGCGTGGGCCGGTCAGCGCCGATGTCATAGCGGCCACCGTAGGTCTCGCCGTCAGCGAAGTGGACGGTGAAGTCGGTCTTGTAATAGCCCAGGTCAGGCTCCGGGTACTGGTTGAGGTAGCTGGCTGCGTCCTGCCAGAGGTTGTCGCCAGCGAAGGTCTTGCCCTCGGTGATGTAGGGACTCTCGCTCCAGCCAATGACGATCTTGGCGGCAGCGATCTTGGTGGTGGTGGTGGTCACTTGCTTTCCTTGCGATAGACGATGATCTCGGAATGGTGGGACTTGGAGCGGAATACAACCTGATCTAGTTCAGGGAAGAGACCCAGCGCCCGCTGACCCAACCCCAGGAGGTGATCCTTCACTGGGCTGTCACACATGGCCTGCGAGTGGCCGCGCCCGTTGTCCCAGGTGGTCACGGTGATGGCGTACCCCGGCTTCAGGTGCGGGTGGATGCAGTCGGGATCAGGCTCCGACCGTGTTGGCTCCTCGCCCTCCTGGAGGACGTAGCCGATGCCTGGGGGCGATTCGGCCCCGCAGTGCTTGCAGACGTAGCGAGCCTGGTCAGCCATTCTTGGCCAACTCCCCGCACGCCGGGCAGGGCGGGCGCTCATGGCCAGGGAAGTCCCAGGCGTCGGACAGGTCAGCGCCGCACAGCGGCTTGTCGCCCTTGCTGGGCGGGATGCCCAGGAAGGTACGGAAGAGGTGGTTGTACTGCTCTGCGCTCACTGCGATCTCCTTGTGGTAGCTGTTGCCATGATTTGAGCGGAAGGCCTGGGCCAGTCCTATTGTCGCCTACCCTCCCCGGATCGTGGCCACTCCCCGGTTACTCTCAGCTATCGTCAGACTGTTCTCCGAGTTCGCTCCCCTTACCTTTCGCCCTCCACACCGTTCGTTCAGGGATCCTCTCGCATTCTCAACGAGATGGTGGTCGTTAACCGTCAGCGGTGGTTTCATCGGGGTACTTGCGAGGGCACATCCTCGGTCCCAGGTCTTGCGTTCAACTCATGGGTACATCATACACCCATCTGAGCGAGATACACGTCAGGATGAAGGAAAATGTGTGTGCCTTTCGTCACCCTTGATCGGCCACCAACCTGGGTAGTCGGGGCGGATGACCTTGTGCAGCCAGATCAGTTCTCGGATGGAGCTACGGGTAGCGCCCCCGGTACGAGTCTCCATGCCACACGAGCAGCGGACGTCCCAGCCCCAGGTGCCCCGCATCTGAGCGGTGCGAGGCAGCCACCCATCGGGAGCCTCTTGACTCCCGATGGGGATCCTGGCGTACCAGCGGATCTTGTGCGTCACCCCTCCTCTCCGTCGTTGGCGAAGGTGTTGCCCACGATGAGGTCCACGGCCTTCTGAGCCTGGGCCGCAGCCTGGACGATGATCTTGTTGTCTTCCTTCAGCGCCTTGGCCCAGTGAGCCAGGTAGGCGGCGGAGGCGGTGATGGTGGTCTGGTCGATGCCAGCGATACCGGACAGCATGGCTGCGCCCATCTCGGCCACCAGTTCCTCGTAGGAGTACACCGGATCGCCAAACTTCCCGAAGGTGCCCTCGGCGATGCCCTGGCGAGCCAGGCGCTTGCTGTGGCCGGTGGAGTGGGTGGCCTCGTGGTACAGGGTGGAGTAATACTCCTCACCGTTGATGAAGTCGTCGCGCTCAGGCATCTGGATGTGGTCGTCAGCCTGGCGGTAATAGGCCCGGCTGCCCCCGTGGCCCAGCGAGGGGCCTTTGGCCAGGTAGTCAGCGATGAGAGCCTCAGCGGCCTCGATGACGTCCACCTGGACGCGCTCAGCGACCGGTGGCAGCTTGGCGTCGTCAGCCCAGTCACACTGGTTGACGTTGAAGACGTTGTAGGTACGGAGCAGGGGGATGCGCTTGGTCTTGGTCTCGCCATCGACCTCCACGTCCTTGCTCAGCAGCTTCCAGAACACGATGGAGGTGCTTTTCTCGCCCTTGCGGACTTGACCGCCGCGCTCCTGGATCTGACGGTAGGTGCCCCAGAGATTCGAGGAGTAGCCCTTGACCATGGCCTCAAACTCCAGGATGAAGATGTTGATGCCCCGGTAGAGCTTGCCCGTCGACAGGCTGGTGGGCATGCCATCAGCGATGGTCTTCCAGGGCTGCTGCCAGATGACCGTGCCTTCCTCCAGGAGGGCCAGGATCTGGTTGGTGATCTCGGTGTAGGTGTCTTTCACTTGGGAGTATGCCTTACGGTTCTTGGTTGCGGTAGCCATGACTTCATGGTACCAGGGATCTGAGCCACATACACAGCAGAACGAAAGAAAATATGTGATAGGGAGATAAAAAAGAAGGGCACCCCGAAGGGTGCCCTCCTGGTTCCTCCTGGCCCCTTCTCAGGAGGACGCTTGTGCGTAGTTGAAGATGGTTTCCTTGATGCGGGACTCGGTTGGGCGCAGGGGCCAGCGATCGATGAGCAGCCAGCCATGGCGCTGGTTGTTGCGGAGTTCCGCCTGGGACCAGCGCCCCAGGCGAATCTCTGGTTGGGGGTCGCCTTCAAACTGCTTGGCGACCAGGCACCAGCGCATCAGAACGCCACCTGGTTCTCGTGGTACCAGGCCAGCCGGTAGGTGGTGCCACAGCCGTCTTGGACAGCGAGGACTTGCTCTTTGCCAGCGCCGTCCTCGGCGTACTGCCGAGCGAGGTCCACGTCACCGGAGCAGCGAGCCACCCAGCCCATGGGCACGGTGTTGTTGCCAAAGGTTGCGTCCGGCTCGATGGTGTAGGCGCAGCAGCCGCAGTTATCGCACTGCTCGCCGCTCCACTCGCCAGGAAACTGGTCGACCAGATCCTGCATGGTCTCGGCGACGATCTGAGGCGCGTCAACCTTGCGGACCTGGACGGCGATGACGTAGCCCTCAGCGCCCTCTTGTAGTTGTCGGATGATGCGGTTGGTAGCCATGGGGGAATCATACTCCTTTGGGGGTAGGTATACCAGTCAGGACGAAGCGAACTATGCGGCAGCCGCTGAGACGATGTCAGCGATGGAGAAGTCATTGGTGAACCGCCAGCCCACCCGCTCCTCGACCGCGACGTACTCCTGGGCCAGGGCGGGGTTGTGCTTGGCGGCGATGGTGAGGTCCTTGCGAGAAGCGAGGACACAGAAGCAGCACGACAGGCGCTCCATGCCCTTCTCGTAGGCCTCGTGGTAGCGCACGCCGGAGGCCCAGATGCGATCCCACACCTGCTCCTCGGACCAATCGAAGATGGGCAGCCAGCGATCCACATGGCGCTTGCCATTGCTGGCCTTCTTGTCGACCTCAAAGGCGATCTTCTTGGCGCGTGCGGCGCTCTCCTGGGCGCGGATGCCCAGGCAGTTCAGGATGCGAGCCTGGCGCTGGCTGTAGCTGCCATCCGCCTCTCGGATCCAGCCCGCCTTGTTGCGGATGGCATCGGTCAGCGAGGTGATGAGCTTCAGCACCTGCGAGGTCTTCTGATCAGAGGTACACCAGCGAGCGGTGCTGGAGGGCCAGGGGGCCTGGTGCTTGTCCTTGGCCAGGTTGGCGGCGTGGCGCTGCTCCACCTGCTCCAGGAGATCGCCCAGGTCGCGGCGCACGATTTCAAAGCGCAGCCCGTAGTGGGCAGCCTGCTCAGCAGCTAGCTCAGCGGTGCCCTCCCACTCGACGCGGCCCAGGTCGCAGTGGACGACCACGAAGCGATCCCGGCTGACTCCTTGCGAGTCGGCGAGTTCCACCAGGTAGTCGAGCATGGCCTGCGAGTCCTTGCCAGCGCTGCTGTTGACCAGGACGTAGTCGTACCTGGCCAGGTCGGGTGTGGTAGGTGAAGTAGCCATGACGTCACCTTACCGGACATACACACTTCAGTTCGTTCAGGAAGGTATGACATGGGTCACACACTTCATTTCGTTCTGTGATGTGACAACGGTGCCCTCGTCCTGTAAGGTGGACACATGGCTACCGACACCACCGCACTCACCCCCGTCGAGATCGACACGATCCTCGCCGCCAACTACAACGAGCAGGCCAAGACCCAGGCTCACATCACCGCCGACATTCGTCACCTCGACCGGATCAAAAACAGCAAGTGGGGCACCCCGGCTGAGATCGACCGGACGGCTGCCACGCTGGAAAAGAACCGGGAGATCCTCCGGGGCCTGATCGCCGCCTCCGCCCCCTACCAGCTTGAGTACAGCCGCCGCCCCTGGAACCGCTACTTCCTGGTGGACAACACCAACGGGCATGTGCATCGCGGCATGGACTGCACCACCTGCTTCCGCACCACCCAGTACTCCTGGCTGGTGGACCTCGCTGACTGTGACGAGGACGCCATGATCGAGGAGTGGGGTGAACTGGCCTGCACCGTGTGCTTCCCCTCGGCTCCCACCAACCCCAACTACAACCGGCCCAGCCGCCGGGACCGTGAGGCCCAGGCCGCTCGTGAGGCCGAGAAGGCTGCCAAGGACGCGGCCAAGGCTGAGAAGGCCATCTTCGATGTCGATGGCTCACCCCTCAAGGACAGCAACGGCTA
>Ga0210395_10002515_pt1 | contig 14245 bp, 12 predicted proteins | sample IncBWH4OmetaG_FD_150861 | JGI IMG/M metagenome (GOLD analysis project Ga0210395, IMG submission 150861) | Forest soil microbial communities from Barre Woods Harvard Forest LTER site, Petersham, Massachusetts, United States - Inc-BW-H-4-O ... | reverse complement strand
CTCCCTGTGCGCCCCCGCGCCGGCGGCCGCAAACGCGCCGCCACGACCTGCCGGTGATAGCCTTTTGGCCTTGATTTTTTGGCGGAGAATACTCCGCGGATCGGCAAAAACATCGCACAATCCGCGCGCGAAAGCCATGCAGACTCATTGCCGCAGTCGCGGCAGATCGCAGCCGGTCAGTGCTCGGCGGCGGCGACCGCCTGCGGCCGTTTCATCAATAGCCCGAAGGCGGCGAGAGCGAGGAACAGCACGGTCATCATCAGGAACACGTCGGCGTAGCTCATGACCGCCGCCTGCAGGCGCACCATGCCGAACAACGCCTGCAGCGCCTGCGACTGTGCATCGGAGCCCTGGAAGCGCGACGCGAGGTTCGACAGCATCTCGGTGGCGGGAATGCTCGCCGAATTGACCGCCTCATGCAGGCGGGTCAGATGCAGGTCCATGCGGTCGTTGAACGCCGTGTTGATCGCGGCCAAGCCGATGGCGCCGCCGAGATTGCGCATCAGGTTGAACAGGCCGGAGGCATTCTTGACGCGCTCGGGCGGCAGCGTGCCGAGCGCGGTATTGGTCACCGGGATGATCGCGAACATCAGGCCGACGCCGCGGAAAATCTGCGGCCACAGCAGTTCCCAGAAATCCCAATCCGACGTCACATAGGTCATCTGCCAGGTGCCGACGGCGAAGAACACGAAGCCGGCGACCAGAATGAAACGCGGGTCGAGCTTTTCGTTGAGCTGGCCGGCGATCGGCGCGGTGACGAACATCACCAAGCCTGAGACGAACATGGTCTCGCCGATCATCAGTGCGTCGTAGCCGCGCACCTGCGCCAGATAGACCGGATAGAGATAAGTCAGCCCGTAAAGGCCGATGCCGAGCACGAAGGAGAACAGGCTGCCGACCGCGAAATTGCGGTTGGCGAAGGCGCGCAAATCGACGATCGGCGCGCGCGCGGTCAGCACGCGGGCGAAGAACACCACGGCCGAGACCGCCGACACGATGGCGACCGTAAAGATCGTGTCGTCGTCGAGCCATTCATAGCGCGGGCCCTCCTCGAGCACGTATTCCAGCGCGCCGAGAAAGCCGGCCATCGAGATCAGCCCGGTCCAGTCGAAGTTCTTCAGCAGCGCGAAATCGGGCTGGTCGAAATCGATCAGGAGGAACGTCGACACGCTGACGATGATGCCGGGGATGACATTGATGAAGAACAGCCAGTGCCACGAATAGGCGTCGGTCAAATAGCCGCCGACCGTCGGGCCGATGGTCGGCGCCAAGGTCGCGATCAGGCCGACCACCGGCGCGATGAATTTTTGCCGCGGGCCCTGGAAGATCAGATAGGCCGAGGCGAACACCGTCGGCACCATGCCGCCGCCGATAAATCCTTGCAGCGCCCGCCACACGATCATGCTGTTGATCGAGGTCGAGGTGCCGCACATGATGCTCGCCAGCGTAAAACCCGCCGCCGACGCAGCGAACAGGATGCGGGTGCCGAGCGCGCGCGACAAAAAACCGGACAGCGGGATCGCGATCACTTCGGCGATCAGATAGGAGGTCTGTACCCAGGGAATTTCGTCGGCCGATGCCGAAAGGCCGGCCTGAATCTCGGCCAGCGACGACGACACGATCTGGATGTCCAAAAACGCCATGAACATGCCGAAGCACATGGCGAGAAAGGCGAGCAGCCGCCGCGGCGGAATTGGCCCGGAAAGATCGGGAGCCTTGAAGGCAGGCGCCGGCATGCGAGGCGTATGTGTTGCCGGTAAAGCCGCTGAAGCCGATGCCATGATACGCTCCGAGAATTGGCACGCCCCTTGTTAGTCAGCGCAGTGCGGTTGCGCCCTCGCCCGCCAGCGCTGTCTTGGTCGCGGCCTTCACCGGCTTGGTGTTGACGCTGACGACGACCGACATTCCCGGCCGCAGCACCTGCTTGGCCGCGACATCGGCCGGCACTTCGATGCGCACCGGCAGCCGCTGCACGATCTTGGTGAAATTGCCGGTGGCGTTGTCGGGCGGCAGCAGCGAGAACACCGCGCCGGAGGCCGGCGACAGGCTGGCGACGCGGCCGGCGATGGCATGATCGGGCAGCGCGTCGACGCTGATCGATACCGGCTGGCCGGGTTGTAGCCGCGCCAGCTGCGTTTCCTTGAAGTTAGCGTCGACATAGACGTCCTCGAGCGGCACCAGGCTCGCGATGCGCTGCCCGGTCTGCACGTAATCGCCGGTCTGCACCGCGCGATTGGAGAACACGCCGTCGACTGGCGCGCGGATGACGGTGAAGGAGAAATCGCGCTCGGCCTTGGCCAGCGCGGTCTTGAGCTCGTCAAGCGTGCGCGCGGCCTCCTGCTGCTGCGCCTTGAGCACGTCGAGATTGGCGGCAGCGGCGGCGATCCCGGCTTGCGCGTTGTCGACCGCGGCTGAGGATTGGTCGCGATTGGCTTGCGCCTGCTCCAACGTCTGCTGGCTGGCAAATTTCTGCGCGGCAAGAGCCTGCTGCCGGTCGAGTTCGAGCTGCATGCGTTTGGCGGCGGCCTGCGCCGAAACCATTTGCGCCTTGGCCTGGTCGATAGTGGCGTTTTGCGCAATCACCTGCCGGCCGATGCGGTCGACGGTGGCTTGCTGGGTGGCGACCTTTTCCCGTGCCGCGTCGGCGGCGAGTTTGTAGTCGCCGTCGTCAATGGTGGCGATCACGTCGCCGGCATGGATGGTGGCATTGTCCTCGATCGGGATGCTGGCGACATAGCCGGAGATTTTCGACGCCAGCGTCGTGTTGTGGGCGCGCACATAAGCGTCGTCGGTCGAAATCACGTAACGCCCGCTGACCCACCATTCGGTGCCAAAAGCGCCGCCAGCGACAATGGCGATGGCGGCTGCGGCAGCGATCAAGGTGCGCTTATTGAAAGCTATCCGGCCCATTGCGGATTTTGCGCCGCCGGGCGCCGCGTCATGAGGCCGGGTGTCACCGGGTTCGATACGGCTTTCGAGGACGCGACCTTCGAGAGTGGCTGGGAGGCGGGCTTCCGTGTCTTGTTCGCGAAACATTGCGGCGCTCCACACGTACTGACTGATTATGCTCGGCCGGAATATGTATTGACCGAACCGTTCAGTCACCCTATATAACTGATCGAACCGATCGGTCAATAGGACCGAACCGTTCGGTCAATAAAAGTTGCTCGCGTTGCCGTAAAGCATTGACATAAAACGATAATTTACGAAAGAGACCAGGGAGATAGCCGATGAATGCCCAGGCTCAAGTCAAAATCGCTCCGCAAATGGGCGAAGACAGCGCCAAGCGGCGGCAGATCGTCCAGGGCGCCCGCTCGATCTTCCTGGCGCAGGGTTTTGACGCCGCCAGCATGAACGACATCGCCAAGGCGGCGGGCGTGTCGAAGGGCACCCTCTACGTCTATTTCGACAACAAGGAGCAGCTGTTCGAAGCCATTGTGCACGAGGAGTGCCTGGCCCACGCCGAGGGCGCTTTCAATCTCGACGTAAGCGACCAAGACGTCGAAAAACTCCTGCGCCGCCTCGGCACTGCCTACATCGAATTCCTATGCAGCCCGGAAAAAGCGTCGGCGCTGCGCACCGTGATCGCCATCGCGGACCGCATGCCGGAGATCGGCAAGGTGTTTTACGAGACCGGCCCTTCGACAGGCATTGCCAAGCTAGCCGATTATCTGCGCGCGCAAACGGCGGCCGGCGTGCTCGCAGTCGACGACGCAGAAGTTGCGGCCGCGCAGTTTCTGGACGCCTGTCAATCGACGCTGTTCAAGCCGGTGCTGTTCAACTTCGCCGAGGCGCCCGCGCCGGAGCGGATCGAGCACGTCGTCGGCATCGCAGTGAAGACATTCCTCGCCGCCTATCGGGCGCGCTGATCGGCTTCTTCCGGCGCGGCGCCGCGCGCGTCCTTGCCGCGGCGCACGGCGACGATCTCGGCCAGGATCGAGATCGCAATCTCGTCGGGCGTGATGGCGCCGAGGTCGAGGCCGGCGGGCGCTTTCAGCTTTACCAGGCGTTCGGCGGCGACGCCGCGTTTTGCCAGCTCTGCCTTGAGTGCTTCGGCTTTCTTGCGGCTGCCGACGAAGGTCACGTAATCGACATCGACCGCGAGCGCCGCCAGCAGGGCGGCTTCGTCGCCGCGGCCTTGGGTCGAGACCACGACATAGCGCGCGGCGGCGTCATCGACCGGCAGCGCATAGCCTTCGATGCGGCGGTCGGCATCGTTGAATGCCGCTTGCTCGGCGGCGGGAGCGCACACGGTGACGGCAAATCCGGACCGCTTGGCGAGATCGGCGACGGCTAGCGCCACCGGGCTCGAACCACAGATCACCACCTGGGGCCGCGGCAGCACCGGCTCGACGAAAATGTCCATGGTGCCCTGGCTCGGGCACATGTTCTTGGCGAAGCGCACGCCGCCCTGCTCTTCGCCGGCTTTGTGGCCCTGGCCGTCCAACACATCTTCCGGCGCCACGGAGACGAGCCGCGATTTGCCGTCGGCGAGCGCGTCCTTCGCCGCTTTGAGCACCGCCGCGCGGGCGCAGCCGCCGCCGATCCAGCCTTGCGAGATGGTGCCGTCGGAAAGAATCACTGCTTTGGCGCCGGCCTTGGCCGCCGTCGCCGCCACCGTGCGCACCACGGTCGCCAGCACGAACGATTCGCCCGACGTCTTGCGCGACGCGATGGTGTCGAGGATGTCGTCGGCGCGATTCATCTCAGACCTTCGCCAGATAAGGCTCGAGCGCGGCGAGACTTTCCAGATTGTGCGCCGGGGCGAACAGATCGACATAAGGTAGCGCCGCCTGCATGCCGCGCGCTTGCGGGGTGTAATCGTGCCAGCCGATTAGCGGATTGAGCCAGATGATTTTGCGGCAACGCCGCCGCAGCCGGCGCATCTCCTCGCCGAGCTGGCCCGGCTCGCCGGTGTCGTAGCCGTCGGAGACGATCATCAGCGCGGTGCGCGAATTGATGACGCGCCGCGCATGCCAGCGATTGAAGGTGGCGAGGCTTTCGCCGATCCGCGTGCCGCCGCCGATGCCTTGCGCCATCAGCGACAACTTCTCGACGGCGCGCGTCACGTCGCGGTCGCGCAGCGACGGCGAGACGTGGGCGAGGCGGGTGTGAAAGACGAAGGCTTCGGCTTCGCGGAACGCCTCGACGACGCCATGCAGGAAGCGGACGAAAAACGCGGTGTAGAGGCTCATCGAGCCCGACGCATCGAGCAGCACCACGAGACGCAGCGGTTTTATCTTGCGCCGCCGCCAGGCCAGATCGAACGGCATGCCGCCATGGGAGACATTGCGATGAATGGTGCGGCGCAGATCGAGCCGCCGGCCGCGGCGGCGGATTTGGTCGCGGCCCACCAGGCGGGCGCGCATGACGCGGGCGAGCCGCGCCGCCAGCGCATGCGTCGCCGCAATCTCTTCCGGATCGACGACATGGCGCAGGTCGGTCGCCGCCAGATTTTCGACGCGCGACGCACCCTCGCGCCGACCTCTGCCCTCCGCCTGCGTCTCACCGTCGCCATCGTTACGCCGCTCGACGTGATCCGGCAAACCAAGGGCCTCCTGCGGCACATGGGCTTCGGCAAGTTTGCGCGCCGGCGCATGGCTCGCGCTCGGCACGCCGGAAAGAACTCGCCGCTGCCGCATGCCGCGGCCTTGCCAGAACGCGTCGAAGATTTCGTCGAAGCGCTCCCAATCGGAATGGGTCGCGCAGAACAGCGCGCGCAACGCCGGCTTCAGCGATGTCGAGCGCAGCGCCGCCGGCGATGCCAGCACTTGCAGGGCGTCGCGCGTTTCCGCGAGTCCGACGCGATAGCCGTTGTCGCGCAGCGTGTGCGCAAAACCGGCGAGCCGGTGGCGGGTGCCGAGCACGGCCATCACGCCACCTTGCCGAGGAGGCGCTCGCTGACTTCTCGCGTCAGCCGCGCGCGGTCCTCGTGAGTCTTGAGCAGACAAATCATGGTCTCGTAGACCGCCTCAGGCTCCTGCCGCAGGTCGTGGACTTCGAGCCCGGCGAGCGTCGCGGCCCAGTCGAGCGTCTCGGCAACGCCAGGGACCTTGCGCAAATCCTCCTTGCGCACCGCGGCGACCATGCGGGCGACCTGCAGCGCCAGCGTGGTGTCGATGCCCGGCGTGCGCGTGAGGATGATCTTTGCCTCGCGATCAATGTCGGGAAAATCGACGTAGTGATAGAGGCAGCGCCGGCGCAGCGCGTCGGAGAGTTCCCGCGTGCCGTTCGAGGTCAGCACCACGCGCGGGATCGACGTCGCCTTGATGGTGCCAAGCTCGGGGATGCTGACCTGAAAGTCCGAGAGCAATTCCAAAAGGAACGCCTCGAACTCCTCGTCGGCGCGGTCGACCTCGTCGACCAGCAGAACCGGCGGCGAGACGCGGCGGATGGCGGCGAGCAACGGCCGTTCCAGCAAGTATTTTTCCGAGAAAATATGTTCTTCGATCGCGCCGGCATCTTCACCGACACCCTCACGGGTCTTTATCGCAAGGAGCTGGCGCTGGTAATTCCACTCGTAGAGCGCGGCGTTCTGGTCAAGGCCTTCGTAGCATTGCAGCCGGATCAGCTCGGCGCCGTGCACGGCGGCCAGCGCCTTGGCCACCTCGGTCTTGCCGACGCCCGCTTCGCCTTCGAGCAGCAACGGGCGCTTGAGGAATTCCATCAGCCACAGCGCGGTCGCAATATCGCGGTCGGCGATGTAGCCAACGGCGGCAAGTTTGTCGGAGATGTTTTCGCGATCGAGGGTCATGATTTGACCGTCACTTCCGCTCCGTCATGGCCGGGCTTGTCCCGGCCATCCACGTCTTTCTTCTATGTCGAAGTCGTGGATGCCCGGCACATAGGCGAGCGAAGCGACGCCGTTCTTCGAACGGCTGTGTCCGGGCATGACGTATGAGGAACGGCGGCGCCTCACCCATGCAGCCCGAGCTTCTCCGCCGCCGTCCAGGTGCGCCAATGGTCGTGCGGCATCTGGATGTGGGTCGAGCCGAGGAAGGCAAAGGCGTCGTTGACCGCGTTGGAGAAGCACGGCACGCCGCCGACATTGGGGCTTTCGCCGACGCCCTTGGCGCCGATCGGATGATGCGGCGACGGCGTCGTGGTCCAGTCGGTCTCCCAATGCGGCGTCTCGACCGCGGTGGGGAGGAAATAATCCATCAGCGACGCGGTGGTGACATTGCCGTCGTCGTCGTAATGGATCTCCTGGCCCATGGCGATGCCGAACGCTTCGGTGAGGCCGCCGTGGATCTGGCCTTCGATGATCATCGGATTGATGCGGGTGCCGCAATCGTCCAGCGCGTAGAAGCGGCGGACCTTGGTCTGGCCGGTGTCGACGTCGACATCGACGACGCAGATGTAAGCGCCGAACGGAAAGGTGAAATTCGGCGGATCGTAGTAATTGATCGCCTCCAAACCGGGCTCCATGCCGGGCGGCACTTCGTGGTAGGCCGCCCAGGCCAGCTCGGTCATGGTCTTGAAGCGCTCGGGATTGCCGCGGACCCGGAAGCGGTCGACGTCCCATTCCAGATCGTCGTCGTGCACTTCGAGCATATAGGCGGCGATCATCTGCGCCTTGGCCTTGATCTTGCGGCAGGCCATGGCGGTCGCGGCGCCCGACACCGGCGTCGAGCGCGAGCCATAGGTGCCGAGACCGTATGGCGCCGTGTCGGTGTTGCCTTCCTCGACCATGATGTTGTCGGCCGGCAAGCCGAGCTCGGTGGCGATGATCTGGGCATAGGTGGTTTCGTGGCCCTGCCCTTGCGATTTGGTGCCGAGCCGGCAAATGCCGCTGCCGGTCGGATGGATGCGGATTTCGGCGGAATCGAACATGGCGATGCCGAGAATGTCGCAGGCGCGCGATGGGCCGGCGCCGACGATCTCGGTGAAGAAGGCGACGCCGATGCCCATCACCTCGCGGGTCTCGCCGCGCTTGAAGGCTTCGCGTTTTGTCTTCTGCTCCGCGCGCAGCTTTTTGTAATCGACCGTCTCCATCGCCTTGTTCATGGCGGTATGATAATCGCCGGAATCGTATTGCCAGCCGAACGCCGACGTGTACGGGAACTGCTCGCGCCGGATCAGGTTTTTGATGCGAAACTCCGCCGGGTCCATGCCGAGCTTTTGCGCCATGATGTCCATGGCGCGCTCGATGCAGTAAGCGGCCTCGGTGACGCGGAACGAGCAGCGATAGGCGACGCCGCCCGGCGCCTTGTTGGTATAGACGCCATCGACCAGGCAATACGCCGCCGGGAAATCGTACGAGCCGCTGATGATGCTAAACAGGCCAGCCGGCCATTTGGTGGCATTGGCGCAGGCGTCGAACGCGCCATGGTCGGCGATGGTGTAGCAGCGCATCGCCGTCACCTTGCCGTCCTTGGTCGCGGCGATCTCCATGTCCATGTGGAAGTCGCGGGCGAACGCCGTGGTCGACAGATTCTCGATGCGGTCCTCGACCCACTTCACTGGGCGGCCGGTGACGATCGAGGCGACGATGGAGCAGATATAGCCCGGATAGGCGCCGACCTTGTTGCCAAAGCCGCCGCCGATGTCGGGGGAAATGACGTGAATCTTATGCTCGGGAATTTTTGAGATCAGCGAGCCCACGGTGCGAATGACGTGCGGCGCCTGGAACGTGCCCCACAACGTCAGCTCGCCCCGGACCTTGTCGAACGAGGCCACGCATTGGCAGGTCTCGAGCGGGCACGGATGCACCCGCGGATAGACGATGAATTCCCGGATCGTGACGTCGGCCTTGGCAAAAGCCGCGTCGGTCGCGGCCTTGTCTCCGGCAGCCCAGGAGAAGATGTGGTTGTAATGCTTGCGCTTGCCGTGGGCGCCGTCGGTCTTGTCCTTTAAATCCTCGCGGATCATCGGCGCATTCGGCGCCATGGCCTTGAGCGGATCGACATTGACCGGCAGCGCCTCGTATTCGACTTCGACCAGCTCTACCGCATCGGCCGCAGCCTCGCGGCTTTCGGCGACCACGAAGGCGACTTCCTGGTTCTGGAACAGCACCTTGCCGTCGGCGAGCACCATCTGCACGTCGCCGGCGAGCGTCGGCATCCAGGCAAGGTTGACGGTTTTCAAAACCTCGGCAGTCAGTACCGCGACGACGCCGGGCACCGCCGCGGCCTTGGCGGTGTCGATCTTCTTGACGCGAGCGTGACCGTGCGGCGAGCGCACCAGGTCGCCATAGAGCATGCCGGGCAATTTCAGATCGTCGACGTAATTGCCCTTGCCCTGGGTGAAGCGGACGTCCTCGACGCGCTTCCGCTTGCAGCCCATGCCTTCGAGCTTTTCGGCGCGTTCGGCGGAGGTGGGGGTCATGTCGTTCATTCTGCGGCCTCCTGGAACGGCACGCCGCTAAGTTTCGCGGCGGCATATTGAATGGCTTTGACGATGTTCTGGTAGCCGGTGCAGCGGCACAGATTGCCGGAAATGCCGTAGCGGATTTCCTCCTCGGACGGATTCTTGTTCTCCTGGAGGAGCCGATAGGCGCGTGTGATCATTCCCGGCGTGCAGAAGCCGCATTGGAGCCCGTGCATCTCGCGAAAACCTTCCTGCAGCGCATGCAGCGTGCCGTCGGCATTCGCCATGCCTTCAATGGTGCGGATGTCGGCGCCGTCGGCTTGTACCGCGAACATGGTGCAGCTCTTCACCGACTTGCCGTCGAGATCGACGGTGCAAGCGCCGCAATGACTGGTCTCGCAGCCGATATGCGGGCCGGTGAGCATGAGCTGCTCGCGCAGGAAGTGGATCAGCAAGGTGCGCGGCTCGACCAGCTCTTCGACGGGTTTGCCGTTCACCGTCATCTTGATGTGGGATTTGGCCATTGTTCTCTCCCCTAGCCGCGGGCTTTTGACTTGGCGCGAGCGAGCGCGCGGGTGAGCATCACGCCGGCCATCTTGGTGCGGTAGTGCGCCGGCCCGCGCGCATCGCTCGCCGGCGCGGTGATGGCTTCGGCGGCGGCCACGGCTTTCTTCACCGTCGCGGCATCGAGCGTCGAGCCGGTGAGGATTTTCGCCGCTTCCTCCGCCCATAGCGGCGTCTCGGCGACATTGGTCAGCCCGATCGAGCAGGTCGCGATTTTGCCGCCGCTCATGGTCAGCACCACGGCCGCGGCGGCGGTGGCGTAATCGCCGATCTTGCGCTTGAGCTTTTCGTAAGCGGAGCCGTGTCCGGCTGGCGGCACCGGGATGCGCACCGCGGTGAGCACGTCGCCCGCTTCCAGCGCAGTGAAATAAGCGCCTTGATAGAACTCGCGCGCGGCGATGCGGCGATCGCCGCCTTTACCGGTGACGCAATAGGTGGCGTTAAGGCACAGCATCACCGCCGGCATGTCGTTGCCGGGATCGCCGTTGGCGACATTGCCGCCGAGCGTACCGGCATAGCGGACTTGTGGATCGGCGATCAGCAGCGAGGTCTCGCGCAGGATCGGGATTTTTGCGCCGAGAAGATCGGAGCCGATCAAATCGTGCTGGGTCGTCATGGCGCCGATGACGATGTCATTTCCATCGGCTTTGATGCCTTTGAGATCGGCGATGCCGGCGAGATCGACCAAGTGCGCGGGCTCCGCTAGCCGCAGCTTCATCATCGGAATGAGGCTGTGGCCGCCGGCAAGCGCCCGGCCGTCGTCGCCCAATTTGGCGAGCAGGCCCACGGCTTCCGCAACAGATGATGGGCGATGATAGCTAAAGGACCCAGGTATCACGGGCATCCTCCCTTGCGCTTTTGTCCGGCCGAGGTCGTCACGACGGCCGCGTGTGCGCCAATACCGATTGCGTCTTTAGGCTTGCGATGGTCGCGCGTTGTGCGCCGCGGCAGCAAGCGTCGCTGCACCGGCGCATGGCGCGGTGCACGAAACGTCGCGGTTTTGCACCAACGGCGGCGCACTTGCACGAATTGCGTCAGAATGCCTGACGTAATCGCTTGGCCGGCAGGGACTTTTATCGCGCTGCAAAATGATGGCGGCGGCGCAACCCAGGATCAGGGTCTTCGCCGGTCAGCGCCGCGACCCGCGATTTGAGCGAGCCGATGCGGCTCCTGCTCACCGGCACCGCATAATCGTGCCCGGCGTCCATCTCGACCATTTCGTTGTCGCCGGAACGCTTATAGCCGACCACCCGCTCGATATTGACGATGTGGCTGCGATGGATGCGCACGAAGCGGTCCTTGTCGAGGCGCGATTCGACGTCGCCGATCGCCAACGGACAGAACAGCTTGTCGCTGCCATTGAAGATATAGGTGTAGTGCGCATTGGCGTGGATGGCGACGACGTCGTCGACGGCGACGAAATGGGTGCCGCCGTCGCGCTCGATGGGAAGATGGCGGGCGAAGCGCCGCGGCGCGCCGGCGCCGCCGAGCGGCGCAAAAGTGCCGCGGCCGAATTCGGGACTAGCGTCGTGGCCGTTGCCGCCGGAATTTTGCGCCTCGGCCGCGGCCGGCGCCGTTGTTGCGATCGCAGCGCTGTTTACAGCGGGAAGCGGATTCGCCGCGCGCGCCGGATCGGGCACCAGGATCAACAAAAATATTCCCGACAGGCAGAACGCCACGACGGCGACGATGATGGCAAGGAGGTCGGTCGACAGCGCCGGCGCGCTGGCCGACGATGACGCAAACGGCAACAGCGTGAGCCCTTCCATCGCGGTGTAGTGCATGCCGGACACGGCGACGCCGAAAGCGATCGCGGACAGGATCAGCGGCGGCCGGCCGCCGCGGCCGGTGGCGAGCCACAGCGCCAGACCGGACGCGGCAATGGCGATCGCCATGCTGGCGGCGACGAAATAGCGGTCATGGACCATGAAGGCGCTGGCGCTGAGCGCGCTCATACCGATGTAGTGCATGGTGAAAATGCCGCCGCCCATCAGGCACGCCGACAAGGTCAGGCGCAGCAAGGTCAGCGGCCCGGAGCTGGTGGCATAGACCGCCGCCCCCACAACGATGACGCAGACCAGAAACGACAGCAGCGTCGGGAACACCAGATAGTCGACCTGAAACGGCATGCGCGCCGCCAGCATGCCGACGAAATGCATGGTCCAGATCGCGACCGCCAGCGAGAAGGCCGCGCCGGCCAGCAGCAGGCGCCGCCGCATACCGCTCGCCTCGCCGATCTGTACCGCGAGACTCAAGCCCACATAGGCGCCCTGGATCGCCATCACGATCGAGAGCAGGACAAGCCAAGTCTCATAACTGACTGGCATTGCCGTTGTTCCTTTACGAGGACACGACGCAAACCCATTCACCAATGGGTTCTGGAACCATTATAGATGAGTTTGCGCCCGCCGCGACACCGGCCCCATCGGCGCTTGATCGCACCGCGACCGCTATATCGACGATTCGCCGTAACCGCTCGCCAGCCATGGCGCGGCGGCCGGCGGACGGCATTTGTCACCGTCAGTTTCCACTCGACCGTGGCCGAAGGGTCACAGCCAGGGCGGTTCCACCGTGTTAGATTGCGCTCAATTCAACCCCGCTCCTCCCGCGGGGACCAAATGGGCCGCTCTCACGAGCGGCCCTTTTTTGTGCCCACGCGCGTTGGTTGGCTGCCCTGGCGGCGCAGCCAAAAAGCCGATGCGGGCCGAATGAGCGGCGCGAACTGCCGCTCGGGGTCTCACGATCCTTGGATGCTGCGGTGGTGGCGGTGCCGCCTCGGCGGTGGCGGCGGGGGTGGCGGCGGCGGCGGGACGTAACGCAGCCAAACGGCGCCGTTGTCGAACTGGATGCGCAGCCCATCCGGAGTGAAAATGGCGCCTTCATTCCAGTAGTCCGCCCAGAAGTGACCGGGATAATCGATCCAGGCGCGGGACGGTGCGCCGACCTCATTGACGAGGTTGAGCTCATACCCGTTCTGGGTGATGTTCGCCAAACCCGGCCCCTGGCAGTTTTGCACGCACTGATATGGACCCGTCAGCAGCTCCTGGGCCGACGCGCCGGTCGCTGCCAGGACGCTGAACGCCAACACTGCACCTAACATTTTCATGTCACATACCTCTTTGACGCCTACGCGATACGATGGTCGCTCTTGAATGCCGAAAGTTCGTGGATTTTATGACCCCGGTAAGACAAGGCAATATTGGCCTTAGGCCCAAGGTTAACGGCTTTTAGGACCGCGGTGATGTGACAGCAGGCACAGATCGCGCCCTCTCATGACGACCATGCATGGCGCCGCAGCGCGGCCTCTTCGCCAGGGGCATATTTCGCGGTATTCTCGCGCCCGAAAGCGCTCAAGGGAGAAGCCCGATGGACATGAGCATTGGTGTGCTCGATCACTACAATGTGTCGACCCGCAAACTCAAAGAGACCGTGCAGTTCTACGAGGACGTGCTGGGCTTCAAGAACGGCCCGCGCCCTCAATTCGATTTCCCCGGCGCCTGGCTCTATAGCGGCAGCCAGCCGGTGCTGCACCTCAACGACATTGCGCACACCGACCGGCAGCAGCCCGCCGATTCCGGCGTCATCGATCACGTCGCCTTCGGCAGCCGCGGTTTCGAGGCGATGAAAAAACATCTCAACGGCAAGGGCGTGCCCTACCGCGTCAACCAGGTACCCAACAGCACCCGCTGGCAGATCTTTTTCCGCGACCCCAACAATGTCGAGATCGAGCTCAATTTCGAGACCAAGAACGAGATGGCGGCCTGAGTTTTCGGCCTAGCCTTCCGCAGGGACCACCGGCAGCAGCACATGCGACGGATACTTGCGGTCGTGAAAGACCTTGTGCAGTACCGTCTTGCTCGAGCAGATGTGATACGGCACGTATTCGGCATTGGTGGCGCCGGCGACGCCGGTCGGCAGATCGAGACAGGTGATGTCGAGGCAGATTCGGTGCCCTTGGCGAAACAGATTAGCCGTCGCCATCACCTCGATCTGATATTCCTCGATTGCGCCTGGCGTCACCGGCTTTTGCGCTTCGCGGGTGAGCGGGTGCCACGGCCACCACGGCTTTGAACGCTTGGCGTCGAGCGCGCGGTGCGAGGCTTTGAGCCAGCCGCGGGTGATCTCGCGCTCGTGGAGATTTTTCGGCACTTCGCGCTCGCCCTCGCGCACGCTCATCACCGAGACATCGGGGCCGACGTCCTTGAGGATCACGATCCAGTTGGTGTCGTCCTGGTCAATCGAGGCGTGGAGCGTGACGACGATCGGGCCGGCGACCAGCACGTCGTGCGGCAGCGGGTCGGTCATGTAGCGCAGCCGCTGGATCGTGGTGGTCTGCGACGGCGGCATCTGCACGAAGGAATCCGGCGGCTGC
>Ga0210395_10002514_pt1 | contig 14246 bp, 9 predicted proteins | sample IncBWH4OmetaG_FD_150861 | JGI IMG/M metagenome (GOLD analysis project Ga0210395, IMG submission 150861) | Forest soil microbial communities from Barre Woods Harvard Forest LTER site, Petersham, Massachusetts, United States - Inc-BW-H-4-O ... | reverse complement strand
GGCATTGGCGACCGTGGCCGTCGACGTTTGCCACCGTCGCCGTGTTGGTGCCGTTCGCCAGTGTCAGCTTGTCGCTGCCAGCGCCAAGATCGATGCTGGCATTGGCAGCGGCGGTTGCCAAGGTGATCGTGTCGTTGCCGGTTCCGCCGATGATGGTCTCGACGTTTGCCACCGTCGCCGTGTTGGTGCCGTTCGCCAGTGTCAGCTTGTCGCTGCCAGCGCCGAGATCGACGCTGGAATTGGCGGCGGCGGTTGCCAAGGTGATCGTGTCGTTGCCGGTTCCGCCGATGATGGTCTCGGCGTTGGCGACCGTGGCCGAGTTCGTGGCGTTCGCGAGGGTCAGCTTGTCGCTGCCGTCGCATAGATCGACGCTGGCATTAGCAGCGGCGGTGGCCAAGGTGATCGTGTCGTTGCCGGTTCCGCCGATGATGGTCTCGGCATTGGCGACCGTGGCCGAGTTCGTGCCGTTGGCGAAGATCAGGATGTCGTTGCCAGCGCCGAGATCGATCGAGGCGTTGGTGACGGCGTTGGGCAGAATGGTCGTGCCGCTGACAGGCCCAGCGGCCACGAACTTGCCGACATCGACTTCGGCGATTCCAGTCGACAGCAGGGACAGCGGGATCGCTGAGGGCTCGTCGAACCCCCACGGGTTGATCAGTTGCACCATGGCCGTGCCGCCGACCATGGTCAGGCTGCCGAACATGTAGGCGTGATCGTTGTACAGGCCGTAAGGCAGGCTTCCCGTGCCCGGGGTGTCCATCACGATCAGATCGCCGGCAGCCGTGAAGCTCTGTAACTGCGACAAGGTGAGGGAAGCCGGGGCCATCCACGTCGTCGGCTGACCTGTCAGTTCCTCCATGGCGATCAGCGGGCTGCCGCCGTTGCTGATCGCGCCATAGCCGCCGTCCAGGGTTGCTACCGCCTTCTCCAGGACCTGGACCCAGATCTCCTTCTGCCCGTTGAGCACGTCCTGGGTCGCTCCGTTGTTGACCGCGTAGCTCGGGAACGTGTTGGTTATGGTGACCGACGTGGCCTCGAAGGCGGTCGTGTAGTAGCTCGGCAGTTGACCGGTGGCGGCGAGGTAGAGCGTCACCGTCTCGGTGCCGTTGGCATTGGCGCAGATCATGTCGGTGATCGCGCTGGGGTGCCACAGCGCCAGTTCGCCGATCGACGACAGCAGGAAGCAATCGCCGATCTGCCCCTGGTTGATGTCGCTGACGGCGATCAGCGAGGTATTACCCGCCTCCTGCAGGTAGAGAACCTGCGTGAGCGTGGCCGTCGCGTAGACTGTGGGTGGCGCCGCTGCGGTGGCGTGCGGCGTGGTAACCGCGGCACCGCCTGCCGTCCGATCATCAGGGGCAAACACGCTGTCGGACAGGTCGCCGTCCGTCGGGTCACCAAACTGGTCGAACGGGTCGAGATCGGTCAGATGGCTACTGTTGGAACCGACGCTGGTAGAGTAATGTATTCTCATCATGGCGATCTCGCTGTGTGGTGCGAGTTTTTCGCCACCTTGCGGCCTTGCAGGACGTTGCTGCCGCGCGGTTTACGGACATGACCGTAGGAACAAAACGCTGACAAAGCATGAACGGGCAGCTGTGCAGATGGTGGTGGAAGGCTGACGCTGGCATCGTGTTTCCGTCATCCCCGGGATGGAGCGACGCGATGAGCCAGGACAAGCCGGACAACACCCAGGCGGTGCGCCAGACCAACCAGTCGTTCTTCTTCGAGTCGGACATCTTCCGCGCCAGCCGTCTGATCGCCCGCCGCGCCCGTCCGGGTGGCGAGGTGCAGGAGCCGGCACGCGCCATCCCGTTGTTCCGCGAGTGCGACGTGCTGGTTGTGGGCGGCGGACCCTCGGGGACGGCAGCGGCGGTGGCAGCGTCGCGTACCGGCGCGGATGTCGTGCTGCTGGAACGCTACAACCACCTCGGCGGCCTCGCCACCGGCGGCCTGGTGATCTGGATCGACCGCATGACGGACTGGACTGGCGCGCAGGTGATCCAGGGAATCGCGTCCGACCTGCTGGATCGGCTGCCGAAGGACGCGATCGCCGGTCCGCCGCGCGGGCTGTGGGGCAGTGCCGACGAGGCCACCATCGCTTATTGGCGCGAACGCACCGCTGCGTACCATGGCATCGTCACCTGGTCGCCGACCATCGATCCGGAGCGGCTGAAACTCGCCAGTCAGGAACTGGTGCTGGAGAGCGGCGTGCACCTGGTGCTGCACGGCCTCGGCTGCGCGCCGATCATGCAGGACGGCGCCGTGGCTGGCGTGGTGTTCGAGAGCAAGGAAGGCCGCCTGGCGATCCGCGCCCGCGTCACTGTGGACTGCACCGGCGACGGCGACATTTTTGAGCGCTCCGGCGCGGGCGCCGACAGCGACATCGAGGAGCGCGACATCCACCACTGCATGAACACGTCCTGGATCTGGGGCGGCTGCGACATGGCGCGATGGATCGCGTTCAAGGCTGGCGACGCGGTGGGTTTCTCCGCATTCATGGAGCGCGGGCGCTCGCTGTGCGGCGGGCTGTTCGAGCGGCCGTTCGTGTCCTGGCGCAACGACGTGGCACTGTTCATGGGGCCGCGGCTGTCCGGCTATTCCGCAGTGGATGTTCAGGACCTGACCGAGGTGGAGATTCGCTCGCACCGGCTGATGGCGCAGCACCTCGACGTGTATCGCGCGCATGCGCCGGGGTTCGAGCAGGCGTTCCTGATGTTGTCGGCGCCGCAGTTGGGCGTGCGCCATTCGCGGCGGCTTCCCGGCGTGACGCGCGTGACGCGCGGGCGTTGGAGCGATGCGACGCCGTGGGAGGATGAGATCGGCGTGTCTCCATCGTTGTCACCCAAACTGCCGCCGGTATCGGTGCCGTATGGCTGCCTTGTGCCTCGGGTGGTGGACGGGCTGCTGGTGGCGGGGCGGCACGTGTCGTGCGATGCGGCGAGCCACTCGTTCCTGCGCGAGATCCCGCAATGCTGGCTGACCGGGCAGGCGGCCGGTGCAGCGGCGGGGGTGGCGGTGCGGCACGGCGTGGCGCCGCGCGCGGTGCCGGTTGGGAAGGTGCAGACGGAGTTGCTGCGGCAGGGCGCGTTTCTGCGGGCCGGGGGTGTGATGGGTAAGGAGACGATGCGTTTCGGACGGCGATGACGGCGGCACCGCGATTGCCGGTATGTGGTCCGCTGTCGAATGCGTCGGCGGCGAGGTCGCGGCCGAACTGCGCACGCTGCGCGAGGCTGCGTACACCATCGTCGATTGGCAGCCGCCGCTGCGGACGTTCAGGGCCATCATCGGTGTCAGCCTCGCGTGCAATCCCGGTCCCCATGTCACAGACGTTGGCAAACCGACGCCAGCACCGGCGCGGTGTTCGCCAGCGAGCCGTTTGGCGCGGCGTAGCGGTCTTGTTATGATGCCGCACTTACGGCCGGCAGCAGACCGGCGGCGGCAGGGGGGCGGCGATGGCGATTCCGACCTATGACTGGATTGCGCATTACGCGTCGACGCGCGGCGACTGTGTCGCCATGGAGGACCTCGCTACAGGCCGAAGCTTTACCTACGCTGAATTCCATCGGCGTGTAGACCGCGTCGCTGCCGGCCTGCGCGCCCGGTTCGGTGTCGCGCGCGGCGACCGCGTAGCGGTTCTTGCACATAATTCGTCCGACCTGTTCGAGTTACAGTTCGCCTGCGCACGCATAGGCGCAATATTTGCGCCAATGAATTGGCGCCTGACAACGCCCGAACTGCGCTTCATCGCCAGTGACTGCGAGCCGGTCGTGATGTTCTACGATGTCGAATTCGGCGACACGGCGCTGGAACTCTCCGCCACTTGCGGCGTGCGACACCTGTGTGGTCGCGATCCGGCGGACAGCGCCTATGAGCGGCTGATCGCGGAAGCCGCTAAGGATGTGACGTCGGAACCGCTGACGCACGACGATGTCGCGACGATTCTGTACACGTCGGGTACCACCGGCCATCCCAAAGGCGCGATCATCACGCACGGGATGCGGTTCTGGCAGACCATAAACCTGACCGGCCCCGCACGGATAACAGCCGACAGCACAGCCCTCGTCGTTCTGCCGCAGTTCCACGTAGGCGGCCTCGACGTGTTCGCCAACCCCGTGTTCCACTACGGGGGTAAAGCGGTGGTAATGCGCGCCTATGATCCCGCTCTTACATTACGCCTGTTCACCGACCGCGACGTCAACATCACCCACTTTATCGGCGCACCCGCACACTTCCAGTTCATGGCGCAACTGCCGCAATTTGCCGACGCGTGCTTCAATCCGCATCTGCTCGCCTATGTCGCTGCGGCACCCGTGCCACTGCCGTTGCTGCATCAGTGGCGCGAACGCGGCCTTACGCTGATCCAGGCTTATGGCATGACCGAGACCTGCGGCATCATCACGATGATGGAGCCGAGCGACGCGTTGCCCAAGGCTGGGTCGGCCGGCAAATCCTGCCTGCATTTCGCGGTGCGCCTGGTGGGTGCCGACGGCACGGATGCGCCAGCCGGTCAGATCGGCGAAATCTGGGTCAAAGGTCCCAGCACCACGCCTGGCTACTGGAAGCGACCCGAAGCAACGGCCGGCACCTTCACTGATGGCTGGCTACGCACCGGCGACGCCGCTTTGACTGACGAGGACGGCTTCTACTACATCGTGGACCGCTGGAAGGACATGTACATTACCGGCGGTGAAAATGTCTATCCGGCGGAAGTCGAAGACGTGCTCTACCAACTTTCGTCCATCGCGGAAGTTGCGATCATCGGTGTGGCGGACGAACGCTGGGGTGAGGTGGGCCGCGCCATCATCGCCCTCAAACCCGACCAGGCGCTGACTGAAGCTGAGATCATGCTTCATTGCGAGGCAAATCTCGCGCATTACAAACATCCGCGGTCGATCCGGTTCGTCGACGCATTGCCACGAAACGCAACCGGCAAAGTGCACAAGCCGACGTTGCGGCAGCAGTTCGGCGCCGCCAGACTAAATTGACTCGTTTTCTGGCCGATGCCTAAGCTGCCTCCCAATCGCCGGAATGGCGACTAGGGAGGGAAAAATGCGACGCGCTCGTTCGCTTTCGATCACACTGCTGCTTGCACTGCTGACACTGGCAATTGCGAGGCAGCCGGCTCGCGCCGCCGATGACACCATCAAAATCGGCTACATCGATCCCTTCTCAGGCGCTTTCGCCTCCGGCGGTGATGCGAGCCTGAAGATGTTCCAGTTCATCCTGGACTACGTCAATGGCAAGGGCGGAGCGCTCGGCAAGAAGTTCGAGCTGGTGACATTCGACGACAAGCTCCAGCCGTCCGAGGCGCTGATCGCGCTCAAGAACGTCACTGATCAGAACATTCCCTTCGTCATGTCGTGTGTCGGCTCCAATGTCGGATCAGCACTGATTGACGCAGTGAACAAGCACAACGAACGCAATCCCGATAACCGGGTTCTGTTGCTGAACTGCGGGGCGCTTGCCACCGAGCTCACCAATGAGCAGTGCAGCTTCTGGCACTTCCGCTTCATTGGCAACGTGGCGATGCGGGCGGTGGCGCGGATCAAGTCGCTGCCGAAGACGGTAACGTCCGTCTATATGCTCAACCAGGACTACCTGTTCGGCCAGTCGATCGAGCACGACACCAAGCGCTACCTCGCGGAATTTCGGCCGGACATCAAGATCGTCGCCGACGAGTTCATCCCTCTGATGCAGATCAAGGATTTCGCGCCCTACATCACGAAGATCAAGGCGTCCGGAGCGCAGTCGTTGGTGACTGGAAACTATGGTCCGGACCTCAACCTGCTGATCAAGGCCGGCGTCGATGCAGGGCTCAATATCCGCTACGACGCCTATCTCGCTCAGGTGATCGGTGCGGCCACGGCGATCGGCAGCTATGGCGATGGACGGCTCACATCCGTCATGGAGGACCACGAGAACATTCCGGTGGAAGAGCACAACGCGGAAGCCGAGGAATTTTTCAAGAAGTGGCGCGCGACACATGATTTCGCGTTCATCGACGTGCCAAACGTGACGCAGTTCGAGATGATGGTGCGGGCCATCAATCAGGCTGGATCCACCGACACGGTGAAGGTGGCGGAAGCCCTGGAGGGCATGGAGCAGAAGGACCTGTTCGGTGCCGTGAATATCATGCGCAAGGACGACCATCAGCTTCTCGAGCCCTACTATGAGGCGGTGTTCACCAAGGGTGTGAAATACGACGTGGAGAAGACGGGACTGGGCTGGAAGACTGAGTTCAAGACGACGGTGGCGGACGAGACGCTGCCGACCACCTGCAAGATGAAGCGGCCATCGTCGTAGCCACCATGCATCGCCGGGCGAGGTCATCATGCAGGTCGGCCTGATTTCTCTGCTCGACGGCCTCGTCTACGGCATGTTGCTGTTCATGCTGGCCAGCGGCCTGACGCTGATCCTCAGCATGATGGGCGTGCTGAACTTCGCTCACGCCAGCATCTACATGCTCGGGGCCTATTTCGCCTACCAGATCAGCCGGTGGGTCGGCTTCTGGCCCGCACTGCTGATCGCACCCTTGTTGTGCGGCGCAATTGGTGCGGCGATCGAGGTATGGGGGCTCCGGCGAGTGCATCACAACGGCCACATCGCCGAGTTGCTGTTCACCTTCGGCCTGGTGTTCATCATCGGCCGCGCGGTGCAGATGGCGTGGGGCATGCTGCCAATGCCATACCGCGTTCCGGCATCGCTCGACTTCCCGCTTTTCTCGATCTACGGCGAGAATTTCCCGGCCTATCGCGGCTTCATGCTGCTGATCTCCGGTGGCATGCTGTTCACCACCTGGTTGCTGTTGAAGAAGACCCGCATTGGCCTGATCATCCAGGCGGCGTTGACACATCCCAGCATGGTCAGCGCGCTGGGCCACGACGTCCCCCGGGTCTTCACCCTGGTATTCGCTGGTGGCTCGCTTCTGGCCGGCCTGGCTGGCGTGATTGCCGGGAACTACTTCACGACCGAGTCGGGCATGGCGGATGCGATGGGGCCGATCGTGTTCGTCGTGGTGATCTTCGGCGGCCTCGGATCGCTCGCCGGCTGCTTCATCGCCTCGATCCTGATGGGCATGGTGCAGACATTCTCGGTCGTCGCCGACTGGTCATTCGCCGACCTGGCAAGCCCGTTCGGCATAACCCTCCACGCGAATGACCTGCTGGGCGAGATCCTCACCATTCCCGTCTCGCGCATCGGTCCGCTCGTGCCGTACGCGCTGCTGATCCTGATCCTGCTGTTCCGCCCGCGTGGGTTGATGGGCACGCGGGAGACATGAGCGACGCTGCCGTACGGGCGCTGCCATCGCGCCGCCCCATGGCTCTGGCTGTCCGGCTTTGGCCATGGATTGCCGCGCTGCTGATTTCCATAGTGCTGCCCTGGTTGTTCTACGACTGGCAGCATGGGCGTCACTCCGGCTTCATGGTGTCCATGCTCAGCCAGACGGGCATGATGATCATCTTTGCCCTGTCGTTCAACATGCTGATGGGTCAGGCCGGTCTGCTGTCGTTCTGTCATTCGGTGCTGTTCGGACTTGCCGGCTATTCCACGGTACATTTCCTCAACGCCGCCGGCGCGGGCGAACTGCCGGTGCCGATGGAACTTATGCCACTATTGTCCGGCCTCAGCGGCTTCGCATTCGCCCTTGTGTTCGGCTACGTGGCGACCAAGCAGCGCTCCACGGCCTTCGCGATGATCACCCTGGGCATCGTTCAACTCGTCACCACGGCCGCGACGATGTTCCACCACTTCTTCGGCGGCGAAGGCGGCGTGCACACTGATCGCGAGATAGGCATCAGTCTGTTCGGCCTGGCCTACGGACATGCGATCGAGGTCTACTACCTGATCGTGGCCTGGATGATGATCTCGGCAATAGGCATGTACTTCCACACCATGACCCCACTAGGGCGCATGGCGAATGCCTGCCGTGACAACCACGAGCGCGCCCAGTTCGTCGGATACGATCCTCGCATCGTCCGCTTCCTGCAGTTTGCGCTGTCCGGATTCTATTCCGGCATCGCGGGTGGGCTGTTTGCGATCACCTACGAGATCGTCACGTTCGACGCGGTCGCGGCGCCCCTCGCAGCAAACGCGCTGCTCATGGCGTATATTGGCGGCGCGACCACGTTCTTTGGCCCTGTCCTTGGCGCTGTCCTGATCACGCTGCTGCAGAGCGGCGTCAGCCTGATGTCCAACTCCTGGCTGATCTATGTCGGTGTGCTGTTCATCGCCATGGTGACCTTTGCGCCCGCTGGCCTTACCGGCATCGTCCTGGAGCACGCGCCGATCGCGCGCTCCGGACTGCTGCATCGGCTCGCGCTGCCCTACCTGCGGATCCTTGTACCGGGGTTGGTCGTGTTGTTTGGCTTCGTGGGAATGGTGGAACTGCTGTCGTACCTCACGATCGGCATGGCGGAGGGCAAGCATCTCGCGCTGTTCGGCGCGAAGATCGACACCGCAAGCGCGGTGCCATGGCTTGTTTCGCTGCTCTGTCTGCTGGCCGGCGGTGTTTGGCTCACCCTGGAGTCGCGGCACTTCAGAAGCGTCTGGAGCGGCCTCATCGACGTGGCGCGATCCAGATGAGTACGCCGTCGCTCCAACTGGTTGACGTGACCAAGAATTTCGGCCCCACCGAGATCATCCGTGGTGTCAGCATGAAAGTCGCCGCCGGTGAGCGGCATGCGCTGATCGGTCCAAACGGCGCAGGCAAGACGACGCTGTTCAACCTGATCAGCGGCCGATTTCCAATAACATCGGGCGAGATCCGACTGGACGAGACGCGGCTCGACGGTTTGCCGCCGCATCGCATCAATCGGCTGGGCCTGTCCCGCAGCTTCCAGATCACCTCGATCTTTCATCGGCTCAGCGTCTACGAGAACATCCGTTGCAGCCTGCTCTGGAACCGCGGCTATCGCTATTCGTTCTGGCACGCGCTCGGGCGTCAGCGCGCCCTGAACCAGGAGACCGAACGTCTGCTCGAAGAGTTGAACCTCGCCGAACGGTGTGAGCTGCCGGCCGGGCTGCTGTCTTACGCAGAGCAGCGCGCGCTCGAGATCGGCATGACGATCGCCGGCGGCGCCAGCATGATCCTGCTCGACGAACCGACGGCAGGGATGAGCCACAGCGAGACGGAATACGCCGTCGCGCTGATCCGGCGCGTGACTCATGGCAAGACCCTGGTGATGGTGGAGCACGACATGCGCGTGGTGTTCGACCTCGCCGACACCATCACGGTGCTGGTCTATGGCAAGGTGATCGCGTCCGGTCCACCGGCGGAGATCCGCTCCAATCGCGCCGTGCAGGAGGCGTATCTGGGGGCGTTGGCGGCGTGATACTCGAGGTCCGCGACCTGCACGCCTTCTACGGCAAGAGCCACATCCTCCAGGGGGTTGATCTGTCGGTCGGCGAAGGCGAAATCGTCTCGCTGCTGGGAAGGAATGGTGTCGGCCGATCCACGACCTGCAAGGCGATCATGGGCCTGGTCGACCCAGTGGGCTCGGTGCGTTTCCGCGGTCGGGACATGGCCGGCCTGCGTGCCAATGTCATCGCCAAGGCCGGCATCGGCTATGTGCCCGAGGATCGCCAGGTATTCCCCACGCTCACCGTGCGCCAGAACCTGCTGCTCGGCCTGAAGCGGGCCGGCAAATTCGGTCGCTGGAATTTCGACGACATCTTCGGCCTGTTCCCCAATCTCGCCGAACGCCAGAACAACGCCGCCGGCGTGCTTTCGGGCGGCGAACAGCAGATGCTCACGATGTGCCGCACGCTGATGGGTGACCCGGATCTGATCCTGATCGATGAACCGACCGAGGGTTTGGCACCGATGCTGGTGGAGCAGGTTGGGCGCCTGCTCGAGGAGATCGCCCGCCGTGGTGTGTCTATCCTGCTGGTTGAGCAGAAATTGTCGATAGCAATGCGTATTTCACGCCGGCTTTACGTCATGGGTCACGGCCGCATCGTATTCGAGGGTACACCCGCAGATATCGACTCGCGGGCAGACATCCGTCGCGAGTGGCTTGAGGTCTGACGCCAGGAACCTTCCGCGACCATGCGCTTGGTTCTATCGTGACGGGACACCAGGGGCGGCAACAATGACGTTTCGTGCCACGGCAGCCAGCGTGATCCCAGCTACAGTCCTGGCGACCGCCTCCGTCGGCGCGTCCGCCGCGGCTTGTCCGGTGATTGCTGTGATTGGCGCGGGTGGCGGCGGGTCAGTTGGCTATGAGGTAAGTCACTGACCGCGCGTCGGTCCGTCACGGGCGGCATCTGACATGCGGGCTCTTCGTCGCAATGTTCGTCTGTCGACACGACTGCTGTTGATCGTGCTGACCTGCCTGCTGCCCATCATCTTGCTTGGCATCTATGTCGAATACAGCCACTGGGCGGAGCGTCGAGCGCAGCTTGGCGATTTGTCCCTGCAGCAGGCGCAACTGCTGAACGGCGACATCGACAGCATTGCGGAAGGCGCACGAACCTTGCTGAGCGCTGTTGCGCAGTTTGACGAGGTGCGCCACGTCACGGCGACGTGCAGTGACCGTCTGCGTGCGACCCGGGAAAGCCTGCCGATTTACAGCTTCGTCGCGCTCCTTGGTGCGGACGGCAGGATATTCTGCACCTCCGATCCTGCGCTACAGCCACCAACTGGCGATCAGCCACAGTGGATCCGCGATGCGATCGCTGCCGAGGCCTTCGCCGCGGGTCGGTTCGCGACAGCTCCCGGTATCAGCAACGGGTTTTTGCCATTCGCCTTGCCGCTCACAGCGGCGCATCCGAATGGCAGCGGCGTACTGGTGGCCGGGCTCGATCTCCAGCATCTGTCAGAACATTTGTCGCGGCTCAGGCAGACGGGATCGCCATTTCTGGCTGGAAGCGTGCTGACGGTCGCCGACCGCGACGGCGTCATCCTCGCCCGCAGCCCGCAGCACGCGGAGTTTGTAGGCAAGCGATTCCCGCCGGCGGCTTTGGCCCTGGTGACGTCGCCGCAATCCGGCATCGCACGTCTGAAAAGCATCGATGGTACTGACCGCGTCGTCGGCTTTATCCCTCCTGCGCAATCTTCCAACGGCCTGATGGTTGCGATCGGATTCTACGAAGCTGCGATGATGGCGGACATCAATCGCACGAGCCTGCATGCCGGCCTGCTGTTTGCTGGCGTGTTCGTCGGCGCATTTCTGCTGACGCTGTTCGTTGCGCGGCGTTTTATCGGTCGGCCGACGCAGGCGCTGCTGGCGGCAGCGCGGCGCTGGCGCGAGGGCGATCTCGGCACACCGGTACACGGCGAGGACACACGTTCAGAATTCGGCCAGATCGCCGAGGCCTATAACGACATGGCCGCGGCACTTGCGCGGCGCGACAAGGATCTGCGCGAGCACGCCGATGCCCTGGAGGCGCGCGTCGCCGAACGCACGCAGGAACTGCTTGTCACCAACAATCGCCTTCAGGTGGAGATTGCCGAGCGGCAGAACACCGAGGCGGCGCTGGTGCAGTCACAGAAGCTGCAGGCGGTTGGTCAGCTCGCCGGAGGCATTGCGCATGACTTCAACAATCTGCTGGCGACCATACAGGGCAGTCTCGATCTGCTGTCACAGACGGTGTTGCCGGAGGAAAAGCGTAAGCACACATGGATCGAGCGGGCCACAGGTGCGGTGTACCGAGGTTCGCAACTGACCGGACGGTTGCTCGCCTTCTCGCGCCGACAGCGGCTGGCGGTGGAGGCGTCGGACGTGAACAAGCTGGTATCCGATCTGGTGCCGCTGCTGCGCACCTGCACCCATGGCCAGCGCATCCGTATCGACACCTGGCTGGATGATGATCTGTGGCCGGCGATGGTTGAGCCCAGCCAGGTCGAGGCGGCAATCCTCAATCTGGCTCTGAATGCGCGGGATGCGATGCCCGAGGGCGGCGTGCTGACCATCACCACCACCAATCAACCGATCGTAGATGCTGTGACGGACGACTGCGCAGCCGGCGACTACGTGGCGATCATCGTGACCGACACCGGCGTGGGCATGACGGACGAGGTTGCGCAACGTGCGTTCGAGCCGTTCTTCACCACGAAGCACCCAGCGGGAAGCGGGCTGGGACTGAGCCAGGTGTACGGCATGGCGCACGAATCCGGCGGCACCGTGCGGCTGCTGACGTCACCGGGTGGCGGCACTTCAGTCACCATGCTGCTCCCTCGCGCAGCAGAGATGCCAAGGCCCAGGCGTCCTCAGATGGACCAGCGACGCGCGCGGTCGGGCATGAAGGTGCTGGTGGCGGACGACGACCCGGACGTGCTGCAGGTCAGCGCCGAGATGCTGCGCCAGCTCGGCTGTGTTGTGACCACGGCGACGAGTGGTCCAGAGGCGCTGGCCGCACTTGTGACACAGCCTGCGATTGTAATGCTGGACCACGCGATGCCTGGAATGACCGGGCTACAGACCGCCGCTGAGATGCGGAAGCGGGGATTTGTCGGGCCGATTATCCTGGCCACCGGATACGCCGAGCTCAGTGCGTCGGAGCAGTCCGAACTGACCAGATTACAGGGCGTGCTGAACAAGCCTTATTCGATCCGTGATCTGGAGACGCTGCTCGAACGAGTGGAAACGTCGGCCGAGGATGCGGGGCTTCAGCCAGTGCGGTAGGCTGTGCCCCAATGAACCGAACAACCGCAATGACGATTGCTCTGCTGGCCATGCTTCTGTCGGTGCACCGGGCCCCCTGGGCGCAGCCATCGCGGGACACCGCCGAGACGATCACCGTCCGACTGTCCAGCTTCGCGTTCAATCCAGATCAGTTGAGGCTTCGTGTCGGTGTTCCGGTTCGCCTGCATCTCGAAAATGAAAGCAGTGGCGGTCACAACTTCAGCGCGCCCGCATTCTTTGCTGCCAGCATATTCCCAACCGGTTCGCCGCCACAGAATGGGCAAGTCGAGGTCGCCGGCAAGAGCAGCGAGGATATCACGCTGACGCCGCGTGCACCCGGCACCTACAAGGTTGAGTGCACGCACTTTCTCCATAGCCTGTTCGGTATGACGGGAACGATTGTGGTCGTCGGACCATAGCGCAACCGCTCAATGCGCGTCGGCCCAGGTGCGGCCGGCACCGGTCTCCACCACCAGCGGCACTGACAGCGTTGCCGCACTCTCCATCACCCGCCGCGCCAACGAGGTCAGCGCCGGCACTTCGTCGTCTGGCGCCTCGAACAGCAGTTCGTCATGCACCTGCAGCAGCAGCCGCGAGCGCAACCCCGCCTCTCGCAAGGCCTTCGGCAGCCGCACCATCGCGCGCTTGATGATATCGGCACCGCCGCCCTGCAGCGGTGCATTGATCGCCTGCCGCTCCGCGTAACCGCGACGCGCAGGATTCTTGTCGGCGATCCCCGGCACCCAGCAGCGACGGCCGAACGGCGTCGTCACATAGCCGTTGATGCGCGCATCCTCCTTGGTACGCTCCATATACGTGCGGATGGCAGGATAACGCGTGAAGTACGCATCGATGTAGGTACGCGCCTCACCCGGCGTGATGCCGAGCTGTCGCCCCAGGCCGAAGCTGCTGATGCCGTAAATGATACCGAAGTTTATCGCCTTCGCGCGGCGTCGCGTCATCGGGTCCATGCCCGCCATCGGGATGCCGAACACTTCCGATGCGGTGCGAGCGTGGATATCCTCACCGCGAGCAAAGCTTTCTTGCAGCGCCGGTATAGCGGCGACATGGGCCAGCAGCCGCAGCTCGATCTGCGAGTAGTCGGCCGAGACCAGCATATGACCCTGCTCGGCGATGAAGGCATGGCGGATGCGGCTGCCTTCGTCGGTGCGGATCGGAATGTTCTGCAGATTCGGATCGTTCGAGGACAGCCGGCCGGTCGACGCGATGCATTGCGCGTAGCTTGTGTGGACGCGGCCTGTGTCCGGATCGATCTCGCCTACCAGCGCATCGGCGTAGGTCGACTTCAGCTTCTGCAACTGTCGCCAATCAAGAATACGCGCGGGCAGCTCGCTGCCCTGGTCGGCAAGCGTCTGCAGCACTGACGCATCCGTCCCCCAGGCGCCGGTCTTCATTCGCCGACCGCCACCGAGCTTCATCTCGTCGAACAGCACTTCGCCGAGCTGCTTGGCAGAACCGACGTTGAATTCGCGGCCTGCAAGGCGATGGATATCGCGTTCGATCACCACCATGCGATGCTCGAAATCCACCGACATGCGGCGCAGGTCATCCGCGTCCACCTTGATGCCGGCGCGCTCCATGTCCAGCAGCACGGGC
>Ga0210395_10002512_pt1 | contig 14253 bp, 10 predicted proteins | sample IncBWH4OmetaG_FD_150861 | JGI IMG/M metagenome (GOLD analysis project Ga0210395, IMG submission 150861) | Forest soil microbial communities from Barre Woods Harvard Forest LTER site, Petersham, Massachusetts, United States - Inc-BW-H-4-O ... | reverse complement strand
TCATCTTGTTGACGGCGGCGGCGGAGAAGAGCCAGATCGTGGAGGCTCTGCAGCTGGGCGCGCGGGGCGTGGTGCTGAAAGACTCTGCAACGCAACTGCTGCTCAAGGCGATCCACACCGTGATGTCTGGCGAGTACTGGGTGGGACGGGAAAGCGTTTCCAACCTGGTGCAATACCTGCGCACGCTGGTGCAATCTTCGAGCGACGAAGCCCGTCAGAAGAAGTTTGGGCTGACTCCGCGCGAGTTGGAGATTGTTGCGGCGGTGGTGGCAGGATACTCGAATAAAGAGATTGCGGAATACTTCAAGATCAGCGAAGACACAGTCAAACACCACCTCAGCAATATCTTCGACAAGCTGGGAGTGTCTACACGGCTGGAGTTGGCGCTATTTGCGGTAAACCAGTCGCTACCCCTGAAAAGCATTGGCTGACAAGGACTTAGCGGCTTCTGCTCGAGTAACCGTGAGATAGCACTTAAGGGCCATTGGCGGCCTCGGCCCCGGCGCTTATCATTTTCTGACGAACAGCCTCAGGGCGGAAAACTGAGCCGGTCACAACATTTGGGTTGTTCCCTCGTTGGGGCGAGGGAGGTCTGGCTATAAACAAATTCTTGAGGAGACGGAGCCCGTGGCAAAACTTAGGCAAGCACTTTGGAACGACGAGAGTGGTCAGGATATCGCTGAGTACGCGGTGATGCTGGCCGTAATTCTGGTAATCGTAGTCGGCACGGTCCGGCTCATTGGATCGAACGCCAATAACGTATTCTCCAGCGTCGGCAGCGCTCTGCAGTAGTCCCCAAGCGGTTGATTGATATTGATGTATAGATGGCGCGCCGGGCGGCGCGCCATTTCGTTTTCCGTATCGCCTTCTCAGGCATTACCTGGAAGCCCCGCGCTATGCCAACTCAACTCTTCGCGGGCAAGATGTATCGCACTCGCGCCTCTTACTTCGTGTCAGGCGTGGTGAGCGCGACTTTCTCGTTGCCCGGAGTTGAGAGTCTCGTGAGATAAGGGAAGAATGGCGTGATCTCAAACGGTATGTTCTCGCGTGCGGAAGCCAGCGCCACCGGCTTTGCCTTTGCCAGTTCGACCTGATCGCTCCAGGGATCCAGCTTGATGCGTCCCCCGAGCGGAAGCGCAGCAATCTGATCAGTGCGGTTCGGCTCCAGCGCGGGTGCAGAAGCCAGCAGCGCCGCCATGCGGACGTCCTTGCCATTGTCCCAGGCGAACCCGTTGCCCAGATGCGGGCGAATCAAGTTTGGCAGCTCGGGCGTATGTTCTTGCAGGGACTTCAGGAACAACCCCGCAGTTCCTAGCTTGTCCTTGTAGGGAGAGTTTCTCAGCAACTCCAAAGCCTTGGCATCTGCGGCTTCTTCCTCACTCGGCCGGCGTTTGAAATCCATGCGCTGGAACGAGTCTTCATCAGGGAAGAACAGGCGGTCGTTGAACGCCATCTGGGTGTCGAGCTTATGCCCCAGCACGATGTGGCCGAGTTCGTGGGCGAGAATCATGGCGAGCGAGGCTTCGTCGGGAAGCACATCGAGCAAGCCCCGGCTGATCACGATGGTGTGCCCGATAGTGAACGATTCAAGAGGCGAGGTGAGTAGTACACGGCAACGGACGTCGCCCTGCAAATCGATGTTATTCGTGACCATCAGGTTGTTGACCACGGTTAGAAGGATTTTATCCACGTCCCCGGGAGGGGCCAGCAGGCCGATCTTCTGTAGGCGCTCGACCGCGTTATCTTCAGCCTGGCGTTCCCACATGCGCTCGGCCACCACGGGCGACGCATCGGCGGCCGCATCGCTCTGATCTTTCACCGAAGCCTGCGGAGAATCCACCAGAATCTGCGTGAACTCTGAATTCTTGGTCAGGGCTTTCAGGTCGTATCCCCAGAGACGGGTCTGAGCCCGGAAATGCAAACTCTTGGCGATGCCGGACTTGAGGTCGGATTCCTCGCTGTAGACGTAGGCTGGCAGCCAGGTTCCGGGACGAAGATTCAGGCGCCAACTGTCGAAGTGCAAGTAGTAGCTGGTTCTGGGGTGGGGAGAATAGGTGCCGTTAAAACGAACCACGTTATAATCCTGATCCTCGACCCAAATTCTGCCCAGGAAGCGCGCGGTGCCAGAATCTGCCCTGGGCTCAACATCAATCACAAGGCAGCGAACTTCTCCCAGAAACTCGCGACGAACGAAAGTGAATTTGTAATACCGCTTCTGAAAATCAGTATCGAGGATCACCATCTGAGCGAACCCCAGCGGCAGGAAATGCAGCGAGTAAAGGCCGGTGAGGTGTTTGATCATGCGATGGCCAAAGCCGGGCTGGCCTACGAACGAAGTGTCTTCCGGGCCATCGCTCATGTCGAGGCGACCCAGGAAGTACTGGTCATTTGAAGGGTAGGTATGGCCGTCTTTGTCGTTCTTGAGATCCTGCAGATAAGTCTCGACCATGGGATGCATGTGGCGCATCTGGGCCAGGAAGAGATGCTCTCTCTCGACCGTGCGGTCGATTACGTCATTGAAGGAAGCCGCAGGCGCGGAAGCTAGGTGGCCGGCGCCCGACGCCGCCGGGGCCGCACCGGTCGCCGCAGTTGGCGGCGCCGGAGAGGCTGAATTTTGCGACAGCGCCAGCAGAGAGCAGACCAGCCACAGAAACAACGAAAGCGAACCTACCTGGAGAATACGCATAAAACCCTTCTGGGAGAACCCTACGCCATTTGAAAAATGATGTGCACAACCACCGTGGAATCAGTCGGCTGCCCATCTTTCACCGCTGGCTTGAAGTGAATCTGTTCGGCAGCCTTGACGGCGTTATCGTCGAGGCCGTGACCCAATCCATGAACCACGCGCAGCACGCGGAGTTTGCCGGAGGCCTCCAGAACCACTTCCAGGAGCACCTCACCTTCAATTTTCAAATTCCTGGCTTCTTGAGTATAGACCGGAGTTGGCTTGGAAAGAATTTCCGCAGGCAGCACATTGGCGGCAGCTTCTGCGGGGCGCGAGTGCACGGTGGGCGGCGCGGGCACATCAGCGCTGGCGAAGCCGCTGGCTTGAACCGTGCCTGTGGCTCGAGGGCGAGTGTCGGGAACGGCCGTGCCGTTGCCAAAGCCGGTGCTTACGACCACGCCGGGCACGCCTTTGGCGCCCCCGGTTCCGTTGCCATAGCCTGGCCCGGATGGGAGATCGAAAGACCCGGCGGACGCGATATTGACCGCTTTGGTTTGGCCTGCCTTGGCAGGAATTCCATTGGGATCGCCGAAGCCTCCGGTCTGTACCTGCGAGGGAGCGCGCGCCAACGTGGGAGTAGCCGAACTCCCGGTGGAAAATACGTTCGTCCTAACCGCCTGCTTGGGAATCACAGGCGCGGACGCCGGAGGCAGAGGCTCCAACTTACTGGCGGCGATGGCGACCGTCGGAGCAGTCTCGTCTTGCACCTTCACTGGAGTCTTAGGCAAAGGCGCGGGCAGGCGCAGCGCGTCGGCGGGCGGATCCACGCGGGCGACCACCACAGGTTGCCGCACCCGGAGCGGTGGTTGCGGCTGATGATTCACCGGAACCGGAGTGCTCACCAGTTCAATCGAACGAAATGTGTGCTCCGGAGCCGCGACAACGTTGGGATACAGTACGCGCACCCAGATCAGAAGCACGACCACTGCGGCCTGCATGCCAGTGCTGAAAACGAATTCTGTCCAAGGCTTTCTCGTCTCCGGGAGCAGGGAGAAGAGACTCTCTTGGGAAGCAGGAGAACTCATGGTCGCTTTTACTCGTCCGTCCTTCAAACCCCGGTTTGGGTTTGAAAGTTTCTCGGCCCCGGGCAGCATTGGAAGCCTGGGATAACGGGGGGTCGAGGAGTCCATAGTTTACTACCTCAGGGCTGGGTGCCCGGTAGCAAAATCTGCACGGCAAAGGCCATTTCCACCTCAAATCGGGAAGTCTATCCTGCTGATCTTTCAGTTACTTATGCCGACCGCGCCGACGGCCAGCCAGGACGGGGCAAGAAAGAGCAAAAAATTACACCTCAAGCGAGTTTTTACGTCCGAATCGGCTCGCCTCACCCTCACTCCTGGCGGCGCCGTTGGTCTCAGCAGCGCACAACCTTCGGACTATCGATCCCCTTGGTGGCATTGCGGGTGTCGACGACCAACTTTGCTTCGCCGACGATCTTTTTGAAGTTATAATCCGAGTGATCAGTGACGATCACAATGCAATCGTACTGGCCCAGTCGCTCCAGTTCGGTGCGCTTCATCTGTAGATCATACTTGCGCCCCTTCCCGATCATTGGGAAGTAAGGATCGTGATAGCTCACCTGAGCGCCTTCATGCTGCAAGAGCTCGATGATGGTGAGCGCGGGCGACTCGCGCAGATCGTCAATATCTTTCTTGTAAGCCACGCCCAGAATTAGGACGCGCGCTCCGTTCACTGATTTCTTGTGCTGGTTCAATGCTCCACCGATGGAAGCCAACACGTGGTAAGGCATGGCAGTGTTGATCTCCCCGGCCAGCTCGATAAAGCGAGTGCGGAAGTCATACTCCTTCGCCTTCCACGACAAGTAGAACGGATCGACCGGAATACAATGACCCCCCAGGCCGGGTCCGGGGTAGAAGGGATGGAAGCCGAAGGGCTTGGTGGAAGCGGCGGCGATGACTTCCCAAATATCCAGATTCATGCGCAGGCAGAGCATCTTAAGCTCGTTCACCAGCGCGATGTTGACGCAGCGGTAAATGTTCTCCAGCAGCTTGGTCATCTCGGCTGCGGCGGGCGAGGATACGGGAACGGTGCGATGGAAGATCGAACCGTAGAGAGCGCCAGCCAGCTCCGAGGCTTGCGGATTCAATCCGCCTACGACCTTGGGAATGTCGCGACGCGCGACCGTGGTGTTGCCCGGATCCTCGCGCTCGGGAGAAAAAGCCGCAAAGAATTGTTTCTCTGCTTTCGGCGCCCCTGAAGCTCCTCGGGCAGCCTTCAGCCCATTCTTGTTTTCTTTCTCCAGAATCGGCAGCATGACTTCTTCGGTGGTGCCGGGGTAAGTTGTACTCTCGAGAACCACCAACTGTCCTGCCTGCAGATGGGGCGCGATGGCGTGTGTAGTATCAGTGATGAAGCTGAGATCAGGTTCGTGATATTGGTTAAGAGGAGTCGGGACGCAGATGATGATGGCGTCCATCTCGGCGATCCGAGCGTATTCTGATGTGGCTGAAAAGCCCTGCTTCTTCGCTTTTCGGATCTCTTCCGCGGTGATGCGAAAGATGTAGGATTCACCCCGAGCCAGGGTATCGACCTTGCGCTGATCGATGTCGAAGCCGGTCACAGAGAACTTTTGTTCGCTGAACAGCAAGGCCAGTGGCAGTCCAACGTAGCCGAGGCCGATGATCCCGATCAGCGCCTCGCGCTGCTGGATCTTGTTCTTGAGCTCATCGTAGCCTGGCCTGCTGGCGGCGCGTTTTGCGGCAGAATGTTTCTTCATCTTCGCGGTTGGTGGTCGCTTTCGAGGCTGAATTTCATTTTCGATTCTAGCATGCAGTCGCACTGCGACACTGCTGCGCAGCTTGCGAGGTGATGAAGGACTGAGGTTCATCTTCCGGAGCCGGGAATCTATGAAAATACATGGCAGAAGGAGTCGCGGTCGGTTGCTGGTCTTCCTACTGTTGGGAGGATTGTTGATAGCCCTGGCCGCGAGGGCCGGCGATTTTCTTGTGGTGGACGTGCCACTCCACTCAGACGTGATCCTGGTGCTGGCAGGGGAAACGGACCGGCGCCCGCAACGTGCCGTCGAACTTCTAGCGCAGGGATATGGCCGACGGGTGCTGCTGGATGTCCCTACCAACGCGAAGATCTATGAATTTACTCAGATTCAGCTGGCACAGGAATACATCCAGCATTTGCCCCAGCCAGCGCTGATCACAATCTGTCCGATCGACGGATTGTCGACCAAAGACGAGTCGAAGGATGCGGAGAAATGTTTGGCAAGCGAAGGTGGTAAGAGTGTGCTGATCGTGACCTCAGATTTCCACACCCGGCGCGCATTGAGCATTTTCCGGCGTGAAGTCCCCGGGTACGACTACTCAGTAGCGGCTGCCCGTGACGAAGCGCAGTTCGGCGCGAAATGGTGGACCCATCGCCAGTGGGCGAAGACCTTGCTGGATGAATGTCTGAAGCTGGTCTGGTGGAAGATACTCGATCAATTCCGATGAGCGGGCGACAAGCTGGCGATAAGGCTTCTGATGCGGCAGAGCGGCGATAAAGTTTTCCACCGCCTGGTCCAATCCCAAGCACAAAAGGCATTGACTGGCAAGAACCTTGGAGGGTACGATGCGTTAACAGACACCAAATTAGTTAATAACGGAGTGTGGGATGGGCATGGCTGCTTTCCGCAAGTTGGTGAGTTGCGTGCTACTGCTGTTTTTCCCTGGTTCGCTGATTGCCGCCGATTCGGGTGCGGCTATGCTTTACACTGATGGCGCATGGCTAAACGGCAGTCGTGTGCCGCAGTCCTCTGCAATTTTTTCCGGTGATCTGGTGCAAACCCGTCCTGATTCGGCCGCTAATATCCACGCTCCTGGTTCGAGCGTCACGGTACTGGGTGACTCGCTGGTGGAATTTGAAGGCGCTTCCCTGAAAGTAGAGCACGGCGGCGTGTCTGTCTCCACATCGAAAGGCATGTCCACGACGGCTGGCAATGTGCGCGTAGCGCCGGCTTCCATTGCGTCGTGGACGGAATTCAACGTGACCGATACTGATGGCACGGTGCGAGTCGCGGCCCGCAAGGGAGACCTCAACGTCACCGACGCCGACGGCAAGGTCACGCTCTTGGCGCAGGGGCAGGATAAGACTTTGGACGAACAATCCGACCAGACGGACCAATCCAACAACAACAGCAAAAAGAAAAATAACAAGAAGCCGGTGGTTGGCGCTGCACCCGCGGCTGGCGGCGGGCTGCTCGACTCTCCCATTGCCGTGGGCATCGGCGGAGCGGCAATCGTTGGGGTCACAGTCTGGGTGCTTTTGCAGAGCAGCGCCCCGCTCAGTCCTGCCAGCCCTAATGAATGACGCAGCCAAGTAACCAGAGCACCACATTCGAGTTGGGAAATGTTAGAGCCGTCCGGCGCTGCCAGGCGGCTCGAAGCTTTTGGGCGGAAGTCAGCAAAATTAGAAATTTGTGGCTGGCTGCGGCAGGGCTTCCCGCGAGTCCAGAGTTTCTTCAGGAGGTGTGCTCCTCGCCAGGCGGCGCTTGCGAGCGGGCTGCGCGAAGGGTTCCGAGGCTGCGATGGTGCAGAGTACATAAAATAAAGCGGCATTGGCAGGGATCTGAAGATTGAAGTCGAACGCGCTGTGCACCAGGATGCCGCTTAAGCCGAGCATGCAGGCCAGGGCCGTAGCGCCGCTCAAGTCCACGACCCAGTTTCCGATTTTCTTGATGGCCCGGGTGTAGACCGTCAGCAGAAACCAGAGCATGGTTCCAAATCCCAGCAGGCCCATCTCCGTCAGCAGTTGCAGATAGTCGTTGTGCGCCTCGTTAACGAAGAAGTTGGTGTAGAAGCTCCGGAACTGCGGATAGACCACGGGAAATGTTCCCAGGCCCCACCCGAGAACGGGCTTTTTGAGGAACATCCGAAACGCATCGCGGTCAATGTTCAAGCGCACGTCGCTGGATATCTCCGAATGTGACGAGTCCACCGATGCCCAGCGCTTTACGACTGCGTCCCCGCCGACCCAGAGGATGAATCCAACCACGATTGCGAGAAACACGCCGACAAGGACCGCAGTGCGCAGATTGCGTTTCTGCTTAACCAGTAAGACCGCCAGAATGACAAGTTCCGCCACAATCGCCAGCATGCCGCCACGTGATCCCGAAAGGAAGATCGTGCCCACCATCAGGGCAGCCGCGGCGGCTGCAGCAGTGCGGGTTCTGGTGGAAGCCAGGTGGGTCAGCGCCAACACCAGGGGAATCGGAACCAGCATTTCCATCAGACCCGCGTAATGGTTGTGGTTTACGTAAGGACCGTAAATCCAGCCTCCATTGCGGGGCAGTCGCAACCAATACAACTTGTCGTTCGCGGAGATGCCGTAGATCAAGGCAAAGCCCGCCAGCGCAGCGCCATACACCGAAAAGATAACCGCGAGGCGCCGCGCTTGAGAACCCCGCAGCAGAGTCTGCCCGGCGAGGAAGCACAGCAGGCCGTATGCAAAGTACAGGAGTGCTTTCGATTCCGTCTCGTGCCTGTAGGCGCTCCCGATGAGTTGTGAAAGGATGAGCAGGCCGAAAACTCCCATCGGCAGAAAAAGAGGATTCCACGTGATCTTCATCCCGTCTTGGAGAACCTGCTTGCCAATCCACAGCCAAAACAACGCCGCAGAGCCGGCCTCCATCAGAAAGATCGACCAGGGTTCAGTCGCGCCGAACGCGAGCGGCCCAAACAGGAGCAAACCGAAGATGCCGTAGAGCAGAACCTTGCCGGCTTGTTCCGCGCGTTGGCTTCGAGGGTCCGTAGTGGTGCTGTCTGCGCTCATCAGATTGAATCGACCCGATTCGAGGCGCTATTGCCGTTTCGCCACGAGACGAAAATCGTCGACCCAGAGCTTACCACGGATCGGACTCCCTTCCGGCAGGCGCCGGACGCGCAGATCGAGCAGTCGGCAATCGTCTGGCGTGGTGAATTCTCTGCTGACAAGTTTCCAGTATCCCCGCTCTTTCAGTTCGTCACTGTCGTACAAGACGGTGCGCGAAACCGCATCCTCAAGGGTGACATGGGGACCGCCGGCACCCTCGAAATCTCCGCTCTTATAGTATGCCGAGAAGTCATAGGTAGTGCCGGGGCGCACCGCGATGAATTGATGGATGCCCGCATCGGTCACCCCAGGCCCGTCAAAGGCGATCAGCAGCGAACGCGTGCCGCTGTGAAAATCGCTGGGATCCAGAGTTAAAGTAACGCTCGGCAATTTCTCATACTGCCAGTCGAACCCGCCATTCAGAACGTCGAGGCTGAAATCACCGTTGACAATTAAATTTCTCTCCGTCGGCAGGTAAGCCGACAAACCGAAACGCGGCGCTGCTTGCTCCCAAACTAAGCGCGCCTGTTCCATGTCCTTGTGGTCAATCAGGTACTTGATATATCCGTAGACGTTGCGTTGTTCGAAGGGTTGCCGCGAAGCCATCAGAGCGGTCCACACTTTGGCGGTCGCCTCGGTTTCCCGGTTCGTGCCGCTGGTTGCGGGAACGTCTGAATCGGAAACTGCCCTCGAAATCATCAATACAGGCGTACCGGTGTTCGCCGCGGTGCCGGCAGGGTTTGTGATCTCAATTGTGGTCGGAGTGCTGGCCGCGATCGTGGCTGCCACGTTGTTCCCGGCCGCGCTGTCCGTATACCCAGAAAGCGAAACCGAGGCATCAGCCCAGGCATTCGACTCTGCGCGGGCATCGGCAGCCGCCAGTGTGTACACCCACCTTTTCCCGCTGGGATTCGACGGTGGCGTAGTGGTGCTGAGATCAATTTTCTTCGGAGTCATCAGCAGACTCAGAAACGCGATATCAGCCTCGGGCCGCGCGGGAACGGCGTCGCGCAAGAGGCCGTCCACATCCGGCTTGATGTGCCAGCAGAGTCGAATCGCGTCACCCGCCTTGAAAGGATCATTCGCCATAACTACACGGAATTCGCGCAGAGCTTTCTCGTCGCTGCCTTGCACAAGATAGAAGTTAGCGGCTTCCCAAGCCACATCAGGCCGGGTTGGATCGGCCTCGATCGCGTGTTCCAGTGCCACAGATTGTTTCGAAGTATATCGGTCTCCCAGCACCAGGTAGGCGTTGGCCAAATCAAGCCAGTATCGAGCGGAATACGAGTTAAGGTTTGTGGCGGCTGTGTAGTTTTCAATCGCTTCGTCCAGGTTTCCGGCCTGCGCGTAGTAGTCTCCGAGAACATCCCGGTAGTCCGCGTTCCAGGGATCGAGATGGGCCGCCCGTTGCAGGCTCGCCAGCTTAGGTATTTCTCCGGCCGATATTTCCCCGTACAGCGAGGCGACAAAAAGCCGCCCCGCTAGAAGCACGTAGATCAGGCAAAGTGCCGCCCCCGCGCCAAAGACGAGTCCCTTCCGCCATGCTGAATTGAGGGGCGTTTCCATGTTGTTTGAAACTGGTTGTTGAAACTGGGAGCGCGACCACGAAACCCACGCACGCAACTTTCTACGCGCTGTTGGGCGATGCCTCAGTAGTATCCTCGGTGTCACCATCCTCTTCATCGCCGTCGTGCGATTCGTCGCGATAGTACCGGGAATATTTGCTCTGGTATTCGTAGTAGTAGTAATAGTCGGGCGAACTGAGGTCGACCGCATTCAACAGGACACCTGACACCTTGGCATTGACCTGAGTGAGAAGATCGCGGGAGCGGCGCAGCGCCTGCTTGGTTGTCTGCCCGGAGCGGATCACCAGGACGATGGCATCGGCTCGCGGCGATAACACGACGGCATCGGTGACCGACAGAGTGGGAGGCGTGTCGACCACAATGTGATCGTATTGTCCGCGCAGTTCCTCCAGTACATCCCGCATGTTGGTGGACGCCAGCAGTTCAGCCGGATTCGGCGGAGGCGTCCCCGCGGGCAAGATAGACAGGTTAGGCAAAAAGGACGGCTGAATCGTCTGCTTCAAGGTCGCGCTTCCGGTCAGGACGTTGCTCAGCCCGCTGCGCGGACCCCAGCCCATGATCTTATGAATGCTGGGCCGTCGTAGATCGGCATCGATCAGCAGGACTCGAACGCCTTTCTGAGCCAGCACCAACGCAGTGTTCATGCTGGTAGTCGTCTTTCCTTCCTGGGGCAGAGCGCTGGTGACCATGATTACCTTGGGGGGCGCTCCCAGGTTCGTGAGCAGCAGCGAGGTCCGCAGTGCGCGATAGGATTCCGCCATCTGCGAATGAGGCCTGGACTGAGCGACCATCTCCACCGCTTCCTTTGAGGACGTGGCGATCATCAGGCGCTTCGGGTTGGCACCTTCGCGCGCTGTCCTCGCGGGCAGCGGAATCATGCCGAGCGGAGGCAGGCCGGAAATCATTTGTGCCTGTTCCGCGGTGCGGACCGTGTTGTCCAGTCCCTCCTGCAGGAAGGCAAGCCCCACGCCGGAGGTCAAACCCAGTATGAAGGCAAAAGCGAGATACCTTGGAATATTGGGTTCAATTGGGCCGGTCGGCACGCGGGCGACGTCGACAATGCGAAAGTTGTTGGATTTAAGTCCGGCCGAAACCCCCGCCTCCTTCATTTTCTCCATCAGTCCTTCGTAGAGCTGGCGGTAGCTGTCGAGGTCGCGCTTCAATATGCTGTAGTCGATCGCACTCTCGTTGAGTTTGTTCTGCTCCTGCTTCTGCTTTTCGAGAGCGTCGTGCAGCAGGGTTTCCCGCTGCACGGCCGCCATATACTGTCCGCGAACTTTGCCCGCGACCTTCTTCGTTTCCAATAGGATCTGCGCGTCGACTTCCTTGAGTTGGCTGTTCAGTTGAGCCAATTTTGGGTAAGACGGCCCGAACTGAGTGTTCAGTTGGGCTGCCTGGATTTTCAGGTCAGCTTCCTTGGAACGCAGACTCTCCAGCAGGCTCGAAGCCGACTGCGTTCCAGCTCCAGCCGCGTCCAGGACTGAGGCCGCGGAGGCGACGGTGTCCGCAACGCCAGATTCAACCAGGCGGTACACGGATTCCTTGTCCATGCGCTCGGATTCCGCAGCGGTCAGCGCTTTATTCAATTCATCAAGCTTTGCGGTGGTGATGTTCTGCTTCTCGTCGATGCCCAGAATCTCATGCTCTTTCTGGTATTGCACCAATTTTTGCTGGGAGCTCTCTACCTTCATCTGCAAGTCCACGAGCTGATTCTTAAGCCAATCCTCGGCTTGCATGGTGGAGTCGAACCGGGACTTGAAGTTGTTCTCGGTATAGTCCTCCATCAGCTTATTCACGACGTTGGCGGCTAATTCCGGGTCGGGACTGGTGTAGTGCACTTCGATGATTTTGGTGTTAGGAGCAAGAGTAACCTTCAGATTGCCACGGAAACTGCCCAACAGAGCGGAAGTCCGGCTGGGGTCGGTTTGTAACGGATCGGGGGCAAGATCGATCGATGAGGACGAAGGCGCTGCTTTTCCGCCGAACTCGGGCCGGCGGTCGAGACCCAGATCCTTCACCACCTGCAGGGCCAGAAGATCGCTCTGTAGAATTTTTACTTCGGTTTCGAGGTCGGTTGGATCGTAGTAGTCGATGTTGAAGGTTGGGGAATTATTGAAGTTGCCCAAGCTGGAATCCGGCTTGTTGATGGCAATGCTGCCAGTCGCCTCATACACCTTCGTCATCTTAAGGCTGGCGATCGCAACTACGGAAAAAACAGTAAACAGACATGCAAGAACCGTCCACTTGCGTTTCAGCAAAACTCGAAGATAGTCCCGGATCGCCGATTCTTGAGAAGCAAGTTCGGGATAAACGCGCGGGCCGCTCATTCTTCCGATATCCGCGGGCTGCATCTCGCGAACGATTGAGCTATTGGCCTGCACCAGTGGTCCGGAATCCATGAATTCTCCTCATCAGGTTTTCAATGCCTTCCAGACTGGACTTGCCAGTCAGGCACACTGGTCACGGCAAGAAAGGCCGCTGGTCGCTGGCTGGCTCATCGACCGGGACTTTCCCATTCTCATGTATCGGTTTCGCCGATAATTCTAGCATTGCGGAGCGAGAAACCATCTACCAAATCTGGAAGACAGTGCTTGCGGTGCAACGCTTGTGCCGGGCTGAAGCACGGTTCACGAAGGCGGGCGCGCGGCATGAAACCAGGCGGTCGCTGTGATGCTATCCTGTTGTCGAGCATGCGGCTGGTTAGTCCATTCTTGAAGCACGCGGTATATCCGGCTTTGCAGCAAATCGGATGGCTTGATCACATAATGCCGCCTTGCGGCTATGCGGTCGTAAATTACCATGGAGTCGTTCCGTCCGATCATTCCGTTGCGGAGGTCTTTCTCGACGGAAATCTGGTGCAGCCAGAGATGTTTCGACGGCAACTCCAGTTCCTGAAAGCTCACTACCATGTGATTGATCCCGAGGACTTCCGCGCCTGGATTGAGCGAGGCAAACAACTTCCTCCCCGAGCTGTTCTGATCACCTGCGACGACGGTCTGCTGAACACGTTGACCGACATGCTTCCCATGCTGAAGAGTGAAAACGTCCCGTGCCTTTTCTTCGTGACCGGAGCTTCGTGCAGCGACCAACCAGGCATGCTCTGGTACGAGGAGCTTTACGACTTAATGCGCGCCCGGCCGCTCGACGGACTGGGGTTGCAGCTTCCTGCTGAAGAAGCCGCAGAACCTTCACACAGTTTTCAGGCCCAGTGGTGGAGTGTCGTGAGAAGAGCCTCACGACTGGACGCCGGCGCCCGCACGGATTGGATGGACCGGGCGCGCAGTCACTGTGACGGGACGAACGTTTTTCGTCACGAAATTCACTCTGAAAAACGATGGCGCCTGATGAACATTGCGGAACTGAAGAAGCTCGCTGAGGCTGGAATGACCATCGGGGCGCATACCCTGTCGCATCCCGTCCTGTCGCTATGCAACGTAGAGGAAGCCCGTCACGAGATTCAGGAAAGCAAGAACGAACTTGAACGGGCTCTGGGCCGGCAGGTCTGGGCATTCGCTTATCCCTTTGGCAACTCTTCCACCATGGGAGAACGCGAAGTTGCTCTGGCCCAAGAAGCCGGGTTCACCTGCGCATTCCTCAACGTGGAGCATTGGCGTGCCGGGCCTGCGAATCCCTTTGCGCTTCCGCGAATCCACGTGGCCACGGACACCACGCTTCCCGAGTTCGCGGCTCACTTGAGTGGGCTTCACGCCCGCCTCCAACGCGCCGTGAGTTAGAATCACGCGAGGATGGCTGCTCCAGTCCTTATCTCACCGATTGGTACTATGTATTTTCCGGAGTGGAAGTGACGGGGGGAAGTAAGTTTGCGAATCGTTCTGCTCAGGAAAATTCCCGAAGATTCTTCTCTGCAGCGGCGCTGGAATGACTTAGTCCTGCAGATGGAGCTACCCAAAGTTTTCTACACCTGTGAATGGGCTCTGGCCGTACAGTCTGCCTATGAAGCCTCTCTGAAGCCTTTACTCTTTCTTGGCTACGACGGCGATGATTTGGCGGGAGCGGCATGTCTCGCCGCCGACCCCGGCGAACAAAATATAAGCTTTCTCAACGCTACCACTGCAGACTACTGTGAGTTCCTCAGCCATCCCCAGCGGCGGGCGGAGTTCA
>Ga0210395_10002510_pt1 | contig 14260 bp, 12 predicted proteins | sample IncBWH4OmetaG_FD_150861 | JGI IMG/M metagenome (GOLD analysis project Ga0210395, IMG submission 150861) | Forest soil microbial communities from Barre Woods Harvard Forest LTER site, Petersham, Massachusetts, United States - Inc-BW-H-4-O ... | reverse complement strand
ACGCTCGACCCGCCGTACGATTCTCCCGTGGTGTTGCGCGATTACGGCTCGTCCTACGGCGCCAGAACGGAAAGTTGGATGTTGCTTACCGGCACCGGTTCGACGATCCAGCATCTGCTCGATGAGTTTCGCATCAGTTCGATGCGCGTGAGCACCGATAACTTTCTTCACGACGACAAGCTCTTTATCGTAGCGCCGACCGGTCGAGTCGCCTCGATCGTACAAACCGGCGGTTGGGATCCCGCAGGGGTGCTCGCTGCGGCCCGGACCATTTCCGGATTGGCCGCCAATCCGTTCGAACGATTCAAGCTCGCACTGATTTCCCAGGCCGTGGCGATTTGCGGCGGGAGCCAATTCGCAGGTATCGCATTGCTGGAGCTCTCGCTTTTCACGTTTTTGACGGTCCTGGCAGCACTCGGTATGTGGGCGGTCGCGCGAGTGCTCTGGGCCTCGAGAAGCTGAGCGGAGCTGGCGAGCGCAGCACGGAAGCGTAGCCGCTCGATGGAACAGACGGCTTTCTTGGAACGTGCCATCAACGACTACGGCAAGGCGACCTACAACTATGCCTACCGTCTGACCCAAAATGAGGCGGATGCCCGCGACCTCACCCAAGAGGCCTTCATTCGCGTTTATCGCGCCTGGCGAAGCTTTAAACCCGGTACGTCTTTTCTCTCATGGATCTATCGAATCGTCACGAATCTTCACCGGGACGAACTTCGCCGGCGCAAAGGACGTTATCAAGAGGAGATTCCGGAAGATCATGAGCTCCAAGAACACGGTGGCAACCGCCCCCTCGCAGTCGAGCCAATCGAGGAGTACGTCGAGAGTCAACTCAGCGAACCAGTCTCAAAGGCGCTCGCCGACTTGGCAACAGAACAGCGTCAGATCGTGATGCTCGCCGACGTTGAAGGGTACAGCTACCAAGAGATCGCGGAGATCGTCGGCTGTACCGTCGGCACGGTGCGTTCGCGCCTTCACCGCGCTCGTGGACAGCTGCGTGGTCTTCTCAATCGTTATATGAAATCGCCATCATGAATCAAACACATCCGACGCCCGACGAACTCGTCGATTATCTGCACGGAGAGCTGCCGGCGCCCCGTAGCGCTGCCATTGCGGCGCATATCGCCGGCTGCTCGGAATGTGCCGATGCTCGCGCCGCGGAGGTCTCGCTCACCCAGCTCTTGCGTGACCACGCGCGAGCGCAGGAACGCGAGTTGCCCCCCGGCGTCGCTTTCGGGATCTGGGAAAAGCTACGAAACCGGCCGCCGTCGGTTTGGGAGCGTTTTAGCGCCGCACTTCGCCCGGCGATTGCCGTGCCGGTGGCAATCGCCATCGCTGCGTTCCTCTTCTTCAGCATCAAAGTCGCGCACGGCCCGGCCCACGCCGCGACGATCGACGCGGGTTATTACGTCGAGAGCCATGCGACACTCGATGCAGCGACGCCGCTCTCCGAGGACGATCCGATACCGCAAGCCTTGGCCAGCGATGTTACGACGCGCTAGCCTTGCGACGCTGACGCTGCTGGCCTGCGGCCTGACGCCGGCGGGCGCCAGCTCTCGGAGCGACGCCGATCTGCAGCTGCTCTCGCAAACTCTCTCGGCACCGGCCACGGTTTCGTACAGCGGCATCGTGGAAACCCTCCGAATGGAAAGTCGCGGCAGCGTGACGTCGGTTTACCGAATCGAGCATCGCGCTCCCGATCTTACCCGGCGCACGTACAGCTCGCCGTCGCGGTTCCTCGGCGACTCTGAGATCATCAAAGGGAACCTCAAGTTCTCGATCGATGCCAAGGCTCACCGCATCGTCGTGACGCGAAGCGATCCTACCCTCATGGCCGGCCCGACGCTGCGCGAACGTGCAGCCTTGATACGCGCAAACTATCGGGCAGCTTCGCGCGGTAACGGAACCTTCGGGGGGCGCCCGACTATCGACGCCCTTCTGATCAACAAGCACACCAATCGTCCAGCGATGTTCGTGCGGGTCGATCGCGAAACAAAGATCGTACTCGACAAACAAGAGTTTGCCGCCAACGGCGCGATGATCGGCGAAACGCGACTCGACCACGTTCGCTATGCGCCCGTTCCAGCGACCGCGTTCGACCTGCCGAAAGGCTACACCGTCGTGCAACCGCAGCGGGTGAGCGGGTCTTCAAACGACCCAGATCGAGTCGTTCGCAGCGCCGGTTTCGCCGCGCGAAAACCGGCGCTGCCCGATGGTTTCTCGCCGCTCGACGGCGATCTCGTTAAGCTGCGTGGTATCCGAACCGTTGCGCTTCTCTATTCGGACGGAATACGGACGGTATCGCTTTTCGAAACGGCAACGGCTGTGACTCCCGACATGGCTCCGTTCCATCCCGACGCCCTGCGCGTCGGCGGCCGCGCCGCACAATACGCCGAAGACGGGACCGTCGCCTTATTAACGTGGAACGACGGGACGCTCTACTACACGCTCGTCGGAGAGCTTGGCGAGGCCGAGCTCCAACACATCGCGGCGACGATTACGCCCTAGCTTTGTCTATCCTGAGCCCAAAAAGGTTTGCAACGCTTGGCTCACGTCCGCGGGGATTGCACTCGGGTCGGCGGTGCCGGACTTTGGTTGCGCGCCGTCGCTAACCGCCGCAATTGCGGCGATCGAGCGCGTTAGCGCCGCGATGCCGTAGCCGCCCTCGAGCACATACGCGACCGACCCGCCGCAATACTCCGCCGCAACATCTCGAATGACCGCTGCCAACGGAGCCGCCGCGTCCACGTCGACGCCCAGATCGCCCACGCTGTCGCCGGCCACGTAGTCGAATCCCGCGCTGACGATCAACAGGTCCGGACGCGCAATGCGTGCGACCGTGGGCAATACGTATTGCCACAACGCAACGAAGCCTTCGGTGGAGATTCCGGCGACGGGCAAGGGAGCGTTGACGATCAGATCGTCGGATCGGCGATAACTCCGCTCGCCGGTCCCCGGATAGGCCGGATAAGCATGCGTAGAAACGTAGGAGAGGCCGTCGCCGGCGACGGCTTCCGTGCCGTTACCGTGATGATAGTCGAAGTCTACGACGAGCACCCGGCCGCCGAAGTCGGCCTGGAACGCCCGCGCCGCGATCGCGACGTTGTTGAAGACGCAGAACCCCATTCCTCGGGTCGGCTCGGCGTGGTGGCCGGGTGGACGAACCAGCGCAAAAACCGACTCTTTTCCGGCGACACTCGCTCCCACGGCCGCAATCGCGCCGCCGGCGGCGCGGCGCGCAACGCGGAACGAGCTTGCATCCACCTGCGTATCACCGGTCGAAAGATACCGCCCGTCCGCAGCTGCCGCGGTCTCGCGCCGCACGAGTTCGATATACGCCGGCGGATGCACGCGTGCGAGCTCCTCGTCGCTGGCGTCGCGAGCGGCAAGTGAGTCGACGAGCACGCCGTCCACTTGCAGGCGCCGCCCAACGGCCTCGACGCGATCGGCTCGCTCGGGATGGACTACGTTGCGGAGATGATCCCCGTAGAGGGGATCGACGACGAACTTCAGCCGGAGTGCTTAGCCGCCGGAGACTTGCACGGATCCGCCGCAGCCTTGACGACCATCGCGTAGTCTTTCGTACCCTTCTTCATCATCGGCAGCAGTCGCTTGTAGGCTGCCACCGCTTTCGAACATTGGTTCGAACCCGCATACGCCTTTGCAGCCATATAAAGCAACGGTGGATTCGCCTCGAGAAAACCGCGCGCCCCATTATTGAGGACGTCGAAGATCTGCGCCGCCTCCTTATAGTTGCGCAGCTCAAAGTCTGCGCCGGCAACGCAGCTCAGCGTCGTCGGAGAGCGCTGAATCTCAAAGCTCTTCCCGCAGGCGTCGCGAGCGCCCGAGTAATCGCGGACGCGCGAATAGGCTTGACCTAGAATCGCAAACCCCTGCGCGTCGGGGGAGACTTGCGTGTAGTGGCGCAGGTAGGAAATGCTGTCGTTCAACCGGCCGCCTTGCATCGAAATCTCACCTAGCCCCAGCAACGAAGTAGCGTTGTTTGGATCGATCGCAAGCGCCGCTTGCCATTGCGCGGTCGCTCGGTCGTACTGGCGGACCGAGGCATAGTAATCTCCGTATGCGGCAAATCCGATCGCGATCTTCGGAAACATCTGCGTGATTTGCTGGAAGATCGCAACGGCTTGCGCATCTTTCTTTTCCTGTACGAAATACGCCGCCTTCCGAATCATAATCGCAACTTTCTGGTCGTCGGTCGGGGCCGCCACGACCGCGTCGTCGTACGCCTCAGTCGTGTGCGCGTCGTCGTGCTGGCGCGCATAGAGGTCCGCCTTAAAGACGAGGGCTTGAATGTTACGCGGGTCGATGGCCAAAGCCCGTGCGATCGTCTGCAGCGCCAGCGGAATGTTATCCTGTTGTGCGTACGTGGTCGCGATCTGGAAGATCGGCGCCGGATCCTTGGGGTTGAGCGCAAACGCCGCTTCGAACTGCGCGCGAGCATCGTCGTAATGCTGTTCGGCGGCATAGACGCTTCCGAGCGTCATCAGCGCGCCCGGATCGGTCTTGTTGAACGTGACGGCACGTCTCGCAATGCGTTCGGCGTCGTTTGGCCGATTCGCGCGGATGTACAGGTCGGCGAGGGACGCCAGTACGTTCAGGTTCGTTGGATCGAGATTAGACGCTTCTTCGAGATCGTTGAGGGCCCCGGGAGCGTTGCCGAGCTGCTCTTGCGCGAGGGCGTCGTAGTAGAATACCTGCGCGGTCTTATCGCCCAGTTGCAGCAAATGTTGGGTGTACTGGACTGCAATATCGGGGCGGTTCACCTGGAGGTACTCGGCCGCGAGCTGCGCCATCGTAAGCTGGTCGGTCGGATTCGCTTTGAGCTTCGCGCTCAAACGCGGAATCGCGATTGATGGCGGTTCGGGACTCGCCGTCGGTAACGCCGAGGGCGACGGAGACGGGCTCGGCGTCCCGGATTGCTTTCCTCCGAAGAGCCCGGCTTGCGCGGACGGTGTCGTCGCGGCAATACCGATACCGAAGGCGAGTGCAATCAGTGCGATCAGTGCAATTCGTTTCAAGAATGATTTCCTTTAGCGGTTTCGATAAGTTTCGTCAGCTCGGGAACGATCCGGAAGGCGTCGCCCACAACCAGCAAGTCGGAGAACTCGCCAATCGGCGACGCCGCGTCCTTATTGATCGCGACGATCGTCCCGGAGGCACGCATGCCGACTTTGTGCTGAATCGCGCCGGAAATGCCTACGGCGATGTAGAGGGTCGGCGTTACGGTCTTTCCGGTCTGTCCAATCTGAAGATTATAGGGCACCCAGCCGGCGTCGGCGGCGGCCCGCGAAGCGCCGACGGCGCCGCCCAAGGCGCGTGCCAATGGCTTCAGCAAAGTTTCAAAAGGTTCCGGCCCGCCGAGCCCTCGCCCGCCCGCGACCACGACCGGTGCCTCCTCGAGCGCGAGCTCGCCACCGCCCTCCTCGACGTCACGGTCGATTGCCGTCGGATAGCCCTTCGACGCGGGCTTGGCGATCTGCTCGATGCGCGCGCCGGCACCTCCGGTCTGAACGGCAAAGGCATTCGGGCGAACCGTCACCACGCCGTAATCCGCGGTCCGCAAGGCACACTGCGTTGTCAGCGCACCGCCCAGCTTCGGTGAAACGCAGACCACCGCGCCTTGGTCGGGATTCACCTCGACAACATCCGCGACCATGCCGGCATCCAACCGAACCATCAGACGCCCGGCGACGTCGCGCCCGGAAAGCGTATTTGGAATGAGGATCAACGAGGGGCCGGCCATCCGCGCCGCGGCTTCGAGATAATCGACGATCGGATCCAGTAGAAACGCCTCGATGTCGACGTCTTCATTGAGGAATATCGTCTCGAGCGGATAGTTTTTCAGCTGTTCGGCCAACTGCGCCGAGCCCGGTCCCAAGACGACGGCGTGCGCGTTGCCCCCGAGAGCCGTCGCGATCTTACCGGCCTCGCTGGCGAGCTCGAAGGTAACCTTGCGGCTCTCGCCGCGCTGGTGCTCTGCGTAAACGATGACGTCCTTCACGCTCAGACCAACCTCTTCTCGGCAAGAAAATCGAAGATCGCCTGCGCGCCCGAAACACCGTCGCTTGCCTCGACGACCCGGCCTTTTCCGCGAACGGGGGGCGGCGCAAAACTACGCAGCTCGGTTTTCGAGCCGCTCGTGCCCACCGAACGGTCGAGCGCGAGGTCTTGCAACGAGATCGAAGCGATGCTCTTTTTCTTCGCACCCATGATGCCTTTGAGCGAGGCGTAGCGCGGCTCGCCGAAAGTAAGCGCCGTGGTGAGCAGCGCCGGCAGCGGACCGTGAACCGTCTGATAGCCCGAGTCGGTTTCGCGCTCGACCTCGATCGCGTCGGCTTTGATTTCAACCTTACGTGCGTTGGTGATGCATGGCAGGCCGAGATGCTCGGCGAGCGCGCCTGGAACGGCGCCGGTGCTGCTGTCGTCGGTAAGTCCGCCGACGACGAGCAGATCGAACTTCAGCGTCCGTAACGCCGCCGCCATGGCGAATGCCGTCGCGGAGACGTCGCTACCTTCGAGCGCTTCGTCGCTGAGCACAACTGCGTCGTCGGCACCCATTGCCAACGCTCTGCGCAAGCCCTCCTTCAACGAATCGGGCGCCATCGAGAAGATCGTGACGGTGGTGTCGCCGCCGGCACGTTCTTTGAGCTGCAATGCAGCCTCGAGCGCATACTCGTCGTAGGGATTGAGCACGGTTTCCACACCGGTGCGTACGAGTCGCTTAGTTTGCGGGTCGATTCGCTTTTCAGCGTTCGGATTCGGGACGAGTTTAATCGTCACCACGATCTTCACGTGGTAGAGCGACCTCCGTTCGATAAGAAAGGAAGAAAGAGCGATAGCCTCTTGGTGGTTCTCCCGCGGCGGACCTGCCTGCCGTCCCCAGGGAGGGCCGATACTCGGCGATGCGAAGCGCAGGGAATGCTTCGACCAGCCCTCCCCTTGATGCTCGCGGCACTCCTCACACCCGGCGTCGCGTCCGCCGACGGGTTCGTCGCGAAGCCCTCGCTTGCCACCCAGCAAGAGCCCGCGACGCTCGTTCTCGACGCCTCGCGAGCGGCCGACGGCATCGTGGTGGTCCGCGAACGAATTCCGGCGACCGCCGGCCGCTTTACGATCGTTTACCCCAAGTGGATTCCCGGCGAGCACGGCCCGACCGGCCCGCTCAACGATCTCGCTGCGCTGCGCATCTCCGCCGACGGGGCGCCGCTGGACTGGCGCCGCGATCCGGACGATCTCTATGCCTTTCACGTCGACGTACCGGCCGGCACGCAAGCGCTCGATGCGCAGTTCGACGTGCTGATGAACGCGTCGGGCGATGTGATGTCGTCGCACTCACTAGCGATCGTCAATTGGAATCGAGCGTTACTCTACCAAGACGGCATCGACTCGCATCGGTATTTCGTCAAGCCCAGCATCGTGCTTCCTCCCGGTTGGGACTTCGCGACGGCCCTTCGCGGCGCGACGCAAAGCGGCAATCGCGTCGACTTCGCGGTGACGTCGCTCAACATGCTCGTCGACTCACCTCTGGATCTGGGGCGCTACGTGCGGAAATGGAGTTTGTGGCAAGAAGGCTCCGCGTTCGTCCAACTGGACGCATTCGCCGATCGCCCACAGGACCTCGATATTCCGGTAAGCCTGCTGCGCGCGTACCAACGCGTGCCCGACGAAGCCTTCGCTTTGTACGGCTCGCGCCATTTCGCCGATTATCACGCGTTGCTGACGCTCAGCGACGCGGTGGGCTTCCAAGGTATCGAGCACCATCAATCCAGCGACAATCGCGCGCCCGACGATTTCTTAACCGACCCGGATGAATCGCTGAGCGGCGGCGACCTCGTAACGCACGAGTTCTCGCACTCTTGGAACGGCAAGTATCGCCGGCCGGCGGATCTGACGACGCCGAACTTTCAGGTGCCTCAGCTCACCGATCTGCTCTGGGTGTACGAGGGCATGAATCAATATCTGGGCGACCTGCTTTCGTTTCGCGCCGGCATTCGAGAGCCCAAGCAGTATCCCGAGTATCTTGCGACCGTCTATTCCCAAATGGATACCGAGACCGGCCGCGCGACGACGCCCCTCATCGATCTCACTACCGGTGCACCTTATTACTATCTAGCGCGCGGTGACTACGGCGCGATCCGGCGCAATGCCGGAGACTTTTATACCGAAGGCGAGCTGGTTTGGTTGGACGTCGATACGATCATTCGCGAGCGCTCGCACGGCGCGCGCTCGCTCGATACTTTTTTGCACCGTTACACGGAGCCGGCGCTAACCGGGCCGATCGTCAAAACCTATACGCGTGCGGAGATCGAGACGTTGCTCAACCAAGTCGAGCCGTACGACTGGCACGCATTCTTTGACAAATACGTCTATCAAAGGAGCGTTCATCCGCCCGCCGACGAGCTCGCGCGCGCCGGGTGGAAGTTCGTCTACACCGAAAAACCCAACGTCTTTATCACCGCGAGCCAAGCCGACGACCCCGGGATCACGGGGTGGTATTCCTACGGTGCGGACCTCAGCGCCAAGGGTGTCGTGAGAGACGTGCGCGAGGATTCGCCGGCCTGGCGCGCCGGGCTTGCGCCGGGAATGCACGTCCTTGCGGTCGACAACCAAGAGTTTTCCCCCGACGTCTTCGCGTACGCGGTCAAGAAGGCGCGGCACTCTAACGCCCCAATTTCGCTAATTACCTCTCAAACCGGGTGGTTCCAAACCCTGTCGCTCGATTACCACGACGGCATGCGTTACCCGCATCTCGAGCGCATCGACGGCACGCCGGACATGCTGGCCGCGATTATGGCGCCACATGCCAAGTAAATGGGGGGACGGTTGCCGAAAAAGCCGCGCGAGGAGGTATCTAACATGCTTTACAGATCGCTACTGACGGCCGCAGCGTTTGCTGCCCTCTGCGCGGCGGCGCCGGCCGCCAGCAACCCGATCGTCGTCAACTCGCAGGCAGCCACGTGGCAAGCGAGTCCCTTGAAGGGGACGCAGATGGCGCCGATTGTCGGCAATCCGAGTGGGGCCGGCGGATACTACGCGTACCTTTTGAAAGTTCCCGCCGGTGTGCGCGTTCCCGCGCACTTTCACGCCATGCGCGAGACCGTCACCGTCATTAGCGGCGTGATGATGTTCGGGATCGGCGATGCGATGAATGCCGCCAAGATGCTGACGCTCGGTCCGGGCAACGTCGTTTCGGTGCCGGCCGGTCTTCACCATTACGCGATGGCCAAGACGGACGCAGTCATCGAGGTGAGCGGTATCGGTCCGGACACGACGACGTTCATACATAAGATGTAAGAAGTGACGTGCGCAGCCGCTTAACGGCGCTGATCGCGATGCTCGCAGTGGCCGGCTGCACGGCGGCGCAGCCGCCCGTCGTACCGCCTGAATCTATCCAGTCCGAGCAAGCGCCCGGACTCCAAAGTCACGCGATCATCGGGTTTAGCGTCGACACCCCCAAGCGGGCGTCAAAAGCTGCCGCCGAAGGCGTCGACACGACGATCCTTTACGGTGGGTCGCCGGCGCCGAAGAGCGCACTCGAACGGGCGCTGAATGCCCACTCCATCGGCGTTGTGGACGCGGGCATTTCGGGAATCCTATTCTATTGGGAGTGCCATCGAACGCATACGATCAAGCCGCCTCCCAGCAGTTATTCGCAGAACTACTATTGCCGCACCGACGAAGACCCCCACATCAAGAACGAAGCGATCGTCTTACACGATGTCGCGACGCTGCTCGAGCGCGCTGCCGATCGCAAGTACGTCGCCGCCTATTGGGTGCTCGACGACTGGCCCGGCTGGGATCCGGGCAGCGCGCGCGAACTGCTTGCGAAGATTCACGCGTTGATCGTTGCAAAGACGCCCGGCAGGCCGGCGATCTGCGGCTTCGGTGCCGGAGTGGCCGAACCCGGAAAGGTCAACTGGGATCCGGGCACCGCGGCCAACTACTCCAACGGCGGTTGCGACATCGTCGGATGGTATAACTACTCGCCCTTTGGACGCCGCCATCCATCCTTGGGCAAGAAGTTGGACTGGACGATGAAAGCGCTACTGCCGGCCATGGCGCACAGCCTCGAAAAGAAAGGCTGGGATATTGGCAAGACGCCGCTTTACGGCATCGGGCAAGCGTGGTCCGGCCCATACGACGGGCGCCAATTATCAGCCGGGACTCACCCGCGAGGAGATGCTCGAACAAGCCAAAGCCTTCTGCGACTTCGGAGCAGACTACATCGGGTGGTACGCGTGGGACGACAGCGGAGACGAGGCCGGGACGCAAACCCCAAATAACTCGCCGGTGATCGCCGCCGGCATCGCCGATGGCATCAAAACCTGCCGCGAGGTTTGGAAGTAGACTAACCTTACCGCTTCCGCGCAGCCTTCTTGCGCGTGGCCTTCTTGCCAGTAGCCGCCGCCTTTGCGCCTGCGGTACTTTTGCGCTTGCGCGTCGCCGCGGCTTTCTTGGCGGACTTCTTGCGATCGGCAGCCGTCCTCCCGGTGCTCGGGCGGGTTCCAAGGTCCGCCGAGCTCGATTCCGTCATATCGACCTTATAATGCTTCGCGGCCTTCTTTATATTTGCGAACGCGAGCTCGCGTTCGGCGGCCGTCACGCCGATGACCTGATCGAAGCGCGCGATGGCATTTCGAACGTGCGACGCATCGGTCATTGGTTCTTTACGCTTCTTTGGATACGCGAACACGCTATCGGGAAGGTCGGCGCGCTCCGTCAGGTCTCCATGCTTCGTGTGCGGTTTCCAGGTCGCTCGCATATATATGCCTCCAACAGGTCAGCGTTGCCGGTCTTTTACCCAACCGCCTAAGCTCTGCACCAACAGGCAGGCCCTAGGCTTCAATGGACCTCATTCGGTCCCTTAACGGCGCCGTAACCGTATACGGGTTCGTCATGGCAACCCGAGGGCGCCGCGCTTCGCCGACAACTTTTCGAACGTCCCTTTAATGTCGGCTCCTTCTTCGAGCTGCGCCGTCGTCGGCGCTTGGAACGAATTGTTCACACGCGCAAACATGTCGCCGATTCTATCGCGCAGGGCCTGTGCGCCGCTCAAGTCCTCGACGTTGCGCGACGACGACGCGAGTTCGCCCGCAAAGGCGCGTAGCGCCGTAGATTGAGCCGGCGTCGAAGTCTTCAGCTTCGCGTCGATAGCGTTGAGCCACGTGTCGATTGTGCCGTACTCGGCATAGAGCTCGGCCAAGAACGCGTGGCGTTTTGCGTAGCGATCCCCGCTGTCACCGTCGCGAGGATCGGGCAGGACGGTCAGCGGCTGTTCGTAGTTGCGGCCGTCGACGTGCAATCGCACCGTGTACCTGCCGGGAAGCGCCTCCGGCCCCGTATCCGGGCCTTGGTTTTCCTTGAAGGTTCCGCGCCATTTGGCCGGGCCATCTTCGGCGAGATCCCAGCCGGTGCGATCGATCCCGGCGAGGTCCGGGATAGCGTTGAGGTGACGGATCGCCCGCCCTTGCGCGTCGACGATTTCGATCGATGGGCGGTGCGCCGCCGGCTGCGGTAAGTAGTAGCTGATCGACGCGGGATGCTCGGGATTCTTTCCGACAAAGACGTTGGCTGGGAGCGTCTGCCCGCTGGTTGCCGTGGTCACCGGCGCACAGCACGGGAAGTTGTTGACGGGTGAAAACTGGAACATGCGATAAGCGTCGCGCGGTGCGAAGAGCGTGACGCCGGAGGCTCGCGCGCGAGCGAGCTCGCGCACGGGACGGAGATCGTCCAGTATCCAAACGCCGCGGCCGTGCGCCGCGACGGTCAGGTCGTCGGTCTGGGGCTGTACCTCGATATCGTAGATCGCGGTGGCCGGCATGTTGAGCCGCAGCGACTGCCAGTGAGCGCCGCGGTCGAACGACAGCCAGACCCCGCGTTGCGAACCTGCGTAAAGCAGATTACGATCCTTAGGATCTTCCCTCACGACGCGCAAGAAAACGTCGTTCGGCAAGTCTCCCGAGATCGAATGCCACGTCGCCCCGTAATCGTCCGTTGCAAACGCGTACGGGTGGTCGTCACCGACCATATGCCGGTCGTACGCCGCGTACGCCGTTCCCGGTCCGAAGTGGCCGGGCGTGACGGTAGAAAATCTTCCCCACGGCTCGATACCAGGAGGCGTGACGTCGCTCCAATGCGCAGCTTGTGCTGAGCCCGTCGATGCAGCTTGTGCTGAGCCCGTCGAATCACGCGTCAGCCGAACCAGACCGTCGTCCGTTCCAACCCAGATCATCGAGGGGTCCAGCGTCGTCGTTTCGATATCGAGAATCGTATCCGACGTCTCGGCACCGGAGAGATCGAGGTCGATCGTTCCACCCGAGGACCGCTGGTGCGACTTTTCGTCGCGCGTCAAGTCCGGACTAATGACGGTCCACGTTTGGCCGCGGTCGGCGCTTTCGAATACGACGTTTCCGCCGACGAGTACCTGCGGATGCGCCGACACAGTGAACGCGATGGGCGAATCCCAATTAAAGCGATATCGCAGCGCGTAGGGTGGCCCCGAATTGGAACGTGCGTACGGCGAAACCTCTGCAGCTTGCTGCGTCCGCTCGTCAAACAAAAAGACCTGACCGGTATCGCTGTTGGTCGACGTGCTCCAGATTAAATTGCTGTCTAGTGGGTCGAGCAGCGCCCACATGCCATCTCCGGGCCCTACCGTCGTCCAATCGCGATTGAGGATGCCGATGCCGTTATCGACGGCCGACCATCCGCACCAGGTACTGTCATCCTGCAGACCGATGCAGACGCGGTAGTTGGGTGCGGTGGTCCCGAGTCCGATGTGGTACGGTTGCGCGACCGGCAGGTCGTACGGCTGCCACCAATTTGCGCTGCCGTCGCCTGACATAACCACGCCTTCGTCGTTGGCCACAATCACACGCCGGCCGTCGTGCGACCACCAGACCTGATGGTAATCCCATCCCGCATTGGCTGCGATCGCATGGAAGTTTTGGCCGCCGTCGTCACTTCGCGAAAGTATCAGGCCAACGTCGATCAGCCTATTGCGATCGTGTGGATCGACGAAGATTCGGCTGAAGTAAAACGGGCGATCGCCAAGGTAGTGACTGTGTGGCATTTTCTTCCAGGTCCCGCCGTCGTTGTCGGAACGCCACAATTCGGCCGCGCGCGATTGCACGATCGCATAGACTCGCCCACCACCGGCAGCCGCCAATCCGATGCGTCCGGTCGGAGCCGGCGGTAAGCCGCGGCCGCTCAGCTTATGCCACGTCGCGCCTCCGTTGTCGGAGCGGTAAACCCCGCCGTTTGGGCCGCCGCTGGCCATCATCCACGGCTGACGGCGAAATTGATAGACGCCGGCAAAGAGCGTCGACGATTTGTCGGGATCGCGCACGAGGTCCGAAACGCCGCTGGAAGGCCCGACGTAGAGCGTGCGAGCCCACCGGGCACCGCCGTCGTGCGTGACGAAGACGCCGCGCGTGGTGCTATCGGCAAAGACGCGTCCGAGCACGCCGACGACCACGGTGCGCGGATCGCGCGGATCGATGGAAATCTCCGAGATCTGCCCGGCGCCGGCCAACCCCGCAAAGCGCCACGTTTTGCCGCCGTCGGTCGAATGCCAGATGCCGTCACCGGATTCAACGTCGTTGCGCGGATTCGACTCGCCGGTGCCAACCCAAACGTCTTCATTGTCGCGGCACGAGATCGCAATCGCGCCGATCGGCGCTACCTTTTCACGATCGAAGATGGGCCTCCACGACGCGCCGCCGTCGACGCTCTTGAAAACGCCGCCGCCGGCTCCGCCGGCGTAGTACAGCAACGGATCCGAATCACTGCCGGCAACCGCCGTTGCCCTCCCACCGGCAATGGCCGGCCCGATAGCGCGATACTGTAGGTTACCGAATGCCGCAACGGAGGCTACGATAACGCCGAAAAGGCTGGCTGCAAACACGACCATATGCTCGCTTACCAGAATGCGTAAAGCCTCTCCTCTACGTTTAAGACGTTGGAACTCTGTGACAAATCGCGGGTAAGAACGCGGCTATCGTGGTGAAAATGTCCGTAAGCTAATTACAATACTTCTTGGGCGTAGGTGGCCAGGTCCGATTGCCTTATTCGCGTACGCGACTAGTTCCAACAGATGATGACGGAGCCGTCTCCTTCGCCGATCCCTTCCGCGGAGTAAATCGTGCCGAAGCGGTGTCCAAAGGTGGCCGAGGTCCCGCCGCCGCCAGCCGAACCGGAGTGCGCGTCGGCACCGCCGCCGCCGCCGTAGTAACCGCCG
>Ga0210395_10002507_pt1 | contig 14274 bp, 4 predicted proteins | sample IncBWH4OmetaG_FD_150861 | JGI IMG/M metagenome (GOLD analysis project Ga0210395, IMG submission 150861) | Forest soil microbial communities from Barre Woods Harvard Forest LTER site, Petersham, Massachusetts, United States - Inc-BW-H-4-O ... | reverse complement strand
CAGTGCAGGTCGCCTTTGATGTCTGCCAACTCGACCAGCTTCGGCAGGGTGGCGGCGTGGTCGTTTGCGTCGGCGGGTCGCGCGCCCTCGACGTCGTCGCCTCCAAGCGCTGCCGCGGCAAGCTCCCCGCGATTCTCGCGCAGCTCCGGCTCGATGTAGGCCAGGCCGAGCTTTGCGTATACCTCCCGCTCGCTCGCGCAAGTTGTGTTCGTGCCGGTCGCCTCGTCGGCGATCCCGTACTCGGAGACGTGCAGTCCCTTGCGCACGGCCATTTCGCGCAGAGCCGCGTTGTGCTTGCCCGAGCCGGTGAAGTGCTGCAAGAGGTTGCCGAGCTGCCCGGGCTTGGCAATGCGCAGATCGACGCTTGTGCCCGAATGAGTGCGCCCCTTCGCTGCGCTCCGGCTTGTGGAGCTGACGCTCTCGATCTCCGGCAGCTTGGCAAGGCTTTTGGCCAGCGTCACCGGTTTGCGTGTGACTGCGATGAGGTCGATGTCCTTGACGCTGTCGGCCATGCGCCTGGCCGAGCCGGCCACGAGCACCTGCGTCTCACCGCCACTTCGCTTGCTTGCCTCCTCTGGTGCCCTCGCTCCCCTCCCAGCGTCGACGGCGCGTTCGCGGTCAAGCTCCACGAGCCCCTCGGCCAACGCCTGGCCCAGCTCCAGCGCGTCGGGCAGCAACAGGCGCGGCGCCCTGTGCCGTGCCTCGTCGGCGGGCGCCCGCTCCAATGCTTCGATCACGCTCGCCTCGAACTTCGCGCCCAAGCCCTTGACGGTGCGCAGCCGTCCCGCCAGCGCCGCCTCGCGCAGCGCGTCGAGCGAGTCGACGCCGAGCTGGGCGTGCAACAGTCGCGCGCGCTTGGGTCCCAGGCCGGGCAGGCGCGTGATCGCGATCAGCCCCGACGGCACGCGCGCACGCAGCTTCTGCGTCGCCGGGATCGTGCCGGTGTCCAACAGCGCGAGGATCTTCTGCTCGAGCGTCGCACCGATTCCCGCCATCTCGGTGACACGCCCGGTGCGCGCCAGCTCCGCCACCGATACGGGCGCCTCGCGCACCGCGCGCGCGGCGTTGCGGTAGGCGAGCACACGGTGCACGATCGCCCCGTCCAGCTCGTACAGGTCCCCCAGCTCTTCCAGCGCCTCAGCGATCGCCGAGTTGGGCAGATCCCCCGCCACGCTAGCCGAGCGCAACGGCGACGACCGTGTTCGGGGCGAGCAGCACGCGCGCGCGATGCGCGTGGACCGCAACCCACCTGCCCACTTCCGCCGGGCTGTTTGTCGTCAACGTGTCGGTGTGCACACTCCTCGCCGTCCCCTGAACGTCGACTTCGTAGGCGATGGCCTTGGTTGAGAACGAGCTGAGGATCATGCTCGCGGCGCCCATGCCCGTCGCCGCCCCACCGTTCACGCTCCTGGCCGACTCGCCGCTCGGGCTGGCACCCGGGCCGCCGCTCGTGCTCCCGCCCGCAGCAGTGATCCGGGCTGCGAGCACGGCCGACGCGCGCGCACCCGGTTCGATGCGGCTGCCCAGTGGGATCCAGCGGTGCACGAACAGCAGCGCACGGCCGAGCGGCGTCAACGTGACCGCACCGTTGGCGCCGAACAGCAGCGGGTCGTAGCTCGTGCCGGCGGAGTGGAAGCGCACCTGCGCATAGCCCGCGAGCAGCGAGGCCACCACGAAACGCGCGGCCCACACCTCGGCAACCGGCGTGTTCGAGATGCCGGGTGTGCCCCCGCACGATGCGCTGTTGCTCTCCGATACGACGATCGGCCTGTTCGTGCTGTGCGCGAGCGCGAGCATCCAGGCGTACTTGTCGAGCAGCCCGACGCTCGCGTGTTCACCCAGCAGGCGTGCTGGCGTCGGGCGCTCTGCGCCAGCGCCGCACGCGCTCGTTGGGTAGTCGTGCACGTCGAAGGTGGTTGGGGGGTCGGCCGCGAGCTGTGACGCGGCTGTGGAGCCCCACTGCGAGCCGGCGAAGTCCGGACCCTCGATCGCGACCGGGCCGAGCAGCGCGCGGCGGCTGTCCCATTCGCTGAGGTACTGTGCGGCCGTCCACGGCGCGGCGCGAAAGACGGGCACGGTGAAGGCCGGTTCGTTGGGAAGGATGTGGCTGATGCCGTACAGGTCGGGCTCGTTGCCGAGCGAGAAGCTCAACTGCCCTGCGGGGATCGCCTGCTCGGCCGCGGCGACATCGGCGAGCTCGTCGGCGAGCGGCGCGGTCGCGAAGTTCAGCCCGACCGTGATCTGCGAGCCCGTTTCGCGCGCCAAACAGCCGAGCGCCGGCCAGAAGGAGGCGGGGACGGGGTAGTGGTAGGCGCCGCTCGGGCCGGCGAGGTCCTGCGAGTCGCCGCCGACCCGAAGCGTTGGCGAGCCGAGCTCGCGCAGCATCGCGACCAGCGCCGGCCCGGGACAGGGGCCGGCGCCGAGCGCCCGCTCCATCAGCGGATACTCGATCGACAGCCCGAACGGCGAGCGCCCGACGATCGAGGCCTGCGCGCCGGGCGGCAGCGCCGGGGGCGCGGGGGGCGAAGCTCGGCGGCGCGCGGCGAGCGCAGCGTCCCCCGCCTTGCCCATGCGCGGCGTCGCGACCGGGCTCGCACGCGCGCCGGGAGCCCCTGCATCGTGCGGCCGCGGGACCGCGGCCGGGCTCGCCGCAGCTACAGTCTGAAGTCCGACGACGAGCACACTCGCCGACAGAGTGGCGCGCCACCAGCTCATCGATGCGATGATATCCGGGGCTTGGGCGCGTGAAAGCAGGTAGGGACGCGGCGAGCTTTGCCGAAGGCCACAGGAGAGCTACACCATGCGCGCACGTCCACACCGCCATAGCCGAAAGTCTTCGCCTGCCGTGGGGGGGCGAGCCGCAGCGCTGGCTCTCCTGCTGTTCGCGTGCCTGGCGCTCGGTGGTGCAGCCGCTGTTGGGACGGATGCCAAGAGCGCTCCGCCAAGGGCGGCCAAGGCCGGGGTCTCCTACCGCTTTGGACTTTCCGACTACGAACCGCGCACATTCTCCGATCCGCGCGTGGCGGAGCTGGGCGTGCATCTCGCGCGCGACGTCGTGGCGTGGAACGCGGCGCTCAACAGGCGCGACCTCGCACAGGTGACGGCCTGGCTCGACGCCGTCAAGCACGCCTACCACATCACTCCGCTGATCACCTTCCAGCACGCCGACAACAACTCTCGCGCCCCCACGCCCGCCCAGTTTCTGCGCGCGTTCGAGCGCTTCCGCAAGCTGTTCCCCTGGGTGAAGGAGTTCGTGCCGTGGGACGAGGCCACGCACGCCACGCAGCCGACCGTGCACAATCCCTGGCTCGCGGCGGCCTATTACAACGTGCTCGCCGCCCACTGTCCGGGCTGCGAGGTCACGGCGCCGGACGTCCTCGACGCCGACGGCAACGTCGAGGCCTGGATCGCCTCGTTCTTGGAACGCGCTCGGCCTTATCCAGAGATCTGGCCCTTCAACCCCTACAGCAGCGTCAGCACCGACAGCCCCCTGCTTGTCGAACGGTTCCTGGCCGCCACGCGCGGGCAGGTGTGGTTCAGCGAGATCGGCGGCGTGGTGTGGTGGCGTTTCAAAGGAAGATTGACCTACCACGGGGAAGCCTACGCGGCGCGCGTCGCCCAGAACATCTTCCAGCTTGCTCGGCTCAGCCCGAGGATCACCCGCATCTACTACTACCACTGGCGCTCGCCGGGAACCCCGACGGCCAGAGCCGCAAGGAAGGCGACCTGGGATGCGGGACTCGTCAAGGCCGACGGCGCCGCGCGCCCGGCGCTATACGTGGTCGCGCGCGAACTTCATCGCTCGATCCAGAAATCGATCCCGAAGATCTTCTAGTTGATCGTGAGCGTCGCTGTGCGCAGGTTGCGCCAGTAGATCGTCGCCGGGCAGGCATCGCCCGAGGCGCTCACGGTACAGGCGCCGTGTGCGATCGCGGCGCCCGGGGCGGCGAGATGGCCCCACTTCGGGGTAAGCCAAACCGTCGTATGCAGCGTCGTCCTGGCCGGCATCGTCATGCTCAACCGCACGCCGTGCTCGGTGGCGCTCAGCGTCCAGGCGACGCGCGCCAGCACGCGGCCGTCGCCGGCCCGGTAGCGGCCGAGTAGCAGCACCCTGTCGCCGGCGCCGCGTACGCCGGTGAAGACCGGGGTGGCTGCCGTGCCATCGGCGTAGCTCAGTTTCCACGCGCTCGTTTGCCTGCCGTGGATCGGGCGCAGCGCGAGCAGGTCGCGCCAACCTGGCGTTTCGCTCTGGCCGAGTCCGGCTCGCAGCTTCACAGCGACCAGGCCCTGGGCCGCTCGCGGGTCGCTGCTCGTGGCGCGTCCCGCGAGCTCCCACCAGACCGCTCCCGCGCGGCCCCACACAAGTCCGCTCGAAGCCAGGTCGTCGACCAGCAGTTCATGGCTGTCGGCCGGCAGCGGGGCTTGCTGCGCCTCCGTCGCCGGCCACTTGCCCAGCGCGTCGGAGAGCAGCCACAACGTTAGGCCCTCGTACTGGTTCAGCGCGGCATACCGGTCCATTATCAACGGGTTCCATTCGTCCTGAAGCCCTGGGACGATCGGCAGCAGGCCGCTTGGGCGCAGCGGATAGGCGGCCTGCAGGTAGGCGACCGCGCGTTGCGCGTATGCCCGCCAAGCTGGGGCGGACGCCGGTTCGAGCGCGGCGCGTCTGGCGCCGAGCGCTGCCGCGGCCGCCTGCACCCAGGACTGGTCGAGCGAGCGGCCCGAGAGCGAGAGTTGGCCGTCGGGGGCCATCATCTCCAGGGCGTAACGGTCGGCCTGGCGGCGCAGTTTCGCGACCGCCGGCGTGATCGCCTGCGGGTCGTTTTCGCCGATGCTCTCGAGCAGGAACGTCGAGAACAGCTCGTAGGCGACCGGCTCGGACCCTGGGTCTGAGAGCTCGCGCGCGATCCCTCCCGCCGGCGAGCTCGTCAGGGCGACCGGCGCTCCCGGCTTGCGGCGCCTGCGCGCTTGCGCGCCGGGGAGGCTCTCCAGCGGCGCGCCGGCGTGCGCGACCGCGAGCCCCAGGTCGGTCCTGATCTGGGTTCTCACGATGGCCGGTTGGACCGCCAGCGACCCCGGCTCGCCTTCGATCTGCTCGCGCGTCAACAACGCTGCGCCGGCCGCCCACACCAGGCGCCAGTTGCCGTAGCAGCCGGGTTCGCTGAGGCAGCCCTCGCCCGTGGGCTGCTCGATCTGGCCTGCTCGCCACATCAGCGGCGCCTGCAACGCTTCCCATGCGCTCGCGGGGAACAGGGCCTGCTCTCCGTCGTGGATCACCGCCGCAAGCGCCAGCAGGTTGAACGGGTCGTTGGGGATCGGCAGCGTCAGGGCCGAGCTCAGGATGCGCTCGCCCGCGCCTTCCAGGCCGCTGTCGCCCGTGAGCTTGGCCTCCTTCAACATCACGTCGGCGAGCATGATCACGCCGTAGTTGTCGCTGGTGTCGGCGGGATCGAGCGGGTCTTCGACGCGTCCGTCGGCGGTCGTATAGGGCTCCCAGGCGCGCGCGACAGCCGTGATGTAGCCGTTCAGCTCGGTGGCGCTCACGCCCGCCCGGGTCGTCTCAGCCCACGCGTTTGCCGTCCAAAACAGGCTGATCAGGAGTGAGACGGCCGCAACCGCGATGAATGGCCTTGAAATCATGGGCTTCAGGGGCATCCGCGCCCAGACAGTGTGTTTTCGCCGAGAGGCGCATCGCCACCTGCCACGCTTTAGGGTACGCATCCGTGAGTCACGCCGATCCACACGCCGAGCGCGACGTCCCCTGGCTGATCCTGCCGACCTACAACGAGGCCGAGAACATCGAGGCGATCGTCACGGCGGCGGGGGAGGTGCTCTCGCGGGCCAACGACGACGCCTACAAGATCCTGATCGTCGACGACGGCTCGCCCGATGGGACGGGTGAGATCGCCGACCGGCTCTCGGCCGAGCGCGAGCAGGTCGAGGTGCTGCACCGCACGGAGAAGAACGGCATCGGACCCGCGTACCTGGCTGGCTTCGCCCATGCGCTCGACCACGGCGCCGCCTATGCGATGGAGATGGACTCCGACTTCTCCCACGATCCCGCCGATCTGGCGCGGCTGCTGGCGGCGGTGCGCTCCGGCGCCGATCTGGTGCTCGGCTCGCGCTACGTGCCGGGCGGCGGCGTGGTCGACTGGAGCCTCTTGCGACGCTTCATCAGCGAGGGCGGCTCGACCTATGCGCGCTGGGTGCTCGGCCTGCATGTCAAGGACCTGACGGGCGGCTTCAAGTGCTTCAAGCGCGAGGTGCTCGAAGCGATCCACTTCGACAGCGTGCGCTCCCAGGGCTACGCCTTCCAGGTCGAGCTCACCTACAGGGCGGTGCGCGCCGGCTTCAACGTCATGGAGGTGCCGATCGTCTTCAAGGACCGCGAGCTCGGCCAGAGCAAGATGTCCTGGCGGATCGCGCTCGAGGCGATGTGGCTCGTGCCGAAGCTGCGCTTCGGACCGCAGCCGCCGGGATCCGACGCATCGCCTGCGGGTGTCGATACCCCCGCCCAGGCTCCGGCGTCGACGCGCAGCTGAGGAGCGGTCGCGCTGGTCTCGCAGCCTTTGATGAGCAAAGGCGTTTACCAGCGGACGGGGCCGATTTCGCCGCGGGATCCCGTACTGGACTCTGGCTGCATAGACCATTTACCACTACACGCACGTTTCCCACGGCAGACTGGGCAGCCATCCGCACGCTATGAGAATCGGCTCGGCACAGTGTAGAGCAATATCTCAGGGCGTTCCTATTCGACTATACTGATTCGAATTGCATATCGCATCGTAATCCTCTATCTTCTCGCCAACGTTTATAGCCGTGGTCAATCTGGGGGGCTCACGATGCGGTCTTGTTTGCGGTTGGTGGTGGTATTCGCGGCAGCGGCGAGTCTGCTGTCCGCTCTTTCGGGCGCGGCGTTTGGGGACCCCGCCTCCCGGAGGGACGAAGCGGCCATAGGCGACACGTCGGGGTTGTTCGGTTCCCTGGCCCTGCCGGCCATGGAACCGCTCGTGGCCGGACAGCGGGTGGCGGACGAAGAAGCCGTGCGCGCGAATCCAGAGTCGGCAATCGCTCGTGAAGCGAGCTCCTCGGCGTACGAAGGACTGTCCGCCGCCAACGCGGAGAAGGTCGCGCACGGCGCGTTTCCGCGTCTTGTGGATGACCCGGACGGTGGTCCTCCACCGCTGCCGCAAGGGGCGAAGCTGGTCGGCTTTCCGTCGGACTACGTCGCCTCCTTCGTCCTGCCGGATAAGACTCGTGGATTGGTCGACTCGGTGGAGCCGATCGCCCTCGGAGGCCGTTCTGGACGCACCCCCGTCGACCTTGGCCTGCATGAAACTGCCGGAGGCTTTGAGCCGGCCAGGCCCGTCGTGAACGTTCGCATTCCAAGGCACTTGAGCGAAGGCGCGCAACTGGTGTCGGACGGAGGTGTCTCGTTGACGCCCGTGGACGACAGCGGGGCGCCGCTCGAAGGCAAAGCGGGAACGATCGATGGCACAACCGTTTTCTACGGCGACACAGAAGAGGCGCATGCAGGCGTCAGGGACGTCGATACGATCGTCAAGCCAGAAACGCTTGGGCTCAGCGAGGAGACGTTGTTGCGCTCCCAACGCTCGCCAGACCGTCTGTACTTCAAGGTCCACTCGCCCAACGGCGCGAGCCTGCGCTGGAGCGGGCACGGGCCGGTACGGGTGCTCGATGCAGGTCAACCGATCGCCGAGATTCTCCTGCCGAGCGCCCAGGATGCAGAAGGGACTCCGGTACCGGTCTCCTTGAGCGTCAAGGGAGACATGCTGACGGTGACTGTCAACCGTCGCCCGGGCCAGTATCGCTATCCAGTGCTGGTCGATCCCGTGATGGGGGTCGAAGATGAACAGTTCACGACGTCTGCCATACACAAAACCAACTGGCACTACGTGCCTTCTGGAACGCACTTCTCGGCAACCGAACATACATCTGAAAAAACGTGGACGATACACATCGACGGTACGCACACGGAAACCGAATCGGGGGCTTTGGTATATACGACTCAAGGTGTTTCCTCCATCACGAATTTCAGCATCGAAGGCTCGGCAGAAACCACCAATTCCCACGTAGAAAGCATGCTTCAGTTGGTTGCGCCTCCGAAAAAAGAAGGCGAAAAAGCCGAAGTAGAAAAATCGGAACCACTGCCGGAAAAATGGGCGCACAAATATAGCGTCTGTGGGAAATGCACGGCCCCATACATGGGCGCCGCCGGCAATTCGGCTCTGTATGACCAGCAGTCGATTAGGGCCGGTGGCGGAGTCGGCGGAGAAACCACGCTTACAAAAGCTGCTGTCACCATAGAGCAGGAACAGAACACTGAAGTCAGCATGGACACTACGCATCCCACGGTGGATGGAGGACGTACCAATGTGCTGTACGGCAGTGGGGCCTGGCTCGGGCCGAACACGGGCGGCGCGTTGGAAGTCCACGCCAAAGATCCAGGGATCGGCGTCAGTTATACAGGTGTCGCCGTCGAAGGCTGGGAAGAAAAATTCCCGACGTATGAAAATGACGAATGTACAGGTGGCGTCGAGTGTCCCTCGGAATTCAACAAGGGCATTGTCTACAACAGCAAAATGCCCGAAGGGGAACACCTGATCGAAGCGGACGCATGCAATATGATGCTCCTGTATTACAGCCCGTGGGAATGCGCAAAAGAACGGTCCCGGGTATTGAAGGTGGATGCGGCTCCGCCGCACAATCTGTCTTTGACTCTGGGTCACGGCGGAAACATCGAAGTCGGACCTGGCGAAACTCATGCGGAAGGCTTTGCTGAAGAGGGCACCGCAGGCACCCCGAGTTCGGGGATCAAGTCGATCTCGTTTTCGATCGACGGACGGGAAGTCGGTAGTCCATCTGGGTCTTGCCAACCCGGTCCGTGCAATGGTCTTGCCAAATGGACGATCTGGGGTCGTAATTACGCGGCCGGCAAGCACATCGCCACCCTGGTGGCTACCGACAACGCGGGGAACGTCGCGAGCGAAAGCTACACGCTGACCGTGCGCCCCGCAACGCCGGTGGCGCTCGGCCCCGGCTCGTTGAATTCGCAGTCGGGCGAATACACGTTGAATGCCACCGATGCTTCGTTGGGTGGAGGGCTGAGCTTGACCCGCAGTTATAACTCACGTCACACAAGCGCGGGGGCGCAGGGACCGCTCGGCCCGCAGTGGGAGCTCGGCATGGGCGGTCAGGAGAATCTCGTAAAACAGCCCAACGGCAGCATGGTGCTCACGGACGGGACGGGTGCGCAGACCATCTTTGAGACAGACGGCAAAGGCGGGTTCATCTCCCCCGCCGGAGACACCAATCTGACGTTGTCGAGCACGCCGTGCGAAGCGGGCAAGACCGAATACATGCTGAAGAACGCGGCGGCCAACGCGACGACCTGCTTCAAGGTGCCATCAGGGGGCAGCGGCGAAGAATGGGCGCCGAGCGTTGTACGGGGCGCATTGACGGCGGATAGCACCACCTACGTCTATGAAACGGTCGAAGTCCCCAGTGGCTCGGGCAAAAAGATCACCCGGCCCAAGGAGGCGCTGGCGCCGGTGCCTTCGGGCGTCACGTGCTCGCTCGAAGTCAAACCGGTAGAACTGAAACATGGCTGTCGCGCGCTGAGCTTCAACTACGCGACGGCGACCACCGCCAAAGGCGAAGCTGTATCGGAATGGGGCGATTACAACGGTCAGATGACGCGCGTCTACTTCACGGCGTATGACCCCGGCACAAAAGCCATGCACGAAGTAGCGGTCGCACACTACCTCTATGACGCACAGGGCCGTCTGCGCACTGAGTGGGATCCGCGTATCTCCCCCGAACTGAAGGTCTCCTACGGGTATGACTCAGAAGGGCATGTGACGGCGCTGACGCCGCCGGGACAGGAGTCGTGGACGTTCACATATGGCTCGATGGTGGGTGACGTGAGCAGCGGTCGCCTTATCAAGGTCAACCGAGCACCGGCGTCCGCTCCGCTGTGGGGCGGGGAAGCACCGCAGAGCACCGAAGCGCCAAAGAATATCGAAGCACCCAGAATCACCGGGACCCCGGCGGTGGGAGTTCGCCTGGCCGTCACGAACGGACAGTGGTTGGGCAGCCCGGTGTCCTACGGCTACCAGTGGGAGGACTGCAACACGGTCGGAGGGGAATGCGCGCCGATCGCGGGCGCCACGAATCCGAACTACACGCCGACCGACAGCGACGTGTTGTCTGTGCTCGAGGCGGTCGTAACAGCCACCAACGGCGGCGGTTCGACAAGCGCCAGTGGGCGTGTTTCGTTTTCGGTCGGGGCCCTCTCGGAATCTTCGCTGCCCTCCGGTAGCCACCCGGTCGCGACGGTGACAGGCCCCGATGGCAATCTGTGGTTCACCGACTACGGCACCAGCAAGATCGGCAAGGTCACGATGGCCGGCGTCATCACCGAATACGCGCTCCCGGCCGGCAGCGATCCATATGGCATTACCTCGGGTCCTGAAGGCAACGTCTGGTTTGCCGAGGAGGGAACCAGCAAGATCGGAGATATTACCCCCTTGGGTGCTATCACCGAATACGCGCTTCCTGCCGGAAGCCAGCCCTACGGGATAGCGTCCGGTTCCGACAAAAACCTCTGGTTTACAGACTATGGCACCGGCAAGGTCGGCAGAATCACGCCGACAGGGACCATCACCGAATGGAAAACCTTCTCCAGCGCACATCCCTATGGAATCACTGCTGGACCTGAAAGCAGCCTGTGGTTCACCGAAAGAGGCACACGACCTAAAGTCGACAAGCTGACAACCGAAGGCGTCATTTACAACGAGGAACTTCCGACGGGGAGCAATCCAGGTCAAATCGTAAACGGTCCAGATGGGAACCTGTGGTTTACCGAGGAAGGCACGAACAAGATCGGAAAGCTGACCACTAGCTGGGCAGTCACCGAATACGGACTCCCGAGCGGTAGCAATCCCCTGGGTATTGCCCCCGGTTGGGACAAGAGCCTGTGGTTCACAGACAGCGGCACAAGCAGGCTCGGCAGGATCACAACCTCGGGTGCGATATCGGAAAAGTCGCTTGCCGTCGGCAGTCACCCCTTTTGGATTAGCTCAGGGCCTGACTTGAACCCGTGGTTTGCGAACTACGAAACGAACAAACTCGGCAAAATCGCGATCTCGGGCATCAGTGAAATGAGCGAATTTGCGGTTACGTCCGGGAGCAAACCCTACGAGATGGCGTCTGGGCCCGACAAAAATCTCTGGTTCACCATCAAAAGCACAAGCAAGATCGGGAAGATCACGACCTCGGGCGTCGTCAGCGAATACGCGCTTCCGGCCGGCAGCTACCCCTACGGGATCGCCTCGGGTCCTGACGGCAATCTCTGGTTCGCCGATGAAGGTACAAACAAGATCGGGAAGATAACGACGTCGGGTACTATCACCGAATACGCTCTACCGGCGGGCAGCGAACCAGCAGAGATCGCCGCCGGGCCCGACGGCAATCTCTGGTTTACCGACATCGGCACGAGCAAGGTTGGGAAGATAACGACATCGGGTACGGTCACCGAATATGCGCTGCCTGCGGGCAGCGAACCGATTGGGATCGCCGCTGGGCCCGACGGCAATCTCTGGTTCACCGACTACCACACGAGCAAGGTTGGGAAGATAACGACATCGGGTACCGTTACCGAATACGCCCTGCCCTCCGGCAGCAGACCCTGGGGAATCGTCGCCGGTCCCGACGGTGAGGTGTGGTTCGCCGATTACACGACGAGCAAGATCGGCAAGGTCACTACCTCAGGTACTGTTACCGAATACGGGCTACCTTCAGGCAGCAACCCGAGTCAGATCGTCACGGGCGCCGACGGCAACCTGTGGTTCACGGGCGAGAGTACCGATAAGGTCGGAAAGATCACGACACTGGGCTCGATATCTGAATATGCGATCCCAACTGGCAGCAAACCAATTGGAATCGCATCTGGCGCCGATGGCAATCTGTGGATCGCCGACGGTAGCACCAGCAAGATCGGCAAGATCACGATTCCCGGCAGCAATTTCTCGATTGCCTCGGGTAGCCTGCCGATAGGAATTACGTCTGCCGCCGACGGCAACCTTTGGTTCACCGGTTCTGGAACGAATAAGATCGGAAAGGTCACTACGTCGGGTTCTGTCACCGAATATCCGTTGCCGGCAAACAGCGAACCATACGGGATTGCGGCCGGCCCGGACGGCAATGTTTGGTTTGCCGATGATCGCTCTAGCAAGATTGGCAAGGCAACATTGTCCGGAGCAGTTACTGAATACTCACTGCCCGCAGGGAGTAAACCGTCTGAGATTACTTCTGGGCCCGACGGTGACGTGTGGTTCACGGATACCGGTACCAGCAAGATCGGGAAGATAACAACGTCTGGGGCGATTACCGAATACGCGCTTCCTGCGGGTAGTTCGCCCGATGGAATAGCCGCAGGTCCCGACGGCGAGCTCTGGTTCGTGGATAGTGGTACCAGTAAGATCGGCAAGATCACGACCGCGGGCGCCGTCACTGAATACGCCCTGCCGGCGGGGAGTAAACCTGGTGGTGTAGCTGCGGGACCGGACGGCGACTTGTGGTTTACAAACAATGGGACTAGTAAGATCGGCAAGATCACGACGTCCGGGACTGTCACCGAATATGCATTGCCCTCTGGTAGCGGACCTTTTGAGATCGTGCCCGGCGCGGACAACAAGCTGTGGTTCACCGAGGAGAGCACGAACAAGCTAGGCAGGATTACGACATCTGGTACGGTCACCGAATATCAGCTTCCCACTGGGAACTCCCCGGTTGGAATCGCGTTTGGTATAGACAACAACGCGTGGATGACGTATGCGGCCAGCGGCAAGATCGACAAGTTCACGTTGCCTTCGACCGAAGGCGAAATCGTCGGTCCGGCGCCTGGCTCGACCGTCGAGTACAATGTTCCCCTGTCCGGGTCAGGCTTGCCGAATATGACGGAAGCGGAAGTCAAAACGTGGGCTCAGAGCGATGCCCCCGTGGATGCGACCGCGATCTTCCCGCCTGACGAGCCACAGAGGTGGCCGGCGTCGGACTATCGGCGCGCAACGATCTCCTACTACGATGCAAAGGGCCGTGCCGTCAACGTTTCATCGCCGACTGGCGGCATTTCGACAACCGAATACGCGCCCTCGAATGAAACAAACGACGTGGTGCGTACGCTGAGCGCGGACAATCGCGCCGCGGCCATGAAAGAAGGTGCCAAATCGGCTGAAGTGGCGAAATTGCTCGACACGGAGAGTACGTATAACAGTGAAGGGACCGAGCTAACGGAAACGTTGGGGCCACGACATCTTGTCAAGCTATCGAACGGCAAAGAAGTTCAAGCGCGTAACCACACGGTCGACAGCTATGACGAAGGGGCGCCGTCTGAAGGCGGCCCGTACCGGCTCGTGACCAAGGTGGTTCAGGGCGCGCAGACAGAAACCGAAGGCGAACAGGATGTCCGCACGGTCGCCACGGGGTATTCGGGTCAGGGTAATCTGGGTTGGAAGTTGCGCATGCCAACCTCTGTTACGGCGGATCCGTCGGGCCTGAAACTCACGCATACGACGCTCTATGAAGAAGCGACAGGCAACGTGATCGAAACCCGTCAGCCGAAGAGCGCCGGTGCGGAAAGCGCGCACAATTCCAGAACGGTGTATTTCGGCGCCGCGGCGAATCCTTCCTACCCGTCGTGTGGTGAACACCCGGAATGGGCCGGGTTGTCGTGTGAGACGTTGGCCGGTAAGCAGCCCGAAACGCCTGGCTTGCCGGCGCTCGCGGTCCATGTGGTGACGTCGTACAACATGTGGGGTGAGCCGCTGACGATCTCGACGACCAGCGGGTCGGCCACACGAACCACCACCACGAAATACGACGAAGCTGGTCGCATGGAAACGACCGAAACGAGCTCGAGCGTCGGTACAGCGCTACCTAAGGTGACATTCAAGTACGACGAACACTCGGGTGCGCAGGTCGAACAGAGCGCCACGGTGGCAGGCAAAAGCCAGTCGTTGAAAGCCGTTTACAGCACGCTTGGTGAGTTGACGGCCTACACAGACGCGGCCGAAAACACCTCAACCTACGAATATGAACCAGAAGGCGACGGCAGGTTGATCAAGGTCAACGACGGTAAGGGCACGCAAACATATTCGTATAGCGAAATGACGGGTCTGCTAAGTGAACTCGTGGATTCGGCGGCAGGCAAATTCGTGCCTTCATACGATGTTGAAGGTTCGGTTACCGGCG
>Ga0210395_10002506_pt1 | contig 14274 bp, 10 predicted proteins | sample IncBWH4OmetaG_FD_150861 | JGI IMG/M metagenome (GOLD analysis project Ga0210395, IMG submission 150861) | Forest soil microbial communities from Barre Woods Harvard Forest LTER site, Petersham, Massachusetts, United States - Inc-BW-H-4-O ... | reverse complement strand
ATGGCGGTCAAAACCCCCGAGACGCACACTGCCCTGGTGCGGCGCGCGCGCAAGATCAACCGGGTCCTCGCGGAGACGTATCCGGACGCGCACATCGAACTGGACTTTGAGAACCCGTTCCAGCTGCTCGTCGCGACGGTCCTGTCCGCGCAGACGACCGACAAGCGGGTCAACCTGACCACGCCCACGCTGTTCGCCAAGTACCCGGCGCCGGAGGACCTGGCCGCGGCCAACCCCGACGACGTGGCGGAGATCCTGCGGCCGACCGGGTTCTTCAACGCCAAGACGAAGTCCGTGATGGGGCTGTCGGCCGCGCTCGTCGAGCGGTTCGGCGGGCAGGTGCCGCGCAAGCTGGCGGACATGGTCACGCTGCCCGGTGTGGGCCGCAAGACAGCCAACGTGGTGCTCGGCAACGCGTACGGCATCCCCGGCATCACCGTGGACACGCACTTCGGGCGGCTGTCCCGGCGGTTCGGGTGGACCACGAGCGACGACCCGGTCAAGGTCGAGGCGGACGTCGCCGAACTCATACCGAAGTCCGACTGGGTGCTGCTCTCGCACCGGCTGATCTGGCATGGGCGCCGGATCTGCCACGCCCGCAAGCCGGCCTGCGGCGCGTGCCCGGTGGCCGACTGGTGCCCGTCGTTCGGCCTTGGCCCCACGGACTCCGCGACCGCGGCCAAGCTCGTCAAGGAGGGGCCGTTTTCGTGACTGACCAGGGCGGCGCAACCGACCTAGCTGAGGCCGGAGACGGGGGACCTCCGCAGTGGCTGCGTGAGCTGGCCGCGGCCGCGACGGCGATGGAGGTGCCGCGGGCGGTCCGCCCGCCGGCCGTCGGCGGGCGGCGCTCGGCGGTCCTCGTCTTGTTCGGCGCCGGACCCGACGGAGACCATCCTGACCTGCTGTACATCCAGCGCAACGAAGGGCTCCGGCGGCACTCCGGGCAGCCCGCCTTTCCCGGCGGCAGGATCGAGGACAGCGACGACAGTCCGGTCGCGGCGGCGCTGCGCGAAGCGGTGGAGGAGACCGGTCTCGATCCCGACGGCGTCGATGTCCTCGCGACGCTGCCCGAGATGTTCATCAGCCGCAGCCAGTTCCGCGTCGTGCCCGTGCTCGCGTGGTGGCGGGCACCGTCCCCGGTCCGGCCGGCGGACACCGGCGAGGTCGCGGGCGTGGAGCGGATCAGCGTGGCCGAGCTCACCGACCCCCGGAACCGGGTCATGATCCGGTACCCGGACGGGCGCAGCGGCCCCGCGTTCCGCGTCGGGTCGATGCTGATCTGGGGGTTCACCGGGCAGCTCACCGACCGGCTGCTGGCCCTCGGCGGATTCGAGCGTCCCTGGGACGCCAGCACGCTCAGGGAACTGCCGCAGGGCGCCGCCTGACCCGAGGGCACCCGGGGCCGGCGGCTCGCTCGGCTGGCCGGCGGATTACGAGCGGGCCAACCCCGGCGTGATGCGGGGCGCGACCGGCCGGCAGCGGATACCGTGGACAGCGTGCGCGGTGATCTGCTTGATATAGCCCTCCTTGTGATAGCCGCCGCGTTTGCGGTCTCCGGGTACCGGCAGGGCTTCATCGTCGGCTCGCTGAGCTTCATCGGCTTCGTCGGCGGCGCGGTGCTCGGTGCCGAATTCGGCCCGGCCATCGCGCGTGCGATCGTGGGCGGGCTGACACAGCAGGACGTGGTCGCGGTCATCCTCTTGGTCAGCTTCGCGATCATCGGGCAGTTCGTCGCGTCCTCCATCGGAGCCGCCGTGCGGGATTCGATGACGAGCCCATCGTCGACGACCATTGACGCGGTCGGCGGATCCGCTGTCAGCGTGCTGTCGATGCTGCTGATCGCCTGGTCGATCGGCTCGGTGCTCACCGCGTCGTCGTTCCCCGTGGTCGTGTCGCAGGTGAACAACTCCGTCGTGCTCGGCACGATGGACAAGATCATGCCGTCCCAGGCCAAGACGATGTTCTCCGACTTCCGGCGGCTGCTGGCAGACGGCCCGTTCCCGCAGGTCTTCAGCGGGATCGGCGCGGCCCACCTGTTCGCCATCAGCCCGCCCGACCCGGCCGTGCTGAACAGCCCCGGCTATCTCGCGGCCCGGACCAGGATCGTCAAGGTGCAGGGCACGGCACCGAGCTGCGACCGCAGCATCGAGGGGTCGGGGTTCGTCTACGCGCCGCAGCACGTGCTGACCAACGCGCACGTCGTCGCCGGGGTGACCCAGGGCCCGACGGTCACCACGGTGGACGGCGTTACCTACCGCGCTCAGGTCGTGCTCTACGACCCGCAAGTCGACATCGCCGTGCTCTACGTGCCCGGCCTGAACCTGACCCCGCTCCAGTTCGACGACCAGGCCCAGGCCGGGGACAACGCGGTCGTGGCCGGGTACCCGCTCGACCACTCGTTCACCGCCGTGCCCGCGCGGATCGGCGTCACCCAGAACGCCGTCGGCCCGGACATTTACCAGACCGGCACGGTGGACCGGCAGATCTTCGAGATCAGGGCGCTGGTTCAGCCGGGCAACTCGGGCGGCCCGCTGCTCAGCCCGTCAGGCACCGTCTACGGCGTCGTCTTCGCGGCCGCGGTCGACACGGCGGACACCGGGTTCGCCCTGACGGCGCAGGAGGTGGCGGCCGACGCGAGCGCGGGCGCCAGCCAGACCTTCCCGACGTCCACCCAGGGCTGCGACTAAGGCAACAGCGACTAGGGACGGAGCGGCAGCCGCCGCTCCGCCTCCGGGACGGCGGCCAGCCCGCCGCGCTCGATCCGGGCCGCGATGTCTTCCGCTTGCCCAGCCACGTACTGCGGGTCGACCGCCGGGTCGAGAGCGAACCCGGCCCCGGCCGCCGCACGTACGTTGGCCGCGCCCCGGCGCAGCAGCGCCACCGCGCCGCTGGTGTTGCCGCGCCCGGCGTGGGTCAGGCCCACGGCGATCTGCGCCAGGCCCCGCCACAGCTCACGCTCCGGGCCGGGGCTTGACTTCCACGCCGCCTCGAAGACCTCGTGCGCGTGGAACGGACGCCCCTCGGCGAGCAGCCTGCCGCCGAGATCGGCCGCCTCCGCCGGAGTGATCACCAGGTCGTCCGGGACCCGTTCGGCCGTCGGTGCCGTCACCGATCTTGGTAGCGGGCGGCCGAGCTCGTCACGCGGCCGGGCGTTCCGCGCTCGTCCGGCGGCGTCTCGGTCGCGGCCGGGCCCAGGCCGGCCGGTGCTGTCGCTCAGCGGTCCGGCTCCGGGTCGGCCAGCCACCCGAGGAGCTCCGCGTCGAACAATTCGGGCCGCTCTTCGTGCGGGTAGTGGCCGGCGCCCTCGATGACCTTCCAGCGATACGGCCCCTCGACATAGCGGCCGGCGCCGCGCGCCAGCTGCGGGCTGATGCACGGGTCCGCGGCGCCGTGCAGGTGCAGTACGGGCGCGTCCACCGGGGAGCGCATGTGCTTGGCGTAGCGCAGGCCGTCCGGCCGGAAGGTGGACCGCACGAACCACCGGAGGTACTCAAGCGAGGTGTGCGCCACGGGAGGAATGCGCATCGCCCGCCGGTACACGCGCGCCGTCTCCTGGTCGGGCCAGCCCGGCGCCGACCAGGACGAGAGGATATCTTCCACCAGGGCGCCGTCGTCGCGGATGAGCTGCCGCTCGGGTCGCATCGGCACCTGGAAGGCCAGCGGATAGCCCGCGCGCCCGCCGCCCTCGCCCGGGTGCGGCCCCAGCGCCCGCGAGATGGCGAACGGGCTGGACAGGACCGCGGACCGCATCCGCAGCGGGTGTGCCATGGAGACGACGGCCAGCCGCCGCACCGACTTGGGGAAGTACGCGGCAAGCGTCCACGCGGCGAGGCCACCCCAGTCGTGGCCCACGACGACGGCGTTCGCCTCGCCGAGCGCGCGGATCAAGCCGGCCGCGTCCGCGGCCGCCGTGATCAGGTCATACCCCCGGGGCGGCTTGTCGCTGCCGCCGTAGCCGCGCAGGTCCACGGCGACGGCGCGGTACCCCGCCGCGGCGAGCGAGACCAGCTGATGCCGCCACGACCACCAGAACTCGGGGAAACCGTGCAGCAGCAGCACGAGCGGCCCGTCGCCCATGCTCGCGGCGTGGAAGCGGGTTCCGTTCGCGGTCATGGAGCGGTGGGTCCATGGACCGCTGATCTGTATGACTGGCTCTACTGGCATATCTCGGCGTTCTCGGGTGCGGTCGGCGGCGTTCGGGCTACTGCCTGGCGGGGATCTCCGGCTTGCCGTCGGCGCCCGCGCCGACCGTCGGGGTCGCGCCCGACGACACCTTGGACCCGTTGGGCGCGGATCCGTTCTGCGACGGCACAACCTGGCGCAGCATGTCGATGTCGTCGGTGACGGTCTTCCTCGTCATCCTCATGCCGGTCACCTTGCGGATGCGGCCGTAGGCGATCAAACCCGCCAAGGCGATCAGCACCACGCACGTGCCGGCCACGATGAGGAACGCCGCCCAGGTCCAGATGCCCGCGGCGACAAGCCCGGCCGCGTAGGCGAAGCAGAGCAGGACCACCACCAGACAGCCCACGAACAGCCCGACGACGGCGAGCGCGGCCGCGATCCCGATCCGCCGGGCGTCCATCTTGAGCTCGCTCTTGGCGAGGCTGATCTCATAGTGAACGAGCTGTGAAATGTCCTTGGTCGCCTGTGCGACAAGGTCCCCGAGCGACTGCTGCCCGTCGGCGCCGTCCGGCCTTCCGCTGCGGACCATGGGTCCCTCCCCGATTCATCACTGCGACAGCACGCACTGTCTCAGGTTGTTAAGGCTATCGCCCGTGATCGGAGGGAGCGCAGTCATCCCGCCCCTGCGGGCCGAGGGGCATGCCCGGCGACGGGCGTAACGGACAGAACGCGCGAACGGCGCCCCAGTTACAGGGCGCCGTCGCCGTACGGCACGAGCGTCTGGCTACCATGCGTGCACCTATCAATTGTCGGTCAGGCCTACTTCGGCCTGGCCTGACACGCCTCCCGCGGCTGGTCGCGCGTGGGTACCTGGCAACCGTGCCCGGACGTTCTTGCGGTCCGTACGACCTTTCTACGTCGAAAGCCCGTATCAGCCAAGCTCGATCCGTGATCAATTCGTGATCTTGATCGGTGGGGTCGTTCACATGCAATTAACCACTGCGAGCGGGCCGGCCCCTTGCCAGATCGCCAAGGCGCCACTGCGCGCGATCGCGAACCCTGGGCTGAAAAAGGGGGTGCCCCCTGCTGGGGGGGAGAGCAGGGGGCACCTCACGGTGGTCGGCCCTGGGGGGGTAGGCCGGCACCGTTCTACGGAAAGCTTAGCCCAAGCAATGCCCGGCATCGCCGCAACCTGTGCAATCGAATTACAACATATATGGGTCAGCGTGAACAGACGTGCCCGCCGATTGTTTTGCAGTAAGCAAATGTCGCGGCCGCGCGCCCCTGTCCGTCGATGTCATAAGGCCTCGGACAGCAGCATGTCCAGGAGTGCGACGGCACCCGTTTTGGAGAGCGGGGAGTTGCCGTTCCCGCACTTCGGGGACTGTACGCACGAGGGGCACCCCGACTCGCACGGGCAAGTATCGATCGCCTCCCGGGTGGCGCCCAGCCAGTCGGCCGCCACCTCGAAACCGCGCTCCGCGAAGCCGGCCCCGCCGGCCTGCCCGTCATACACGAAAACGGTCAGCTGGCCCGTGGCGGGGTGCAGTTCGGTGGACAGCCCGCCCACGTCCCACCGGTCGCAAGTGGCGAACAGCGGGAGGAGCCCGATCGACGCATGCTCCGCCGCGTGCGCCGCCCCGCCGAGGTTGTCGCCCGGAACGGGCGCCATCCCCTCGTTCGGGATAGTCCAATAGACCGCCACCGTCGGCAGCGTGCGCGGCGGCAGCTGCAGAGCGACCGTGGGGCTCTTTTTCTTTTCTCCCGAACGAACCGTGGTGTACCCGACCACCTGCCGCGTCACTACCGCGTCGGCGAGCACCAGGTCGGCGGCCGCCCAGCGAGCGCGACGGCGCTCCCCGGTGACCTGGATGTCGGTGACGTCACGCGCCTGTGTCGTGTACCCGGGGTCGCCGGCCGCGACGAGGGCCACGCCGTCCTCCAGGTCAAGCCTGCTGACCAGGTAGGACTCGCCTTGATGCAGGTAGACGGCGCCGTCGTGGGCATAGCGGTGGGCGGACGGCTCGTCCATGGTTCCGACCAGGCGACCGGTGGCTTCCTCCACAACGCGGATCGGCCGGCCCAGGTCGCCCCGGATCGAGATCTTCCCGGCCGGACGGCGGCCGCCCGCGCAGTACCAGCCGGACGCGCGCTTGCGCAGGACCCCCGCCGCGGCCAGCTGGGCGACCTGGCTGTCGGCCTGCCGGCCGAACAGCTCAAGGTCCGTGGCCGTCAGCGGGAGTTCCGCCGCGGCGGCCACCAGGTGCGGCCCGAGCACGTAAGGGTTGCCCGGGTCGAGCACGGCGGGCTCGACCGGGTGGTGCAGCAGCGTGTCCGGGTGGTGCACCAGGTAGCTGTCCAGCGGGTCGTCCCTCGCGATGAACACGGCCGTAGCGTGGTGCCCGGCGCGGCCAGCCCGGCCGGCCTGCTGCCAGAGCGAGGCCCAGGTGCCCGGCCAGCCGGCGATCAGCACCGCGTCCAGCCCGGTGATGTTGATGCCGAGCTCGAGCGCCGTGGTGGCGGCCATGCCGGTGATCCGGCCCTCCCGCAACCCGGCCTCCAGGGCGCGGCGGTCGTCGGCCAGGTAGCCGGAACGGTAGGCGGCCACGCTGTCGGCGGCTTCCTCGGCCAGCGCCTCGCGGGCGGCCAGCGCCACGGTCTCCGCGCCGCGCCGCGACCTGATGAAGGCGAGCGCGGGCACCTCCGCCTTCACCAGGGCGGCGAGCAGGTCCGCCGCGACGGTCGTAGCGGGGCGGATGCGCACCTCGCCGCGGGTGGGCTGTCGGCTCCTCGCGCGCCCGATATGATCCGCAGGATCGGGCGTGCACCGGGGGGTACGGGGGGTCGTCCCCCCGGGAGACCACAGCGCGAACGTGACCGGGGCGCGGGGCGAGCCGTCGTCGGTGACCGGTACGACCTCCAGGCCGGTGAGCGCCCGCGCGCAGGCGGCGGGGTCGGCGATCGTCGCGGAGGCGAGGATGAAGACCGGGTCGGCGTCGTCCGGGGAGGCGGCATGGTGCGCCACGACCCGCCGCAGCCGGCGCAGCACCTGCGCGACGTGCGAGCCGAAGACACCGCGGTAGCCGTGGCACTCGTCGATGATCACGACCCGGAGGCGGCGCAGGAAGCCGCGCCAGCGGTGGTGGTTCGGCAGCAGCCCGCTGTGCATCATGTCCGGGTTCGTCAGCAGGTAGTTGGCGTGTGCCTGCGCCCACGCCCGCTCAGCCATCGTGGCGTCGCCGTCGTAACACGTCGCGCGGACGCCGGGGACGCCGAGGCCGCGAACCGCCTGCAACTGGTCGGCGGCGAGCGCCTTCGTGGGTGCGATGTACAGGACCGTGCCGCCGTCGAGTGCCTCTGACAGCGCCGCGGCCAGATAACCCGCGGACTTGCCGGAGGCAGCCCTGGTGGCGATGATGATGTTCCGCCTGGCGCGGGCCAGCCCGGCCGCCTGCGCCTGGTGCGTCCACGGCGCGGCCACGCCCTGGGCGGCGAGCGCGGCGGCCACCTCGGGGCGAACAGACTCGGGCCAGGAGGTGACGCGGCCCTCTTGTCCGGGTATGTACTCGCAATGCACGAGCTCCCCGGCACGCTGCGCCTCCCGGAGGACCGTGAGCGCCAAAGTGTCCTGCCGGGTTCCGGCTCTATCGGGGGCGATGATGGGCATAGGTTTTAAGTGTGTCACCCGCCAGGCGGATGCCTGGCACGATGATTTCGTATAGACATGACATCTGAGCGTGGTTGAATGCCGAACAGGGGTAGCTCCCAACGACGCAACGCCCACCGGGCGCTGGAGGATTAGTGGATCTGAAGCTGGCGCACAGCAACAAGGACGGCATCGAGATTGTGGACGTCGAGGGTGAGATCGACGTCTACACCGCGCCGCGCCTGCGCGAGCTGCTCATTGAGCTCGTGAACAAGAAGAACTACCAGCTGGTAGTGAACATGGAGAAGGTCGAGTTCCTCGACTCAACGGGCCTTGGCGTCCTGGTGGGAGGGCTCAAGCGGGTACGCGCGCATGACGGGTCGCTTGACTTGGTCTGCACCCAGGAACGAATCCTGAAGATCTTCCGGATCACCGGCCTGACCAAGGTGTTCGGTATCCACGAGTCCGTGGATCAGGCCATCGCCGCCCGGAAGGCGGAGAAGTAAGCCTTCCGGCGCACAATGGCCACCGTCGAAGTCACCTTCACGCCGCTGCCCGTGCACGTGCGCACCGCGCGGCTGGTTGCCACCGCGGTCGCGCGACGCAGCGGCGTCGCCGAGTCACTGCTTGACGAGGTCCGCCTCGCGGTAGGCGAGGCCTGCTCGCGGGCCGTAGAGGCGCACCTGCGGCACTGCCCAGGGCAGCCAATCCGGGTCGCGCTCACCGATGACGGCGAGCGGTTCGAGGTTGTGGTGACGGACGCGGCGCCTGGATCCGAGCACGACCTGCCGGCAAGCACGGGCTTGCCGGCAGGGGAGCCCGTACCGGAGCGGATCGGGGCCAGGCTCAGCGGGCCGGACGGTACCGGCCCGGTGGCCATGCCGATGGCCGACCTGGTGACCATCCGGGGGATCGTTCCGCTCCAGCTCCCTGAGGGCGTCGGCCTCGCGGTCATCGCCGGGCTGGCCGACGAGTTCAGCATCGCGCCCGCGGCGCCCGCCAGCCCGGGTACCAGCGTGACGATGAGCTGGAAGCGCCGCGTGGCGGCCGTCTGAGCGCATCTCACCCGCGGCCGGTCTCGCCCCGGCCGGGCAGGTCTCGCGGTAGTCGGCGGGTCCATGATCGCGCGGATTTTTGGTCCGCATCCGGCTTTATCGCGTTACGTAAAAAAGCTTTCGCTATCATGACGCCGTGGGGTACCTGAGCTAGCCCGGCGGCCGGGCGGTGCGTAATGTCCCATTAGGACCGTTTTCTCTACTTCTACAACTATCTGCACCGTTTAGTTGACTTCTGTGTGGAAACTACCCCAGGTATGGTGTCAACCGGCGAAACTGGGGCAAATCACAATACGGTCGGTGCCAAACTGTGATGCGTGGGGCTTTCGATGCTGATGTGTTCTACCTAGCATCACTACACGGCCGTGTGAATATAGAGAACTGTCTCTTTCAAGATCCGGAAGCCGCAGCGTAGACTCCGGCCACGGCTCATCCCCCGGGTCAGTGACTGAGCAGGAGAAGCGAAGTCTTCGGCCACGACTGACTTAGCGGCGCGTGCCAGACGTCGAAGGAGATCGAATGTCTAAGCTCAGTTCCGTCCTTGCGGCGGGCGGACCGGTGGCTCCGGTCAGTGTCAGCGGTGGCAACCTTACCTGGGTTTTCATCGTCGGGATCATCGCGCTAGCGGCCCTCGGGGTCGCGGGTTTGCTGGTACGCGAGGTCCTGGCCGCGAGCCAGGGGACCGCGAAGATGCAGGAGATAGCCAAGGCCGTCCAGGAGGGTGCCGCGGCTTATCTGCGCCGGCAGTTCCAGACGCTCGGCGTTTTCGTCTTCCTGATCTTCTGGATACTCCTGCTGCTGCCCGCCGACACGACGGGCGTCCGCTGGGGACGAAGCATCTTCTTCCTCGTTGGCGCGCTGTTCTCCGGGTTGACCGGGTTCACGGGCATGTCGCTGTGCGTCCGCGGCAACGTCCGGGTCGCCGCGGCGGCGCGCGATGGCGGCGAGCACCGGGCGATGCGGATCGCGTTCCGCACCGGTGGCGTGGCCGGCATGTTCACCGTGGGCCTTGGCCTCTTCGGCGCCGCGGTGGTCGTGCTCCTCTACAAGGGGAACGCGCCCGACGTCCTTGAGGGCTTCGGTTTCGGCGCCGCGCTGCTCGCCATGTTCATGCGTGTCGGCGGCGGGATCTACACCAAGGCCGCCGACGTCGGCGCCGACCTGGTCGGCAAGGTCGAGCAGGGCATCCCGGAGGACGACCCCCGTAACGCGGCGACCATCGCCGACAACGTGGGCGACAACGTGGGCGACTGCGCCGGCATGGCCGCCGACCTCTTCGAGTCCTACGCGGTCATGCTGGTCGCGTCGCTGATCCTTGGCAAGGTGGCGTTCGGCAACTACGGGCTGATCTTCCCGCTGATCGTGCCGATGATCGGCGTCATCACCGCGGTGATCGGGATCTTCGTGGTCCGGCCGCGGACGGGTGACCGCAGCGGGATGACGGCGATCAACCGGGGCTTCTTCATCTCCGCCGTGATCTCCGCGATCGGTGTGGCGATCGCGACCTTCACGTATCTCCCCGCGCACTTCAGCCAGCTCACCGGGGTCACCGACAGCTCGATCCTGACCCACGGCGGCAGCCCGCGGTGGCTGGCCATCGGCGCGGTGCTGATCGGCCTCGTCCTGGCATCCGCCATCCAGTTGCTCACCGGGTACTTCACCGAGACCACCCGGCGGCCGGTGCGGGACATCGGGCAGGCTTCGGAGACCGGCGCCGCCACGGTCATCCTGTCGGGCATCTCCAGCGGTATGGAATCCGGTGTCTACTCCGCGCTGCTGATCGGCGGCGCCGTCTTCGGCGGCTTCCTGCTCGGCACGGGCAACGCGACGCTGTCCCTGTTCGCGGTCGCGCTCGCGGGCACCGGCCTGCTGACCACGGTCGGCGTCATCGTGTCGATGGACTCCTTCGGCCCGGTCACCGACAACGCCCAGGGCATCGCCGAGATGTCCGGCGACGTCGAGGGGGAGGGCGCGCAGGCGCTCACCCACCTGGACGCGATCGGCAACACCACCAAGGCGATCACCAAGGGCATCGCGATCGCCACCGCGGTGCTCGCCGCGACCGCTCTGTTCGGCTCGTTCGACGCCACCGTCCAGCAGCAGCTCGGCAAGGCGGCCGGGACGTTCAGCCTGTCGGTCGACAAGCCGAACGTGCTGGTCGGCGTCATCATCGGCGCCTCGGTCGTGTTCTACTTCGCCAGCCTGCTGATCATGGCGGTCGGCCGGGCGGCGCAGCGCGTCGTCCTCGAGGTGCGCAACCAGTTCCGCACCCACCCCGGGATCATGGACTACACCGAGAAGCCCGACTACTCGCGGGTCGTGGACATCGTCACCAAGGACTCGCTCCGCGAGCTCGTCACCCCCGGCCTGCTGGCCGTGCTGGCCCCGATCGCGGTCGGGTTCGCCTTCGGCTACGCGCCGCTTGGCTCCTACCTCGTCGGCGCGATCGCGGCAGGCGTCCTGATGGCGGTGTTCCTGGCCAACTCCGGCGGCGCCTGGGACAACGCCAAGAAGCTGGTCGAGGACGGAAACCACGGCGGCAAGGGGTCGGAGGCACACGCGGCGACGGTCATCGGCGACACCGTGGGCGACCCGTTCAAGGACACCGCCGGGCCGGCGATCAACCCGCTGCTCAAGGTCATGAACCTGGTCTCGCTGCTGATCGCCACGTCCGTGGTCAGGTACAGCTCGAACGTCGGGCTGCGCACCGGGGTCGCGCTCGGCGCGGTGGCCATCATCGTCGCGGCGGTTGTCATCTCCAAGCGGCGGGCCCACGGCCTGGGCGACGAGGTGCCGGCGAGCACGGAAATCGGCGGCGCGACCGCGCCCGCCGCCGTGCCGGGGACCGCGACCGCCGCCGACACGGCCGTGAGCGCGGTTCCCCCGGCTCACCCGGCCACGGAAACCGCTAACGGCAACGGGCACGGACATGTCGCCGCGGGCTCGCCCACGCCGACCGACTCCGCGCCGCCCAAGGAGTAGAAGGGACCCGCGCGATCCCTGTACCCCCACAAGGCATTTCGTGACGGTTCCCGGACCGCTCCGCCCCACGGGAGTGCGACTTTGCCTCTAGCGGGTGACCACTTCCGGATCACTCTGCATAGGAGTCGACGATGATCACGTCCGGTTTGACGTGGTTTGTCCATGCCGCTCCTATGCGTAGGGCCACCGGGTTTTAACACGTGGATTGGCTTGCCCTCCCTGGCTGTCCCTAGGCGGGTCTTGCGCTGGCCGGCCTATCGGTGCGGGCGGCCTGGACCGGCACCCGGGATTGTGGGTCAGATGCGGGGGCGCCGCGCCGAAAAGGGCAAACCGGACCGGCAAACGGGACATTTCTCCCCGTTTGAGGGGTCCGGGTCGGGATCGTGGGTCATCTGCGGCGCTATTCGCCGTGCCTGACCCACGATCCCGAAAACAGGTACTGGCGGCCGGGTGCGAATCATGGCAAAATCGGACATCCTTACGGCGTCGGAGGGTGCCGCACCGGTTTTGACCCACGATCTCGGGCGGTATGCGGCGGCCGTCCGGCTTCCCGCGGCCAGGCGCCCCGAACGGGGACCCACGGGCTATTGTCCGGCAAGCACATAGTGGCGCCAGGATGGCCGTGGGCTAGACAAAGTGCGGCCGCGGGATTAATCCACGTCCTGGTCGGCGGCGTCCACCGCGTCGCGAGGGATGCCGAGCAGGTAGAGGATCGTGTCCAGGTAGGGCACGTTGACCGCGGTGTCGGCGGCGTCGCGGACCACGGGCTTGGCGTTGAAGGCCACGCCGAGCCCGGCGGCGCCGATCATGCCCAGGTCATTGGCGCCGTCGCCGACCGCGACGGTCTGCGAGAGCGGGACGCCGGCCGCCCGCGCGAACATCCGCAGCGCTTCGGTCTTGCCGTCGCGGTCCACGATCGGCTCGAGCACCCGGCCGGTCAGCCGCCCGTCCGCGACCTCCAGGGTGTTGGCCGCCACGTAGTCGATGCCGAGGGAGTCGGCGAGTGGCTTGATGACCGCCGTGAACCCGCCGGACACGATGCCGCACTTATAGCCGAGTCGCTTGAGCGTCCGCACCAGTGTGCGGGCGCCCGGGGTGAGCCGCAGGCCTTCCCGGACCGAGTCGAGCGCCGCCGCGTCGAGCCCGGCGAGCAGCGCGACGCGTTCCCGCAGCGAGGCGGCGAAGTCAAGCTCGCCGCGCATCGCCGACTCGGTCACCTTGGCCACTTCGTCGGCGCAGCCCGCGCGCGCCGCGAGCAGGTCGATGACCTCCCCTTGAACGAGCGTCGAGTCGACGTCCATCACGATCAGCCGCATCGCCCGCCGGTAGAGCCCGGCGCGCTGCACCGCGACGTCCACCCCGCTGTCCAGGGCCACCTGGGCGAGGGCCGCCCGCAGCGACCCGGGCTCGGCGCCGGAGACGTCAAGCTCGACGCAGGTCACGGGATCGCTGGCGAGCCGGGTGATGCGGTCGATGTTCGCGCCGCTCGCGGCGATCCGACCGGACACGGCCGCCACGGCATCCGGCTGAAGCGGGTGGCCGAGCACGGTGACATGCAGGCTGCCGCGCAGCCGGCCGCCGGCGCCGGGGGGTTCCGCCGACCCGGTGGTGATCTCCGCCTCGAGACCCATGTCCGCCGCCAGCTCGGTGACGGCGCGGTAGATGGCGGTCAGGTCCGGTGGCTCGCCGGCGGACAGCAGCACGCCGAGCACCAGCTTGCCCCGGATCGTCACCTGCTCGATGTCCGACACGGTCACCGGGAAGCGCGCCAGGGCGCCGAAAAGCCGCGAGGTCACTCCTGGCCGGTCGCGCCCGGTAAGCGTGATCAGGAGGGTGCTTGATGGGTGTTTCATGTCGTGCCCACGGTACCGTCTAGCGCGCCGCCCAGGCGCGCCAGCGCTTCTCGTGCCGCTCGATCTCCAGCGGTACGCCGAAGCAGCGGGACAGGTTGCGCGCGGTGAAGACCTCCGCGATCGGCCCGGCGGCGAGCACCGCGCCGCGGCGGAGCAGCATCGCGTGCGTGAATCCGTCGGGCACCTCCTCGACGTGGTGCGTGACCAGCACGATCATCGGCGCGTTCGGGTTCTGCGCCAGCGTCGCGAGGCGCCGCAGCAGGTCTTCCCGGCCGCCCAGATCGAGCCCGGCGGCGGGTTCGTCAAGCAGCAGCAGTTCCGGGTCGGGCATCAGCGCACGGGCGATCTGCACCCGCTTGCGCTCGCCTTCAGAAAGCGTGGAGAACCGCCGTCTGATCAAGTGCGCGCAGCCGAGCGCGTCGAGCAGTTCCACGGCCCGGGTCACGTCGGAGGACTCGTACTCCTCCTTCCACCGCCCGAGGATCGCGTAGGAGGCGGTGAGGACGAGGTCGATGACCTTCTCGTTAGTGGGCACCCGTTCCGCGATCGACGCGCTCGTCAGCCCGATCCGCGGCCGCAGTTCGAAGACGTCCACCTCGCCGAGCCGCTCACC
>Ga0210395_10002503_pt1 | contig 14277 bp, 12 predicted proteins | sample IncBWH4OmetaG_FD_150861 | JGI IMG/M metagenome (GOLD analysis project Ga0210395, IMG submission 150861) | Forest soil microbial communities from Barre Woods Harvard Forest LTER site, Petersham, Massachusetts, United States - Inc-BW-H-4-O ... | reverse complement strand
CGTGTTCGGGCTCAAGCCCACACGTGGCCGCAACCCGCTCGGCCCTGAGCGCTCAGACACCTGCGCCGGCCTCGGCGTCAGCCACGTGCTCACCTGGTCGGTCCGCGACAGCGCCGCGGTGCTCGACGCGATCAGCGGCCCGGAGCCCGGCTCGTTCAGCGTCCCGCCCGCTGCGCGGGGCTCGTTCCTCGACGCGGCAAGCCAGGATCCCGCCCGGCTGCGGATCGGCGTGTGCCTGCAGAGCCCCGATGAGCAGAGCGTCGACCCGGAGTGCCAGGCGGCCGTCCGCCGGACCGCCGAGCTTTGCGAGCGGCTCGGGCACCTAGTGGAAGAGGCCACCCCGAGCTACGACGGCCACGCCCTGGTGCGCGCATTTGACGGCCTGATCTGCGACCTTACCGCCGCGCGCGCGCATGCCTGGGCGTCCGCCCTGGACCGCCCGCTGGGCATGGACGACTTCACTCCGGCGGTGCGCCTGCTCATCGAGCGGGGCCAGCAGCGGACGGCGCTCGACCACCACCGCTCAGTCACCCAGCTCCAGCGGTCGGCCCGAGAGGTCGCCGCTTTCTTCGCCGATTACGACATGTTCCTGACGCCGACGACACCGACCCCGGCGATCCCCCACCCCGCCCCGCCCGACGAGCGCAACGTGGCGCAGTACTGGGACAGCGAGGTCGGCAAGGGGACGTTCATGCTCCTGGCCAACGTGACCGGCCAGCCGGCCATGAGCGTGCCGCTCCAGCTCTCGAGCGGCGGCCTTCCCATCGGGTCGCACTTCCTGGCCCGCTTCGGCCAGGAAGAGACCCTGCTGCAGCTCGCCGGTCAGCTGGAGCGCTCGCACCCGTGGAAGGAGGTATGGCCGCGCCTTGATCGTCAGAGCCACTCACCACTTACAGATATCGATACCGAGGAGGGACACGGCACATGAGACGTGCGAAGTCCACGGGGCGTTTCCGGCTGACCGCCGGGCTCGCTCTGACCGTGGCGGTCAGCCTGACGGCGGCCGCCTGCAGTAGCTCCGGCGGCTCTGGCTCGTCCGGAGGCAGCGGCAGCGTCTTTACGATCGGGACCGAGAACCAGCTCCAGCACCTGGACCCGTTCGACTACTTCCAGCCTATGGACTACTCCGTCGGGCAGATGATCTACCCGGCCCTGGACCAGTGGACCAGCTCGGCGACGCCCGCGCCGGACCTGGCCAAAAGCTGGACCCACTCGCCCAACGGCTCGACCTGGACCTTCAACCTCTACTCCGACGCCAAGTGGTCGGACGGCAAGCCGATCACAGCGAAGGACGTGGCGTTCACCTTCGCCACCATCCTGAAGTACAAGGCAAGCTACTCCGCCATCGACGACCTCTACATTGAGGGGCTGACGTCGGTGACGGCCACGAATAACACAACCGTGGTGTTCCACTTCAGCTCGCCAAACGCCGGGTTCCTGTCCTACGTCCCGAACATCCCCATCCTGCCCGAGCACGTCTGGGCCAAGGTGGCGACCGGCAACGGATCTGGGCTGACCAAGTTCGCGACAACGCTCCCGATTGTCTCGGGCGGCCCGTTCATCCCAGTGTCGTGGAACGGCACGACCACGCTGCTGATGAAGCGCAACCCGGACTTCTGGGGCCCGGACAAGCCCGGGCCATCGCTTGACCGGGTTGGCCTGCAGTATTACTACAACCCCGACACCCTGATCGACGCGATCAAGAGCCACCAGATCGACTACGCGAACCAGGTGACTCCCACCAGCGCGTCCGCGCTGCGGGACAAGCCGGGCATCGACCTGACGATCTACAAGAGCTCTGAGATGATCTCGCTCTACTACAACATGAAGGCCCCGGCCGACAAGGCGACGTCCAACGTCCTGGTACGCGAGGCCCTGGACGACGCCATCAACCGCCAGCAGATAGCCTCGGTGGCTTATCCGGGCGCGCAGGTCGGCGAGTCCATCCTGACCACCCGGGCCGTCGACTATGACGCGGCCATCCAGCCGACCTTCGATGTGGCCAAGGCCAACTCGCTGCTCAACCAGGCGGGTTACAAGATGGGCCCGGGTGGCTACCGGCTGGAGAACGGGAAGCCGCTTACCTTCACCATCCTCGTCGACCAGCAGGGGCTCGGCGGCGCCGGGCTGCGTACCTTCCAGCTGCTGGCCGCCGACTTCGCCAAGATCGGGGTGAAGCTCAACGAGGACGCCCTGGACACGACCGCTTTGTTCACGAAGCTGTACGGGACCAACGACAACTATGCCGGGGGCTGGGACGCGCTGCTGGAGACCAACAGCCTCGTCTACGACCCGGCCGAGTACCTGGTCGGCTTCACCACGGGCAGCATCGGCTCATACAACTGGAACGGCTGGTCGAACCCGCACTTCGACTCGCTGTACCTGCAGTCGATCGCGGCGTTTGACCCGGCCGCCCGGCAGAAGCTGGTGTACGAAGCCCAGGAATACGCCTACCAGCAGCACGTCGCCTCGGTCCTGGCCTACCTGCCGTTCGTCGACGCGCACCTGAGTAACTGGACCGGCTTCGGACCGGGGGCCGGCGGGTCGTTCAGCTATCTCGGCTACTCCGCCTTCACCTCGGTCCACTCCAAGGGCTGACCTGCCCGCGCGAAGCCTGGAAGGAGACATTCATGCGATCGAAGGGCGACTACATCCTGCGGCGGATCGCTTCAGCCGTAGGCACTCTCTTCGTGGCCGTCTCGATGAATTTCCTGCTGTTCCGGATCCTTCCAGGCTCCGCTGCGGTCAGCATGGCCCACGTTCCCGGGGCAGGGCCTGGCCTGCGCGAGGCCCTGACCCGGGAGTTCGGCCTCAATCATCCGCTCTACGTGCAGTACGTGCTCTACCTATGGCAGCTGGTGCACCTCAATCTCGCGGTGTCCTTCTACTACCACCAGCCGGTGCTCGGACTGCTGATATCCGACCTGGGCAACACGATCCCGCTGGTCGTGCTCGGCACCGTGTTCTCCGTCGTCTTCGGCGTGCTGACCGGCATCGTCGGCGCCTGGCTGCGAGGCTCGGCCCTTGAGCACCTGAGCGTCGTGCCCGCCCTGGCGTTCTACGCCACGCCGGTGCAATGGCTGGGACTCATGCTCATCCTGTTGTTCGGGTCGGTGCTGCCCACTTCAGGGCGATCGGACCCGTTCCTGTTCAACCCGTCATTCGCACAGGAGAGCCTGAGCGTCCTGAACCACCTCATCCTTCCGTCGCTCACCCTCGGGCTCGTGCTCTACGGCCAGTACACGCTGATCGTCAGGTCCGCGATGCTGGAGACGCTGTGCGAGGACTACGTCCTCACCGCCAAGGCCGTCGGCTACTCCAAGCCGCGGATTCTGCGCGTCTACGCACTGCGCAACGGCATACTGCCCGTGATCAGCGTTATCGCCCTTTCGGCCGGCTTCGTGGTCGGCGGCGCGATCCTCGTGGAAACTGTGTTCAACTACCCCGGAGTGGGGCTAGCCGTGTATAACGCCATTCTGAACAGGGACTATCCGATGTTGCAGGGCGCTTTCCTGATACTCACGGTCTCAGTCGTGCTCTGTAATCTCGTCGCCGACCTGATCTATTTCCGGCTCGACCCCAGGATCAGCTAATGGCCGCCCCACAGATACGCGAGCTTCCGTCTGCGGAAGGGCTGACGTCCGAGGACGCCGCCGCATCGTCCCCTATGGCCAAAGTATGGCGGGCCATGTGGGGCAACAAGACGGCCTTCGTTGGCCTGGTGGTGCTCGTGGTGCTGATCGTCCTGAGCGTCTTCGCCCCGCTGATTGCGCCGTACCCGATCAACCAGCAGGTCGGCCAGCCGTTCACGCCGCCGTCCGTGCATCACCTGCTCGGCCTCGACGACGCCGGCTACGACGTCTTCTCGCTCCTGCTCTACGGCCTCCGGATCTCCCTGCTGGTGGGGTTCAGCGCCACGATCATCGCCAGCGCCCTCGGAACGCTGATCGGCATCATCGCCGGGTACCGCGGCGGGATCATCGACAACCTGCTGATGAGGCTTACCGACTACTTCCTCGTCATCCCTTTGCTGCCGCTGATGATCGTCGTCGCCGACCTGTGGGGAGCGACGCTGTTCCATATCATCGCGGTCATCGGCCTGCTGTCCTGGACCATGACGGCGATCGTGATCAGGGCGCAGGTGCGCTCGCTACGGGAGTACATGTTCATCCGGCGGGCGAGGGCGACCGGGGCCAGCCACACGCGGATCATCATTCAGCACATCCTGCCGCAGGTGATGCCGCTGGTCGTGGCGAATACGGTGCTCAACATCTCCTACGCGGTGTTCACCGAGACCGCGCTGGCCTTCCTCGGCATCGGCGACCCGAGCCAGGTGTCGCTGGGCACCATGATCGAGTTCGGGTTCCAGCGAGGCGCTATCACCGACGGCGCCTGGTGGGCCATTGTGCCGCCCGGGCTGCTCGTCACCGTCATCGTGCTGGCATGCAGCCTCATTGGCCGCGGCATCGAGACCACTTTCAACCCGCGGCTCAACCTGGCCCATCTGTCCATGCGGCGGGCGCGTCTCATCCCGAGGCCCCCTGCCAGCCAGAACAGCAGAGCAGGAGGCGCCAATGGCACATCTGCTTGAGGTCGAAGACCTGGAGGTCTTTTTCGAAACGCCGGGCGGCGGCCCAGACGTGCACGCGGTCCGGGGCGTCTCGTTCACCCTCGACCAGCGGGAGAAGGTCGGGCTGGTCGGTGAGTCCGGCTGCGGCAAGACGACGACCCTCCTCGCGGTGGCCGGCCTGCTCGCGCCGACCGCGAAGATCTCCGGGCGAGTAGTACTCAACGGCCAGGAGATCCTCGGCCTGGGCGACCGGGCGATGCGTCCGCACCGGTGGACGGAGATGTCCATGATCTTCCAGGGATCGATGAACGCGTTCAGCCCGGTCACAACCGTTGGCCGGCAGCTCGCGGACGCGATCCAGGTGCGGGGCGGCCAGCCCAAGGCCAAGGCCCGGGCCCGGGCCCGGGAACTCCTCAGCCTGGTCGGCATCCCGGCCGAGCGGGCCAGCAGCTTTCCGCATCAGCTTTCCGGAGGGATGCGCCAGCGCGCCACGATCGCCCTGTCCCTCGCCTGCGAGCCGAAGATCGTCCTGGCCGACGAGCCGACCACCGCCCTGGACGTCATGGTGCAGGCACAGGTCATGGAGCTGCTGGACCGCCTGTGTGATGAGCTGGGCCTGGCGCTCCTGCTGGTCAGCCACGATCTGATGCTGGTCACCGAGATGTGCGAGCGGCTGCACGTCATGTACGCCGGGGAGATCGTGGAAAGCGGCAGTGACGACCAGATCGTGGGCGCACCGGCGCACCCGTACACGTCGCGCCTGTTCGCCGCGACCGCCGACCTGTCAACGAGCGCTGCCCCGGTGGCCATCCCCGGCGCGCCGCCCCGGCTTGACCACCCGGTGGCGGGCTGCTCGTTCCGCTCCCGCTGCGATAAGGCCTTTGACCGGTGCGAGCACGAGGCCCCGGTGCTGCTGCCGGTCCGGCCCGGGCAGGAGGCGGCGTGCCACCTGGTCGAGGATCACGACGTGGGCGAACCGGGCCTTGCCGTGCCCGGAGGGTCCGAGTTCATCCCGGGAGGCCGCGATGGCTCTGCTTGAGGTATCCCACCTGGTAAAGCACTACGAGAAGCCCCGCGGCACGCTCGGGGCGCTGTCCCGGCGGCCGCGCCAGTACGTCAAGGCGGTCGATGACATCTCGTTCTCGATCGAGCAGGGGGAGATGCTCGCCCTGGTCGGGGAGTCGGGCTGCGGCAAGACGACCACGGCCGAGACCGTGTTGCGGGTCATCGAGCCGACCGCCGGGACGATCACCCTCAGCGGGACCGACCTCACGGGCCTTTCCGAGGCCGAGCTCCGGCCGCTGCGACGGCATATGCAGATCGTGTACCAGGATCCGTACGCCTCGCTCGACCCGCGGTTCCGGGTGTCCCGGACGATCGAGGAGCCGCTGGCTATCCACGGCATCGGCGGATCGAAGCGTGCCCGCCGGGACCTGGTGTCGGAGGCTCTGGCCCAGGTCGAGCTAGTCCCGACGAATCTGTTCCTCGACCGTTTCCCGCACGAGCTGTCCGGCGGCCAGCGCCAGCGCGTAGCCATCGCGACTGCCCTGGCCGTGAACCCGGAGCTGCTCATCGCCGACGAGCCGGTCTCGATGCTGGACGTCTCCGTCCGGGCGGGGATTATGGCCCTGCTCAGCCGGCTGTGCCGGGAGCGAGGGATGGGGATCCTGCTCATTACGCACGATCTGGGCGTGGCGGCACACTTCACCGACCGGGTCGCCGTGATGTACCTGGGGCGGATCGTCGAGACCGGCTCGACTCGGGCCGTGCTGTCCGGCCCGCAGCATCCGTACACGAAGGCGCTCTGCGACGTCGTCCCGAAGCGGCAGACCAAGCGGGACCGGGCCGAGGGCAGCCTGCTGCGCGGCGAGGCCGATGCCACCGGCACCGCGGCCGCCGGCCAGGGCTGCCGATTCCGGCCGCGGTGCCGGTACGCCATCGAAGACTGCGTCGAGGTAGACCCGCGACTGCGCCCGGTCGAGGCGGGGGACGGCCACGAGACGGCGGACGGCCACGAGGCGGCGTGCATTCGTCCCGGCCTGTTCGAGTTGGGACAGAATGTCGAAGTTGGCCGAGAATAGTGGAGACTGATCCTCGCAAGGGGGCGTGCAAAGGAGCAGGATGCCAAAGCTAGGCATGGGCCCGATAAGACGGGCCCAGATCTTCCGGGCGGCGACCGAGGTCATCGCGCGGGAGAGTTTCTCGGGGACGACACTGAAGAAGGTGGCGGACGCCGCCGGCGTCAGCACCGGAACCGTCAATCATTACTTCTCGAACAAGCGGGCAATGCTCCTCGAGACGCTGAACCACATCTCAAAGGAATGGAACGACAGCACCCGGCAGGCGATCTACGGGTCGGAGCCCGGCATGCCGAGGCTCAGAAGCATGGTCGAAGCCGCAGGCCCCCGCAGTTCTATCAACAAGCTCCGGTGGAAGGTCTGGATGGCCGCGTGGGGCGAGGCCCTGCAGTCTCCCGAACTGCGTGTCGCGCTGCGGAGAAGCAGGATCGAGTGGACCGGGATCCTGGCCGACGCGCTCAAGCTCATCAACCAGGAGCTTGGCGGCCCCGACATCGATGCCCTGGAGATCGCTAGGCTCTACGACGCGCTTCAGAACGGCATGTTCGTCGCGCTGGTCACGGACGACAGCCCGGGCGAGGACCGCCGCATCACCGAATTGCTGTTCGCGTTCCTCCTGGACCGGATCGGCCCTCAGGCAGGGATCGCGCTCAGCTCCGACGGCGCAGCGCCTTCTCGAACGCCGATATCAGCAGGGCGTCGTCACCGTCCTGCAGGTTGACTGGATCGATCCAGACCTCGCGCTCGGGGAACAGGCTCATGCTCAGCCAGACCGCGGGGTCGCCGGTTCGCAGCTCAGCGGCGAGGCGCTCGACCGGCCAGCCGGCCGCGTCGGCCGTCACCTGAAGTTGCGGCACCGCGCGGTCATCGCCTGCCTCGCGCAGATCCACATCTATCCCCTCCAGCAGGGACAGCTTCGCCGCTATCGAGCGCAGCCTGGCTGACCAGTCGCGCAGGTCCGCATCATGATCGCGTTGATCGTAGGCCTGCAGGGCAGCCACAAGCCCGGCGATGTCCTCCTTGCCCACCTTGAACGCCCGGCCCATGCCCATGACGAACGGGGGGCTGGTGGCCCAGAGCCACTGATCGCGGGCGTTGCCGAGCTCAACCGCGACATCCCAGTCCTGGTGCTGCAGCATCACCGAGCGGACCAGATCGCCTCGCCCGGCCACGAAGCCGCTGCCCGCCGGTCCGCGCACGGCCTTCGAGCCGGTGAAAACGGCGAGGTCGGTGCCGTCGGCCAGGATCGCCCGGAGGTTGCGCGCGGGCGGCACCGAGACCGCGGCGTCCGCGACGACGGGAATCCCGGCGGCCTGGCCCCTGGCCACGAGGCTTGCCTGCGCGATTGGCCCAGACATGCTGGCCTCGTAGAAGATGCCGACGGTGTCCGGGCCGATGGCCTTGTCCAGGGCCGCCTCGTCGGGGACGAACGTCAGGCGAGCTCCGGCCAGCCGGATGAAGCGCTCGTAATAGATCTCATGGCCCTCAGGCAGGATGATCTCGTTCGGCATGCCTTCGGTGTCTGGGAGGCGGCGGATCCTGTCGAGGTCGTCCCCAGCGATGCAGGCCGCGGCGGCCAGCGCCAGCCCGGCGGCTGCGCCGCCTACCACGTAGCCGGCGTCGGCTCCCGTGATGGCCGCGATGATCCCGGACGCGGCCAGCTGCGCCTTGTCGAGTTCCACGAAGGAGCGGGACGCCTCTTCCATGGCCCGCAGCACGGGCGGGTCCATGATGCTGTTGCCTAGTCTGGTCAGGTAGCCGGCCGCGTTGATGATCCGGGCCGGAGGTCGGGACGGCTGATCTGGCACTTCGGCATCCCCTCGCTCCGCTACTGCTCGCGAACGCAGACGCATCGAAATATATCACTCAGCTGATCGATTACAGGATCTTCAGGGGCACTTGATGCGCACTTCACCTGAGTGGACGGATGGGTCCTTGACGGCCGCTTTCCGGGCAAGTTAACGTAACTCACCTGGTTGATATGGTTCAGCCGCCTCCGGGAAAGAGCGAGCATGCTGGACGAGGCGAAGGACGCCGTCACCGCCGCTTGGCCGGCGATCGAGGCCATAGAGGTCCGCGAGGTCTGCGTGCCGCGCGAGGCGCACAACCGGATCACGACGACGTACGGGACGATCCCAGACGCTCACTTCGCCCTGGTGTTTGTGACCGCCGGCGGGGTGACGGGCGTGGGGGAGGCCTCCACCGAACGGTGGTGGACGGGGGAGGACGCCGCGACCGTACGGCACGCGGTCGAGAACTTCATCGCGCCGGAGCTGGTGGGGCGCAGGCTCGGCATCCGCCGGGCGCTGCGGGTCATGGATGGCGCCACCGTGCTCCATCCCTACGCCAAGGCTGCCGTCGAGATCGCCCTGTGGGATCTGCTCGGCAAGATCACCGGCCAGCCGCTCTACGTGCTGCTCGGCGGGGGCGACCCGTCGCCGGTACCGATCAAGTACGTGATCGGGATGGGAAGCGACGAGCACCTGCGCGACGAGGTGGCATTCGGCCGGGCGGCCGGGTTCTCATACTTCAAGACCAAGGTCGGCACCGTGCTGGCCGACGACGTGCACCGGTGCGAGGTCCTCATGGGGGAGCTTCGCCCGGGGGAGCAGCTCGGCGTCGATGCCCAGGCCGGATGGTCTCCGGTGACCGCGCTGGCCGCACTGCCCCGCCTCGCGGATCTGGGCATCGCCTTCCTGGAGCAGCCGGTGAGCCCGGCGCTGCCCGAGGTGATGGCGGACCTGACCGCCAGGTCCGAGGTGCCCATCGTCGCCCACGAGAGCATGTTCACCATCCGGGACGGCGCCGCGGCCTTCCGCACCCCCGTCGCCCATATCTGGGCCCTGACGCCGAGCACGCACGGCGGCATCGTGCCCACCCTCGACCTGCTGTCCCTGGCGCGTGCCGCCGGAGTCCCGTGCCTGCTCGGCAGCAACATCGAGCTGGGAGTCAGCACTGCGATGATGATCCAGCTCGCGGCGGCGTTCGACGAGTTCCGCGCCTGCCCTGTGCCGTCGGACATCGTCGGCCCGATGTACCACGGCGACGACATCGTGACCCGTCAGCCGCAGATCGCGGGCGGCTGCATTCACGTCCCGGATGGTCCGGGGCTCGGCGTGGAGATCGACTGGGAGCGCGTGGACCGGTACAAGGCCGGCTGACGGTCATCCGACCCAACAGAAACTGACGGAAGGGCAGGCAGATCTTGAGCGACACCGCGGTAACGGAGTCTGGCTCGGTGGCGGGGCGGCCGAGCAAGCCGGAAGGTATCGGTCTTCAGTTCGACGGCGCAGGGGTGACCCGGTTCCGCCTGTTGTGGGAAGAGGCTCCGGAGACCTGCCGCGTCCTGGTGGACCGCTTGCCGGACCGCGGTGAGTGCCTACATGCCGCCTACTCGGGGACGGTCACCGGTGTCCTGTTCGACCCCACGGTGAACCCGCCCCTGGAAAACGCGTCGAACATCGTGCTGCCTGGCGACTTGCTGTTCACCCACTATCCGGCCCGGTCGCGGCACGGTCACCCGGAACCGCTGAGCGAGATCTACTGGCCATACGACCGGTACGCCAGGCCGACCATGCCGGGGCAGTTCATTGCCATAGTCGCGTCCGTCTTCGCCAGCTTCGACGGGACCCCGGAGGAATGGAAGGAATTCGCCGACCGCTCGCAGGGAACGCGATCGACCGGCGGGGTCATGGTCGATGTCAGCTTCTACTGATCCGGCTACCCCGGTTCGGTGGGCGCGGCTGACTGCACCCGAGATCAGGGCGGCACTGGCCGGGCCGTGCGTCGGCCTGTGGCCCATCGGGTCCACCGAGCAGCACGGGCCGCATCTCGCCACCGGGTTCGACTACCTGGCGGCGGCCGCGGTCGTCGACCGCACAGCGGCCGCGCTCGGGCCCCGCGCGGTCGTGCTGCCGTTGCTGCCGGTCGGGTGCTCGGCTCACTGGATGGGCTTCGGGGCCACCCTCACCATCGGACAGGACACGATGGTGTCGATCATCGGGGACGTGTGCCGGTCGGCGAGCGACGCGGGCGTCCGTGATCTCGTGATCGTCAACGGTCACGCAGGCAACGTCGGAGCGGGCATGGCGGCCGTAGGCGGGCTCTCAGGCCTGCTGTGCCGCGTGCACTTCGCCTCGTACTGGGATTTCATGGGCGACGCGGCGGCCTCGGTCCTGACTTCGGACAGCGGCATCGGGCACGCCGCCGAGATCGAGACGTCGATCGGACTGAGCCTGGGCGACCCGGAGGACCCGGATCACCTGGCCGGCCTGATCCGCCCGGACGAGATCCCCGGGCCTGGGACGCCGTACCTCGAGCCGCTCGGCCGCACCGGCGTGTACCGGCCGGTCCGGGTGGACCCGGCCGGATCCAGCGGTGTCGTGGGGAATCCGGCGGCGGCAAGTCGGGAGCGCGGCGAGAAACTCTTCGAGCTGGCCGTGGCGGGGCTGGAAGCCTACTGCCGCTCGGTGATTGATGCGCAGGGCATAGGAGGCAGCCGATGACCACTACCACGGAACTGCGGAGCGTCGGCGAGGTCAGCAGCTCCGGTTATCTTCGCCGCGCGTTCCTCTTCGAGACCGTCGGCATCACAGCGCAGCTATGGAGCGAGCAGGCCAGCGACGGCCGGGAGACCGGCGTGAGGGTGGAGATGCAGCGTCTGGACGAGCAGCCGGGCGCGAGCGAGTACGAGTCGGTCGAGCTCCGGCTGCACGATCCGATCTTCCGCGCCGACTTGTTCCGGATCGATACCGGCGCCGCGGGCAACTTCGACCGGGCGCACTATCACCGTTTCGAGGGGCGGTTCCCGGGCGACCGGTTCTTCGATCCGGCCCTGAGCAGCGACCCGCTGAGCTGGCTGGCCGCCAGGCTTTCGGATCTTGACGCGCTGCTGGAGGCGGCCGGGCGCCCCGAGCTTCGCCATGAGGCCGACGCGCGCCGGGTGGCGGAAGAGGCCCCGGCCGTCGTGGCCGCGGTAGCCGACCTCATGTCGCTGATCCCGGACCCGGCGGCCGGGCCAGCGTGAGAGCGGGCGCTGCCTCGGTGCCTCAGCCGGCCATCAGCGCCGGGCGCCGCAGGGAGAACGCGGTCAGGTCCCACCGTGGGGCGGCCCCCACCGCGAGATCGGCGATCAGCGACCCGAGGAGCGGCCCGAACTTGAACCCGTGTCCCGAAGTCCCAGCCCCCACCACCACCCTGCCGACCCGGTCGAGAACGAAATGCAGATCCGCGGTGTAGTCCAGCACGCACCGCTCGACCAGCCGCGGCTGCGAGCCGACATCGCGCAGCAGCGTCGCGGCGGCGGCAACGAGCTGCCGGGTGACAAGGGGGTCGGGATCGAGCGGCGTCCGCCGGTAGATCACCTCGGGCCCCGAGTACCGCACCCCGAACTTGTACTGGCCGAAGCCGGGCAGCGGAAGGGCGTAGAGCTGATCGTCATCGTCGGCGGCCAGACGCCGGACGACCGCGGGCCACTGACCAGCGCCCGCTGCGGGCGGCATCGCGGCGGCGAGGTAGACGACCTGCTGCAGTGCCGTTCGCACCCGGTACTCCATGCCCAAGCCCCGCAGCAGCGGTGCCGTGCCCGGTCCGGCGCAGATGACGACCTGGTCGGCCTCGATGTCGCCATCCGTCGTCTCGACCCGCGCGGTGTCGGCGCCGTCCCGGACCGCGGTCACCTCGACGCTCTCCCGCAACTCGGCGCGCAGGCTCGCGCGGAGCGCGTCGCGGGCCCGGTCGGCACGGAGCATACCCGCTGTGGGCTCGAGCACGGCGGGGCCGCGGATGGCGAGCCCCGGGAACCGCCTGGCCACCTCGTCGGCCTCCAGGTACTCGACCGCGCTGCCGGCCGCCTCGAGGCGGCCCGCATACCCCGTCAGGTCATCGCCGAAGTTGAGGAACGGGGTGCGCTCAAGTATCCGCAGGCCGGACGCCGTCTCAAGGTCCCGCCAGGCCCGCTCCGCCTCGGCCACCATGGCGTTGAGCATGGGCTCGTCGTAGTTGTAGCGGAACGCGCGCGAGTTTCCCTTCGATCCGCTCCACGCGTGCCCGACCTCGGCCAGGTCCAGGCAGAGCACGTCGCGGCCGAGGCTGGCCAGCGCGCCACTGGTGCCGAGGCCGAGCAGGCCGGCTCCGACGACCACGAATTCCCGACGTCTATGTTTATCCATATTTATTATAATATGCGTCGAATATCACGTTCACAAGAGCCGGGCGGCCGTCCCGGCCGGAAGGAGAGCCCAGTGGCGATCACGCAAAGCCCGTTTGCGGCAGTGCCCGCCCGTGAGCGGTAACGGAGCGGGCTTGCCCGCAGAGGTCGCTGAGCGGACCCGGCGGATCCTCGGCGACGCGCCGGACCTGCCCGACCTGATCGCCCTCTACCACGACTTGCATAAGAACCCCGAGCTGTCCGGACGTGAGGTGCGGACCAGCGCGCTGGTCGCCGGGGAGTTCGCGGCGGCCGGCGCGGACGTGACGACCAGCGTCGGCCAGACGGGCGTCGTCGCGATTCTGTCTAACGGGGACGGCCCGCGGGTCATGCTCAGGGCCGACATGGACGCGCTGCCGGTTCAGGAGCGGACCGGCCTCGACTACGCGAGCACCACGATCGCCGATGCGCCGGACGGCGGCCGGGTCCCCGTGATGCACGCGTGCGGCCACGACGTGCACATGGCGGCCCTGGTGGGCACCGTCCGAGCCCTCGCCCGGCACAGGGACCAGTGGCGAGGGACGATCATGGCGGTGGCCCAGCCCGCCGAGGAGACCGCCGAGGGGGCCGCCGCGATGCTGCACGACCGCCTGTTCGAGCGCTTCGGCCGGCCGGACGTCGCGCTGGCCCAGCACGTGGACGCCTTCGGCACTGGACAGGTGGGGCACAAGGCCGGCCTGTTCGCCTCGGGCGCGCTGAACGTCGACATCACGATCCGGGGGCGCGGCGGGCACGGCGCCAGCCCCGATGCCTGCGTCGACCCGATCGTCGTGGCCTGCTTCACCGTGTTGCGCCTGCAGACCGTCGTGGCCAGCGAGCTCGGGCCGGACGAGCCCGCCGTGCTGACGGTCGGGATGCTGCGGGCCGGCGCCAAAGCCAACGTCATCCCGGACGAGGCGCGCCTGGCGGTGAACCTGCGCTTCCAGTCCGACCGGACCAGGAAGAATCTGCTCGACGCCATCGGGCGCATCGTCACCGCCGAGTGCCGGTCCGCCCGGTGCCCCGAGGACCCGGAGATCCGCACGTCGTCGTATTTCCCCGTGACCCGCAACGACGAGGGGGCGACGGCGGCCGTGCGCGGCGTCCACGAGGAGCTCTTCGGCGCGCCGAACGTTCTCGAGCTGCCGGTCTCGATGGGCAGCGAGGACTTCTCGTTCTTCGGGATCCCGGACCCCGACCATGGGTACGGCGGCCCCCCGGTGCCCTACTGCTACTGGGAATTCGGCGGGCACCCCGCGCGAGCCTGGGAGAAGGCAGCGGGCGATACATTCGCAGAGAAGATCAGGCAGCTTCCGGGCTGTCACAGCGCGAGGTTCGGGCCCGAGCCGGGCAGCGCCATTCGCACCGGCCTGGTCGCCCTCACCGGCGCGGCGCTAGCCTTCCTCCGACCCGCCGATCCGACCGAGGCCGCCGATGAGCAC
>Ga0210395_10002502_pt1 | contig 14277 bp, 14 predicted proteins | sample IncBWH4OmetaG_FD_150861 | JGI IMG/M metagenome (GOLD analysis project Ga0210395, IMG submission 150861) | Forest soil microbial communities from Barre Woods Harvard Forest LTER site, Petersham, Massachusetts, United States - Inc-BW-H-4-O ... | reverse complement strand
GCGGTCTTCGGATTCTGCTCGGAGCTCGGCTTCATGCGCTGCTCGGCGATACGCAGGTGCATACGCGCGCGGTCAGCCAGGCCTTTGCTGGGCCCTTCGAGAACTTTTTCCAACTCTTGCTTGGCCTTGGCAAATTTCTGCTGGTGGAAAAGGGCGAGCGCTTCGTCGTAAGTTTTGAGCTGCGCCTGAACCAAAGGATCGACTAGCTCGACACCTCCGCGCTGAGCAGGTGGAGGCGGAGGCAAGTTCTTTTTTTTCAGTGAGTTAGAGTGACCATGCGCCGCGCCTTTACCATGCCCGGATGAGCCCGAAGAGGCTTTGCGCGCTTTTGCCATGACGCGAATCGTAACAGAGGAAAATGACGGCGTCAACGAGTGCTAATTATATGGAAATGCGATTGCCAGGCACTGCCTATGTTACTGCCCGGCGGCACTTGGCGAAAAAAAGGCATCAAATTCAGGCGTTTTCAGGGAAACTGTAAGGAAGTTACCCGACAAACGCCAGGCACAGCTGGAATGCTGGCCTGCCAGCACCGCGTATGCTATAAATTTGTGGCCGAACTCTGGTTGAGAACAAGTGCCTTTCATCAATTTTCCTGCTCGCGAAATTAACTGCAAACTCGTCTACTACGGTCCAGGTCTGGGCGGAAAGACCGCGAACCTCCAGTGGGTCTACGACCACACCGGGCAAAACCAGAAGGGCAAAATGGTGTCTCTGGCCACGGAGACCGACCGCACGCTCTTCTTCGATTTTCTTCCGCTGGATCTGGGAACCGTCCGCGGCTTCAAAACGCGCTTTCACCTTTATACCGTCCCCGGGCAGGTGTTCTATGAGGCCAGCCGCAAGCTCATTCTGAAGGGTGCGGACGGCGTTGTGTTCGTAGCCGACTCCCAGGAAGAGCGGCTCGACGCGAATTTCGAAACGATGGAAAACCTCCAGGAGCACCTGAAAGAACACAACCTGAATTTCGATACGATTCCGTACGTCCTGCAGCTGAACAAGCGCGATTTGCCCAACGCCATGTCTGTTCCCGACCTGACCAAGCAACTCCAGAAAAAAGGCGAGCCCGTCCTCGAAGGCGTCGCCATCCAAGGTGTCGGCGTTTTCGAAACCCTAAAAGAAGTCGCCAAGCTCGTCCTCGCCGAACTGAAAAAGGGCGGCTAACCACTCTAGTAGAGTCGGAAAGTCGTTTCGATGGGCACGCGTACAGTGACGGGCTTGTCGCCGGAATTTGCTGGCTTAAAGGTCCACTCGTGAACGGCCCGGATGGCCTGCTCATTCAACCCAAATGGAATGCCCTTCAAAACGCGGATGTCAGCGGCGCGACCGTCTTCCGTAACGGTCACATCCAAAATCACAGTTCCCATGAATTTCACTTTACGCGCAGCGTTGGAATATTGCGGTGAAGGACAGTAGATGCACGAGGGAACGCTGCCTCCCGCTCCCGCACGCACAAATGGAGGAGCGCCCGCAGGTGCCTTCTGTCCGGGACGCTCGGCATCGTAAGGTTCGAAGGGTGCCAACGCTTTCTCCGGTTCCGGAATCGCAATCGTCATTGCTTCCTGCGGACCGATCTTATCGCTGGATACGTTCAGCAGTTCCGTCAACAGGTTGTAGTTACCGCCGAGTTCCTCGATCATCCCAACGAGCGCGACGGTGGCATGAAACTCGGTGGCCAGCCATCTGGCGGCATCGCGGTCCTTCAGGGTAGCGGAAGGAATGTGTTCGCGAATCAGATAATCCTGCAGCCGGTTGCGGTCCAAAATTTGAATGCCGCGTCCTTGCGCGGCAAGTTCCGCAGCGACGGAATCCGCCAGTTGCATTCCCAGTCTAGACGTAGACCCGGACGGCAATGTGAAATTTTCGACGAGAATCGTACAGGTGGCACGGCATTTCGCCTTCTCCGCCCGTTTGAGAAGGCGCCCCGCGAGCGAGTGAATCTGCTCCCGGTAAAGATCTCCACGGGTAGAGGAACTCTGCAGATCCTGGGCCCGGACTATACCAGCGACGAAAAAGTACGCCCCCAGCGCAAGAGCGGCAAACCGAACGGCACGGATGTGCGACAACATGTTTCGTGAGTTTAGCATAACGATACATACACGGCGGAATATAGTTCGTCGGTTGGCACAGCCAGCCTCCGTCCGTGGAAGCAACTCGGCAAATCACTTCAATAAAGCTGAAACTCGATGTCCACCGGCACACGCACCGGCACGGACTGCCCGTGGAATTTGGCAGGCTTGAATTTCCATTTCCGAACCGCATCGATCGCCTTCTGCGTTAGCGCAAAAGGCGCGCCCTTCAATACCACAACGGAATTGACGGCCCCATCCTTTGTAACGATCAGCGAAAGCTCCACGGTTCCTCGGTATTTCGCAGCGCGCGCAAGGTCCGTATAATCCGGGCTGGGGCAAAAAACGCAGACGGGAAGAGACGCTCCATCCACTCCCGGCTGAAGGATGCCAGGCTCGGCCGGTATAGCATCTGGAGAGCGGGCAAAGGAAATCGCCGGCTGTTTTAATAGTTCCTGCAGCGCCGCGGTCAAGGGGAGTTCCGCATCCCCTGACCATATCGATCCTAGTCCGTCGATTCGCAGACTGACTCGCAGCTCCTGATTGGCCCCTGCCTCGATCGTTCCCCGCACAACTCCAGCTCCGCCCATGGAACGCGCGAGTGTCAGGCACACAGCCTCGCTTTGAAGATCTTCCAGTCCCATCCAATTTTCCTTCAAATAGGCGTTGAAAGACTTGCGGTCCTCCACTTGGAATCCAGACGCGAATCCGGCGAGGGATTGCGCCAAATCGTCAGCGAGCATGCTGCCCAGTTTGGAAAATTGCTTGTCGCTTGCGTTCGAGAAATCGATGACCAAGATCTTTGGATAGGCAGGGTCAATCTTCGACTGGCGAATTTGCTCGGCCACGCGCGATGCCAGGGAATCCATCTGATCTTGAGCGGTACGCGGCAAAGCTGGCGCGGAATCCTGTGCCGCAGCCGAGACAGTTGACAGGCTACACGCCAGCGCGGCAATCAATAAAAGCCCAACCGGGCCCAAAACGAGAGACGAACTGCTCGGACACACATCAGATGAGGTCTTTTTTGGCAAAGAGGCCCGCATGGTTAGACTTAAAATCGACGTCTTTTAAATGGATCTGAGGTACACCCATGCTAAAGGACGCGTTGCGCGTGGTAAACGTTGCTTCCCCTGGGCGGGTTTGCCTACGCGAAGTTGGCGAGCGCGGCCGATTCGGAATTGAAAGTCGGGATGGCTTCGACGAGGCGCGTCACCGTAAGCGCATCGCGCACCCGGCCGGGGCCGCAGATGAGGCGCAACGCGCCGCCTTCGCGGGTTAGCTTGATGGAAATGCGGACCAGCGCAGAGATGCCGGAGCTATCGATTTGAGGAACGCCATTGAGGTCCACGATGACCTTGTTAGCGCCAGCCTTGGCGACAGCTTCGAGCGCATCGTGGAGCTGCTCGCTAGGATCGCCAATAGTCAGGCGGCCGCGCACTTCGAGAATCGGGATGGTCCCCGACTCTCGAACGGTGATTTCCATGGGCGGATGCTCGGTCATAGTACTTGGCTTGAGGTTCCTATTATTTTATTCGCACGGCTGCGGCTTCGCCCTACTTAGCCGAATCCGCAGGAGCGGCCAGTTTGCGGCTGCGATGCATTATACGATGGCAGCGCCGCTAGGCAAGATGGCCCTCTGAAAGAAGTTGGTTGGGTGAAGTTTGGCTGCGGATGCGGAACCCGGGAGTAACCTCCAGTTCGTCGCGGATTTCGAGAGGAGTGCATCTGAAAAATGAATCTGACCGATGCAAATTTCAAAACATGACATTGGACCTGCACGCGTATAATCCGAGGCGAAAAAGTGGCGTGTCCCTGGCATTGTCTTTTTCAGCGTAGCCCCGGCCCGGCCGGGAGCAACCCAAACGCATCGGAGTGGACATATCTATGAAGCACCTGGGATGGAAGTGTTGTTTGCTCATGACCATGGTGCTCGCCGCTGTGCCCCTCCTCGCGCAGCAATCCCCCTCCTCCGCTGCAACCAGTTCCCCTGCAGCAGCCTCCAGCGCAACACCTACCCCGGCTTCTGAGGTCCCGAAGGCCGTGAGTGAGCAACTGAAACAATTGGATCAGCGCGTCACGGCAGCGCAATCGGCTGGCGATAACGCCTGGATGCTGGTGAGCGCGGCGCTGGTGCTGATGATGACCGGACCAGGCCTGGCGCTCTTCTACGGCGGGTTGGTGCGGCGAAAGAACACCCTGGCGATCATGATGCAGAGCTTTCTGCTGATGGCCTTGATCAGCGTGCTCTGGGCGTTGGTAGGCTACAGCTTGTGCTTCGGCGGAAACGGCCCCGTTATAGGCGGATTCGAGCACGCCTTCCTGCGAGGCGTGGGGGCCGACCCAAATCCTGATTATGCCGGCACGATACCGCAAGCGACGTTCATGATTTACCAGCTCATGTTCGCAATCATCACGCCGGCCCTGATCACCGGCGCGACAGCCGAGCGCATGAAGTTCAGCGGCACAGTCCTCTTTCTGACGCTTTGGTTTTTGGTGGTGTACGCGCCGCTGGCCCACATGGTTTGGGGCAAGGGCGGGTTCCTAAACGCGTCCCTCGGCGGAAAATTCCCCACACTGGATTTTGCCGGCGGAACAGTCGTGCACATCAGCTCCGGAGTGTCCGCACTGGTGTGCGCGCTTTACCTCGGAAAACGCACCGGCTATCCGAGGCAGCCCATGCCGCCTCATTCTCTGGTGCTGAGTTTCATCGGCGCATGTTTGTTGTGGGTCGGATGGTTTGGCTTTAACGCCGGAAGCGCGCTGGCCGCAAACTCGCTGGCGACGAGCGCGTTTGTGGCCACGCACTTTGCCACGGCTGCGGCTGCCATGAGTTGGAGCATTGCGGAGTGGATCAAGAACGGCCGCCCAAGCGCTCTCGGCGCAATCTCCGGCGCAGTTGCGGGGCTAGTCGCAATCACGCCGGCTGCCGGATTCGTAGGACCGATGCCAGCTCTAGCGATTGGCTTTATCGCCGGCTTCGTCTGCTACTGGATGGTAACGAAAGTAAAATCGATCTTCGGCTATGATGATGCGTTGGACGCTTTCGGAGTGCACGGCGCCGGTGGCACCATCGGCGCGCTCTTGACCGGCGTCTTCGCACAACAAGTGATCAATCCGATTTTCGGCGTAGGCAAACCCGTCGGCGGAATGGACGGACATTGGGGACAGCTCGGCAACCAGCTTGTAGGCGTGTTGATTGCTTGGGGCTTGGCATTGATCGGAACCATCGTTCTCCTGAAAATAACGGATATGATTACCGGTGTGCGCGTGACCGAAACCGAAGAGATCGAAGGTCTGGACATCACGCAACACGGCGAAGAGGCTTACAACCTCGAGTCGTGAAAGAGTCCTGAGAATGATCAGCACGGCAGCTTCTGACGTTGGGCGGAGCAGAAACCTTCATGATGAAAATTGAGGCAATCATTCAGCCCTCGCGGTTCGAATCCGTGAAAGATGCGTTGCGCGAAATTGGCATCGAGGGAATGACCGTCACCGAAGTCCGCGGCCACGGCCGCCAAAAGGGCCACACAGAAGTTTATCGCGGCCGCGAATACACCGTGGACCTGCTGCCCAAGCTCAAACTCGAGATGGTTCTGCCGGATCCGCTCGTGCAGCGCGCCGTGGACACAATCCTGAAGACGGCCAAGACAGGAAAGATTGGCGACGGTAAAATATTCCTATCACGGGTTGAGGAAGCCATCCGGATCCGTAACGAGGAGCGCGGCGAAAACGCGCTCTGAATGACGTGACGACCGCAGCTCCAGGACTTGATCCGGCCAACCGGCCCGCAAAAATCATGCAAGGCTCTTTAACTCCCTTGTCCGTCCTCGGACCACAGGCCGAGGACGAACGGCAACGCATTCGCCGCCAATTTGAAGCGGGCGGAAGCGCGCAAGAAACTCTGCAAGCGCTGTGCGCGCTCGCGGACAAAACCGCTCAGCAGATTTTTGGCGAAGTTCTGCGCGTCCATAACACGGAACCGCAAGGGCTCAGCCTGGTTGCTCTCGGGGGATACGGGCGGCGCTTGCTCTTCCCTTACTCGGATCTGGATATCCTTTTTCTTTTCGGGAACGAAAAAGCCGAAGCGGAATTTCGCCCGCTAATTGCGGATTTCTCCCGGACGTTGTGGGATCTCGGTTTTCGCGTGAGCTCCGCCGGCCGCACAATCGAGGAATGCAAACGCATCGAAGAAGACAACGCCGAGTTTCATCTGGCGCTTCTGGACCGCAGGTTTCTGGCCGGCGATGAAGAACTTTTCGATCGGCTCACCAAAAAAATCCTCGCCGGACCGGAAAAGCAGGCGCGGCCCTTCATGCTCGCAGAACTGACCAAACTGACCAAAGAGCGGCATGCGCGGTACGGAAACACAATTTATCATTTGGAGCCAAACGTTAAAGATGCGCCGGGAGGACTCCGCGATTACCAGGCTGCGGCGTGGCTGAAGCAGATCGACAACGGACAGAGAGACAGCTTGCGGAACAGCCCGGGCGAAGAAGAACTCGCCGCCAACGCGGTCGATTTTCTCAGCGCCATCCGCTGCTTCCTGCATTACAGCAACGGCCGTAACGACAATACTCTGACTTACGAGCTGCAAACCGCTGCCGCGGAACGCTCTCTGGGAGTAGCGAGCGGCGCAGCGCACGGTGCAAAGCGCAGTCCGGAAGAGTGGATGCGCTTGTATTTCCGCCAAGCCCGTATCCTCAACCGCCTGCTGCTGCGCTACATCGAGCAAAAACCAGCGGCGCAACTGACTTTTCGCGAACGATTTTTTAGCGCAGCGCGCAGCGCCCGCTCGGAAGCCGGCAAAGCAAAACCGTTTGCCGTGCGCGACGGCCTACTGGAAGTGGTGGACGAGCCGGCTCTTTCCGACCGCGCCGTGACCTTCGCGCTGTTCACGGAAGCCGCGCGAACCGGCATCCCGCTGAGCCGCGAAGCGGAACGCGCCATCTTTTACATCCTGAAACATCCCGAGCTGCCCCAGAAAAACATCCAAATAAATTGGGCTACGCTGCGCGAAATTCTCGCCGCCGATTATCCCAGCATGGCGCTCCGACCCATGCAGCGCCTTTCTCTCCTGATGGAAGTCTTGCCGGAATTTAAAGCCATCGATTCCCTGGTGGTGCGCGACTTTTATCATCGCTACACGGTCGACGAGCATTCACTCCGCACGATCGAACATCTGCAAGAGCTCGCCGAGCCACCGGATGAGCGCGCCGCTCATTTCCGCCAACTCTGGAAAACCGTCGACCGGCGCGATCTCCTCATCCTCGCGCTTCTGCTCCACGACGTGGGCAAGGGCATGTCCGTGGAAAATCACGTTACTGGCAGCCTCGAAGCGCTTGAGAGCGCGGCCGCGCGCCTGCGCCTCTCCGCATACGAAACGGACGAAGTTCATTTTCTCATCGAGCATCACCTGGACATGTCGGAGACCATGCAGCGCCGCGACATTTTCGATCCCGGAACCGTTTCCATGTTCGCGGAAACGGTGACGACTCAGGAGCGCCTTCAGCGATTGTGCCTGATGACCTACGCCGACATCCACGCCGTGAACCCGGAAGCTTTGACGCCCTGGAAAGCCGAAATGTTGTGGCAGCTCTTCGTCGCCACCTCGAACCACTTCAGCCGCACTCTGGACCGCGACCGCCTGCACGCTTCCGACGAAGTATCGTTGCTCGAACAAGTAAGCAGCCAGGCCGGCGGCGCGGACAAGCGCGAAGTGGAGCGCTTCCTCGAAGGTTTCCCGCGCCGTTATCGCGCCGTCCACTCTGCTCCCGAGATTGCCGCCCACTTCCAGCTCTACCAAAAATTGGGCGCCGAGCCCGTGCAGACCGAACTGAAAGCGCGTCACCATTCTTTCTCGCTGACTTTGCTGACTGCCGATCGGCCCGCGCTGTTTGCGACTATCTCCGGTGTACTCGCAGGCTGGGGCATGAACATCGTGAAGGCCGACGCCTTCGCGAATGCCGCAGGCGTCGTGCTGGACACCTTTCAATTTGTCGACCTGCACCACACGCTCGAGCTGAACCCCAGCGAAATCGCGCGCTTCCAGAGAAGCCTCACGGACATCGTGAACGGAAAAGCGCCGCTCGAACCGCTGCTGAGAGGCCGCGAAAGCGCCAGCAAAGCAAGACCGCCCAAGGTTGCCGTCGAAACACGCATCGGCTATGACGATACCTCCTCGGCGCACAGCACCTTGCTCGAAATCATGGCGCAGGACCGTCCAGGCTTGTTGTATGACGTCGGCTCTGCGCTCGCTCGCCTCGGCTGCAACATTGACGTCGCGCTGATCGACACGGAAGGCCAGAAAGCCATCGACGTTTTCTACTTGACCGAGCGGGGAAAGAAACTCAGCCAGCCGAAACAGGAGTTGCTGCGCGAGGTCCTGCAGAGCACTCTGTCCTAAACGCCCTTGATACGTTGTAAGGGCCGGCTTTCCCCGGCCACTCCGCCCCCGGTTGCCCAAATCCTCGATTGGCCTTACTTTTTTTCGTGGATCGCAGCAGAAGAGTGCGCCGTGTGAGGGGCGCTAGATACAAGCGAGTACAGAAAAACCAAGACTCCAAGCCCAATGAGCGCGCCACCAATGCACACAAGCACGACGAACGCGATCGGCCTTGACCACACCAGACACAGCGCCTCAACAAGCAGCCCGAGGATCACAAGGATTCCCGAAATGCGGAGCCGCCGCCCCATGGAGTCGCCCGGCCGCATCAGCTCCCTCCATCCCAGAACTTCACTTTGTCTCCCCAACGACCCACGTTGTGAACCACATCGTGGCAACCGCTCGAAATACAGGACAATGTGTTTGCCTTTATCGCGGGTAGCGTAGCCGGGTCCGCATTGTGAGTAGCGCCCTGCTCGAAAGAACGCGCGCCAAGATGGCAATGTAGACACTCGCGGTTGTTGAACGGCTTGTAGAGCTTGATGTCCTGCGGCAACGGCGGTGTTCCCAAATAGTGGATATAAAGATGGCGCAAGCCGCCGAGCTTCGCTCTGAACGTGCCAAACATAGCGTAGTCCGTGTGGCAGGTGTAGCAGGCTTCGTCGGCGGGAACGCGATGATTCTGATAATGCGCCCCGGCAAGATACGTAGGGTCGTCTATATGCAGGCTCTTTCCGTAAGGCTCCATGATGTGGCAAGAGAGGCAGAAGGCGGTGCTCTCGGAGCGCTGCATTTCATTTTCCATGCCGGCTAGAAGAGAAAAGAGCGGAAGGAAAAAAAGCACGCCGAACGCAAGAATCTTTCCGGCGCGGCTTACGGTAATGGTGGGACGCACAACAAGAACCCCCGCGAGCACCGCGCTGAATAGAACGAGAATTACGATCGCGATCGTCGGCATCGAGCTAAGCAAATCAGCCAGGTAGTCATTTCTTCAGAGTGCGAATGTAAGCGACGAGATCCTTGATCTGTTCTGGCTTCAGGCTTTTGCCGTAAGCCGGCATTTTGCTTTTGCCGTTGCTGATAATTGCGGCGATCACATCGTCAGTTTGCGCTTGCACATCCGCGGAACCGAGATCCCTGATCTTGTTCGCTTTGCCAACGGCGGTTTCACCTTTTCCGTCGGCGCCATGACAGGCCACGCATTTCGCTTTGTAGAGAGCCTCCCCGCCGGTCTGCGCACTGACTGGCAGCGCCCAAACACCGAACGCCGCGCAGAGCAGAAGTCCCGAGATTCCGTAGCTCGTACGTTTCACGTTTCGATTCATATTTCCTCCTGAAAATTTTGTTGTACTTGCTTCAGAATGCATATCGCGCGGAAAGCGTATACAGATTGCCGCGGAAATTTCGCGGCGCGTAGATGTCTTGCACGGCTTCACCACCGGCCCCGAACGTCGGATCTTCGTGATAACCGTAATAATCCCAGAAGGCTTTTCCGGTCCAGTTCTTCGAGAACTTGTATTCCAACCCGCCGTAAGGGTGCAGCCACTTGGAATTGAGCGGACCATTTACCTGATTCGGGATCAACGCCTGAGGATCGAGGCGCAGGTCGGAGCCGCTAGTGCCAGTGAGGTTGGCGCCCAAACGCACGGTCAATTTATGCATCGGCCGATAGGTAACATCAAAAAAACCGTAGTTAGAATTATTCGTATAAGTAGAGAGCTGCTGTACCAGGCCCGGTACATCGGGGCACGCTTGTATGCCTGGGCCGGGTTGACCAGCAGCGACGCTGATGTAGCAAATCAGGACTTGCGAGTAGACATCATTGTAGTCGTATCCTATTTCCATCCCGAACTTTTCATTGGGCTGGAGTATCGCGGAGACACCGTAGGCACGATTGTGCTGCGTGTCGTTTTGTTGGAACTGGTTGTTGCGGGATTCCCAAATCAAGACATTGCTATTCAGGTTCAGCCAGTTAGTGACATTGTATTTCGTGCGGACTCGGTATTCCTGCGACTCCTTGGGACTGATGCGCGTGAACGTTCCATCCGCGCTGAAAAGCTCCATGTCAAAACTGATTTTCCACTTCTGGTTCGGCCGAGCCCAAAGACCCAATAGGCCGGAGTATTCGTTGATCGGCGGCACGATTGCGCTAGCCGGGCTGAAGGGAGGGACGGAGACAAAACCGATGGAGTTGTCCGCGTTCAGCGTGCAGCCGGCGGGGAGGTTGGCTTGCGTAACCGGTCCAGGATTTACAACCGCGCAAGAGCCGCGGGCGGCCGTAGCAGCGGTTGGCCCCGGATAAAAGACCTGGTTCAAAGTTTCGTAAAAGTTGTCGGCCATATAGCGGTGCCGGTAGCGGAATCCGATTCGCGCTCCGTACTTTTCGGAAAAGCGGTAGTCGAATTCGGCCAGATTTGTTTCCTGCTCCTGTTTCAGGAAATTGCTGTCGAGGACGTTGGAGAGGTCCGGGTACGAACTCGCAGTATGAGCCACAGTTCCGGCCAAGACGCCGGCGGGCGGGACACAGGTGAGCGGAACCGGACTGGTGGGTGTAAAGAAATTCGCGGCGGTGTTTAGGTTGGGGCTAAAGAATGAGCAACTTGAAAGGGCGAATTGGGCCGGATCGTGCCAATTCGAGTAATGGAACGTCTCGTTGAAGCTCAGCTTGTTGGTGATGCGCCAGGTCGCGCCGAAATCCGCGCCGGCCGCCACGCGCCGCCCAGACACGGGGCCCGTGTTGATCTGGTTGCTTAAATTGGTGCGCGATTCGCGGCCGGCGACGGTCTGGTCGTAGCCAAATACATTGGTGTCTCCGCTGGAGTATGTGACCCTCGCCGTAAGGTCCCAGTTCTGCCAATAATTTGATTGGACGGTTAGTTGTTCGGTCGGCGTATTTGTGCGCGTGCGCCCGTGGTCCAGGTAGCCGTTGGTGTAGGCGCTGCATGCGGGATTCACAAAACCGGAAGCAAGAAACGTGCCGGCGCAAGGCTGACTGGCTCCTGCGTTGAAGGCAACCCCCAAGTCCACATTCAAAATCGGACTAACCGGGAAAGGCTGCACATAATCCGTGATTCCCGTATCCCCTTTGTAGTAGGTCCAGATCTGGTCGTAGCTGATATTGGTTCGCGGGAGGACTTTGATATCGATGCCTAGACGGTAGGTGTTTACGGTGGTTTTGACATCCGCTAGAAGAAACTGCTCGGTACCTTGGTGGATGGTCGTGAAAGCGGGGCCCTCATTAATGTTGCTCGAATAGCCCATCCGGAAGCGCACCGCGGATTCCGGACGAATGATCAGGTTGTAGTTGCCCATCTTTCGCCGCGTGTTCAGGTTATGAGGTGAGAAGCCGATGATGCACGCCGTACAAACCGTACCCCCGAAACCCGGAGGTCCGTTGGCAAACGGCGTTGTCGGGTTCAGCGGATTTGCCAGGAGCGAGTAATTCCAGGCGTTTTCGTCCTTGCGGAACAGAGCGTCAAATTTGTACCAGGTGTTCTTGGACACCCGGAGCCGCGAAACGAGGTTGGGATCGCCGCCATAACCGAAATTGCTGAAAGAGAAGTGGTCAAACAGGGTTCCGTGGTGATCGAGGGAATTCATCTCCGTGTTGAATCCCAGCAGGCGCGCCCCTTGCTGTAAGTTCACAAAGGTGTCGTAGGTCTGCGTATTGCCGGAGATGCTGGTGAATCGGCCGCCGAACTCGATCGACTGCTTGACGTTGTAATTTCCCTGGTCGATGCCCTTCTGGTTCTCGTCCTGCTGCGCACTGGTCCGCAGTGCCCCACACGATAGCAACGCGCCGATCCAAAGCAACCAAGCGCCTATCATTCGGTGCTTGATACATATTTTGCGCTGTGGATGGTCTCCTCGCATGGCGGCTCTCCCTCACGGGGTAAAGAAAAACTTGTTGCTGTTCGAACCATGAATGGCCGTGTGGCACATGGTGCAGGCTTGGTACTTCTGCGCTTGGTTGTGGAACGTGGGTGTCGCTTGGGGGCCGCCGGCATCCGCGGAAAAAGCATGGCATTCCAGGCAGAGCAGGTTCACCTGAGCACGAATCAGCAGGCGGGGATTGGAGGAGCCATGAGGTACGTGGCATGCCACACAGCCTTCGATCTTAACTACTTCATGTTCATACACATACGGTCCCGCTTTGTCCGTATGGCAGGTGAAGCAAACCAGGTCTTGCGATGCCGTGGCCCGCAATTGCCGCGACTGAAATCCGCCATGTTGATTATGACAATCCGTGCACTTCACCAAACCTTCGTTCACGCGATGATGGAAAGGCCGGTTGAACTGCTGATTCTTGTCCAGGTGGCAGCCGTAGCACAAATCCGGCTGCTTCGCTTTCAGGAGGAACTGGCTCTCTTTTGCGTGGTGAGGGTCGTGGCAGTCGGTACAGCCCACGCTGTTCTGGAGGTGGACGGAGCGCGCGAAATTACCGTGCTCCTCGCCATACTGGTGGCAGTCGAGGCACCGCGCGCTGACCTCTTGAGCAGAGGCACCCTTGAAGGTGAAAATCTTGGTCTTATCTCCCCCGCCCTCGACATGTTCCTTTCCGGGACCATGACAAGCCTCGCAGCCGTGCCATTCAGGGCCTTTCTTCTTATCCAACATCGTCACGTAGTGCGGCGAATCCTCATAGCTTTTGAAGAAGCCTTTGACTGGCATGTCTTCGTGGCAGGTTTTGCAAGTCTCGGAGCCGACGTAGAGCGAGGGATCCGTCTGGCGCACATAGCGCTTTTGATCCGTCTTGTTTGCTGAAGTTTGTCCTCGTAGCTGTCCGCCAAACGGGACCACCACAGCAAAAAAAACGAAACCCAGGCCGAAGAGAAAAACTATTCCGGGCTTCTTTCTGTGAACACCCATCACCACCTCTCCGTTTGCACCCGTCAGCCTTGGACTTGGGAGTCTTGCAAAACTAATGCAAGACTAATTCCAAGTCTGTGACAGCCATCACACTGCCGCGTGAATAGTGGAAACAAGCAAGTTTCTTGTCGGGTTCAAAGCAGGAATGCTCCGCGAATACTATTTTGAAACCAACGTGATGATTCCAATCCAGAATGGAATCCGGAGTAACCATGGCGCATATCCTCACGGAAGAGAGCGGTTGATGTTGCGCCTGGACGAGGAGCCACGAGGAGAACAAGCCATTTGCGTCATCCATATTGGGCGGCATTATTTGGCAGAAACTAATTTGTGTCTGTGCAATATTGCACACTCAGTGGGTAGGAAAAGTCGCAGAAACCAGTCTTCGGGTAGCAAAGCCTGAGAATGGACCAGGCAAATCGGATAACGCGTCCCCCGTGATAATGTAACTGGGTTGATGCGCCGTGGAAATGTGTGGAAAAGTGCCAGAAGAAAGTGAGGAGTGAATAGTGGGTAGTGAGTAGAAGGACGAGAGGTAAAAACCCAGTCCTCCCGATGCGATTGGGACGGACCGTCACGATCATAAGAGCCAAGGGCGCAAGAGCACGCTTATCAATGGGAGGAACGACGGTGACGAAAGATGAGGCCTGGAAGCTGGCCGAGCATTGGGTGGCGGCTTGGAACGCACATGATCTGGATTTGATCATGGCGCATTATGAGGATGCCATCGAGTTGACTTCGCCGGCTGCCGCGCATCTCTTGGGGACGCCGGATGGCAAGGTGGTCGGAAAAGCAAACTTGCGGGCTTACTTTCGGCGAGGGTTGGAAGCATATCCGGAACTCCACTTTCAGCTTGAGAACGTGTTGTGGGGCGTGAACAGCGTGGTGCTCTATTACTCAAATCAAAAGGCGACACGCACGGCAGAATTCATGGAGCTGTCAGCGACTGGAAAAATA
>Ga0210395_10002498_pt1 | contig 14285 bp, 10 predicted proteins | sample IncBWH4OmetaG_FD_150861 | JGI IMG/M metagenome (GOLD analysis project Ga0210395, IMG submission 150861) | Forest soil microbial communities from Barre Woods Harvard Forest LTER site, Petersham, Massachusetts, United States - Inc-BW-H-4-O ... | reverse complement strand
AAGGCGGCGCTGCCGCGGCTGCGCGGCGCCTTTGCGCTGGCGTTCCTGTTCGCCGGCGAGGACAATCTTCTGATCGGCGCGCGCAAGGGCTCGCCGCTCGCCATCGGCTACGGCGAGGGCGCGATGTTCGTCGGCTCCGACGCGATTGCGCTGGCGCCGTTCACCGACACGGTGAGCTATCTCGAGGACGGCGACTGGGTGATCATCACCCGCGACAAAGCCGAGGTCCACGACGCCCAAGGCGCGGTCGTGCAGCGCGCGATGCTCAAATCGCAAGCCTCCGTCACGCATATCGACAAGGGCAACCATCGCCATTTCATGGCCAAGGAGATTTTCGAGCAGCCCGAAGTCGTCGGCCATACGCTGGCGAATTACATCGACATGGCGGCCGAGCGCGTGGCGCTGCCGATGCCGCTGCCGTTCGACTTTGCCAAGTTGAACCGCATCTCGATCGCCGCCTGCGGCACCGCCTATTACGCCGGCATGGTCGCCAAATACTGGTTCGAGCGCTTTGCGCATCTGCCGGTCGAAGTCGATATCGCTTCCGAATATCGCTATCGCTCGGCGCCGCTCGGGCCGGGCGGCCTGGCGATCTTCGTCTCGCAATCGGGCGAGACCGCCGATACGCTCGCTTCGCTGCGCTATGCACGCGAGCACCAGCAGCATGTTCTCGCCATCGTCAACGTGCCGACCTCGACCATCGCGCGCGACAGCGACGTGGTGATGCCGACGCTGGCTGGACCGGAGATCGGCGTCGCTTCGACCAAGGCCTTCACCTGCCAATTGGCAGCGCTGGCGACATTGGCCATTGCGGCGGGCCGCGCCCGCGGCGTGCTGTCGGAGAGCGACGAGAAGAAGCTCGTCCATGCGCTGATCGAAGTGCCGCGGCATCTCGCTGAAGCTCTTGCGCTCGAACCGCAAATCATGGAGCTCGCCCGCGATCTCGCCAAATGCCGCGACGTGCTCTATCTCGGCCGCGGCACCAGCTTCCCGATCGCGCTCGAAGGCGCGCTGAAGCTGAAGGAAATCTCCTACATCCACGCCGAGGGCTATGCCGCCGGCGAGCTCAAGCACGGCCCGATCGCGCTGATCGACGAGACCATGCCGGTGATCGTGATCGCGCCTTACGATCATATTTTCGAAAAAACCGTCTCGAACATGGAGGAAGTCGCCGCGCGCGGCGGCCGGCTGATCCTGGTGACCGACGCGCAAGGCGCACGCGCCGCCAACTCAAAGCCGTGGGTGACGCTCACCTTGCCGACCATGCCGGCGACGGTGACGCCGTTGGTTTATGCCGTGCCGGTGCAGCTGATCGCCTATCACACCGCTGTCATCATGGGCACCGACGTCGATCAGCCGCGCAATCTTGCCAAGTCGGTGACGGTGGAATAGAGCCGCGCGCTGCGCCAGCGGTACTGTGCCAGGCGCTCGATGCCCATATATAGACCAACGCAGACACGCGCGACCGCATGACCAACAACAACGAACAAAACTTGCCCGCGACCGCGGCGAAACCCGCACCCGGCGCCGTGAGCCGCATCCGCAATTACTTTCTGACCGGGTTGATCGTCGCCGGGCCGGTGGCCGTCACCTTGTGGCTGATCTGGTGGTTCGTCACCTGGGTCGACAATCTGGTGCGGCCGTTCATACCGGTGGCGTATCGGCCGGAAACCTATCTGCCGGTCCACATTCCGGGGCTTGGCCTGATCATCGCCTTTGTGGCGTTGACGCTGCTCGGCTTTCTCACCGCCAACCTGGTCGGCCGCAAGCTCGTGGACCTCGGCGAAGGTGTTTTGAGCCACATGCCGATCGTGCGGCCGATCTACCGCACCGCGAAGCAGATCTTCCAGACTTTGTTCTCGAGCTCCGGATCGAGTTTTCGCCGCGTCGGCCTGGTCGAATTTCCGTCGCCCGGCATGTGGTCGCTGGTTTTCCTCACCCAATCGCCGAGCGCGGAAATTTCGGCGCGGCTGCCGGCGACCGAGCACGTCTCCGCCTTCATGCCGTGCACGCCAAACCCGACCACCGGCTTCTTCTTCTACGTGCCGCGCCGCGACGTGATCGATCTCGACATTTCGGTCGAGGCGGCGATGCAGCTTCTGATGTCGGCAGGCATCATCCAGCCCGGCGGCGATGACGCGCAGAAGCGCCTTGCAGCGCTGGCCGAGACCGCGCGCGCCGCGCAAGCCGCGCGGGCGCCCGAAACCACCGCTGCAAACTGAACCGGCGCGTCAGCGCTTTTCCGGCAGCGCCCGGTGCGCCGATTCGATGTGGATTTTCGCAACTACACGTTTGAAACCGATTGACTTGTAACCTTTGATCGCGGGACACTTAGGGCTAAGGCGATTGCCGGCGCCGAGCTTCCTCAAGCCGGAAGCAACAAACTCTCCGTGCAAATCAGAGGGGCTGACCATGATCAAGACTTTATCGAAATCGTCGCTGTTGTTTGCCGCCGCCGTTGCAGTGAGTGCGCTGGCCGGCGCTCCGGCGCAGGCCGCAGCGCAACGATGCATCATTGCGGCGCAGTGCAAAGGGCCAATTTTCGAACTTTGCATGTTTTGCGCGAGCACGGGGAAGCTCGGCTGTGCGCACCATGTCTGCATAAATCACACCTGTCAGGTCCAGATTTGCCCTGAGTTCAAGCCTTATACGCCCTGGCAGCCTTAAGCTCGGCGGCTAGCCCGCGCCCAACAGCCTGATCGCCTCGTCGCGCGCGAACAGATAGAGCAGCGCGCGCAGCGCCTCGCCGCGCGGCGTGGTGAGCTTCGGATCGCGCGACAGCATCAGCGCGGCGTCATCACGCGCCGCCGGCAGAAGCTTGCCGTGAAACTCGATGCGGGCGATGTGGAAGCCGGGCATGCCGCTTTGCCGGGTACCGAGCACGTCGCCTTCGCCGCGCAGTTTTAGATCCTCCTCGGCGATACGAAAACCGTCGTCGGTCTCGCGCAGGATGGCGAGGCGGGCTTTCGCCGTCGGCCCGAGCGGCGCCTTGTAGAGCAGGAGACAGGTCGAGCGTTCGGCGCCGCGGCCGATGCGGCCGCGCAATTGATGCAGCTGTGCCAAGCCGAAGCGCTCGGCGTGCTCGATCACCATCACGCTCGCTTCCGGCACGTCGACGCCGACTTCGATCACCGTGGTCGCGACCAGAAGCCGGGTCTCGCCCGCGGCGAAACGTTCCATGGCGCGATCCTTGTCGGCGCCGCGCATGCGGCCATGGACCAGATCGACCGCCGCGCCGAAGCGTTTTTTCAAATCCGCATAGCGCTCCTCGGCGGCAGCGAGATCGACGGTTTCTGATTCTTCGACCAGCGGACAGACCCAATAGACGCGGCGGCCTTCGTCGAGCGCGCGGGCGACCGCATCCTCCACCTCGGCAAGCCGCGACAGCGGGATCGCCCGCGTATCGATCTTCTGCCGGCCGGCGGGCTTTTCGCGCAATTCGGAGACGTCCATGTCGCCGAAATACGTCAGCACCAGCGTGCGCGGGATCGGCGTTGCGGTGAGTACGAGGAGATCGACGGCTTCGCCCTTGCGCGCCAAAGCGAGCCGCTGATGCACGCCGAAGCGATGCTGCTCGTCCACGATGGCGAGCGCCAGATCGGCAAACGCCACGTCGTCTTGAAACAGCGCGTGGGTGCCGACGATGAGATCGATGTCGCCCGCGGCCAGCGCTGAGATAATTTCCGGACGGTCGCGGCCGCGCTCGCGGCCGGTGAGGATGGCGACGCGAATGCCGGCTTTGGCGGCGAGCGGCGCGATGGTGGCAAAATGCTGGCGCGCCAAGATTTCCGTGGGCGCCATCAGCGCCGCCTGGCGGCCGGCCTCGATCACGGTCGCCGCCGCCAACAGCGCGACCACGGTTTTGCCGGAGCCGACGTCGCCGTGCAGAAGCCGCAGCATGCGGTGTGGCTGCGCCAGATCGGCGACGATATCGCTGACCGCGCGCTGCTGTGATGGCGTCAAGGAGTAAGGAAGCGCCGCGATCACGCGTTCGCGCAAGCGGCCCTCGGCGGCGCTGCCATGGCCGGGCCGCTGCCGCATATGCGAACGCAACAAGGCGAGCGCGAACTGGCCAGCGAGCAATTCGTCGTAAGCCAGCCGCGACCACGCCGCGCCTGCCGGATCGAGCGCGTCGGGCTCCTCGGGGCGATGGATTGCGCGCAGCGCGCTGGCGAAATCCGGATAGCGATTGCGCGCAAGCCATGCCGCGTCCTGCCACTCCGGCAGTTTCGGGATGCGTTCGAGCGCAGCATCGACCGCCTTGCGCACCTGGTTCGGGTGCAGCCCTTCGGTCAGCGGATAGACCGGGTCGATCAGCGGCAGCCGGGCAAATCCTTCGGCATCGACGACACGGTCGGGATGCAGCATTTGCAGGTGCCCGTCGTAGAGCGTCGCGGTGCCCGACACATAGCGCAGCTCGCCCTTGGGCAAGAGCTTTTGCAGATAGTCTTCGCGGGCGTTGAAATAGGTGATGGTCAGCGTGTTGGTGTCGTCGAAAGTGTCGATGTTGTAGGGCGCGCGCGGCCGGTGCGGCGGCGGCGGCCGATGGCGCTCGACGGTGACGGCGACGGTGACGACGGTATCCGGCCGCACCTCGCTCAGTTTTGGCTGGTTGCGCCGGTCGACGAAGCCTGTCGGCAGGTGAAAGAGCAGATCGATGACGCGCGGCGGCTCGCCGTCACGCGACAGGAGGCGCGCAAAAAGCTTCTCCAGCTTCGGCCCGACGCCGGGGAGCGCCGAGAGGGCTGCGAAAAGCGGATTGAGCACGTTCGGCCGCATAGAATCCCGCTGACATTTTACGCGCCGTTCTCTATATACCCCTCGCCCGGCCGCGTCCGGGCTTTCGGCGTTTGGAGGCAGTATGACGGAACGATCAAGCGAGGGCCTGGATGAGCGCCGCAAGAAGCTCCTGTTCCGCGCCTGGCGCCGCGGCGTGCGCGAGACCGATCTGATCGTCGGCCGCTTTGCCGATGCCCATATCGAAAAACTCGACGAGCCTTCGCTGGATGATTTCGAGCGGCTGATCGAAGTGCCGAATTCCGACCTCTATGCCTGGGTCAGCGGCGAGAGCGACATCCCGGCCAACTACGACACCGCCGTGCTGCGCCGGCTCAAAACCTTTCACGCGCGCGCCAAGGTGGAGCGGTGACGGCGCAATCGAAATTGCAGGTTCTGTCGCCGGCGGCGCGGTTAAAGCCCGGCCGGCCGCTGACGCTTGCCGGCATTGCCGACGGCGCCGAGGGCTTGGTCATCGCCGATCTGGCCCGCGCCATTGCGGCGGGCGCTTCGCCGCCGGCGATCAGCACGGCGGTGATCTGCCGCGACGGCCCGCGCCTGGCGATGCTGTCGCGCGCACTCGGCTTCTTCGCCCCCGACATCGAAATCTTGGAATTCCCGGCCTGGGATTGCCTGCCGTACGACCGGGTGTCGCCGCATGCCGCCATCGTGGCGCAGCGCATGACCGCGCTCGCGCGCCTCGCCAGCGTGAAGGGCCGCGAACGGCCGGCCGTGCTGCTCACCACGGTGAATGCGATCCTGCAGCGCGTGCCGGCGCGCGAGATCGTCGGCAAGCAATCGCTGTCGGCGGCGCCGGGCAACGTGCTGCCGATGAGCGGCATCACGCACTGGCTTGAACTGAACGGCTTCAACCGCGCCTCGACGGTGCGCGAGCCCGGCGACTACGCGGTGCGCGGCGGCATCATCGATCTGTTCGCGCCCGGCATGGACGCCCCGGTGCGGCTCGATTTTTTCGGCGACAGTTTGGAATCGATCCGCAGCTTTGATCCCGAATCCCAGCGCACCAACGCCGACCTGCGCGCGCTCAATCTCGTGCCCATGGCCGAGTTTCAGCTCACCTCGGACACCATCCGGCTGTTCCGCACCGGTTACGTCGCGGCCTTCGGCGCCGCGGCGCCCGACGACGTGCTCTACGAAGCGGTCAGCGAGGGCAGGCGGCACGCCGGCATGGAGCATTGGCTGCCGCTGTTCCACCAGCGTCTGGAGACGCTGTTCGATTATCTCGGCGCAACGCCCTTCGCCATCGAGCCGCTGGCCGAGGAAGCCGCCCACGAGCGCCTCGCGCAGATCGCTGACTATTACCAAGCGCGCAAAGACGCGCTGGATCAGACCGGAGCGGGGGCGCCCTACAAACCGCTGCCGCCGGACCGGCTCTATCTCGCCGAAGCCGAATGGCGCGAGCGCCTGGAGACTGTCGCGCTGGCGCGGCTGACGCCGTTCGCGGCGCCGGAGGCCGCCGACACGATCGAGATCGCCGCCCGCGCCGGCCACAATTTCTCCGCCGAACGCAGCGAGCCCAACACGAACGTGTTCGAGGCGGTGACCAAGCACGTGCACGGGCTGCAGGCCGCGGGCAAGCGCGTCATGATCGCGCTGTGGAGCGACGGCTCGCGCGAGCGCATGGAGCACGTGCTGGCCGAGCACGGCTTGGTCAATCTCACCCCGGTCGCGTCGTGGCAGCAGGCGCTAGCGCTGCCGCGCCACGAAGTGGCGCTCGCCGTGCTCGGCACCGAATCCGGCTTCGAGACCGCCGACGTCGCGCTGATCAGCGAGCAGGATATTTTGGGCGAGCGGCTGGTGCGCGCGCGCCGGCAAACAAAGCGCGCGGAAAATTTCATCGCCGAGGTGACGAGTCTGGCCGCCGGCGATCTGGTCGTCCACGTCGATCACGGCATCGGCCGCTTCCACGGCCTGCGCGCCATCGAAGCCGCCGGCGCGCCGCACGATTGTCTGGAAATTCACTACGCTGGCGGCGACAAGCTGTTCCTGCCGGTCGAGAACATCGAGCTGTTGTCGCGCTACGGCTCCGAAGGCCACAATGTCGAGCTTGACCGCCTCGGCAGCGGCGCCTGGCAGGCGCGCAAATCGCGGATGAAGAACCGCATCCGCGAGATCGCGAGCGTGCTGATCAAAATCGCGGCGGAGCGGCTATTGCACGAGGCGCCCCGCCTCACCGTCGCCTCGGGCGTTTACGACGAGTTCTGCGCCGGCTTTCCCTACGAAGAAACCGACGATCAGCTCGCCGCCATTGCCGCGGTGCTCAACGATCTCAACTCCGGCCGGCCGATGGACCGGCTCGTTTGCGGCGACGTCGGCTTCGGCAAGACCGAGGTGGCGCTGCGTGCCGCCTTCATCGCCGCCATGAACGGCAAGCAGGTCGCCGTCGTGGTGCCGACGACGCTGTTGGCGCGCCAGCACACCAAGACGTTCACCGAGCGCCTGCGCGGGCATCCCATCAATATCGCGCAGGCCTCGCGGTTGGTTTCGACCAAGGAACTGGCGAATGTAAAGAAGGGTATTGCCGAAGGCGCGATCGATATTGTCGTCGGCACCCATGCGCTGCTCGGCAAGTCGATCAAGTTCAAGGACCTTGGGCTGCTCGTTGTCGATGAAGAGCAGCACTTTGGCGTCGCGCACAAAGAGAAGCTCAAGCAATTGCGCGCCGAGGTCCACGTGCTGACGCTCACGGCAACGCCGATCCCGCGCACCTTGCAATTGGCGCTCTCAGGCGTGCGCGAAATGTCGATCATCGCCACGCCGCCGATCGATCGGCTGGCGGTGCGCACCTTCGTCTCGCCGTTCGACGGCATTGTGGTGCGCGAGGCGCTGTTGCGCGAGCGCTACCGCGGCGGCCAGGCGTTCTATGTCTGCCCGCGCATCGAGGATCTGGCCGACGCCAAAGCCTTCCTCGACAAGCACGTGCCGGAAGTGCGCGTCGCCGTGGCCCACGGCCAGATGCCCTCGACCGTGCTCGAAGACATCATGAGCGCGTTCTACGATGGCAAGTTCGACGTGCTGTTGTCGACCACCATCATCGAATCCGGCCTCGATATCCCGACCGCCAACACGCTGATCGTGCATCGCGCCGACATGTTCGGCCTGTCGCAGATCTATCAGCTGCGCGGCCGGGTCGGGCGGGCAAAACTGCGCGCCTATGCGCTGCTGACCTTGCCGGCGAACCGGCGCATCACGCCGCAGGCCGAGCGCCGCCTCAAAGTGCTGCAATCGCTCGACACGCTCGGCGCCGGTTTCCAGCTCGCCTCCCACGATCTCGACATCCGCGGCGCCGGCAATCTGTTGGGCGAGGAACAATCCGGCCACATCAAGGAAGTCGGCTACGAGCTTTACCAACAAATGCTCGAAGAGGCGGTGCTGAGCCTCAAAGCCGGCATCAGCACGGTCGTTGCCGACCGCTGGTCGCCGCAAATCACCATCGGCACGGCGGTGCTCATTCCGGAGGAGTATGTCGCCGACCTGCCGGTCCGCCTCGCGCTCTACCGCCGCCTCGCCGAAATCGAAGACGAACGCGACATCGAATCCTTCGCCGCCGAGCTCGTCGACCGCTTCGGCCCGCTGCCGCAGGAGGTGGAGTATCTGCTGCAGGTGGTGGCGATCAAATCGCTGTGCCGCAGAGCCAATGTCGAGCGTATCGAGGTCGGCCCGAAGGGGGCGGTGCTGGCGTTCCGGGAGAATATTTTCGCTAACCCCGAGGGGCTGATCGCCTATATCGGCAAGCACCCCGAAGGCGCGCGGGTGCGGCCGGATATGAAGGTGGTGTTTTTCGATGAGTGGGAGACGGCACCGGAGCGGCTGAAAGGCGCGACTGGAATTTTGCGCACGCTGGTCGCCATCGCCGAGCGCGCCAAGGCGGCCTGAACGCCGTCGTTGCGAGGAGCGAAGCGACGAAGCAATCCGGACCGCTTCGCCGCGGTGACAGTCGGCAAATTCGTTCTCGCGCAGGACTGGCGCAGTGCCACCGTAATCGCAGGACGGTCACGCCCGATCGCTACACTTATTTTTGTTCCTGCGCTGCGCCGCAAGGGCAGCGTACGACTTCGTGGATCTTTTCGAGGCTTGTGCTGGGCAGATACGCGCCGCCCGCTTCGGGCACGTAATTGGCCGTCACCCGATGCGTACCGACCTTGAGCCGCGATGTCTCCAACTTTGCCCGGCCCTTGGCATCGACGATGACCGGATCTCCTGCGTTGGTGCCGTCGATGGCGAACTGCACGGTCCCGCTCGGAAAGCCCGTGGCCGCTGTGGAGTATGGAACAACAAAAGCGGTGAAGATTGCCCATTCTCCGACCTGCGTAGGATCTACGTCATCGGTCAAGCTTATGGTCGTCGAGTCGGCCAGCATGCGCTGCCCGGCTAGGTAGGTCTCGGCGAAGTCGAGATTGCCGGTAACTCTCACATCGAACACGCAGTCGGCGTGCTTGCCGACATCCCTGACGCGTTGGCAAGCGGCTTCGGCAACAGCTTGGCTGGCGGGCTCTGCCGGTTTCGTATCTGGAACAGTGCAAGGGGGAGTCTGCTTGGGCCAATCCCTCATCGTGAACGTGTCCGTTGACGTGCCCGGCGCATAGTCGAACAGGCTATCTTTGCTTGCGACGCGCCAAGCGTCGGCGAATGTCTGGTAGAGAGCGGTGTAGCGGTCGGGCAAGGAAGCCGGCATCGGCCCCATCGATGCGCCGTTCGGGAGCGCTGGCAACCAGCTGCCATCGGGGATGGCGCCCGCAAGGCCCCGTCCGAAGGTTCCAACATCTCCGGTCGTGAGCCCAAGGTGGGAGACATCGACGTCGAGGTACCACTTGCTCTGGGATTGCCAGAATCTCGAGATCGCGAGCATGGTTTTGCCGTCGGGGAAATCGACTTCCAAAGCGCTCCCCGCTGACGGGACAACGCGGGGGACAACGCGCCCGCCGGTTCCCAGCGCCATGCCGTGCGGGCCCAGTGTGGTCAGAGCGCCGTCGATGCGAAGCTGGAGACCACTGGGATCAGGCACCCCGCTGAGATTGGGCTCCCAGGTAACGCGGTGCTCGCCCACGCGAGCGGCGACGGCTGTATTGAGACTGACGCAAGTGGTCAGCCCGTCGTGGGCATCGGTGCCGATGAACGTGGTTGAAACGGGCGTTTGGCGGGTCTGAATTTCCATCCCGTCGGGATCCCGCAGCGACACGAACTCTCCCGCGCCCTGGAAATCGTAGAGCTTTCCGTCCAGCGTCGTGATGTGCGGATCACCCACAAGCGAACTGGCGGTGCACCACGCGTTGTGGGTGTGGGCGGTATCAAAGGCCTCCATAAACTCAATCGACGGCGACGGCGTCCCGTAGCGACAGCAAACGGGCGCCGCGGTTGGCACAAAGCTGGCGTTGTTCGTCTCGGCCGTGAAGCTGATCGTACCGCAAGTGGGGGCGCTGTTCGTTCCGTCGTTTATGCTCGTCTTGATGGCGACGACCGCCGGGCTGGCGAAAAAAGTCTCGGATCCACAACAGTCACCGAAAATATTGAACTCGGCGGTATTCCAGAATTGCGCCGCATTGAGCACGCTGGGCCACCCCACTGCAGGAGGATTGAGCATCGTCGGCGACGACAGCTGGACCGTATCCAGGTTTGCGCCAGCCGTGGCCGTCAGCGTCATATTGGCAAGGTTGGCGATCGACTGGGGCGAAACATACGTGATGGGGCTGTTAAACCAGCAATTGCCGTTCTGACCGGCGTTCCACAATGTCGTCGGCGGCTGCCCCGGCGGTACCGCCCACGCGGGCAGAGTCGGGCAGGGGGTTCCCCAGTTGAGCAGCCAGTATTCTATGAATATGCCCGGGGTGTTACCAAGCGTGGCGCCAGGCGCCACCGATTGCTGGGTCCCTGTAGGCGGTGGCCCTTGGGTCTGGGAGAACAGGAATTGCTGCCAACCCGAGCACCCCGCGGCGCCGTTCGGGGCGAGGCTGCAGGCCGGGGGGTTCGAAAAGAATTGCGTGTTCATCTGGAACATAAAGACGTTGTTGACGTTTGGGTCCACGATTGGCGATGCACCCACAAATTGGGTCACATTCCCGTTCACGCCGTTGGCGTTGGTGGGGGGCAGGAACGACCCCACTGCCGAGGATATCAAGCCCGACGTCTGGGCCGAGAAGTCGCCGGAGAGGTTGCCGACGTTATTGGGACCGGCCCCGCTCCCCGCTCCTGGCCGGGTCTGGTTCGGATATGGCGACGGGCGCCCGCACGGAACCTCCTGCCACTCGGTTTTCGGATACTCGGCCTGGAAACAACCCATCTTCGGCAGCGGAACCTTCGCTATGGCCGCCCGCCAAGCCTCGCGGGCCGCGGCGTCCCCAGCGGGCGCCGGCGCCGGCGTTTGCGCCGGCTGCGCAGTGGGCGGCGACCCAGTCTGAGCAAAAACGGCGAAGGATGTCGGCCCTGACAACAGACTGACGACGACCATCGCGCCAAGGATTCTCGTGACAAGTCCGCGCGAGCTGGAAGTTTTCATGGCTTCCTCCGATAAATGATTTGAGCGGGCTTATGGAACGCGACCTTGTCAGCGGCGATGCACCGCAAGAGGCCGTCAGTGTTCTCACCGGTGGTGAACCGCAATGTTCGCCCCAGCCTGCTATCGAGATTACAACCATAAAAACATGTATTCAATATGTCACAACGGCGGCTTGTTTTGCGCGACGCGAGATTTTTCTTTCCCAACGCGAGACTTTTGCGAAATATCTTAGCGCGTGACGCGTAGGGAAGTAGGGAAGTAGGGAAGTAGGGAAGGAGAAGCGCGACAACGACGCCCGCGTCGCAGCAATCACGCAGGCGTCCCGGGGCCGAGCCGGTCGACCGCTTCGGCCCGCTGCCGCAGGAGGTCGAGTATTTGCTGCAAGTCGTCGCCATCAAATCGCTGTGCCGGAGAGCCAATGTCGAGCGCATCGAGGTGGGGCCGAAGGGCGCGGTGCTGGCGTTCCGGGAGAATATTTTCGCAAATCCCGAGGGGCTCATCGCTTATATCGGTAAGCACCCCGAAGGCGTGCGGGTGCGGCCAGATATGAAGGTGGTGTTTTTCGACGAGTGGGAGAGTGCGCCGGAACGGCTGAAGGGTGCGACGGGGATTTTGCGCACGCTGGTCGGGATCGCGGAGAAGGGCGCCAAGGCGGCATGATCCAAGTTGTGCTAAAAGCACACTATGGAAGGGCCGTGGACAATATTTGCTGCAGTTGCAGCGGCGGTTGGAGCCGTTGTGGTAATCTATTCTACATTTATTCAGCCAAGGCTGCGTCGTATCGATCTGAAGCGCCCTTGCATTGCTTGGTTTGAAATTGCGAGATCGAGCCAGCGTCTTGTCAGTTATGCGGAGCAGGACGACCGCGAACACGGTGTTTACGAGCTGACTCTTCCTGCCAACGCAGAGCTCGAAATAGAGATTCTCTACAGATCAAAGACCAGCTTCGTAGCATCGGAACTCTATTTGGGATGCGGTGATCAGGATTATCGTGACCTTGACAGGAAACCAGAGGTCAAAGCTATTTGCTATCCGCTCATAGAATTGGGGATCACCAGAGAGACGCCGAAAACAAATCCGGAGGTTAATGCTATAGATCGGCACAAATTCTATCATATACGCCGCCAAAAAAATATAACAGCAAATGAAACCTACTCACTCGGTTGCGAGATACATACTCGCGAGCCGGGGCGATACGAATTTCAAATGTTCTTTGTTGGTGACGAGGTTGGGAGCATTCAAAATAAGTTATTCATTCAAGTTCAAAGGCGTCCATTCACAAAAATGCGCTGCATTGACCATGCTACATGTTTCATTAATCCAAGCGTCAAATAATCGACCGTACGTTCGCGCGTTCGTCGGGTCGAGGTCAAATGGCCCTCTCTTGCTGAAACGGATTAGTCTTGTTATCGGCTATCAAACAAATTTTCTCAGGGAGGGGCTTTATGTCTGTCAAAACAGTTACAGTGAACATAACTAGTCATCCGTTGAGCCGCGAAGAACATGGAGTCGAATTTAAGGTGAAAAAGGGGACTGCAAAATTCGGAGAACTAATCGTGAGCAAAGGCGGAATTCGCTGGAAGCCGCGGAACAAGCGAGATCATAATTTTATCAGTTGGACAAACTTAGACAAGATCGCGCCTAAATTCTCGCGCCGCTAATCGGGGATTCCGCGCGGATTCTGCGCACGGGGCCATATTGGCCGGTGCCCGGATTCGTGGGAGGAATCTGCATGGACAAAACCCGGCTAGGATTAGGATTAGCCACTCTAGGATTAGGGATAGCGTTAGTCCTCGGACTGCCGCCGAATTGGTGGTCTGATATGCCGCCTGAATTGGTGCATATTGGTGTCGGGATTGGCCTGGTCCTAATAGTGGTTGGGCTTGCTGTAGCTATTAGCTCTTTGCCGAGGCATAAATCAGTGGCTACCCTGGGACCCTGGATATTGATTATCGGCGGCCCGCTGTTGGGGCTTGCGTGGCTCTATCTTGGCAGTCCGAGCAAGCCGTCTCCACCGCCCCTGCCTGTGGTTCGGGCGGCATTGCTTCATAATTGGCCCGATCCGGTTGATAGAGCGAATCTTCGGGCCATCCTTCGGAATATTTCTGAGATTTTGAATAAGGATGTATCGCCAATCCAATTAGGAGTGCACCAACATCTCGATAATGTTCGTCGGAATATTGGAACACCTGCCGCGAATGTTCTAATCGGAGAAATGGCTGCGCTTCAAACTCGTTTGCTGGAGATAAGAACGGGGCTTATCGATACTTATGTGAATGGTCAGGATTATGCTGATGAAGCGTGGGACGTATTGGAAAACACCGATGCAATTTACGGCGACGCAATAACTTTGGATAATTATGTGAAAGCCGTGAAGGGAATTCAGGTAGGCCCGACAGATCAACTAATCGGATTGCTTGCTGGGCCAGAGAACGCCGTTCGCGAGACAAACGGCAAGCTCGGTGATTGGGTTGGAGCGTCAATCAGACGGTTGCGGCGTAAGCAGGATGCTTTGGATAACTAGATTTCTTCCAGCGCAACACCTTCCAATTCAAAGCTGCGCGACAGCGAGCTTAGGGTGGGCAAAGTGAAGCGTGCCCACTTCTGACTTGCAGTTTGCGTTGACGCTGACGTTGGCACAGCGCTGCGCGCTTTTGCCCACTCAACGCTTGCTGCGGCAACGAATCTTTTTTCGAGTGAAATTCGTTTTGCGCCGGTTGGCCATGGGCGGCGCCGCAAATTCAATGGCTGGCGTATAAGAAACGCCCGGTTTTCCGTCACTTACGGGAGAGCCTTCGCGCAATTTCGTTGCTGCTTGACTCGTCTCGTCCATCCGTTAACAGGCGCTCCATCCCGCCCAACGTAAGGGGACGTCAACCGGTGACGACGACTGACGGGGCGGGTGCGGTTCCTGCGGGCGGCGGCTCGTCACTGCCGCTCTCGGGCGGTCCGGGCATCGACCCCGCCGGCATTACGACCGGCGCGCGAGGTGCTT
>Ga0210395_10002496_pt1 | contig 14293 bp, 12 predicted proteins | sample IncBWH4OmetaG_FD_150861 | JGI IMG/M metagenome (GOLD analysis project Ga0210395, IMG submission 150861) | Forest soil microbial communities from Barre Woods Harvard Forest LTER site, Petersham, Massachusetts, United States - Inc-BW-H-4-O ... | reverse complement strand
CGGTCGTGGCCGGCGCCGTCCTTGAAGGAGAGATCAGGGACCAGAAAGCCCGTATGCGCCAAGCTTAACGCCGCGACCTCGCCATGGACCAGCGGGGCGAGCCGCGCCGCGGTCGCCACCGCGGGCTCACAGGCTGCATCGGCCGGATTGCTTCGCAGACGGCCAATCCCGTATACCCCCGCCAGCACCGCGAGCGTCCCGCACAGCGCCCAGGCGGTGGCGGCGATCAAGCGGCGGCGGCGTACCTTATAGTAGGGTTCGGCAGGCAACTCGGACATTGGCGATAAAACCTTTTGGGCGATAAAACCTTTTGGCGCAACCTTTATGAGCGATCGGTCATGAGCAACAAAATGTGGGGCGGGCGCTTCGGCGCCAAACCCGACCCCCTGATGGAGTATTTCAGCGCCTCCATCGATTTCGACTGGACCCTGTACCCGCAGGATATCGCGGCAAGCAAGGCCCATGCGGCGATGCTCGCCAAAAAGGGCATCATCACGGCTAAAGATGCGAAGAAGATCGCTCACGGTCTAGACACGATCCTGTCAGAGTTCAGGGCGAGCAAGTTCGCCTTCAATTCCGGGCTCGAAGACATCCATATGAATATCGAGAGCCGGCTCGCCGAGCTGATCGGGCCGGCGGCCGGGCGGCTGCACACCGCGCGCTCGCGCAACGACCAGGTGGCGACCGACTTCCGGCTCTGGGTGCGCGACTATATCGACGGTTTTGACGCCGCGCTTGCCGGCTATCAACGCGCGCTCGCCGAGAAGGCGCTGCAATATGCCGACACGGTGATGCCGGGCTTCACCCATCTGCAGCCGGCGCAACCGGTGACCTTCGGCCATCATCTGCTCGCCTATGTCGAGATGGCGGCGCGCGACCGCGGCCGCTTCGCCGATGCGCGGGCCCGCCTCAACGAAAGCCCGCTCGGCGCCGCCGCGCTGGCCGGCACCTCTTTCCCGATCGATCGCGGCATGACCGCGAAGGCGCTCGGCTTTGCGCGGCCGATGGCGAATTCGCTCGACGCGGTCGCCGACCGCGATTTCGTGCTGGAGACGCTGTCGGCCTGCGCCATCGCCATCGTGCATCTGTCGCGGTTCGCCGAAGAGATCGTGATCTGGTCGTCGCCGCTCATTGGTTTCGTGCGGCTGTCCGACCGGTTCACCACCGGCTCTTCGATCATGCCGCAAAAGCGCAACCCGGACGCCGCCGAGCTCATCCGCGCCAAAACCGGCCGGGTCGTCGGCGCGCTCACCGCGCTCTTGGTGGTGATGAAGGGATTGCCGCTCGCCTATCAGAAGGACATGCAGGAGGACAAGGAAGGCACCATCGACGCCTTCGGCACGCTGTCGCAGTCGATCGCCGTCATGACCAAAATGGTGCGCGACATGACGCCCGATGTCGCGGCGATGGCCAACGCGGCGGGCGCGGGCTATTCCACCGCCACCGATCTTGCCGACTGGCTGGTGCGGACGCTCAAGCTGCCGTTTCGCGACGCCCATCACATCACCGGCCGCATCGTTGCCGAGGCTGCCGCGGCCGGCGTGACGCTCTCGACAAGCTGCCTCAAGGCGATGCAGGCGGTCGAGCCGCGCATCACCAAGGCGGTTTACGGCGTGCTTTCGGTCGGCAATTCGGTGAAGAGCCGCAAGGCTTACGGCGGCACGGCGCCGCAAAACGTACGCGCCCAGGCCAAACGCTGGCTCAAACTCTTGAAAAAGCGGCCGTAAACGGCCCGGTAAACCGCCTGGTAAACCCTTGGCAAGAGGTTGCCGACACAATGTCGCCGCCGCTATCTGGTTTGCTATGCTTACGTTTGAGCGTGCGTCGGGGGAGAGGCCTTTGGCCGGTGTGCGTCTAATATTTCCGCTCATTCCCGCGAAAGCGGGAATCCAGCGCTGGGTCCCCGCTTTCGCGGGGACGAGCGGTATGGGCCGAGCGCTCGCGCTTACCGCGGCCGTTGCGGCCGCGCTTTCGCTGGCCGCGTGCGGGCGCAAGGGCGAGCTCGAAATGCCGCCGGGGCCCGCGACCCAGCCGCCGGTCGCCGCCGCGCCGGTGACGCCGTCAGCGTTTATGCCGAGCTACGGCGGGTCTGGCGCGCCGACGACGCAGCAGCAGGAAGATGCCGCCGCCGTGAAAAACGGCTTCGATTCCCACGGCAATCCGGTGGCGGCTCCGAGCACGAAAAAATCGTTCATCCTCGATCCGATCCTGCAATAATTTTACGCGCACGACGCCGCCGGGGCTTCGGCCGTAGCGAACATCGCAATCACGCGCTAAACACTTCCCATGAACCACTTCGACTATCGCAACGGCGTGCTGCACGCCGAAGGGGTCAATCTCATCGCGCTGGCGGAAGCCGTCGGCACGCCGTTCTATTGCTATGCGAGCGCGACCTTGGAGCGGCACTACAAGGTTTTCGCCGGCGCGTTTGCCGACGTCGACGCGCTGGTCTGCTACGCCATGAAGGCGAATTCCAACCAGGCCGTGATCGCGACCTTGGCAAAGCTCGGCGCCGGCGCCGACGTCGTCTCCGGCGGCGAATTGCTGCGCGCCCGCGCCGCCGGAATTGCACCGCACAAGATCATGTTCTCCGGCGTCGGCAAAACCGCGCGCGAGCTTGAGCAAGCCGTCGACGCGGGCATCCTTTGCGTCAACGTCGAATCCGAAGCCGAGCTCGATCTTCTCGGCGCCATCGCCATGGCCAAGGGCCGCGCCATCGATATTTCGATCCGCGTCAATCCCGACATCGATCCAAAGACCCACGCCAAGATCGCGACCGGCAAGGCGGAGAACAAATTCGGCATTCCGATCAGCCGCGCCCGCGACGTCTATGCCCGCGCCGCAAAACTCAAAGGCGTGCGCATCGCCGGCGTCGACATGCATATCGGCAGCCAGATCGTCGAGCTCGATCCGTTCGGCGACGCGTTCGCGCTGCTCGCCGATTTCGTGCGTGCGCTGCGCGCCGACGGCCACACCATCAGCCATATCGATCTCGGCGGCGGCTTGGGCATTCCCTATCGCGAGGACAACGATCCGCCGCCCGATCCGGACGCCTATGCCAAAATCGTCAAGAACGCGACGCGCGGTCTCGGGTGCAAGCTGATCTTCGAGCCGGGCCGGCTCATCGTCGGCAATGCCGGCATCCTTGTGACGCGCGTGCTCTATGTGAAGCACGGCGAAGCAAAAACCTTCGTCATCGTCGATGCCGGCATGAACGATCTGATCCGTCCGACGCTTTACGAGGCGCACCATGACATCCGCCCCGTCCGCGAGAGCGCGGTCGGCGCGCCGCGGATCATTGCCGACGTAGTCGGGCCGGTGTGCGAATCAGGCGATTTCCTCGCGCTCGATCGTTCGCTGCCCGAACCGCAACCGGGCGAGCTCCTCGCCGTCATGTCGGCCGGCGCCTATGGCGCGGTCCAGGCCGGCACCTACAATACCCGTGCACTGGTCCCCGAAGTGCTTGTCAGGGCTAGCGAATGGGCCCTGGTGCGGCCGCGCGTGACGGCCGAAGAGCTGATCGCGCTCGACCGCCTGCCGCCCTGGCTCTGACACCGATTACGATTTCAATCCGGTCGCGCCGCTGCCGTAGTATAATCGCGCAGACGTGCATCGTATGAGTTTTGCCATGAACGATTTTACACGCATAACGCAAAATCCGGCGGTCATGGGCGGCAAGCCGTGCATTCGCGGTTTGCGCGTGACGGTTGGGATGATCGTCGGCCAGATCGGCGCTGGGCGGAGCATCGATCAACTGCTTGCCGACTATCCTTATTTGCAGCGCGAGGATGTTCTCGACGCGTTGCGCTACGCCGCGTGGCGTGCGCAGGAGCGTGAAATCGATCTTGCCGCGGCGGAATGAAAATTCTCGTCGATATGAACTTGTCGCCCGGCTGGGTCGATTTCCTAATCGCGGCTGGATTTGAGGCCGTTCACTGGTCGAAAGTCGGCGCGGGCGACGCCAATGACAGTGACGTGATGCAGTGGGCGGCCACATACAGTCACGTCGTGCTCACATGTGACCTTGACTTCGGCGCTATTCTTGCTGCGACACAGGGCCGAAGCCCCAGTGTCCTGCAACTGCGCAGTGATCTTCTTACTCCCGAATTCATCGGCCCGGCTGTGCTTGCCGCCATTCACAAGGCCCAAAAAGAGTTGAATAGCGGTGCTCTGGTTTCGATTGATGCCGCACGCGCGAGATTGCGCGTGCTGCCATTGCGCGAATGACGCCGGATTTGGCCTATCGAGCCAGTGCCATCGGCGGAACATTTCGCGCCAACGCGGTCGTGCTACTCCGCGAATCAGGCGGGTTTTCGCGCTCGATTGTTCGTTCAACACGTCGCGGCTGAGCCGTCAGCCGCCTATCGGCCGGAATACCCTGGGGCGGCTGACGATTGATGCTTGGATCGCCCGTCGAGCTCCGAAGTACTTGCTCAGACAAGGGAATAAGCGTTGCCATGGCTCCGCGTGACGGCTGAGGCGCTCGACCGCCTGCCGCCCTGGCTTTGAAATTGCATAACATTGTAGCGAGCGGGTTTTGGTGCCTTGAACCCGCCCTCATGTTACCCTGTTGTCATGCGGAATTGCGCTGTGCAGAGCCCAGAATGACGGGACAAGTGTGACCGAAGCGACCAACCCCGGTCTGGAACCGCGGCCAGCGGCGGCGACCCGAGCGCTGCTCGAGGCGACGCTCAAACGCGCGCGCTGGACGATTTTCTGGGAACGGCTGTGGCCGGCGCTGACCTCGTTGGCGACCGCCATCGGTCTGTTCCTGGCGCTGTCCTGGCTCGGGCTATGGCTGTGGCTGCCGCCGCTCGGCCGCGCCGCCGCCGTGATCGCTTGCGCGGCGCTCACCATCGTCGCGGCGTTTCCGTTCGTGTTCGTGCGCATGCCCGGCGCCCGCGATGCGCTGAGCCGGCTCGATCGCGGCAGTGGGCTGCCGCATCGCCCCGCGACCGCGATCGCCGACGATCTCGCCGTCACGCCGAAAGATCCCTATTCGCTGGCGCTGTGGAATGCCCATGTCGAGCGCGCGCTCAATGCCGCGCGGGCGCTGAAATCCGGCTGGCCGTCGCCACGGGTGGCGCGGCGCGATCCTTATGCGCTGCGCGCGCTGGTACTGATCGCTTGCGTCGCCACCTTCTTCGCCGCCGGCGGCGAACGCTGGAAGCGCATCGCCGCCGCGTTCGACTGGCACGGTGTCGTATTGCCGGCGAATTTCCGCGTCGACGCCTGGGTCATACCGCCGGCCTATACCGGCAAGCCGCCGCTGATCCTGCCCGGAATCCATCCCGGCGAGACCGCGGCGCTGTCAACCAACGGCATCGTCGCCGTGCCGATCAACTCGACGCTGGTGGTGCGCTCGACCGGCAAGGTCAGCCTCAATGTTTCCGGCATCGGCGGCGTCACGCCTTCGAAAGACGCGGTGCATGCGCCGGCCGGCACCGACGAGCATCGCTTCGCCATCACCGCGACCGGCAGCGCCACCTTGCGCGGCGCCGGCGACGATCTGACCTGGGCGTTCAATGTCATCCCCGACAAGCCGCCGACCATCGAATTGACCAAGGATCCCGAGCAGCAGCGCCGCGGCTCGCTGCTGTTGTCCTACCGGCTCGAAGACGATTACGGGGTGACCGAGGCGCAGGCGACGTTTGCCCGCAAGAACGATGCCGACGCCGACGGCGAAAGCCCGCATCCATTGTTCGGGCCGCCCGATTTCGCGCTGATCCTGCCGCAGGCGCGCACCAAAGCCGGCGTCGCCCAAACCATCAAGGATTTGACCGATCATCCCTGGGCCGGCGCCGAAGTCGAGATGACGCTGGTCGCCCGTGATGAAGGCGGCAATGTCGGTAAGAGCGAGCCGTTCGCATTCCGCCTGCCCGAGCGCGTCTTCACCAAGCCGCTGGCGCGGGCGCTGGTCGAGCAGCGCCGCAATCTGGCGCTCGATGCCAATGCGCGGCCGCTCGTCCTCACCGCGCTCGATGCGCTGGCGCTGGCGCCGGAAAAGTTCACGCCCGAGGCCGGCACCTATCTCGGGCTGCGCGGCGTCTTCTGGTCGCTGGTGCGCGCCAAGACCGACGACGAACTGCGCGACGTGGCGGCGCGGCTGTGGTCGATGGCGGTGCAGCTCGAGGACGGCGATATTTCCGATGCCCAGGCCAATCTGCGCAACGCCGAGGAGGCGCTGCGCCAGGCGCTCGAGCGCGGCGCCAGCGACGACGAGCTGAAAGCCCTGATGGATCAGCTGCGCGCGGCGATGGATCAGTTCATGCAGGCGATGGCCGAGCAGTTGAAAAACAGTCAGCAGCTCGCCCGTCCGCTCGACCCGAACCAGCGCATGCTGAGCCAGCGCGATTTGCAAAGCATGCTCGACCGGCTCGAGAACCTGGCGAAGAACGGCGCCCGCGATGCCGCCAAGCAGCTTTTGCAACAGCTCCAGCAGATGATGGAGAATTTGCAGATGGCGTCGCCGGATACCAACGGCGACGACGGCGACGACATGATGTCGGCGCTCGACGAGCTCGGCGACATGATCCGCCAGCAGCAGGATTTGCGCGACCGCACCTTCCGCCAGGGCCAGGACCAGCGCCAGCAAGGCCAACAGCGCGGCCAGCAATCGCGGCCCGGCCAGCCAGGTCAGCAGGGTCAGCAGGGTCAGCAAGGCCAGCAGCAGGGCGATATGGGCGAACTGCGCCAGGGCCAGCAGGCGTTGCGCGATCGCCTCAACAAGCTGATGGACGAGCTGAAGAACTTCGGCCTCGGCCAGGACCAGCAGGGCCAGCAAGGCCAGCAAGGCCAGCAAGGCCAGGGTCAACCGGGCCAGGATCAGCTGGGTCAGCTCGGCCGCGCCGGCGATGCCATGGACCAGGCGCAAGGCGATCTCGGCGAGGGCAACGCCGACAATGCCGTGGATTCCCAAGGCCGGGCGCTCGATGCGCTGCGCAAAGGCGCGCAGAGTCTTGCGCAATCCATGCAGCAGCAGATGGGGCAGGGCCAAGGGCAGATGGGCCGCGCCGGCCGCTTCAGCCAACGGCGTGCCGAGCAGGAGAGCGAAACCGATCCGCTCGGCCGGCCGCGCGGTTACGACAACGACGCCGGCCCCGGCTTGCCTCAGGAGATCGACGTGGAGCGCGCCCGCCGCATCATCGAGGAATTGCGCAAGCGCTTCGGCGATATGGGCCGCGCGCAGGAAGAGCTCGATTACATCGAGCGGCTCTTGAAGGATTATTGAGCTTCATTTCGCTTTCCTCCCCCTGAAAGGGGGAGGACGCGAGCGAAGCGAGCCAGGTGGGGGTCCGCGGCGGCAACGCTTGCGCAAGCCTTCCGGCCGCGGACCCCCACCTAACCTCCCCCTTTCAGGGGGAGGAATAAGCGTCTCAGAACCTGAACAGCTCCGCCACTTTCACGTCTTCGAGATTATTCAACCGCGCCAGCAGTTCCGTCCGCTGCGCCTCGGGAATAACTCCGGACAGCTTGAGAAATTTTTGCTCGAGCCGCTCGCGCGTCAGCGGCGACGTCGTCGTGCCTTCGAAATCGGTTTTGGCAATGCTCAATGTGCGCCCGTTATGCAGCGTAATATTCAGCCGGCACGCCATGTCGTTATTGTTCGGTCCGTCTTTGTCGTATGGCCGCAACGCAACGCGCTTGGCGAGTTCCAGGATCGCCGGGTTTTGCCGCGGCCCGTCGAGGAACGCCTGCGGATCGCCGGGGTCGCGAAACAAGGCCAGCGCGATCGTGAACGGCAGGCTGTACTGCGCGGTGGCGACGTCGCGCGGCGCCGGGTCGGCGTGGTGCGACAGCACTTTGTCGGAGACGTCGATGGTGATGGTGGCGACGTCCGCGGCCGTGAACTGATGCTGCGCTCGCAGCGCCAGCAACGCCTGGACTGGCGATTGCGAGGTGACGTGGCAGGGAAACGTCTTGAAGGTGATGGTCAGCGTTTCCCAGCGTTCGCCCAAACCCGCGGCGATGAGCGAAGCGTCGCCGTCGCGGGCATAGACGTCGAGCACGCCGAACTTGCCTTCGAGGATGACTTCGGGGCCCTCAAAACCGCGCACCGCAAGATTCGCCGCCGTCACGCCGCCCTCCGCGGCGCGGCCCATGTGAATCCGTTTCACCATGCCGCCCTGGCCGGATTTCACGAACGCCAATAGCCCTGAGCAAAACGAGCCGCCGATACCCATCGCCATCGTCGTCTGGGCGGCCGTCAGCTTCATGACCTTGCTGGCCGCGACCGCCGATCCGAACACGCCGGTGATTCCCGGCGCATGGAAACCGAGCTTTTCGCTCGAGCTTTTGGCGGCCAGCGCGAACCGGAACATGCATTCCAGGCCGGCGACAAAGGCGGTGATCAAATCCTTGCCGGACACTTGGGCTTCTTCGGCCGCAGCCAGTGCACCGGTCAGCACGGTGGCGCCGGGATGCACGCCGGTCGACGGCTGGCGCAGATTGTCGAACTCGAAGGCGTGTGCGAAGGCGCCGTTGGCAAAGGCCGCTCCCGGCGCGCTGGTGCGGCGAAAGCTTGAGTCCAGGATCGACGAGCGGCCGGTGCCGACGTGCTGCACGTAATCGTCGACGATTTTGCTCCACGGCATCGTCGAGCCGAACAGCACGACGCCGACGGTATCGATGATGCAGGCCTTGGCGATAGCGACGGCCGGCGCCGGAATGTCTTCGTAGCGCAGGCCGGCCGCGAACTGCGCCAGCGCTTTGGTCTCACCCGCCATGGTGTTTCCGCTTGTTTTGGGATTGTGGGGTCGCAACCTTATACCGTCATGCCCGCGCTCGTCGCGGGCATCCACGCCTTTGTGCGCACCTGACTAAAGACGTGGATGGCCGGGTCATAGGCGAGCGAAGCGACGCCGTTCTTCGAACGGCTATGCCCGGCCATGACGGCGTAAGAGGCATGTTCCGCGCACGTCCCAGCCATGGCGTCACCGCGTTGACACACCGGCCTAAGCGCCTAAATTAGCGGTGTTCCGAGGGGTGCCCCGTCATGGGCTGAGAAAAACCCTTTGAACCTGATCCGGGTCATGCCGGCGAAGGGACGGAAACTTCTCGCGAATCCCGCCCCGAACACGGCCTTGAGTCCGGATCGCTCGAAAGGAGCGAACCGATGAATAAGCCGCTTTCCGATTCCGATCTCGCCACGCCGAAGGTCACCACCGGCCCGATCGCGGGCTCGCGCAAGATCTTCTCGGTGCCCGACGCGGCGCCGGACCTGCGCGTGCCGCTGCGCGAGATTCCGCTCTCGGAAGGTTCCGGCGAGGAGCCGGTGCGGGTCTACGATCCGTCCGGGCCTTATACCGACAACGATGCGGCGATCGACGTCGAGACGGGCTTGAAGCGCGCGCGCATCGCATGGGTCAAGGAACGCGGCGGCGTCGAGGAGTACGACGGCCGGCCGATCAAGCCGGTCGATAACGGCAACGCGTCCGGCAAACATTTGGCGCGCAATTTTCCCAATACGCCGCGGCCGCTGCGCGGGCTCGACGGCCATCCGGTGACCCAGCTCGAATGGGCGCGCAAGGGCGTCATCACCAAAGAAATGATCTACGTCGCCGAGCGCGAAAATCTCGGCCGCAAGAAGATGCTCGACGTCGCGCAAGCCGCCCATGACGACGGCGAGAGCTTTGGCGCCGCGGTGCCGCTGTTCGTCACGCCGGAATTCGTGCGCGACGAGGTGGCGCGCGGCCGCGCCATCATTCCGTGCAACATCAATCACGCCGAGCTCGAGCCGATGGCGATCGGGCGCAACTTCCTCACCAAGATCAATGCCAATATCGGCAACTCCGCCGTCACCTCTTCGGTGGAAGAGGAAGTGGAAAAGATGGTGTGGGCGATCCGCTGGGGCGCCGACACGGTGATGGACCTCTCCACCGGCCGCAACATTCACAACACCCGCGAATGGATTCTGCGCAATTCGCCGGTGCCGATTGGCACCGTGCCGATCTACCAGGCCTTGGAGAAAGTGAACGGCGATCCCGTCAAGCTCGATTGGGAATGCTACAAGGACACGCTGATCGAGCAATGCGAGCAGGGCGTCGATTATTTCACCATCCACGCCGGCGTGCGGCTCGGCTACATTCACCTGACGGCCAACCGCGTCACCGGCATCGTCTCGCGCGGCGGTTCGATCATGGCCAAGTGGTGCCTGGCGCATCACAAGGAAAGCTTCCTCTACGAGCGCTTCGACGAAATCTGCGACCTGATGCGCAAATACGACGTCAGCTTCTCGCTCGGCGACGGGCTTCGCCCCGGGTCGATCCGCGACGCCAACGACCGCGCGCAATTCGCCGAGCTCGAGACGCTGGGCGAACTGACCAAGGTCGCCTGGGCCAAAGGCTGCCAGGTGATGATCGAAGGCCCCGGCCACGTGCCGCTGCACAAGATCAAGATCAACGTCGACAAGCAGCTCAAGGAATGCGGCGAGGCGCCGTTCTATACCTTGGGCCCGCTCGTCACCGACATCGCGCCGGCCTACGACCACATCACAAGCGCGATCGGCGCCGCCATGATCGGCTGGTTCGGCACCGCCATGCTCTGCTACGTCACGCCGAAGGAGCATTTGGGCCTGCCCGACCGCAACGACGTCAAGGACGGCGTCATCGCCTACAAGATCGCGGCGCACGCGTCCGATCTCGCCAAGGGCCATCCGGCCGCACAACTGCGCGACGATGCGCTGAGCCGCGCCCGCTTCGACTTCCGCTGGATTGACCAGTTCCACCTCTCGCTCGACCCCGACACCGCGCTCAAATACCACGACGAGACGCTGCCCAAGGACGCCCACAAAGTGGCGCATTTCTGCTCCATGTGCGGGCCGAAATTCTGCTCGATGAAGATCACGCAGGATGTGCGCGATTATGCGGCGACGCTCAACGACCAGCAGCAAGGTATGGCGGACATGTCGAAGAAGTTTATCGACATGGGGGCGGAGGTTTATGTCGATCAGGCGGCGGTGGTGAAGGAAGCGAATAAGGCGCTGTAAGTGTGCCGACGCTGATCATCATTGCCGGCCCCAACGGGGCCGGCAAGACCACGTTCGCACGGGAATATCTCTCTGCCGATGACAGGCAGTTCGAATTCGTCAATGCTGACGAGATCGCGGGCGGTTTGGCCGGCCGCGACACACAGGCGTCATCGGATTTTGAGGCGGCACGGTCGATGCTTCGTCGCATCGATGAACTTGTAAAAGCTGGCGCGGATTTCGTTGTTGAGACAACTCTCGCCAATCTAACCTATGCACAAAAAATCCCGGATTGGCGGCGGCGTGGTTATCTGGTGTCTTTGGTCTATCTCCGCCTCGATTCGGCTGAGGACGCGATTGCCAGGGTCCGCAAGCGGGTCGCTGCCGGAGGGCATGGCATCCCGGAGGATGTAATCCGGCGGCGATTTGGCAAGAGCGCGAATTATTTCGAGACTATTTACCGACCGATTCTCGATGAGTGGTATATATGGGCGAGCCGGGAAGGCTCCTTTGCTCTCGTTGGTTCATGGGATGGCAGGCATGAGACGAGGACTTGATTTCGTAAAGGCCGAAACCGCGCTTAAACGCGCCGCCGATAAGGCGGTACACGGCACCCGTGAAGAACGGTCAGGCCGATTCGGCACGGTGACGAAACAGGGTGTTTCGCGCCACGCTCCAGATAGAAAACGTGTTCGCGACACCGGTGCCGGTGGCAGAGACGAGTGGCGCAAGCCCTGAGAACCTACTCGTGCTTCTTGCCCTAGCCCGGATTGAGTGAAACGAAATCCGGGGCAAGCCTCGCGGCACGACCCCGGATTTCGCTTTGCCCAATCCGGGCTACCGGCACGCGAACACCGAGACGCTTCGCCGCTTACTTCAGCGACAACGCCAGTCCGCTTAAATCCAGGCTGACGATCAGGCCGCTCTGCTCGCCGGTGAGCGTCAGCACGGCGCCGCTTTGGTTGGCGAGGACCACGGCCTGCGCGCCCCTCCCGGCGGCTGCGCCGGCGCCGCCCTGGGCGTAGACGCCGACGACGTCGGAGGGGCGGTGGATATTGCTGACGGTGCCATGGAAGCGCGTCTCCGAGGCGCCGAAGGTGAAGCCATAGCTCAACCCCCCGATCGACAGCGGATAGCTGCGGCCCTGGAACGTCAGCACGCCTTCGCCGGCCGAGCCCCCCAAGATGAACCCGGCCTTGAAGATGCGGATGCTGATCGTGCCGTCGTCGGCGTTCGCAACCGACGCCGCGCCGAGCAGCGCCGCAATGGCGAGGAGGCCGGCTCTCAATCCTGACAACACTTGCATCGTAAGTTCCCTCTCATCAAAAAGCGCCGCGGCGCATGGGCGAATCCGCACTGTACCTCGGCGCCATGACAAGCGCCATGACAGGCGCCATGGCGCGCGGAATGCCCCGTTCGCCAAGGGCTCATCGATGATTATCCGGGGCCTGTTTGTAAAGCATGTGTAGCCCGGATTGAGTGCAATGAAATCCCGGGCAGGCCTCGCCGCCGCATGGATTGCCGGATCAAGTCCGGCAATGACGAAGAAAGAAAGCCTCTACGTTTCGCGCTGGCCAATCCGGGTTACATTGCCCGACGATGACCGCTGTCCAAGACCATCCTACGGGTCGAACCCTGCCGACCACCCGCGCCATCATGCGCTGGCTCCTCGCGGCGTTCTTCGTCGCGGGCGGCGTGGCGCATCTCGCGGTGCCTGGCGAGTTTCTCAAGATCACGCCGGATTGGGTGCCGTTCGCGCCGCAGGTGATTTTCGTCACCGGCTTGTGCGAACTCGCCGGCGCCTTGGCGCTGGTCACGAAACCTCTGCGCCGCTGGGCCGGCGTCGCGTTGGCCGTCTATACGGTCTGCGTGTGGCCCGCCAATTTCAAGCACGCCTTCGGCGGCATCGACATTCCGCATCTTTCATCGAGCTGGTGGTATCACGCGCCGCGGCTCGCCTTGCAGCCGGTGATCGTATGGTGGGCGCTATTTTGCGCGGGCGTCATCGACTGGCCTTTTTCAAAGCTCAGCAGGCGTAGCCCGGATTGAGTGAAACGAAATCCGGGGCAAGCCTCGCGGCACGACCCCGGATTTCGCTTTGCTCAATCCGGGCTACGCCGCTGTTTTTCGAGGCACCGCCATTGGGCTCTCTGGCTCTTGCTTGGCCCGGCTTATCGTTCACATGCCGGGAGTTGATGTGGTGCCTTGCCGCATCGAGCGAACGCCGTCCAGCAAGCGTAGCCCGGATTGAGTGAAACGAAATCCGGGGCAAGTCCGGCCGCCATCCCGGATTTCGCTGGCGCTCAATCCGGGCTACGCTCGCTACGCTCGGAGATTGAATCGCGCGGAGTTTCAATGATGAACGAGAATTCCGAACAAGAGCAGGTTTTGAGACGGCTTGAGGACCACAAGCATGCGCTCGCCAAGGCGCTCGAGGATCATAAGGCGCAGCTCAGCCAAAGCTTGGAAAAACGTCAATTCGAGAGCGAGAAGTTGCTGGCGGTTTGGCGCGCTGTCTTCGACTTTGGGCAAATTACGCTTCGGACAGTTATCGTTGCGAACGGGGCGGGCGCGATCGCCATCCTTGCATACCTTGGCAACGTGGCAAAAAACGGCCCATCTCCGATCCCCAATTCCGCCGCCATGCATTATCTTGGTGCGGCCGCAGGCCTCTTTGCGTTAGGCGTCGCTGCCGGTTTTGTTGCGGCAATCCTTGCCTATCTCAGCCAATATCATGTTGTGAGGGTTGCTCATGAGACCGGACAAAAAGCCATCCCGGGGACGCGTTGGGAAAGACAGGCAGCTCTTATATCGGTCTTCGTGGGATTAGGTACATTTCTGACCGGCGTATGCTTGGCCATATGGGCTTACGTATTCTCCTGACGAACGAGCGTGGGGTACAGTGCGTAGGATGGATAGAGCCCTTGCGACACCCATCAATAGGCCGACGCGTCGCATGATGGGTTTCGCGGAGCCTGTCATCGGGCCGGCCACTTCGGGCCGGACCCGTTGGCCCTACTCATCCTACGCGCTGGCGACGTAATAAGCGTAGCCCGCATTGAGTGAAACGAAATCCGGGGCAAGCCTGGCCGCCATCCCGGATTTCGCTGGCGCTCAATCCGGGCTACGCTCGCTGCATAGAAGGCCTTGATTGACAGGCACAACTTCGCTTTTGCGAATCTTTAGCGTGGAGTGAAACGCGTCCGGGCTTGCGCACGGCGGCAATCGCTCAGCGCAACCCCGCGATTTGTCTGCATAAATCGAAAAGCCTTTGACGGCGCGGGCGCGGATTTGAATAACGGCGTCCATCCCGTTCATCGTAAGGGA